>Ga0209099_1000614_pt1 | contig 41785 bp, 29 predicted proteins | sample AD_JPNHW2_MetaG_FD_184430 | JGI IMG/M metagenome (GOLD analysis project Ga0209099, IMG submission 184430) | Active sludge microbial communities of municipal wastewater-treating anaerobic digesters from Japan - AD_JPNHW2_MetaG (SPAdes) (version 2) | ecosystem: Engineered > Bioreactor > Anaerobic...
CAGTTTTTCCATTCGGCCTCGGCCTTATACGAATCTATTACTGAAAGTCCCCGAAACAAAGCCCTTGTGGGCCACTCGAACAAGTACACTTTTGGGTTCATCCTATCCATCTGAAATAGTCTTAGACGCCGCTTACGGAAATCTTAGCCTTATCGGCGCAGCCAAAATGCTTGATGTGCCCATAAGTGATCTCGTCGACGATGTCGCGCAGGTATTTCAGGCCAAAATGGAGCTCGTTGGAGTGGAATATACGGCATATATGCTAGGAGACACCGCTTTGGCGCTTTCGTTTTGTATGTCTCACTTGCCTTTTAAGCAAAACAGTGGTGGATGGACTCCAACGATGCCTACAACAATGGAAAGTTCTTTTGGTAGTCTCTCTGCGGCCTTGGCATTTCCCGTTGAGAACGTCGCGAAAGTCGGTGTCTGGGCTTCCTTGACCCAAGGCTATTTTGATCCCCTTGGTGCTGCGGTGCGAGCACAAGTCGATTCCAAAACAATTGAGCTTTTCGAGACGATCGAAATGGGATCAAACTTCACTCTTTTTGCAGCAAACAAGGAATACAGGCTCGTCGATGGTAGTTATCCGACACGGGACGCTGTTTTGAAAGCCAATTTCGACGCAAGGTGGCATAACAAAGAATTGGAAACAAGTCTGGAATTGGATTCAGCAGAAGGTTGGCCTTTTGGACCGCGCGCGGCCAATTCATTGTATTCGCCTCTCGGACTTGCGTTTCAGTATTTGCAGCCTACCTCACTAAAAGCTCTCCTCGCTTTTTCCGCGGACGACCTTCTAAACTTGCAGAACTGGCTAAAAGTCAGTGCAGGCTTACACGTGGGAGCCACCTGTTCCGTTAGTCCTTCCCAATCGAGTTACTCAAATTCGACCGTGCTGACAAAGCTCGACCTTTTGGCAAATGTGCAGATCGAGCGCACAAATACGTCGGTGGGTTTTGGTTTCGGAAGGCTGCGCCTTGGCCCTAAATGTAGTTTTAGTCGCTTTCTATTGGAAGAATCTACAGCAGAGGAGATTGAACAAATTGAAGATCCCGGTTCAGCAGAAACGGAAGGGGACGCAGATTCAGACACAGAAGAGATTCAAAACCCCGACGGGGGCTCTCACCTCTTCCTAAAAAGCATTGGATGCCTTTTTGCTTTTGACTGGAATCTCGGAAATTCGACTCAAATCCCAGCCGGATCTATCAAGAAGGCTTCAAGTAGTTCAAAGAATACGGGGAAGGTTTCCTTTGCAGCAAATTATCACAAAAGCGAAGAAACGGCAGGTTATTGGGCTTTTCAACTCGTTCTTTCGCAACAGTTCGCAATTTCTCAGAGCATCACTGGCACCTTAGTGATCAGGTCTCCATCCGGAGGATGGCAGACTCGACCTGGGAAGCCAGTCATGCCTACTCTTTCACTCGCTATTAGCGCGAAAAGCGGTTCTTCCAAGGACTAGACTTTTCTAATTTTCGCTTTGCGACTATAGTATTATTCAGTACTTTAGTATCGAGTCTAGAGGCGATAATGAAACCCGCATTGATCCTGGTCGATATTCAGAACGATTTTTGTCCTAGCGGAGCGCTTGCCGTACCTGACGGAGACGCGGTCGTACCTGTCGCCAACAGGCTCCTCGAGCGGTTTCCTCTCGCGGTTTTGACGCAGGACTGGCACCCAAAAGGGCATATATCTTTTGCTTCGACCTTTGGCAAGGAAGCTTATTCTTTGGATTCGAGTACTAATCCGCCTTCTGTCCTTTGGCCCGATCACTGTGTGGAGGGAACGCATGGAGCAGATTTTCATCCGCTCTTACACACAGAGAAAGCCAAACTCATCGTGCGAAAGGGCAGAAGTCCACGACTCGACAGCTATTCTGCATTCTACGAAAACGATCAGGTTACGCCGACCGGACTGTGCGGGTTCTTGCGGGAGCTTGGTGTGGATACCGTTATCGTGGCAGGTCTAGCAACCGACTATTGCGTGCGCGCCACCGCAATTCACGCTGCTAAGTTGGGGTTCGGTGTCTATGTTGTTCAAGACGGTGTACGTGGCGTAGAAGCAGTGCCCGGCGACGTTGCCCGGGCGTTCGATGAAATGCGGCATTATGGCTGTGCCATAGTGCTGGAAAGCGAGTTACCTCTATGAGTGAACCTTTACACAGTGCTTTGTTTACCGACTATTACGAATTAACCATGGCACAAGGTTTTTGGAAGCGCAATTACATGGGTAGAACAGTAGTCTACGACTACTTTTTTAGACGACACCCCTTTGCAGGAGGGTTTTCAGTCTTTGCGGGCTTGAATACCCTCTTGGATGCACTTGAAAACTTTAGATTTGTGCAGGATGACCTTGCTTACCTGGAAAGCCTTGGCAATTTTGACAAAGGGTTCCTTGATTTTCTTGCAAATTTTAAGTTTACGGGCACGCTCTATGCGGCGAGGGAAGGCGAGATAGTTTTTCCACAAGAGCCTTTGATTCGAGTGGAAGCCGATATGCTACAGGCCCAAATTATAGAAGGGGTTATTCTGAATACTATCAACTTTCAAAACCTCATAGCCACAAAGGCTGCAAGGGTTTGGTTGGCTTCTGGTAAGGGACAGATCATGGAGTTTGGCCTCAGACGGGCTCAGGGAGTCGACGGCGCCCTCTCGGCGAGCAGGGCGGCTTTTATAGGCGGGGCCTTTGGCACTTCCAACACGAGTGCCGGCAAACGTTTTGGCATCCCCGTGCTTGGAACTATGGCGCACTCTTGGGTAATGTCGTATCCGAGCGAGCTCGAGGCTTTCCGGGCATATGCATCGACCTATCCTGACGGGACGGTTTTCCTTATTGACACCTATAATACTCTGGAGTCCGGAATTGAGAATGCAATCATTGTCGGCAAAGAACTGGAGACGAATGGACATCACTTTGGAGTGCGCCTCGATTCGGGAGACATCGACTATCTTACACGGGAAGTAAGGAGAAAGCTAAACGAAGCCGGCTGCAAGACCGCTACAATCACCGTTTCCAACGATTTGGACGAAAGTATCATAGAGCACCTCGTCGCTACCAAGGCGCCCGTCGATACATGGGGAGTCGGTACCAACCTTGTGACAGGTGGAAACGATGCGGCCTTTACCGGTGTGTATAAGCTCTCTGCGATTCAAGAAGGCGAAGAATTCCGCCCGGTTATGAAAATCTCAGACAATCCGGAGAAGACCACAAACCCAGGGATCAAGAACCTCTACCGTATCTACAATGGTGACGAAGTTCCACGTCTGGACCTTATGACCTTCGAAGATGAGGAGCCCAAAGTTGGCGAGCCTCTCACTGCATATCACCCTTCGGGCGACTATCGGCAGCTGCAAATTGTGCCCACGAAGGTTGAGCCCTTGATCCATAAGGTGTTTGAAAACGGCAGGCGTGTAGGGGCGACGCTGTCCCTCAAAGAAAACCAGCAGTACTTCAAACAAAGGATCGATCTTTTTGACGCCACATACTTGCGTCAACTCAATCCTCATATTTACAAGGTTTCTATTTCCGGTAATCTCAAGAAGGTCAAACTGGGCATCATTGCCAAGAACCAGACTTCCCGATATGTCAACCTGAAGAAATAGAGTAGGTGGCGCTTATTGCCCGTAATGGGCCTCTAGTTCTGAGTCTCTGCAAGGGCATCCAGCATGGCGGCTGAAGAAGTCTCTATGCACAGCTCAGAAAGCACCTGCGTTTGCAAGAAACTCTGAGCATTCATGACATGCAGAAACTCAATCAGCACGTCATAAAAGCCATTTATGTTGAGTAAACCTATCGGCTTGCGATGAAGACCGATATATCGCAAAGTCCAGATTTCGAAGAATTCATCCATTGTACCGATTCCGCCGGGCAGAGCAATAAAGGCGTCGGCTTTCTCTTGCATTGCGGCCTTGCGCTCATGCATTCCTTTTACAATCATCAGCTGTGTCAAAGGCAAATGTCGTACTCTCTCGTTGAGATATTCGGGAATTATACCAATGACTTCGCCGCCCGAATCCATCGCAGCAGAAGCAAGGCTCCCCATAGTCCCGACATCACCCCCACCATACACGAGCGTTATGCCTCGTCGGGCTATCTCGGTACCCAGTGCGGCAGCTTCATCCTTGTAGATTCGATCTACTTTGGTCGAGGAACCACAGAAAACGCAGACAGAAGAAATCATGTTGGAACACTATCTCATTTGGTGCCCGAACGTATATAACCCGATCACAGAATTTGCACCTCGACTCCAGAATGCCTCCTGACCCGTTGACCACGGAATCTATTGCGACTACTTTAGCTCGTACAAGCCGCAGACTACAGAAGGGCGCAAAAAGAATTCTCAGAACAAAGTAAAGATGAGGTCGACGGAAAAATGGGTACCAACGCAAATGGAATAATGTACTACGTGTCTGCACTAGTGGCGATAATCGGAGCCACATCCTACCAGATCATAGTTAAGAAAGTGCCTTCTGACCTCCATCCGCTTGTTTCCATGATCGGGATTTACGTCATGGTTTTGCCAATTTGCATGATCTTGCTTCTCATTCTGGGGCGAAACCTCGATTTTGGTGCTGAGATTCACAAATTGTCGTGGCGCCAGCCAGTGTTAGCCGTCGGCGTCATTATGATGGAGATAGGGTATCTTCTCATGTACCGGAATGGTTGGACCTTAAGCACCGGGAACCTGGTCACCGGTGCAGTCATCAACATCCTCTTGGTACTTGCAGACGTTTTCGTTATGGGTGCCAAGCTCAACGTCAAGACAATCTTCGGTATTGCACTCTGCCTTGTCGGTGTCGGCCTTTTGAATTCGCCCTGATCTGACTTCATCTTGAATTAAAAGAGAAGCCAAGAAAGGCTAAGACAAAACTGGAGGTGGCGGGAATCGAACCCGCGTCCTTGAGCGCGCACCGCGCACGTCTACAGGTTTGTCCGTCCTATTGGTTTGTCGGGGCAAGAACCGCGGAACGGCGCGCATTCCTACCCGTATTCCGGTAAGGTGTCTCCAGTGCACCCCGGACTGCACACTGGATAAAGCCCCGGTTGGTTACAGACCTTTCCAAAGCTCGGAGCCGCGCTCTGGAAGATCCGTCGTCTACGCTACTTACGCAGCGAGAGCGAGAGTGCCGTTATCGTTGGCACATAAAGTTTTGCCGAAATCAGGAGCTCGGCATCTCCACCTGCAGCACGCGATACGGACCGCACAAGTCGAAACCGGTGCACCCCCTCATCGCAGACGTATTCATAATACGCAGATTCTCTGCCACAAGGCAAGAGTGTGGCTGTCATTTTACACCGCAGCGTCAATTATGCCGCCGCCGAGCACAAGGCCGTCTTCAGAGTAGATAACGACTGACTGCCCCGGCGCGACTGCGCGTTGTGCGACTTCGAAGTGTACGACGACACCTCCTTGCCCGGTCGGCTCAAGCGAACACGCCACTGGCTTATGGTTTTGTCGTATCTTTGCAAAGCCACGTACCGACGAAGCTTCGGTGTTTGGATCTTGAAATCTAAAGCTCTCGCTCACAAGCCCATCTGAGAAAAGGCCATCATTTGGCCCAACCACGACCTGATTCTTTTGAGCATCGAGCGCCACGACATAGAGCGGATCTGTTCCCACACTTATGCCCAGGCCTCGTCTTTGACCGATTGTGTAGTAGGGCAGGCCATGGTGACGGCCAAGTACACTTCCGGCACGATCGACAATATCTCCTGGCTGTGGCACGTCATACTCAAAAAGCGGAGCATAATCGCCGCCGGCAACAAAGTCCTGACTTTCCGGCTTCTGTGCAGTCTCTAGGCCGTAAGACTTGGCGAGCGTGCGGACTTCTTCTTTCGTCATGTTGCCCAGGGGGAACATGATCGTTCTCAGCCGCTGCGAATCCAGCCCATAAAGAAAATAAGATTGGTCTTTCGCCAGATCGCTTGCACGCTTCACATATAAGACGCCGTTCCGTTCTGCTATTCTTGCATAATGACCGGTTGCGAAAAAGTCAAACTCTACACCAGAACTTCGCGCCTTGTCTGCAAGGAATCCGAACTTTAGTTCCCTATTACATACAATACAAGGATTTGGCGTTCTTCCTGATTTGTATTCCTCGCGGAAGTACTCTACAACGTGGTGCTCGTATTCGTCCGAAAGATCAATTACATGGTAAGAAATGCCCAGCATCTGCGCCATTCGTTCGCAACTTGCAATATCCTCTTCTTCGCCCGGGCCAAAGCAGGCGTGCTTAAGTCCTTCTTGTACCCTATAGGCACCTTGCCATATCTTCATGGTTAGTCCAAGGACGTTGTATCCTTGAGCGACTAGCATCGCCGCAGCGAGCGAGGAATCCACACCGCCAGACAGGCCCACGGCGACTTTCACATCTTTATTACTCATCGCATGGCATCTTACTACTAAGAGCCTTTCTTTTTCTAGCTCGTATCTAAGGATACTCATGATGTTCACAGAATGTGAAATGAGCGCCCTTATAGCTCTAAGGTGATCCTACTTGGATGATTCTGCTTGCAGATCCAACAGATCCAAGGTGGTTTTGCGCATTACTCACGATTTGTCTGATTCTGCATTGTTTCTTTTGCATAAGGACTATAAAATCACAGGGAGAACACAGAAAACAGGCTGAATCAGGATAAATCGCAATAAAACTAAACTGAGCTTTTCGGACAAGGAGCAGCTCGAGATGCAAGATATCTTCGTAGGCTTTACTTCGATTACGTGGCAGATGGTCGTTATGTGGGGTATCGGTGGCCTCTTGATCTGGCTGGCGATCAAGAAAGGGTACGAACCTATGCTTCTACTGCCGATAGGCTTTGGCGCTATTCTCGTGAACCTGCCGCTTTCAGTGGTATGGGAGCACGAGGGGGTCGCAGGTTTCCTTAAGATTCTCTACGACGGCGGTATCATAAACGAGCTTTTCCCCTTGCTTATTTTTGTCGGTATCGGGGCGATGATCGATTTTGCTCCACTTTTCAAGAACCCGACAATGATCTTTTTTGGCGCTGCCGCTCAACTTGGTATTTTTGTTACGATGATGTTTGCTACATTGCTGGGCTTTGATCTAAGAACCGCAGCGAGCATTGGCATTATCGGCGCAGCGGACGGGCCCACCGCGATCTATGTGGCGAGCAAGTTTGCCAAGAATTTCCTCGGGCCGATTTCAGTGGCAGCGTACTCGTATATGTCGCTTGTGCCGCTTATTCAGCCGCCCGTCATCAGAGCGCTTACGACAAAGGAAGAACGTCGTATTCATATGACCTACCACGAGTCCAGCGCGCCCAAATGGTTAAAGGTTCTGTTCCCGATCATTGTAACTATGACCTCCGGCCTTGTGGCTCCAATTTCTGTTCCCCTTGTGGGCTCTCTTATGTTCGGGAATCTTATCAGGGAGTCTGGTGTACTCGAGCGGCTTTCGCAGACTGCTCAGAACGAACTCACCTACTTGGTTACCCTGTTGCTTGGCATTACGATCGGTGGAAGCATGCAGGCAGATAAGTTCTTGAATTACCAAACTATCCTCATTCTGTGTATGGGGCTTGTAGCTTTCGTTTTCGATACAGTGGGAGGAGTGCTTCTCGCCAAGTTCGCCAACTTGTTCCTGCCTAAAGACAAGAAAATCAACCCAATGATAGGTGCCTGTGGAATTTCTGCATTCCCAATGTCCGCTCGTGTGGTACAAAAAATGGCTCAGGAGGAGGAGCGTGGGAATATAATTCTTATGCAGGCAATCAGCGCGAATGTATCCGGCCAGTTAGGTTCGATTATAGCAGGTGGTCTTATCCTGGCTTTTGTACCGCTTATTGCACATTGAAACCAGTGTGTGCGGGATACAACCGATAAAGTTATGTACTATGTCGATAAACGAGGTTTTTTATGGATAGTCTGATACAGAGCCTTTCTCATGCTTCCCCGTTGTCCCAGGCGGCCGCAGTAACGGTAGGTGGTCTTGTTGGCGTTTTTGCCACTTTGGGTTTCTTTTGGATGATAATTTGGCTTTCTGGCAAACTCCAAAAAGGCGAAAAAAGCAAGAAGGCCAGCTAGGACTGCCTCCAGGATGCTTTTATGATTTATCAGGGTCAACGGCTCTTGCGAGTTCTTGGCCCCTTTGGTAGAGAAGGCCCAAGGTTTCTTCAGAGGGTGCGCCAGCCCATTCCACAGGTTCGATGCTCTGCCAGTGCAGAGGCGTAATCAGGTTTTCATACTCCTTTTTTGCGCCTCCCACCCAACCGTAGCTGCCTATGCGCAGGGCTTTCCTATTGAAAACATGTTTGCGTTCCAGGATGCTCAACGCATAGGCCATCGGTGGGAAGACACGATACTCATACGTTGGCATCGCAATAAGAATGCCTTCGCTTTTATAGGCGTCCGCCAAAACCCAGGATACGTCTTCGTTTGGGACTCTATGAATTGTGTATGGGACACCCACGTCCTCGATGCCCTGTAAGGCTGCAGTCAAACCCTTCTCGGTATTGCCGTACATCGATCCCCAAATAACTGCTATTTCCTTTTCTCGTGGGCCTTCAAAATAGCCCGCATACTTGCTGTACTGTTTTACCATATGATAAGGGTCTTGCCGCCACACTATCCCATGACTCGGGGCGATGACGCCGATATCGAGTTTTGCCGCCTTTTCTATGGCGCGCGCAACAAAAACCCCAAAGCTGGCCACTATATTGGCATAATAGCGCAGGCCTTCGGATTCAAAGAACTTGTGTTCCTCGTCGTTGAATTCATCGTCGAAGATTCGGTCGCCGAGCGACCCAAAACTTCCAAAAGCGTCGCAAGTAAACAGGACCCGGTCTCGCTCGTCCCATGTGAGCATAGTCTCAGGCCAGTGCACGTTTGGTGTTTCTATAAATGAGAGCTTTACGTCGCCGCCAAGGTCCAGCGTGTCCCCTGTTTTGACAGCTCGAAGACCATCCTCGATCTTATAAAAGCTCTTTACAAGATCAATACCTTTGGCTGTGGCGAGGATTTCCACATGTGGATTGAGTGCCTTAAACTCTGCAAGCCAGCCCGTATGGTCTGGTTCAAGATGGTTTAGGACGAGATAGTCGATATCTTTAGCCTCAAGACCGATCGATGCAAGCTGCATAGAAAACTCTGCAGGTGCTCCAACCCAATCACGCACAAGATCGATGACGGCGATTTTTTCGCCCTTTACAACATATGAATTGAGTGAGACACCATATGGTATCGGCCAAATGCCCTCAAAAAGGTCATCACTCTTTATGTCCGCATGAATCGCATAAACCCTATCAGAAATTTTGTGGATTCTCATCTCTCTTCCTTTCTGCTCATCTCCAAGCACAGTTGGCATTGGAGTGATGCTCACTATTAAACCATACCTTCTTCATAACGGCAACAAAATCACAATGAATGATGCCAAAAAGTGGCGTCACAAAAGCAGCGAAAGAAAAGTGGTGACAAAAAATTGGCGCCACAGCCAGTGGCGCCAAAAATCATCAAATACTGGTGCCTAGAAAGCACCGCTCAGCGTACCGCTCAAGGAGAGCGCAACGCTCGCATTGCCTCCACCCAAGAGAATGTATTCATCCTTTCCGCTGCCCCAAAAGAAAGTGCTGGAAAGATCAACTGAGAAATAATCAGTAACATCCCATCCAATGGAAGGCCTTACCATACCCGAAATATCAGACAAATTGACCACTGCCACAACCGATGCCGAAAGCTTGTCGGTAAAGAGTTGGCTTTTAGACACACTTGCGCCAATATAATGGCGGCCGGATCCAAGAATTGCACCGGTAAGCGCTTGCATCACGGGTGTCTGTCCGGAAGCCGGCACTGCAGCTATCACAGATTCTGCCTGCGTTATGAGGGATGTTCTGTCCTCGTTGGAATACCCCTCACCATTGTAATAATACTGTCCAGCGACAGTAAAGTTATTGTTCGAATCGGAATAGAGAAAACCAGTCGTTGCAGAAAAATAATACTTGTCGCGATTTTCGGCAACCGTCGTAGCGTGAATGTATGGGTAGGTCATATCTATGGAAGTCACAAACTTTTTTGCACTGCCATGCGAAACCATGGCTTCCCCGAATACATCGAAGTTTCCCAAGGGGCCTGTTACGGTGGCCATAGCCCGCTCTGCAGTGTCGTTGCGGTAGTAGAGTCCTGCACCAAGCTCATAGTTACCCAGCAGGAATTCTGCCCGTGCCGCAAGTGCAGTTGTATCGAAAGCGAGATCGTTTTCATCCAGAACTGTCAAAAGGTAAACATTGTTCTGAGTTCCCTTAATGGGGATAGTCACCTGGAAACTGACCGGTCCCTCGCGCTGGGCTGTTGGGTCTAGAATGTTGATCGAAGCTAGATTGATAACGTCGGCGGGGCTCCAAAAGTAGCCAACGCCCCATTTGACGGTGCTCTTCCCAAATTTAAAGAAAACGCTGTCATCAAGCGAGAAGTCAGCAAAAAGCTCAAAAATACTTACGTCAGTCACCATTTCATTGGGCTCGTCAGTGCTCGCACCGCCGCTGAAGGATGTTGGCTTCTGGGCCCAGTTAGTCTTAACAGACCCATGAAATCTAAAATCTTCAACCGGTCTTGCATCCACATAGAGCATGGACTTTAGTGTCGCATCGAGCCCAGAACTCTCTGGAGAAAAAAAGCTCGAACCGCCTGTCCAGGGTTCATTCCACGTAAAACTTGGGCCAAGCGAACCAGAAACCATGCCACCAATTCGTACCTTGCCCAAAGACAAGGCATCGCTTACCGGATTGGTAGCCTGAGTTGTTGTCGGAGTAGGGGTTTCTACCGTATCTTCCCCGCTAAAGAGCTCGTCCACAGAAGCGTTTGAATCTGAGCCCGTGTCCTGTGCCCACAGAGGCAGGCTCATTGTAAGACCAAAAGTTAGCAATATAATAAGACTGTAAAATGAAATGCGCTTTTTCATGCACCACTCCTTTCAAATGGCAAGAAAGGATTATCCCACATTCACCACACATCAAAACCCGTCAAAACACTCAAACAGACTCCTCACCCATGCTTGAATTAGGGATATCCTCCATTTACGTCATCGTTATCTGTTGACCTGCTCCAAAAATGCCTTTGTAAAGACCTTATCGGGCAATTTATCAACAGACTGTTCTGTCATCGTAATCTGGCTTTTTTCACCCTTATTGATTTCGTCTACAATAAGCATCTGGGAAGCAAGCAACTTGCCGTCCAGTTCAACATACTTAGGAATAAGGGTCGTGCGCATTAGCCTGCCATTCACCGCATAGTCCTCTCGCTTCAAAATCATATGCTTATCTTTTCGGATATAGAGCTTCAGTTTGTCGTAAGGGACTTCGTTGTTTTTGGCGCTCAAATCGAAAATCCATACGCCGAAATTTCCAAGTTTTCCATCGGAAACTGCAGCGATAGTATAATCATCGGACAAAGACGAAGACTTAAAGTCGGCGTTTTTCGCCTTTGTATTCTGCAAGTTCTCTTTTATAGAAGAGTGAGAAAACTTTCTGCTCGATGGATCGTAGAACCAAAGGTTGTCGCCTTCAGTAAGGTAGCCCTGTCCTTTGTTGACCTCCGGAAGCATAATCAGAATAGTGAACTGCTTCTTTGCATCTCGCCTAAAAACGCGCGCCTGAGTGACTGTCTGCTTCTCACCAGGCTTTTCAGAAACAATAGTGAAGAGCGCACTGAAGTCCTTATCTGAAAAATTACTTGTTGCATCGAGTTCTTTGAGGATCTTGTTCGCCTCCGCAATTGGAAGTGTATCTGCAAACGCGGCAAGTGGGGCAAGGGCCAGCAAAGCAACCAACAACGTTAAAACAGCTAGTCTACTTGTTCGTGTTAGGCGAGATTTCTTAACAAATCTTCGCTTATTCAATGAAAAACCCATACTTTACTCCTTTTTGTAAATCTCGACACTATTTGGTCGATCTCAGTGCTACCGCTGGTTCCAATTTTGCAGCGGAATTGGCAGGGAAGAGCGCTGCCAGAAGTGTCAATACAACGATGGTGGCAATATTCAGCAGCGCACGAAGTGGCGGTAAATAGAAGCTTAAGTGCCCATTCTTGAGCAGCAGGAATGCCGGTGAATTCGTGCCAAAGTTGATGAGCGACAACAGATTCATTACGATAAAACCAAGCCCCAAGCCCGCTACGATTCCGCCAAGAGCTAGGAAAAGCGCTTCGAACAAGAATAGCCACCTGACTTCGTTGCGCTGCACCCCTATAGCGCGCATTGTGCCAATTTCCTTGATGCGTTCATACATTGTCATTCGGAAAGTATTATTGATACCAATCATGATAATCGCGAAGAGTATAATAAGAACGATAAAGGTTCCCGTGTCCAAGGCCGTCACTATGCTCTTTGCCGAGGACATGAGATCGTCAATAGTGTAAACGCGGTACTTGACGCCACTCCATGTCTCTTCGTTTTGATTCTGCAACAACACCTGGAAAGGTGTCTGATTCCCAGTGCCGTCCGTTGCCCCTCGTGGGAAGGTCTGCAAACCTTCGCTCTTTAGGGCAACAAGAATCTTGTCGGCGGCAGGGGTTGCCTGGCGCATATCGTCCAGCATTAGGCCGAGCGACATATATTCGTTCGGTTTGAGCCCAATGGCCTGATTGAGATAACCAAGGTTGACATATGCCATCGTTGAGGTAGCCAGATCCGTGTCAGTACTGATTCCAACAAGGGTAAAATCGGCAATGTTGTTCTGACCCGTAACTGTCTGCAGCGACGCGATGATCTTGTCACCAATTTGGACCTTGAGCTTTTTTGCAACTTTTTCTGTGAGTATGAGGGCGTCGGGCTGAGAAACGGACGCCCACGAGCCTTGTTTTAGTACAAGTCGCTGTCGCAGGAATGGATTGGTGTCCATTTCGATGCCTGTCAACGTTTGCCGTACGGTTTTGCCTTCAAAAATGAGGGAAGCTGAAATTTCACTCGTACGTGTAGCTTGTGCATATTGAACACCAGAGCTTTTCAATGCCTGCATGATTTCAGAATCGTCGCTTATGACCGACACTTTCTTGCCAGAAGCGGTTCGTTCTTGGCCTTGGATAAAAACATGCCCAGCCATCAGATAAGCAAAGTTCTCTGATATATTCTGAATGAGTGCGCCAGAGAAGCCATTCATCAAAGTAACGATCATGATGCCGAATGCGATGGCGCTGCCTAAGAGTAGGCTTCGTTTTTTCTGCCTCGAAAGATTTCTAAACGCTATGCGTGGTATTACAAAATTCATTTCGTTTCTCCTACTCGCTCTGCATGGCCTGAACCGGTTGGATCTTGAGCGCGACCGAAACAGGATAAAGATGTGCTAAGAAGCCAACGAGCGACATAGCCAAAATCGCGCCAAAAAAGTTGAGTGGTGTTACGAAGGGCGAGACGTACTTTCCGCCGAACAGCACTTCAAAGAACATGTTGCCAGACGAAATCTTGAGTAAGCGTACTACCGTAACTACCAATAGCGCCAGCGACGCTCCTATAGTTGAAAAAATCACCGACAAAGTGAGCGATTCTGCCGCAAAAAGCCTTCTAATAAAGCCCTTGTCGGCTCCTATGGCGCGCATCGTGCCAATTTCCCCTGTCCGCTCTATGACAGAGATTACAAAGGTGTTCATTATGATAATTATTGCTACAATAAAGAGAATCGAAATGGCCACGGAGAACACGATTCTGAGCACGTCCACAGACTGACCATACGGTCCTGCAGCCTTCTGCCAGTCTCCCGCAATGGCCGCAATACCTTCTTTCTTAAAGTAGTCGTTCAGATCTTTGATAACCGACCCACTGTCTGAGGGGCGTTTCGTCCTTATAACGATGAACTGCCACGCTCCAGTGTCGGCTTCATTTGCTTTCATGCTTACCGTTTTGTCGGCCAGTTGCGCTTGAAGTTTAGCTTCGTTAAACCCGCTTGAAGTAGTAGGGCTCACGACCAAATCGCTACTAAAAAGCTCGTCGGGATTCTCGGCAGAAAGCATGTTCGTGTTTTCATCGCTTAGCTTAATCGTTTCATTGGCTCCGACGGTCATGCCAGCCATTACACGCAAAGTGTTTATGTCGATAAAAGCGAGTTGCTCCGGCATTGAGCCTTCGTCGCGCTGCACGTAGGTGCCAACGATTGGCACTTCGCGAATCTTCATGCCCATAGATGACATACCTTGAATTACAAGGGTGTCTCCGATATGTAAGGTTTTGCCAATGGATTTGGATATGGAATCCATGTATTTTTCGTTGAGAATGATGCCACTTTCACCAGGCTTCAGGCGGTTTCCGGAAGAAAGCTGAACCGAATTAAAAACGTCCCAATAGTTGTTTGCATCGATGCCGAAGAGAAAAAGGAATCGCATATCAGGCATCATTTTTTCAACCATGTCTTGGGGATTGCCTGTACTGGCAGTCTTGCTGGCATCGGCGCTCGTGGAATCCTGTGAGACGGTAGCCGTCGTCGCTGTACTTGCCGCAGAACTCGATTGACTTTGAGTATTTGCCTGCGTTGTGTCGGTCGAATCTTCGTCGTTATTGGCTTGTTTCGTAACAATGCCATAGCCAGTTGCCATGCCTGACGCTTTTGCCACTTTTGGCATAGAGGTAACCTTAGCAAAGACTTTCTCATAGTCAGGAATGGTTGGCGTGGGCGCCATACCGCCAGCAGACATCACTCCGAAAAGTGAAACATCGCCATCTTCGGATACTCCAGAGACAAAAACGTCGCCTGTATAGTTTTCGGTAAATGATGTGCGAATTCCTGCTTTGGACGCATCCATAAACGCATTGCCCAGAACTATCACAAAGGAGCCCACCAAGAGGAGGATACCTATAATCAGGCTTTTTGACTTATGTTCCCTTACATTTCGTAAGGCCATTTTTAGAGTTACAGGCATTGGGCTTATTCTCCCGTTGTAGAATCTTGAGTGGCATAGTCGTTTTGGGTCGAGTCCACACCACGTCGGGTATTCTCAATCACGAGGCCATCCTGAAGCCTAATGATATGGTCGGCAACTGCAACTATCTTTGCGTCATGGGTAGAGAAAATAAACGTGGTTTGAAGCTCGCGGTTTATTTTTTTCATGAGCTCGATAATCTGCTCACCAGTCGCCGAATCGAGGTTGGCAGTGGGTTCATCGGCAAGGACAATATACGGTTTTGTAACAAGTGCGCGCGCTATTGCTACGCGCTGCCGCTGCCCGCCGGACAGCTCATTAGGCTTGTGGTTTCTCCATTCTGTGAGTCCAACCTCTTTTATAAGCCAGTCTATCCAGTCGTTTTTCTCGCTGGGCTTAATGCGCGTCTTGCCCAGCAAAAGGGGGAATTCGATGTTTTCCCAAACATTGAGAACAGGAATAAGGTTAAATGATTGAAAAACAAACCCCAACACTTCGTGCCTAAAGCGTGTCAGCTCTTTGTCGGAAAGTCCGGAAGTTGGCTTTCCGTCAATGATTACTTCACCTGAAGTCGGGGTATCGATTAGCCCGATCATATTGAGGATTGTAGACTTTCCGGCGCCGGAAGGTCCTGCAATGGAAACAAAGTCGCCTTTTTCTATGCTAAATGTAACGCCTTTTACAGCCGGTACTTCAACCTTGCCCAACGGATAAACTTTATGAACATCCTGAAGTTCGATGATTCCCATTCTTAACTCCTGCTTTCGTCGTAAGCTCAATCTAAGGCCACAGAAAAAACACTCAAGCCTGCATTCAAAACACCTGAATGCAGGCTTGAGACACGGCCTTAGAAGTAAAATAGCGAAAACAGTCTTTAAGAATCAAGGAATCTGGAGAATATTCTTGAGATTACATCAACTGACTCTTCTAGCAAACGCCCTCTGGACACGTTTGCCCCCGTGGTCCGGACTCGTGGGCATCAATTTCGTCCTGAATGACCGATGCAAGCCGTTTGACTCCCTCTTCGATCTGCTCAAACGACGAATACGAGAAATTAATGCGCATGCAGTTGAGTTCAGCTTCGTCAAAATAGAAAGCGGAACCAATAACATACGCCACATTCTTTTCCACGGCTTTATAGAACATCTTTTCTGTATCGATATAGTGCGGCAGCGATATCCAAAGGAACAAACCACCTTCTGGTTTTGTCCAGGTCAGATCGAAACGCTTTGGCATATACTTTTCCAGCATTTTCAGCATGAAATTGCGCTTTTCCTTATAGTTGTCCCTGGTAGCCTGGATGAGCGCATCGAGTTTGCCCATTGCGAGATACTCGGCAATCACGTACTGCATAAACGGACTTGTGCAGAGGTCGATGGCCTGTTTTGCAATCACCAACTTCTGGATTATGTCCTCTCGCGCCAGAATCCAGCCCACACGCGTCCCAGGAGCCAGTATCTTGGAGAATGTCTTAAGACATATCACGTTTCCTTCGTTCTTACCCTTTTGATCGAGTTCGTAAATGGAAGGAATGCTCTCTCCCATAAACCTAATCTCTCTATACGGCGCGTCCTCTACCACAAAGAGTTTTTCCCTGTATGCGAAGTCCAAAAGGGCTTTTCGCTTCTCCAAGCTCCAGCAGATGCCAGAAGGATTCTGGAAATCTGGAATAACATAGATGTACTTAACCTTTTCGCCATAGGCTTTTGCGCGTTCGTAGCGTTTTTCCATCTCCACCATGTCAAAGCCATCGTTATCTGCACTCGATGGAATACCAATAATCTTGCCTTGATAGGACTGAATCGCCTGGATAGCTCCCAAATAGGTGGGCCGCTCTGCGAGGACACAGTCGCCCGGGTCAAGGAAAATCTTGGGCATCATGTCGAGCGCTTGCTGGCTTGCCGAAGTTATGAGCAGGTTGTTTTTGCCCACCTGAATTCCACGCGAGTTTTCATACTTTATGAGCTCCGTCTTTAAAGGATTCTCTCCTTCTGTGGCTCCATACTGGAGCGCCGCAACCGCCGATTTCTTGTAAACTTGTTGTGTCGCCTCTTCTAAGTCTTGGACAGGGAAGGTTTCTGGGGCAGGCAAGCCTCCCGCAAAAGAAATGATGTTGGGTTGCTGAGTCAGCTTAAGCAGCTCACGAATAACCGATTTGCGCATATTGTTGGCATTCTGTGAGAACTCAGGAATAACTTCGGACATTGGCGGCTCCTTCGCGTATTGTTTATCTACATACTACATCGACTTTACAAAAACGTAAAGTTTTTCATTTTTTAGAACTTCCGTTTCATTCGACAAAACGTTTTCTGGCTTCAGACAGCTTTCTAATCACAGGTTTTTCCTGTATTACACCATATTGCAAGAAGTAACCGTTTCTAGGATAATCACAAACTGACCACTAACAAAGCAAAACGAGGCACCAAATGGCATTGAATTGCGGGATTGTCGGCCTTCCCAATGTTGGAAAATCTACGATTTTTTCTGCTCTGACGAGCGCAAAGGCCGAAATAGCAAACTACCCTTTCTGTACGATCGATCCCAATTACGGCATCGTCGCGGTTCCGGACCCCCGGCTCGACGTTCTTGTCCAAAAGTTTCAGCCTAAACGAAGGGTCCCTGCCACGATCGAGTTTGTGGACATCGCAGGTCTCGTGGCGGGCGCATCAAAAGGGGAGGGCTTGGGCAATCAGTTTCTTTCGCACATTCGCGAAGTGGGTATGATTGCTCATGTTGTGCGCTGCTTCGAAGATCCGGATGTCATCCATGTTTCCAATAGAATCGATCCGACTAACGACATTGACGTCATCCATACTGAATTGGCCCTTGCAGACCTTGAGACACTGGATAAACGGATAGACAAGCTTCAAAAGCAGCTGAGAGTACAAGATCCGCAAGTTCGAAAGGATTCCGAAAAAGAGATTGCGGCGCTTGAAAAAATAAGACCACTATTACAACAAGGAAAACCGGCACGCCTCGCGGCTCTCGAAGAAGAGGAAGAGGAGGCGATACGCTCTTCTTTTCTCATCACCATGAAAAAAGAGATTTTCGTGTGTAATGTGGACGAAAAAGGACTCGGCGACAACCCGTACGTGGACGAAGTGCGCAGAATAGCGCAGTCCTTGGGTTCAGAGGCGGTTGTTATCTGCGGCAAGTATGAAGCAGAGCTGGCTGACATTCAGGATCCCAACGAGCGTCAGGCCTTCTTGGCTGATATTGGCCTTGCCGAGTCTGGACTCTCGAGCCTCATTCACTCGGCATACAGGCAGCTTGGATTGCGCACTTTTTTCACTGCCGGCGCCGACGAATGCCGCGCGTGGACCATTAGGGCAGGCGATAAAGCGCCTCAGGCCGCAGGCGTGATTCATACTGACTTTGAGCGCGGCTTTATAAAGGCGGAAGTGTACTCTTTCGACGACCTTGTAACCTATGGCTCGGAGGCTGCAGTTAAGGCAGCAGGCAAGCTGCGTCAGGAGGGTAAGGACTACGTTGTTCAGGACGGCGACATAGTCTTCTTCAAGTTCAACGTATAGCCTGGTTCGACGTATAGTCTGGTCTTGCGTGCAGTAATACTAAACATTTGTAAGCCACTACTTGTCATCTGCACGCAAGTAGCATATCTTTGCAGTGCAAATCATGGATAAACTCATAATAAAAGGTGCTCGAGAGCACAACTTAAAGAATATTGATCTCGAACTGCCGCGCAATAAACTTATAGTCATCTCGGGACTCTCAGGGTCGGGGAAAAGTTCGCTCGCATTTGATACGATTTTTGCGGAAGGCCAACGTCGTTATGTCGAGTCCCTGTCTGCATATGCACGACAGTTTTTGGGACGAATGGACAAGCCGGACGTGGACTATATTGAAGGGCTCTCGCCAGCTATTTCTATAGAACAAAAGACAACGCATCGTAACCCGCGTTCCACTGTTGGCACGATCACCGAGATTTATGACTACTTTAGGCTTCTTTATGCGCGTATCGGTGTACCGCATTGCCCCAACTGTGGTCGTGTTATAAAGGAACAAAGCATCGACCAAATCCTGGATGTCATCAACTCGTGGCTAGCAGGCAGCAAGTTGCAGATTCTGGCACCTGTCGTCAGGGCGATGAAAGGCGAACACCGAAAACTCTTGGAGGATGCAAGAAAACAGGGGTTCACGAGGGCAAGGGTCGATGGAGAGTTCTACGACTTAGAGGAAGTTCCGGCGCTGGAAAAACAGAAAAAACACACGATTGATATCGTTGTGGACCGTATACGTCTGGGGCCGGACAGCAGGCGCAGGCTTTCCGAAGGGCTCGAGGCGGCGCTTCAGGTGGCTGACGGCATCGTTATCGTCACTCGGGAAACGAACGAAGGTACAAAAGAGGAATTCTTTAGCCAAAAGGGTGCATGCCCCGAATGCGGGATCTCCTTGCCCGAACTGGAGCCCCGGCTTTTTTCTTTTAATGCACCACAAGGCGCTTGCCCTGCGTGTTCCGGCCTGGGGGTCAATCTGGAATTCGATCCTGCGCTCGTCATCCCGGACCCGTCTCTGTCTTTCAATGAGGGTGGTTGCATTCCGTACAATCCTTCATCGGCCTGGAACCGGTCGCGCTTTGAGGCGCTCGCCAAGCACTATAATTTTTCGTTGGATACACCTTTTGCCGAACTGCCCAAAAAAGTCATGGATGCCATTCTGTATGGTTCTGACGAGGAAATCCGGGTGCATTACGACAACCGCCAAAACACCGGCCACTTCGAATATGACACGAGGTTTACTGGAATCCTGCCAGATCTCCAACGTCGCTATATGGAGACAAATTCTGATGGTATAAAGACATGGCTTGAAGGGTTCATGACAGAAAAGCCCTGTAGCGTCTGTCAGGGAAAGCGGCTCAGGCCAGAGGCGCTTGCGGTAACCATTGGTGACAGGAATATCTACGAAGTTACGTCGATGTCTGTGGAGGAAGCCCTAAAGTTTTTCACGAGCCTTCAACTTACGGACGTAGAAAAGCAGATTTCCAAACAGATAACAAAAGAAATCAAAGCCAGACTGAACTTTATGAAGAATGTCGGCTTGGATTACCTAACCTTGGAACGCAAAGCTTCGTCGCTGTCTGGTGGCGAAGCGCAGCGGATTCGTCTTGCCACGCAAATCGGGAGCTCATTGGTCGGCGTGCTCTACATTCTTGATGAACCGTCAATAGGATTGCATCAGCGGGACAATCAAAGGCTTATAGACACGCTTACGTACCTAAGGGACCTTGGAAACACCCTCATCGTTGTGGAGCATGATGAACAAACCTTGAGGACTGCAGATTACATTGTGGACCTCGGCCCGGGGGCTGGCGAGCACGGCGGGCGAGTTATTGCACAAGGCACTCCGGAGGAAGTGATGCGCTCAGAAAAGAGCCTCACGGGCCAATTCCTTGCGGGTAAACTCAAGATCGATGTGCCTGCGGTGCGCCGCGAGGGCAATGGCAAGGCAATTCGCATCGTTGGGGCGCGCGAGCATAACCTCAAAAACATCGACGTAAAAATACCACTCGGCATGTTTGTGTGCATTACTGGAGTCTCAGGCTCGGGTAAGAGTACGCTCCTTACAGATCTTCTTTACCCTGTTATTTCCAACCGGGTCATGCGAACCTCTATGCAGGAAGGGGATTTTGACAGCATAGAAGGTTTGGAGAACATCGATAAGATCATCAATATCGACCAAAGTCCAATTGGGCGAACCCCGAGGTCCAATCCTGCTACCTACGTTGGCGTTTTTACTGCCATTCGCGAGTTGTTTGCGAGCCTTCCTGAGTCCAAGGCCAGGGGATGGAAGGCAGGCAGGTACAGCTTCAATGTCAAAGGCGGTCGATGTGAGAACTGCCAGGGCGACGGTACCATCAAGATCGAGATGAACTTTCTGCCCGATGTTTACATCACCTGTGACGTCTGCCATGGCCGTAGATTCAATGCCGACACGCTTGATGTCCGTTACAAAGGGAAGAATATCGCCGATGTCCTCGACATGACGATAGAAGAAGCATCCAAGTTCTTTGAGCACATACCGGCCATAGCTCATAAGCTCGATGCCATGTTGTCCGTTGGCTTAGGTTACGTCAAAGTTGGCCAATCTGCGCTCACTCTTTCCGGAGGCGAGGCTCAGCGCGTAAAACTTGCTTACGAGCTTTCGAGGCGGCCAACCGGCAAGACCCTGTATTTTATGGATGAGCCAACGACAGGATTGCATTTTGCTGATGTAAAACAACTTATGGAAGTAATCCAAAGGCTTGTCGATACGGGAAATACCGTCGTCATGATCGAACACAATCTGGACGTCATTAAACAGGCCGACTGGATAATAGACTTGGGGCCAGAAGGTGGGGATAGAGGCGGAACCATTGTTGCCCAAGGCAGCCCCGAGACTGTTGCCAAGTGCCGCGGCTCTTACACAGGTAAGTACTTGCAGCCTTATCTGAGATAAAAGGCGAGAGTTGCGCGCAGCGGCTTCGCGGTGTAGTATCACTGTGATGTCGCGAATTGCAGCCATAGTAGCCATAGCAGCGCTTTTCTTCTGCCTGGGAGGCCTTGTTTTTGGACAAGCGTCAGGTGGGCAGCAAGATACTCCACCGGAAGGATCCATACAAGGTAGTGCAGCACTCTCCTCAATGAGCGATCTGCAGCGCAAAACCTTATCTCTGGATATTGCGGTTAGTACCTACTATGAGCTTGTCGATATGGCTCGACAATATGGCTTGCCCACCGAAGGCAATAGTGAAGCACTCAAGACAAGGCTCTATGCTTTTTTTGGCCTCAAGCCCCCTCAGACTCCTTCCGTGGATACTGTCGTGACTATCGAAGGAGCCTCTGCCTTACAGTATTTTAGCCTCCAAGAAACTTCCGACAAAATGATCCGGCTTACTGGCCCGCTGACCATTTCCGTCAAGACGAGCGATGGTTTTGTGCACACCATCACCGGAAACGAGATTATTTTCGACAGGGACAAGAACATCGTTCAGGCTAAAGGAAGTATCAAATACGCAAGAAAGAGCAGTGACCGTGAGGACGACTTTTCTGGAGAGTCGTTGTTGGTAGACTTGGACGATTACTCCGGTTTTTTTATAGACGGGATGTATAATCTTGAACCATCAGGTCAAACGACCAGGTCTGTCATCTTGCACTTTGGGACTCTGCTAAAGCGGGCTTCGGACGTTATCGTAATGGGTGCGGGCCAAATCACTACCTGTGATGAACCTTTGCCGCACTACCACCTGACGGCAAAAAAAGTTTGGCTTTTTGAAAATGGCGATTGGGCTTTTTCTGGCGCCACTCTCTATATAGGTACCGTTCCGGTCTTGTGGCTTCCGTTTTTTTTCTATCCTTCAGACGAACTCGTTTTTCACCCTGTTATTGGATATAGAACCAGAGAAGGTGCCTTTGTTCAGACTACGACTTATCTCTTAGGTAGCAGAGGGCAGACACAGACCACTTCAGCTATTACAAGCTCCACAAATATAGGGAATCTGAGTAACTCAATTTCAAACGCCAACACCGTCCTTGGTGGTAGCACTCCAACGCGGCGTCAAGGGGTTTTTCTGCGCCATAATATCTTTGAGTCGGAGACACAGCAACAGAACGGTACCGGACAGAAAAATTCTCAGAATTCCGGCAATAGTCTCAGACTCTTGGCCGATGCATACACTTCCTTGGGCCTTTACGTTGGTGCCAAAGGTGACTTTCTTTTTTCTGAGAATCATAGTTTGAATTTTCAAATCGGCATAGCAGAAAGCCGTTCGGTCTTTTATGAATCGAGCGGTTTCTATTCGCCGCTGGATGCTGCGAACAACTACGCTTCCGTATGGAATAGATCGGATTTTCTGGGCCTTGATCTTCCCTTTCGATTTGGTGCGAACATAAGCTATAAGTATCAAACCAAGGCCAATTGGGGTAGGGCAAGCATAGCCCTCGACATGCCACTTTTTTCGGATCCCTACTTTGAGCAGGATTTTTACAGGCGTACGGAACCTGCCACGATGCTTTCTGGTATTGAAACTCAGAACGCTACCACCATTAGCGTCCGTTCGAGCATGACAGACAGCCTCAAATCCTCGCTGTCCTGGCAAGCTGCACCGGCGTCACAAGGCGGCTTGCTCAATTCCTTTCAAGTCTCCAGGCTTGGCGCACAAATAATATGGAACACTAAGTCTCAATCTTTCAGTAACCTCGACGCGAATCAAAGTCGGATGCTGGCGGTCGACCCACAACGTTCCTTTTTCTATCCAGATAGCGTCAAGTTCTTGGATACTGCGTTAGCCGCCAATGGAACAATCATCAATTATCAGAAGAATACTTACGAAAAAAACGCAGATGAGGGACATAGCAACGATGAGAATAGTACCAACGATGAGCACAGCACCAACGAGAAGGAAGCCAAGGTACCAACTCCTGAAATTCACTCGCGCGATTTTTCTAATCTCAGCTATAGGCTGGACTGGAGCTCAAGCGGTTCTTTAGGGCTTGAGGATAAGTTCTACTCGAGCAACTGGGCAACTCCGGAAGACATCAATGGCTTGCTCTACTATTTTTTGGTTGGATGGAGGGTTGGAGGCAGGTTGGACTCGAAACTCAGCTTAGCAGACGACCTTGTAGTCGTGAAGAACAGCCTAGAGGCACTGTCTCAGAACCAGACAAGACCGTATTTCTATGATGACCGGATCGACCCAACTACGGTCCATCCTTATGTTCTTACAGATTACCACTACAAGCTGTCCAATCTCAAAATGAGCAATTCTCTTTTCATCTATCCCTTTGCCTCAGATTCTCTGTTGGCGAACTCCTCGCTCTCATATTCCTTATCGGGAATTATATTCAAGTATGCATATTCTGGCTTAACCGGCACAGGAGCAAGCGCAACGCCAGCATACCAATGGACATGGATTGATTGGAATTCTTCAGCAATAACAGACCATCTGCTGGCAGCGACATTTAATTTCTCTCCAAAAAACAGGTCCGCGTTTCGTCAAAGCCTGAATTTCTCTGCTACTTTGCCTCCAGAGGAGTCCAACTATGTCGTATCCTATACCCTTGCCAATTCGTGGCTTCAGGCAAAGGTTAAGGCGTCCATTGTGACGGCTGAAATCGACGACACTACCTATGATAATACTTCACTGCTCTCTGCAGGAATTGCACTCGGCGGTGGCTCATTCCCTTTGCTCAATTCCGAGTTTAGCTGGAATCTGGATACCTCTGAGCCGGATTTAAGTAACTCAACTCTGAGCTATAAATGGTTTAGGGCAAGTTTTATAGCAAAATATGCAAAAGGTTATGCATATCAAAACGGCTCGTGGATTTTGGACGGGACCGAATACTTTAGGCCTTACCAGGTGGGTTTTTCTCTGTCTCCATCGCTCACTCTGGGTAAGGCGAATGCACTTCAATTTAAGACAGATGCGAACCTTAACTATTCGCAAAACCTGATTAAGTTTACTGAGTCGTCCTTGAGCACGGCTTTGGGCTTTACAGTGACAAGTTCATCGGGCACCTCGCTGAGTTTCAAGACGGAATCGCTCAACAAGGCATCATGGCGTTACTGGCCTGGTATATTCCCTGCGAGTACAGGATTCGATCCTAAAGACTACTACAAGAATATCTTTACAGATCTTGGTGATTCTTTGGCAGTTTGGGACACAAGCAGGCTTTACAAAGGCATGTTTAAGCTTAAGAGTTTAGCGCTCTCACTCTCGCAAGACCTCCATGACTGGAACCTTGAGGCAAAACTGGGCATGGATCCTCTTCTGGTAACACCCAGCACGGGACGCCCCTACTATAAACTCGATTTTTCTTTTAGTATTCTAGTTACATGGAAGGACATTCCCGAGCTAAAGTCATCCGTTGCCTACTCGGAAGGGGCGTTTTCGCAATGAGGTGTTCGGTCGATTTCTTTAGAACTAGGCGCATGAATGCGCAGGAGTTGAATTGAACGTGGACAGTATTGTCTTGGACGATATGGAGCTCCTTTCGGAACTCTGTGGTGCAAACGACTATAACCTGGATATTATCTCCGATCTGCTGGGGGCTAGAGTCCATTGCGTTGGCAACGAACTTTCAATCAGTGCCGACTCTGAAGAAAAGAGGCAGATGTTTCTTGACCTCGTACAGGCTACCATACATTCCATCGAGGGTGGTCTGCCTGCGACACCCGATTTGATCATTGCACTGCATGCGGAGCTCACTCCGTTGGGTAGCGGTCGTGCTTCGCGTGAAAGCGATTCTGCCGCTTTCATGTCCACAAGCGACGACTTTCTCGATACCTGCGTTCAGATACCAGGTGGGTACGCAAAGATATATCCGCGTAGTAGGGGGCAATCTCTTTATCTGAAGGGGCTTGCAACGCACGACCTTGTTATCTCTGTGGGGCCTGCCGGCACTGGTAAGACTTTCTTGGCGATGGCCTGGGCGCTCAAAGAGCTTATGGCTAAGACTCGGAGAAAGCTGATTCTTACAAGGCCCATTGTCGAAGCAGGAGAAAACCTCGGTTTTTTGCCCGGTGATCTCGTGCAAAAGATAAACCCCTACTTGAGGCCGCTCTATGATGCTATGGAAGTTCTCTTGCCTTTCGATACGATAAGTCGGCTCGAAGAAACAAGAGCCATAGAAGTCGCTCCTCTCGCCTACATGAGGGGAAGAAACTTGAGCAATTGTATTGTCATCTTGGATGAAGCGCAAAACACGACAAAAGAACAGATGAAAATGTTTCTTACAAGGCTTGGCGAGAATACAAAGGCCATCGTTACTGGAGACATAACCCAGATAGATCTGCCCCGTAAGAGTGAGTCTGGTCTGGTTCATGCCATCCAAATTCTTTCTGGTATAGAGGATATCTTTATCAGCCACCTTGATGCCAGAGATGTTGTTCGAAGCCAGCTTGTTAAGAACATTATCGAGGCATATGAAAACGAGTAAGCCTCTTTTTGGCATCCTTTCGGATTTTTTGCCGGCTACATTTCTGGCCGACAAATACTACCTTTGGAACGCTTTGGCATGTGTACTTATCGCAGCAGTTGCTCTTCTCCTGGCTGGGCCGGGCTCCATAGCGAGCAATCAAAGCTTCGAGGGTGTTAGCCCTGGAAAACTCGCGGAGCGGGACATTGTGTGTACCAAGAGCGTCGTTTATGTCGACAAACTGGCTACGCAACTGCGGATCGAAAGTGAAGAGCGTTTGGTTTTGCCGGTCTTTAGACAAGACCAGAACGTCACCACTCAAGTTCTCAATCAGTACAAGGCCTTTAGCGACATGTTTAAAGACCTGGCCGAAAAGAACACCGCCATTGAGACAATGACGCTCATGCTCCAAAGCAATTTCCCTGGACTGTTGTCTTCGGATGTGCTGACTGCTTTGGCGCGAAGTCCACTCAAGTTGCAAATCCTTGTCTACGCCGAGGACGTGCTTAGCTCCATAATGCAAATGGGAGTCTTTTCGATACCGACCGAAGGCCTGGAACGCTACAATCAGGACTATTTTGAGCTTGCGCATACCCTGAACAACAAGACCGATTACGAACAGCGGACTCGCGATTCCATGGTCACCAAAGACACCTTGCCAGAGGCCGTAAATGCCCAGATAATGCAAAAGCGGCTGGCTGGATCGGTTTCGGCGCTAGTCGCCAAGATTGTCATGGGGTTTGCTGCCGAGAATACGTTCTTTGACAAGGCAGAGTCCCAGAATAGGCTCGCCAAAGCAAGAAGCAAGGTTGAGCCTGTGACTCGAGTTGCGGGGCAAAACGAAGTACTAGTCCGTGAAGGCGAAATGGTTACCGAAGAAACCTACGCAAGAATTATGAGCATCAAGAGTGCCATGTCCAGAGCGGATATGAGTTTGGTTTTGAGTGGGATTGGACTATTGCTTGCGGCATCGCTTGTCGGGGTTTTCCTGATTTTTGGCCAAAAGGATAGTGTGTCAAACTTGAACCGCTATATGGGGCTCCTGATTTTCTATAGTGCACTTGTTTTTTTCATCATCGTTATTTTCGCTGGCAAGGCTGCAGGTGGTTCCAGCACTCTAAACGGAGCCTATTGGATGCCGACTGCGCTCTTCGTCGGCCTCATATCGATCATAGGCGGTCAAAGTCTAGGATTTGCCTATTCTATCGTCCTTGCACTTTTTGCGGGAGTCGCTTCTAATCTGAATGCAGAATTCATTGTCTTTACGCTCTTTTCCGGTGTGTTCATGAGTTTGATGAGCAGTATGGCTAAGAGTCGTCTTAGTTTGGCGGAAGCAGCTGTGAGCCAAGCGGTGGTGCAATTTGCCCTTGCTGTAATTCTGATACTCAAGAATGGTTCGGCTTTTGGCGAAGTCGCCAAGGCGTCCGGTCTGCTTGCTTTGAATGGGTTTGTCAATGGAGCACTGATTTTGGCTGCGTTACCTGTCTTGGAACAAACCCTCAATTTGCCAACTCGTTTCCGTCTTATGGAGTTGGCAGACGCCAATTCGCCGGCGCTCAAAGAATTGATGACAAAAGCACCAGGTACCTATGCACACTCACTGAACGTTGCGTTTATGGCTGAGGCAGCAGCTCAGGCGATAGGCGCGAATGCGTTGCTTGCGAGGGTCGGTGCCTATTACCACGATATCGGCAAAATAGATCAGCCCGAGTATTTCGTGGAAAATCAGCGCGGCCAAAACAAGCATGACGACATAAATCCACGACTTTCTGCCACCGTGATTCGGAGCCATGTAAAACTAGGTGCTGAAAAGGCGAGGGAACTTGGTTTGCCAAAGGCTGTCGTTGACATTGTCGCGCAACACCACGGCAATTCCACAATAAGCTGGTTTTACGACAAGGCTAAATCCAAAGATTCAACGGCAAGCGAAGAGGATTTCAGCTACCCCGGGTCTCCTCCGACCACAAAAGAGGCGGGAATCGTCATGTTGGCAGACACCGTCGAGGCTGCGCTCAGAACGCTAAAGAATCCCTCACTTCCTCGGTTGGACACGTTTATTCATCAACTCATTACTGACAAGTTACAGCAAGGCCAGCTCGACCAATGTCCGCTCACCCTCCAGGATCTGGATAAAATCCGTCAAACTTTTGTGAGAATTACCGCAGGGCAGTTCCACTCCAGAATTGAGTATCCTAACCAAAAGGAGCCATCCCCATGAATACGGTGAGTACGGATTGGGCTGGCATAGATTGTCCAGTTTGGCTAGAGAGAGCGAAGGGTTTTACCTTGACTGCCCTTGGTCAAATGCAAAAAGAGAATTGGGTTGTCTCGTTACTCTTTTGTGACGATGACTTTATCCAAACGCTGAACCAGAATTATCGTCAAAAAGATGAACCGACGGATGTGCTTTCTTTCCCACTCGGTGATACGGTGGAACAAGAAGGTGGTAGCGTCTTCCTTGCTGGCGATATTGTGATTAGCCTGCCAGCATTGCAGCGAAATGCAGTCGATTTTTCGGTTAGCCCAAATGAGGAATTGAAGCGTCTAATTGTCCACGGTTTGTTGCACCTTTCAGGCATGGATCATATAACGAATGCGCTGGACGAACCCATGCTGGCGCTGCAGGAGACAATTCTGACTCAGCTTTCCGGAGAGCAAATACTGTGAGTATTTTTGGTCACCTTAAAACAAAGCAAGAAAATGCTGAAAAACCTGACGAAATTGAAGCACAGGATACAGAACAGGAAGAAATGATCGAGGGAGTAGAGAATCTGTCGGAGACGACCGTCAAGGAAGTCATGGTGGCTCGGACCGATACACTTTTCCTTGATGTAGAGGCACCCAAAGAGGACCTGTTCCGCGTGCTCGTTGAATCGGGGCACTCGAGAATTCCCGTATACAGGGAATCTATCGATGATGTTGTCGGCGTTATTTATGCAAAGGATGTTTTGGCAGCTCTAGTTCAGAACAAGCCTATTGTAATCGCTTCGATAATGCGGAAGCCCTATTTTGTCCCGGAGACAATGCTCATCGATAACCTCTTGCGTGAGTTCAAGCGACGCCATGTTCACATCGCTATTGTCGTAGACGAATACGGCGGTACTTCGGGTATTGTGTGTCTTGAGGATATAATCGAAGAAATCGTAGGCGAAATTCAAGACGAATTCGATGCAGAGCCGGAGCCGATCGTGCAGATTGGACCTCGAGTCTGGCTCTGTGACGCAAAGACGCGGCTCGATGAGGTGAGCGAAGAGCTTGATATCCCTTTGCCCACTGAAGACTTTGACAGCCTTGCCGGATACGTGTTCAATCTCTTTGGTCGAATTCCGTCCAAGAACGAAAAGGTTGCGACCGCCAACGCTATCTTCACCGTACATGAGATGGACGCTCATCGAATCTTGTCCATAAAAATCGAAAAACTGGAAACCACCGAACCCGATCAGGACTCGTAAATTCGTGCTTTTTGTGAGAGTCAGCAAAACTGAGCTCGGACTCGACGGTGCTGCTGTTTGTTTTAAATATTGAAATGGCGTTTCGTAACGCAATTTGCCTTGCCGAATTCGATAAGGGGGTATAGAATAATTTTGTCAGAGCAATGCAGCTTTGGCACCAAAAAACAGAAGGAGGGAATGATGAATTCCTACATAAAGCAAGTGCTTGACGATCTGCGTGCTCGCTATCCTTGGGAAAGCGAGTTCTTGCAGGCAACCGAAGAAGTGCTTGAATCGATCTCTCCCCTTATCGAAGCTGAACCAAAGTACCAGGCGCAAAAAATACTTGAGCGCATCGTGGAACCAGAAAGAGTCGTCATGTTCAGGGTACCGTGGGTAGACGACAAAGGCGAATATCATGTCAATCGCGGGTATAGAGTACAGTTTAACTCCGCAATTGGCCCCTATAAGGGCGGTTTGCGCTTCCATCCAAAAGTAACGCTTTCTACGTTGAAATTCCTTGGTTTTGAGCAAATATTCAAGAATAGCCTTACAGGCCTTCCTATGGGTGGCGGCAAGGGCGGTTCTGACTTCGATCCAAATGGCAAGAGCGAAAATGAGATCATGCGTTTCTGCCAGAGCTTTATGACAGAGCTCTATCGTCATATCGGGCCGGATACCGACGTGCCAGCCGGAGATATTGGTGTAGGTGGGCGAGAGATTGGCTACCTCTTTGGGCAATATAAAAGGATTCGCAACGAATTCAACGGTGTTCTTACGGGCAAAGGCCTTAACTATGGCGGTTCGCTTGTGCGGCCTGAAGCAACGGGTTTTGGTGCGACCTATTTTGCCAAAGAAATGCTCAAAGTTCACAACGACACTCTGGAAGGCAAGACCGTTTCTGTCTCCGGTTTTGGCAACGTAGCATGGGGAGTCTGCCAGAAGGCATCCCAGCTGGGTGCAAAAGTTGTGACGATTTCAGGGCCAGATGGCTATATTTTCGATCCGGACGGCGTCGGAACCAAAGAAAAATGGGATTACCTGGAAGAAATGCTCGTCATTGACCGCAACAAGGTCGAAAACTATGCCAAGAAGTTCCCAAAGGCTAAGTTTATTCCTGGCAAAAAGCCATGGGAACAAAAAGTTGACATCGCCATGCCATGTGCCATTCAGAACGAGCTGAATGGCGAAGATGCCAAGGTCCTGGTTGCAAATGGAGTCAAGGTTGTGGTTGAAGTGAGCAACATGGGTTGCACCCCCGAGGCATGGAAGTACTTCATTGAACAGAAGATTCCATTCGCTCCTGGCAAAGCGGCAAATGCGGGTGGCGTTGCAACATCTGGTCTCGAAATGACGCAAAACTCCATGAGACTAGCTTGGAGCGCTGAAGAAGTTGACCAAAGATTGCATGAGATTATGAGCAACATCCATAAGAGCTGCCTGGAAACCGCAGCCAAGTATGGCGAGGCTGGCAACTACGTAGTGGGCGCTAACATAGCAGGTTTCAAGAAAGTGGCGGATGCGATGATCGCGCAGGGGCTCGTGTGAGTCTGGAGTAGTCATCGTCGAGGTTGGATGGGTCGTTTTCTTACGACTTGAGTCAACTTAAGGGTGTCCCTTGTAAAGGAGCACCCTTTTTTAATGCGCTTTGTGGTGGATATAATCGGTGTCATGCAAATAACAAGGTCGAGAGGCTGCATAACTGGTAGCATTGTTGTACCGTCTTCCAAGAGCTACTTACAGCGCGCCATCGCAGCCGGGGCGATGGCAGAAGGAGTCACGAGGCTCCATTACAAGACACTATGCGAGGACGCACAGGCCGCGATAAGGGTCGCAAGGGCTCTTGATGCGGAAGTGTGGGTGGGGCCGAGTCTTCTGGAGATTCGTGGATCCAGGCAGTTGGCGGGACATTGGACGAATGGCAGAGAAAGTGCCCCCGGTGGCGTTGGCGCGCATGACGATAGTCGGCGAGTGGAACAGAATGCGGAACAGAGTGCCGAACTTCTGCTTCCCTGCGGCGAGTCTGGGCTCTGCATGCGGATGTTTGCACCTATAGCTGCGCTCCTTGGGCGTACGGCCATACTTGAGGCGCAAGGTAGTCTGTGCAAGAGACCCATGGGGATGTTGCAGACCGTGTTGCCCGAGTTTGGGGTTAAGGTCGATACAGAAGAAGGTCATGCTCCAGTACGGTTGTCAGGAAAGTTACATGGCGGAAACCTCTGCCTCGACGCGAGCGAAAGTTCTCAAGTCCTGACAGGCTTACTCTTGGCTTTGCCACTTACCGCGGAACAAAGTATTCTTTCAGTGGTGAATCCGACGAGTCGTGGTTACTTGGATTTGACTATTTCTGTCTGTGCTCGCTTTGGGGTGAGAATAAGAAGAGACAGAGATTATAGTAAGTTCATAATTCCGGGGAATCAGCGCTACCAGGCTACGGATTTGGCGGTGGAGGGGGATTGGAGCGCTGGCGCCTTTTTGGTGGTGATGGGTGCGATTGCAGCTAAGGAGGAAGGCCTCTTGATACAAGGCCTCGATTTGGGTTCGACACAACCGGACAAGGCGATTCTTGCCGCGGCAAGGAGCGCCGGCGCGAAAATTGCGGCAAAGGAAGAAGGTTTCATCGTAAGAAAAGGCCGCCTTAAGGCTTTTCGTTTTGATGCGACGGATTGCCCTGATTTGTTCCCGCCTTTGGTGGTACTCGCTGCAGCCGCTCCTGGCCGGTCTGTCATAAAAGGAGTGCACAGGCTTCGTGGCAAAGAAAGCGACCGCGCACAGTCGCTTGTTGCCATGTTGGACTCTTTGGGGGGGAGCGCCCACGTGGAGGACGACTGTTTTGTGGTGGATGGGAAGGCCCTGCACGGTGGTATGATCGACCCCAACAATGATCACAGGATCGCCATGGCTGCTGAAGCGGCTTCTTTAATAACTTATGGTGAGATAACGATTTGCGATAGCGACTGCGTTGACAAGTCGTGGCCGGGTTTCTTTGAGGACATCGACTCGATCAAAGTGAATCCCACCTAACACAGTGAGAATCTCAAGACTGGTCAACGCTCATGGCCTAGACTAATCGGCAATGTTTTTCCGCAAAGCGTTGAGAAACTTGGTCATCTCTTCATAGTCTTTTTGCCGGATAATATGCGTCAGGTACGATAACTTGGAGCTGATAATTTCAAGCTGACGAATAGTGTAGTCATTGAACATTATCTCTGTTAAGAGACAATCGTCTTCCGCAAGGAGGCCTTTGGCTATGTCCATGTGCTTCTTGAAGTTGGTTCCTGGCGCCTCTTGTTTTTTCATACACGCAGCAAAGACCATGGATGACGCAAAGGGCGTTGCAAGCGAGTAAGCTACCACTTTGTCGTGTTCTTCAAAGCTATATTCAAAGAGTTTGAGGTTTACGCTCTTGTAAAGGGCACGGAAAAACTCTTTCCCTTTTTCGCAGGATTCTGAGATAATGATTGCATTCTCGTCGTGTAGATCGCGGAAGTTTGCATTTGTAGGACCGAACATCGGATGCGTCGAGACAAATGGATGGCCCGAGTTTTTGTAATAGTGGAAGAGGTTTGTCTTTACGGATGCAATGTCCGAGAGGATGCTGTCCGCAGGGATATGAGGTAGCACGGCGTCAAATGCGGGGACGGTGTTGCTTAGGGATACACAGTTGATCACTAGTTCCGGCCGCACTGCATCGATCTCTTCGAGACTTAAGAGTCGATAGACGTGCATAAAGTACTTCATCTTTTTAGGGTCAGTATCGTAAACCCAAACGTCGTGATCCCAACATAGCTCTTCTGTCAGCCATGCACCCATTTTCCCGGTGCCTAGAATGAGAATTCTCATAACGTAGTCCTCACTTCGCGATAGCAGCCCAAAAGGCGGTAGCCTTTTGTGATATTTGAAGCTTTCTCCAACGCTTCCGATACACGGGGATCCTCTGCGGAACCTTCCAAATCGATGAAAATCGCATAGGTACCTGGCTTGTCCGGGATGGACTCGATCCGCGTAAGGTTGATACCTGCCTTGGCAAAGACTTCGAGCACGGCAAAGAGCGAACCTGCCTTGTCGCCAGCAGTAAACACGATGGAACATTTATCGCCAGGCTGTTCGGTTGCATCTTTGGCAAGAACAAAGAAACGCGTCCTGTTGTTTTTGAAGTCCTGCACATCCTCTTTGATGATATCCAGGCCGTAAAGCTCTGCGGCCAGTCTGCTCGAAATGGCAGCAACGTCTTTTGGTTGGTTTTCTGCAATGGCTCGGGCTGCTCCGGCGGTATCGTAGTAGGGTATTGGCTCTAAGTGATTACGAAGTATGAAGTTGCGGCACTGAGTTAGGGCTTGTGAATGGGACCAGACAAAGCGTAGCTCGCGGTGGTCTGCACCTTGAGGGGCCACAAGGCAGTGACGTACGGGTAAGTTGACCGCAGCAACGATTTTCAGATTTGTGTTGATGAGATAGGCGTTTACGGCTTCCACAAGGCCACCGAGGGTGTTCTCCACAGGCACAATGCCAAAAGTGAAAATTGCACTTTCTACACCTTCAAAAACATCGATGAATTCGCGGCAGGGAATAGTAACAATTGCAGCATTGTAAGCCAGGGCGGCCATCTCGCTAAAAGCGCCGTGCTCACCCTGAAATCCAATGGTAAGCGGGTTATTTTCTTGCAGGCGTTTGCTTTCTGAGAGAATTTCAGTATAAAGCGTGGTTGCAAATTCAGGGTTTACAAGATTATGGCTCGCGTGTCTGATCCTCTCAAGCAGAGCTTGCTCTCGATCTTTGTCTTCAGGTGCGGTTTTGAATCTGCGCGTCAATAGGGCGCGTTCCATGCGCTCGTTGAGGAGTGTGAGTATTCTGGTGTCGATTTTGTCTATGTCGTGACGAAGGTCTTCGAGGGTCATGTAGAGCTCCTAAACAGTGAATTTGAATTTTCTGCGCCAGTCTGCGAGAGAGGTTCGGGCTGAGTCAAAAATGGTGAAGTGGCACGGGCAAGAAGAAATAGGTCTGCAAGGGCTATAGCGACTGCGTCCTCAACAACAACGGCACCCCGCAGCGCGATGCAGGCGTCGTGTCTGCCACGTATTTGGAGGGTTGTGGGTTTGTTTTGAACAAAGTCGAAAGTCTCTTGGGGTTTGAAAATGGAGGATGTGGGTTTAAAAGCAACGCGCAGGACAAGGTCGTTGCCGTTAGTAATTCCGCCATTGATTCCGCCTGCACCGTTCTTTGCGGTGTGACCCGCGGCGTCGACAAATGGGTCGTTATGCTGCTGCCCGCGCATGCGGGCAGCAGCAAAGCCATCGCCGAACTCGACGCCGCGGATCCCTGGGATGGAAAAGAGAATATGCGCAATGGTGGACTCGCAGCTGTCGAAAAAGGGCTGGCCCAGGCCGGCGGGCAGCGTCGAAACGCAGGTTTCGACGACGGCGCCCACGGAGTCGCCGTCCGCCGTGGCGGCGGCCACGGCCGCCGCCACGTCCTGCTGCCCGCCGGCTTCCGTTATTCGCGTACAAAACTTAACCTTTCCCAACTCGGCCTGCAGCACCTTCTTTGCCACCACACCGGCAGCCACCAGCCCTAGCGTCAGCCTGCCGGAGAAGTGCCCCGAACCGCGCATGTCTGCAAAGCCACCGTACTTTATCTGTGCGACAAAATCGGCATGCCCCGGTCTCGGTACTGCTTGGAAATCCCCGTAGTCGGCCGAATGTATATTTTCGTTTGCAAAGTAAATGCAGAGCGGTGCTCCAGTCGTTTTCCCTCTGTAGACTCCGGAGACAAGTGTAGGAGCATCTTTTTCGCTCCGCGGTGTAGTACCGAGGGCTCCTGATCTTCGCCTTGCAAGATCTTCTTCAAAATCTTCCTTTTGTAAGACGATGCCTGCCGGACAGCCGTCGAGGACTACTCCAACTCCAACTCCGTGCGACTCGCCAAAAATCTCGACTTTGAAGAGAGTGCCAAAACTGTTCATACGCGCTCCATACTACACGCCTTTTGCGCACAGATGCTCAGATCCATGACGCGTCCTCCAAAAAGGCGTACAGCTCGTGCAATGGTATATCCTCGAGCGTAACGTTCCCGATCGCTCTCGGCATTACAAAACTGATTTGGTCGCCTCTTCGCTTCTTGTCCATTAACACCAGATCTGTGCACGCCTGCCTGATCTGCGGCCACTTTTCCTGTTCGATCCTGTCCGGCAGGCCGCACTCTCCAAGAAGTTTTGAGATCCGCTCAATTTGTGCATATTCCATAAAGCCTTTTGAGAAAGAAAACTCACAGGCCAGCAAGATGCCACACGCAACGCTATGGCCATGTGGCAAATGTAAGCTCGCCTCTATCGCGTGGCCAAACGTGTGTCCCAAATTCAATGTCTTTCGCACGTTTCTTTCTTTAAAATCACGTTTTACAAAGCCCAATTTTACGCGTTGAGACTCTGCCACAATTCTCTCGAGTATCCCGTATGGACAACGGCGGAAATCGAAGCCTTGTGGGTCTTTCCAGGCAGCCACGGATTGCTCCAGAAACGAAAAGTTTCCTTCTCCGTCGATAATCGCGTGCTTGATCACTTCTGCCATGCCGGAAGCAAATTGTACTGCCGGCAGACTACGCAATGTTTCTATATCGCAAAAAACCGCTTTCGGAAGCAAGAATGTGCCAATCAGATTTTTGGCTCCGTCAAAGTTGAGGCCGTTCTTGCCTCCCAAGGCGGCATCCACCATGGACAAGAGCGTCGTAGGAGCCACAAAGAACTCTATCCCGCGCATCCAGGTTGAAGCAACGAAGCCTGCCAGGTCACTCACCGTTCCGCCACCCACCGCCAGGAGCGCCCAGGTTCTGTCCACTTTGCTTTCTTTCAAGGCTGCATAGACCGTCTTAAGCGTCTCCAACGATTTTGCCTTTTCACCTTGAGGAACAATGACTAATGAGGCTTCGGGAAATTCGCCCTGTACGGCGTTGTGCGATTCGGATTTGTAATCGCCGGCGCTCCGCATGTCTTGGGCAAGCTCTGAGTTTTTTGGCAACATTGAGCCATAAAGTGCGTTGATGAGGCCGTCAGTCAGCACCACCACGTTCTTCCCTGCAAGCTTTTTTGCCAGATCCTTAAGCCCACAAAAGACTATTGCCGAATCCTCTGAATCACCTTTTTCCGGCTTTGCCGATTCCAATCCATTGTTCATCACTCGTGCCCTCATTCAATCGACGGCATCCATAAAAGCCTTTCCCGAGTGAGGGCTTTTCGCGCCACGCGCTTCTTTGCTCGCCGTTTCTTCAGCAGTCTGCGCTTCTTGGGCTTTATCCTCGGGTGTAAACGCCTGGGCCTGGGCATTGAGCTCTTCCATAAAAGCCTGTGTCCTACGGAGTTTTTCCATCAACGCCTCGAAAAGCGGTATGGGCATCTGCTGTTCTTTGTCGCTTAAGGCGCTTGCGGGGTCGATATGAACCTCGATCTCAAGTCCATCTGCCCCAGCAATACAGGCTGCAAGGCTCATCGGTTCAATCATGGAAAGTATGCCAGTGCCGTGGCTCGGATCCACAAATACTGGCAAATGGCTTTCTGTGTGAACCGCAGGTATCATGGAAAGATCGAGGGTGTTGCGCGTATAAGTCTCGAATGTGCGAATACCACGTTCACAAAGAATTACGTTCGGATTTCCTTCTGCCAAAATATATTCTGCACAGTTAAGCCATTCTTCAAGTGTTGAATACATGCCACGCTTGAGGAATATAGGTTTGCCTGACTTGCCTACTTCGCGCAACAGAGAGAAATTCTGCATATTTCGCGCACCGATTTGAAGCACATCGGCATACTCGCCAACCCACGATACGTCCCGAGTATCCACGACTTCGGTAACAATGGGCAGTCCAGTCTCTTTTTTAGCCTTATCGAGGATTTTTAGCCCCTTAAGGCCAAGCCCCTGAAACGCATAGGGGGATGTCCTTGGCTTGAATGCTCCGCCGCGCAGCATTTTGGCACCCGCTTTCTTTACAGCGATAGCGGTTTTGATCGTCTGCATTTCGGTTTCGACGGAACACGGCCCGGCAATGACAACAAACTCCTGGCCGACTTTTATGCCGTTTACATCGACGACAGATCGGCGCAAATCTGGCCTTGAGGCGGCCAACTTGAGATTTTTTATCAAAATAGGCTCCCTTCTTCATGATATCCGGCACTCGCTATTAGGTCAACGCAAGGTGGCAGGGCATCTTTCGCACTTGCTGATTTGCAGGCTATGATGAGGACATGTATTTCAACGAGCTCGTGAATGCATACGACGAACAGCGCAAGGAACGGAATATCTATCACGACCTCATGCGCTTCCACGTACAAGAAGTGCTCCTTGTAGGCAGTCTCTACGATTCTTTCGTTGTAGAAGCAGATGGAGTGCTTACCGAACAAATTTATGGTGAGTACTTCAAACTCAATTTGAGTACAGTGCCCCGTGTCACCTGTGCCTACACCGATGAGACTGCGCTCGACCTTTTTCGCGAAGGACGCTTCGGCCTCGTCATACTTATGGCAGGTCTGGATTTTGATAAGCCTCTTGAACTTGCTCTTTCCATGAAACACATTTGGCCCGACATCCCGATTCTACTCATGGCGACCAACAATTCCAGCCTGGAGAACCTTGATCGGGACGCTCCGGGGCTTGCAGCCATAGACAGGATTTTTGTTTGGAACGGGTATTCCAAACTCTTCGTAGGAATGATCAAGTATGTGGAAGACATACACAATGTCGAGTCTGACACCAAGCTCGGGCAGGTGCGCGTCATTCTCCTTATAGAGGATTCTATCCGCTATTATTCGCGTTACCTGCCGGTGCTCTATAAGGTCGTCCTCAAACAAACGCAGAATCTCCTGGAGGAAGAAAGTCTTACTGACACCTACAAACTGCTTGCGATTCGTGCTCGTCCCAAAATCCTGCTCGCGTCGAACTATGAGGAAGCAGAAAAAATCCTGGACACCTATCACGCAAATTTGCTCACGGTTATCGCTGATGTGCGTTTCCCCCGGAATGGTCGCCCCGACGATCAGGCAGGATTCGATTTTCTGCAAATGGCAAAAGAAAAAATGCCAGAGCTTCCTATCATTTTACAATCAAGCGACCCCACGATTCGCGAAAAGGCTTACCGTATGGGTGCTGGGTTCATGGACAAGAATTCAGAATCGCTGGAAATGGAGCTTACAACCTACTTGCAAGACAATCTCGGTTTTGGAGATTTTCGTTTTAGAATGCCAGATGGCACCGAAATCTATCGTGCGCATAATCTGCGCGAGTTTATTCGAGCCCTTCATCAACTTCCTGCCGAGAGCTTGGTGTACCATGCCCAGCATAACCACTTCTCTGCCTGGCTCATGGCTCGAGGCGAAATTCAAATCGCGAAGGTCCTAAAACCATACAGTATCGACGATTTCCCCGATGTCAAGAGTCTTCGCGATTTCGTTGTAAGAACGATAGATACTGCACAAAAGGCCAAATCCCGAGGGCTTGTTCCGTATTTTGACGAGACAATGGCCAACGAAGAAAACTATATTTGCAAATTGGTCGATGGATCGGTCGGAGGCAAGGGCAGGGGTATTGTCTTTATCCATTCCCTTTTGGAGAATCTCGATTTCTCTAACTATATACAAGGAATAGACATCAAGATCCCTCGCACTGCCTTTATTGGCATTGATGAATTTGAGAAGTTCCTGGAATCTCATAATCTGTGGGCCGAGGCTTTCTATGGCGTATATTCTGACCAGCTCAAACGCACTTTTCTTTCAACGCCTTTATCTCCTTCTTTGGTCTCCAATTTGCGGCGTTTTTTGGCCACAACGAATCGACCCCTTGCGGTTCGGTCTTCTGGTCTCTTTGAGGATATGTTGATTGTACCGTTCTCCGGTATCTATGAAACATACATTATTCCGAACAATCATCCTGATTTTGAAGTTCGGCTCAACCAACTGTGTGACGCGGTTCGACTTATCTATGCGAGCCTTTTCTCATCACAGTCGCGTGCTTATTTCGAGATGGCTCGATATAACTTGGAAGAGGAGCGAATGGCTGTTGTCATCCAAGAGTTGGTTGGAACAAACTATGGTGACTACTATTATCCTCATATCTCCGGGATCGCTCAGTCATACAATTACTACCCTGTTTCCTACCTAAAACCTGAGGACGGGCTTTGTGTAGCGGCCTTGGGGCTGGGAACATGGGTTGTGGGCGGTGGTGCTGCTCACCGCTTTAGTCCGAGGTACCCTAAAGTAGACTTGGTTTCGCCGGAATTGGCCCTGGAGAACACACAAAGGTCGTTTCACGCTTTGAACCTACGTCAGTCTGCCCCAAACCTTTTTGCTGGGGAAATGGCGAGCATAGCAGAAGTGCCTGTATCGGAAGCTCCAGAAGACCACTGGTTGAGGCTTTTGGCTTCTACCTGGGACGTAGACGATTCTCGTTTTGTGCCGGGCGTATCTGGCCATGGGCCTCGTATCATCGATTTTGCAAACATATTAAAGAACGATGCTATTCCTTTCGCCAGCGCAATTTCAATGATCTTGGATATTGGATCCCGTTCGATGGGTACTCCTGTAGAGATTGAGTACGCTCTTAACTTTAACAATGGGCACGAAAAGCCTGCTCTCTTCATCTTACAGATAAAGCCTCTTATCAAAGCAGAAGACAAAATGACCGTCGATTTGGATTCGATAGACAAAAAAGACTGTTTTTTGTATTCGAGCTATGCAATGGGCAACGGCAGACGACAGAACGTTCGCGACATAATCTGGGTAGACCCAAAGACCTTCGATCGTTCTCAAACACAGGAGATGGCCTCTGAGATCGAGATCTTGAACAATGCCTGTAAGCAGCAAGGGCAGCGGTATATTCTGATTGGACCAGGCCGTTGGGGTACTCGTGACAGATGGTTGGGTGTGCCAGTCACCTTTTCCCAAATAGCCAAGGCTGCGCTCATCGCCGAAGTAGATCTCCCCGATTTCGTTGTGGACTCGTCCTTAGGGTCCCATTTTTTCCACAATCTGACCAGCCTCAATATTGGATATATGAAGATTGGAAGAGATGAAACTAAGAGTTTCATAGATTGGGACTGGTTGGAGTCTCTACCTATCGTTAAGCGAACGACACACTGCGTGTGGTCTCAGGCGGCACTTCCCCTCGATATTCAGATGGATGGAAGGACCAGTCGAATTGCCGTCCTAAAATCCATTCGGAGCTCTGGGGGACAAGCTATCCATTGACGGTGCGCGGATTTTTGGGCAATACTCACACCATCTGTTGCATAAATGAGGCTATGGCATGGACGCTTTAGGAATGGCAAAGACCCTTCATCCGCTCGAGGTGAAGATCCTACTTACATATGAACCTCTGACGCAGATTGATGCAGATAAGGTTCGTAGCGATCTGGGTTTCCGTGAAGGGCAGGAACAACAGGCTTTCTCGTGGCTAATGAGTAAAGGTTTGTTGGAAGAAGTCGCTCGTACTCCGGTCACTTGTTACGAACTGACGCCGCTCGGAAGGGAATTCGTGCAAAAAGGGACTCCCGAAGAGCGAATATTTTCTCTCTTAAGCACGCAGGGTCCTAAGACTTTTGCAGAAATGATGCAGGCCTTGGGATTGGATCAAAAGGATATTGGATCGGCCTTTGGTGTTCTCTCCAAGGAAGGTGTGGCTGCCATGGATTCGGAACGGCGTGCCTTTCTCAAAGAAGGCGCAGTCTTGCCTGCAAGAGTCGCTACCCTAAAGTCCCTTTTGGCACGGGCAATTGCGAATGAGGCTCCTCTGGAAGAAGGATCTCTTACGCCCGAAGAAAAGTCAGCGATTGCCACTGTGGCCAAAAAACGTGGAGCGAGCGATTCTGCCTTTAGGGTCCTTGATAGAGAACGGGTTGTCTATAGACTTACTGCTGCGTGTGTCCAAGTACGTGAGGCGCTTAAAGAACTCGGTGTAACTGGCGAGGAGCTTGGGGCCGTCACCCCTGAGATTTTAGAAACGGGTAGATGGAAGACTGCAAGCTTCAGACCCTATAACATCAAGGTTGCACCTGCAAAAGTAATTCCCGGACGGAAGAATCCTTATGTGGAATTCCTGGAAAGTGTTAAAGATAAACTTGTTTCTCTTGGCTTTGAAGAGTTTGACGGCAACATGGTCGAAACGGAGTTTTGGAACTCTGATGCGCTCTTCATGCCTCAGTTTCATGCCGCGCGTGACATTCACGATGTGTACTATATCGAAGAGCCCAACAAGGCAAAATTTATAGAAGAACCTTATCTTTCTAGAGTTGCTGCTACGCACGAAAACGGAAGCGACACGGGCAGCCGGGGTTGGAACTACTCCTTTGACCGCGAATTCACACGGCGGCTTATCTTGCGGAGCCAGGGGACCGTCCTTTCCGCGCGCCAGCTTCCCAAAGCAAAAGTACCTGGCAAGTATTTTGGCATTGTGCGCTGCTTTCGTTACGACAAGGTGGATGCAACCCATCTTTCGGACTTTTATCAGACAGAAGGCATCGTTTTGGGTGAAGATGTCAACCTGAGGACGCTCCTGGGGTTTCTGGAGATGTTTGCTGTGGAGGTTGCGGGCGCCAAAGAGGTTAAGTATGTG
>Ga0209099_1000615_pt1 | contig 41769 bp, 42 predicted proteins | sample AD_JPNHW2_MetaG_FD_184430 | JGI IMG/M metagenome (GOLD analysis project Ga0209099, IMG submission 184430) | Active sludge microbial communities of municipal wastewater-treating anaerobic digesters from Japan - AD_JPNHW2_MetaG (SPAdes) (version 2) | ecosystem: Engineered > Bioreactor > Anaerobic...
ATACTCTGCAGGCTGACGTCGTTACCGATGCGGGTGTTTCCGTCAATGACGGTTGCCGTCCCGATTGCTGTCCTGTCACCGACACGAGTCTTCTCCCGGATCAGGGTATTATGTCCACTTTGAAAATTATCTCCGATAATGACATCACAGTAGATAATAGTGCCCGACCTGAGTACTGCATGGTGTCCGATTGTCGATCCCGTATAGCCGGTCTTTCCAAGGTTTTCCCGCGAGGGAAACCCGAGGGTTACCGGTTCAAATACCTGCGCTCCCTCTCCTATTATATTGATACCATATTCTCTCATTCCACCGTCACACTCTTTGCAAGGTTTCTTGGCTTGTCAATATCCCGCCCCAGGGTAAGAGCGGTATGGTATGCGAGAAGTTGTTCGATGACAAGGCTGGTGAGGATCTGGATAAATAAAGGTGACTTTGGTAAAGCAATGAAGATATCAACAATATCCGGCAATTCCCTGTCGCCGGCAGTCCCGATTGCGATAACCGGCGCCCCCCGTGCTTTCATCTCCTTGATATTAGAAATCATAACGCTATAGGTATCCCCGGGCATACAGAGCGCAATGACCGGTGTCTCGGGAGAGAGCAGGGCAAATGGCCCGTGTTTGAGTTCCCCTGCGGCATACCCTTCAGCATGAATATAGGAGATCTCCTTCATCTTCAGCGCTCCTTCAAGTGAGACCGGGTAGAATGGCCCACGGCCTACGTAGAAAATACTTTGTGCATTTTTACAGGCAGTTACAGCCTCGCTGAGATCCATGAGAAGAACTTCTTCGATTGCCTTATGTGCCTGCTGGAGTACATCATTATATTTCGTTTCCGAAATACTGTTTACAATCTGCATCAGGATTGCGAGTTGTGCAATAAATGACTTGGTTGCCCCTACGCTGATTTCGGGGCCGGCCCGCATAAACAGCGTAGTATCTGCAACTCTTGTAACACTGCTTCCAAGGACATTCGTGATCGCAAGCGTTGAACAGCCGGATATCTTTGCATATTTTAATGCAGCCAGAGTATCAGCGGTCTCTCCCGACTGGGTAATGCCGATAACAAGGCCGTTAACCGGTCCCGGGAAGTATTTGAACTCTGAGGCAAACTCCAGCCGCGCCGGAATACCGCAGTTCGCTTCGAGAAGGTACTTGAAGATAAGGCCGGTATGAAAGGAAGATCCACACGCAACGAGGGTGATTGATTTTGCACGAAGTATTTTCTCGGGCAGGTCTTTTGGATCCACGGAACGGATCGTGTTATAGAACGCCTGTGGCTGCTCGTATATCTCCTTGAGCATATAGTGGGCAAATCCCCCCTTCCTGACGTCTTCCAGCGACCAGTCGATGAGTTCTACAGGTCTTGTGACCGGTTTGCTGTTATGAAATATTTCGATATTTTTCTTCGCGAGAGTAACTATATCCCCGTCTTCAAGGAAGATAGCCCGTTCCGTGAATTCAATGACCGGTGTCATGTCGGACGCTGCAAAAAATTCGCCGTCTCCCACGCCGATAACAAGCGGGCTTGCGTTCTTGGCTGCTATGATTCGATTCTCACCATCGGCTATGACAAGGATAGCATAGGATCCTTCCAGTTTCGGGATAACCGCCTGAACCGCGCTGAGCAGATCCGGTTTTTTTGCATATTCTTCCTCAACGAGGTGAACAATCACCTCTGTATCGGTGTCCGAGCGAAATAGGTGCCCCCTCAACTGTAAGTCACGTTTCAGACTGGCATAGTTTTCAATGATCCCGTTATGAACAACTGCAATTTTTCCCGAACAGTCTGTATGGGGGTGAGCATTGGCGTCGTTCGGGATCCCGTGGGTTGCCCATCGGGTATGGCCGATACCAGTCTTCCCCTGGAGCTTGGCTGCTGTCGTGGCTTTTTCCGATATGCGTCCCTGGTGTTTGGTAATTTCGATACCCCTCCCCAGCGTCGCTATTCCGAACGAGTCATAGCCCCGGTACTCGAGTTTTTTAAGTCCCTCGACTATCAGCGGTGCTGCATCTCTCCTGCCAATATACCCGACAATGCCACACACGTCATATCACCATGGATCCGTCCGGTATGTTACGGGAAATGATACTTTCCTGTCCTTCAATCGTGACATTGTTTCCGATAACACAGTTTTTATATACCGTAAACGGACCGCTCGTAACGTTATCCCCGAGAACTGCACCAAACTCTGATCGTATGGTACATCCTTCGATCTCCATCAGGCCGGCCATTGTGGAAACTGATGTATGATCCGCAAGGGTGCACCGTTCTCCTACCACGGTATCGATAATACGGGAATGTGACCCTATTGATGTATCATCCATGATAATTGCCTCACCAAGAATGGTGAACGGGTCCAGATTCACCCGTGAACCGATACTGGTATCGGGCATGATGCAACAGTTTGGCCCTATAGTGCAGTCATTGCCTATCACAACCGGGCCGGTAATAACGGTATTCGGCCCGATGGTTGTTCCCTTTCCAACCCGGACCGGCCCATGGATTATTGTCTGTCTGCTTACGGTACCTTCCCGTGCCGGGGGCAGACTGCTCAGGAGACGCCGGTTCATCTTCAATAAATCCCATGCAAAGATTGCATCCTGCCAATCATCTGCCGGTACAGCCGTTATCCGTTCCCCGGCCCGTATCATTCCAGAAATCGCATCGGTGATATCATTTCCCCGGATGGAGGAAAAGAAATTTTTCTTCAGGGAATAGATGCCGGTACTTACCATAAAACTCGGGGCATGTTCAGGTTTTTCAACGATATCGGTAACAAGCCCATTGTTCAGGAGGACGACCCCAAAGTTGGAGGGATTAGGATGCTCTTTTACGAGGATTGCGTTGGGGATATCCATTACTCTTGCTATCGATTGCGGGTCAATGTAATTGTCACCGGGTAAAACAAGGAAATCCCCTTTAATTTTCGGTTCTGCACACTGGAGGGCATGCGCAGTGCCCAGTTGTTTGTTTTGGACAACCACCTCAACCGGGACTTCAAGCCCGTTTAAAAACCGTGTCACCTGTTCTTTCCGATACCCAACAACGACAATAATCTCCCGAATCCCGTTTTTTTGGAGTGCGTCGATCACGTATTCAATGATGGGGTGGTTTGCTACCGGAATCATGGCTTTCGGCCTGTTCCGGGTGAGCGGGAAAACCCTTTTTCCTTCTCCTGCTGCTAATATAACGGCCTGCATCTTGTTTCCTACCGGATAATTGCATTCTCGCCGATACACCCATCAATAAACGAATTGGGTGCAAACTGTGCGTTACTTCCGATCATGGCACCAACATTGATTGAGCAGTTGATCCCGAACCGGACATTGTCACCGATGACGGCTCCGAATTTCTCTCTCCGTGTATCTTTTCCGCATACCCTGACGTTTGCATGGTCATGGCGGAGGTTCGCAACTTTGGTGCCCGCACCGAAATTGCAGTTGCTCCCAACAACTGAATCTCCGAGATAGTTAAAATGGGGGATTTTTGTACCTGACATAACAATGGAGTTCTTTACTTCAGTGCAATGCCCGATATGACAATCATCTCCTATGCTTGTTGACCCACGGAGATATGCATGGGGACCGATACGGCAGTTTTTTCCGATGATACAGGGACCCTCGATATAGGTGCCCGCCTTGATGATGCTCCCCTCACCAATCACCACGTGACCACGAAGTGTCACACCTTCTTCTACCGTCCCGGTATTTTCTGCGGGGGTCCGGTCCATAAGAGTGGCATTCGCATCAAGCATATCCCAGGGATGCCCGACATCCATCCAGTACGAGAGGCGGTACGCCCCGAGTTTCCTTTCCGCAATCAGCCCGGCAAGGGCATCTGTCAGTTCAAGTTCTCCCCGGGCAGACGGTCTGACCTTCTCGACCCTGTCGAATATATCCGGTGAAAACAAATACGCCCCGGCATTAATCAGGTTGGATTTTGGTTTTTTTGATTTCTCTTCAAGTGAAGTAACCCGATCGCCTTCAACAAGAACAACACCGTAATCCCCCGGATGATCGGTCGTACTGATGCCCATGCACGGAGCAGGGCGTTTACAAAAAACCGCGATATCCTTGCTTTGGAGTACCATATCCCCATTCATGAGAAGAAATGGCCCGGTCACCAGGTCCTGGACCGATCGCACGGCATCAGCCGTCCCGTGTTGATGGCGTTGTGGCGCGTAAGTGATGGTGATACCGAATTCGGCCCCGTCTCCGAAATGCTTACGGATCTCCCGTTCCCCATACCCTACGACAAAAATAAAATCTGATATCCCTGTTTCACGGGCGGCAAGGATCAGGTGTTCCATCATCGGACGATTTGCGAGGGGGAGCATCACCTTCGGGCGTTTCGCCGTAAGGGGGCGCATCCGCTTCCCCTCACCTGCGGCGAGAACGACACATTCCATATCTACAGATCTTCCTGCAACATTTAAGCAGTTTTCCCCAGATGAATGCGTTCTTTACCCATTGCGAGCAGAGATTTTGCCTTTGCGAGAGTTTTTCCTTCCACCGTGATGCGGATCTTCGGCTCTGTGCCACTTGCCCGGATCAGGCACCACCCGTCTTCATCAGCGATTCGGATACCCTCCGTTGGGATGGATGCACCGAGCCGGGTAACAATATCCCGTGCGGTTTCGCAGGCAAACGATTCTCTCAAGACAGGGTACGAGGGTATCGCATCGATCTCCCTGGCAATGTCCCATTCCGATGCCATTTCACAGAACAATGCTGCGGCAAAGGGGCCGTCCGGGCAATAGGAGATCTTCGGGAAGATCCATGCCCCCGACGGTTCACCGCCGAAATCCCCCCACGTCAGGAGTTCTTCCGAAACAAAAGCGTCACCGACTGGTGTTCTCCGGACCTCGGCGCAGTCTTCGATGATCATTGATGCATCACTGGTAGTTACAACGCGCCTTGCACCAATATATCGGGAAAAGAGTACGAGAAGGCGGTCTCCATCAATATACCGTCCCCTGTTGTCAAATGCCATCATCCGGTCAGCGTCGCCGTCATGAACAACCGCACCCCCGGCTCCTGTTTTTTTCACCATCTCCCCGATATACCCCAGATGCTCTTTTAATGGTTCTGACGGACGGGCAAAATAGCCCCGGGGATTGCAATTGATGCAGGTGGTTTTTATCCCGGCATCAGAAAGAAGGGACGGGGTGATCAGGCATCCCGCACCATTGCCGCAGTCTAAAATAACAGAACGGGTCCCTTTGATGGTTATTTTGTCAAGTATCGCACTCTTATGGGGGGTTATAGCATCAAAAACCTGCTCGCGTCCCTGGAACTTCCAGTCCGTCCAGTACTGTGTGTCAAGGAGAGCCTCCATCTCGGCCTGCTGTGTCCTTGTAAACGATGAACCGTCACGGTTGAAGAGTTTCAACCCGTTATATTCTTCCGTGTTGTGGGACGCGGTGATCATGCACCCGGCCTTTACAACGCGGGTACTAAATGCCACGGATGGCGTGGGGGCGATACCGGCATTCTTTACGGTTCCCCCGGTTCCAAGGATGCCGGATATCACCAGATGTACCAGCAGGGGACTGGTCGTGCGGGGATCCATACCCACGATAATATCGGGAAATCTGGATGCCAGTGCTGAACCTATTTTTAATGCTGTTACAGCCAGCGTTTGGTCAAATTTTCTTCGTATCCCCGAGGATCCGAACAGCATGCACCATCATTGGTTGTCTGCCTAAAAAGAGTTTTATCTTCGAAAGAACTGCGGAAATCATACCCGTATTACACGTCAGGAAGATCTGCCATACGGGCACCAGTGTTCAAGCTGGTGGAGCCGGGACACTCCCGCCACGGATGAGCCCATACAGAGCACCCGTTTCTCTGTTCTGTACTGTTCAATCATGTCCCCGGTACCTTGCGCAATCATCCCCTCGCCGCTGATAAGAATTACATCGGCCATGTCAGGATCCGGAACAACCATTCCCCCGAAGTGATGCTCAATTTCCGGTATACTGCCGATCCAGAATATCTTCTGTCCGCCGATATCCCGTTTCAACTCTTCAAGGCAGGGGGAATGAGAAGATACCTTACATGCATGGAGCACCCGCGAAAGACAGAAAAAGCCGGTGACCACATTTATGATCGCCGAAGCAGCTCCCCTTGTAGATGGTGTATCAAGCGTTGCATCGTACATAAACGAAATCCTTGTGCGAGCCCTGACAGGATCGAAGGTGACAAAATCTGCGGTTCTCCCTCCGAAGGACGCAGTCATGCAGGCACCCTTTTCAAACTGGCAGTTCCTGCAATCAGGGTCTACATCGAGAAGGACGTCGCCCTCCCCGCACCCGCCATGCTCAAGAATATCTTGTATCTTTTTTACTGATTCCCGGATTATATCCATGTCAATTCCTCCTGTTTTATTAAAACGACCCGGGCCGGTGAGCCGTCCAGTCCTGCAAGACGGAGGGGCAAGGCAACCATATCATAGTCACCTTCCGTCACATCTGACAGATCAAGCAGTTCAATTATGATACACCCGCTGCCGAGAAGACGACAGTGAACGGAACCGTCGCATTTATACGATTCAATAGATGGCGAGTCGATCCCGATGCACCCGATCCCATTATCAGTAATAGAACATGCAGCATCATATGTCAGGGATGGATACTCCCCGGTAAACACATCCCTGCCGGAAAACCAGGTTTTAAGCAGGAGCCGTTTTACCCCCGCGAGTTTTCCCTTGAGATCAGCAGCGGTTATCGTTGTACTGTCGGTGCCGCTTATATCGATGACCCGGCATTTACCCACCAGATGGCTGAGGGGGATTGTATCGATGGTATCACCGGATTTAAGGTAATGCACCGGGGCATCGACATGGGTACCGGTATGGGAACTCATATGCAGATCGCTGATAAGGTACCGGCCATGGTCTTCCTGACAGAACGAAGGGACGACATCCCCGGGGTATACGAGCATGTCATTTTTCAGGGGGCGTGTGATATCGATTATTTTCATGAATTTTCATTCTCCCAGCCGTGTTGACCGATAAGGGGAACAAACCTGACCCCTCCATGGGATTCCCGTATGATTGACCGTCCCTTTTTATGAAGAGTGATCAGGTTCTGGACATCGCGCCCCCCGACAGGTGCAACAAGGACTCCTCCATCGGCCAGCTGCTCGATTAATGGCTGGGGCACATCGGGGGTTGCAGCAGTAATAATAATCCCGTCATACGGAGCATTACCCATATAACCCTGCGACCCATCTCCCTCGATTACAATAACATTATCGATACCAATGGACTTCAGATTCGTTCTGGCCAGATTCGCAACCGTTGTGATACGTTCGATAGTGGTAAGGTGCCAAATCAGCCGGGAAAGGACAGCGGCCTGGTACCCGCTTCCCGCTCCGATCTCAAGCATATTATCGGTTGTTTTCGGGTGAAGCAGTTCTGTCATCAGTGCAACAATATACGGTTGGGAGATCGTCTGTCCATTGCCAATAGGAAGCGGATTGTCCTCGTATGCCGCACGATCGTACGGCGGGGGAATAAAAATGTGGCGGGGGATTTCCCGCATTGCTGAGAGCACCCGTGGGTCATGAATGCCCCGGGCTGCAATCTGGCGTTCCACCATCGCCTTTCGTTCATCGGCCCGGGGATATGATGCCATCTTTTTTCAGAAACCGGATTTTTCCGCAGTATCGATCGAGGCATCGATCTGCTGTTGTAGTGCTTCGGGAAGCCCGCTGATCTTCACATCAAGGAACCCGCGGATAATTGTTGCGGTGGCCTCGTTCTCGTCAAGCCCGCGTGACATCAGGTACTCGATTTCGTCCCGGGCAAGTTTGCCGACAGCAGCTTCGTGTGAGAGTTCTGTACCGACGACCGACCCCTCAATTTCCGGGATTGCATAGATAACCCCGTCCTGCAGGATCAAGCCTTTGCATTCGAGGTGACCCCTTGTGCCTGCAACCTTCCCATTGATGTGGCCCCGTGAAATGATTGTGCCGCCTTTCGTTATTGCCCGGGTGACAAGCTCTGCGCTTGCGCCGGGGGCCTCGAGGACGGCCCGGGAACCGAGATCCATGTATGATCCAGGTGTTGATATGACAACACTGCTGAACCGGGCAACAGAATTTGCACCTCTTAAGGTAGCGGTCGGGTACATCTGAACTTTCTTCACCGGCTGCATGCAGACATAGTTCGACAGGAAGACGCCGTTCTCCTCAACAATGGATGCACTTCTGGGATAGACCTCGATGTTCTCGCTCCAGTTATGGATCATCGTAAAGCTGATCTTGGCGTTCTTTTTTACATAAAACTCCGAAATCCCGTAATGGGCTCCGCCTTTGCCAACATGCTCCCCGCTGGTACACCCGGAGATGATGTGGAGTTCCGCCCCCTCTTCAGCGATGATGATGTTATGCACATGCTGGATCTGTTCACGCCCGAGGAAAAGACAGGCCTGGATCGGAAATATATTGTTCGAACCCTTATGGGCTATAATTACGTAACCCTTGGGATCTTTCTGGGCTGCAACGTATTTTGTGATATCATCCTTTTCCGGTGAGACTACTTTCCATGCGTATTCTTTCAGCCCGTCATATTTTTCCATTGCTTTCTTGTAGGACAGGACTTCAATTCCTTCCTGCGTACATTCGGAATGGACAATATCCTGGTCCATCTGGAGATAACTGCCGCACCGGTTCTTCATAGTAAGATCGATACCTGATTGTGCGAGACGATTCTTGTCGGCCTTTGAAAGTTCTGGTATCACTGGTTCCGGCATTCGAGACACTCCTTGTACCCGCGCTGTTTGATATCCTTTAAGATCTCCCGTGGATTCCCATGGCACCGGATCTGCCCGTCACACATCACGTGCCCTTTATCTGCATCGAGATAATCCAGAATGTATCCCGTGTGGGTGATAACAAGACCGCTTTTTTTCCGTTTTGCCAGGTGTTTGTCTTTTTCCAGCAATGCACCGATTGTTGTCCCGATCAGGGATATATTCTCAAGATCGACACCGCTTTCAGGTTCATCGAGCATGACGAAGTCAGGGTTCTGGATCATCAGCTGCAGTACTTCGCTCCGCTTGATCTCGCCACCTGAGAATCCTTTGTTGATATCACGTTCGAGAAATTTGTCCATATGAACGGATTTTGCCAGTTCAGAGATGTTGTCCTGCTTTGTACGGGAAATTGCAGTCAGCATTTTTCCGAGTTTCAGGCCGGATATAGTTGGTGGGCGCTGGAACAGCATCCCGATCCCGCGCTTCGCACGTTCGTGGGCGTGCATAGCTGTTACGTCCTCCCCTCTGAATAAGATCTTCCCCTTGGTTATGGTATAATTGGTAAATCCCATGATCGTCATCAGGAGTGTGGTCTTACCCGATCCGTTGGGACCGAGGAGCACATGCGTCTCCCCTTCATTGATATGGAGATTGATGTCGCGCAATACTTCCTTGTCGCCGACATTTACATGAAGGTGTTCTATATGCAGCATAGTACAATCGAAGAGTGTATGTCGATTACTGCATTAAACGCTTTTCAACGGGACATACGCATACCTGTTATGGAGAATGCATCCATAACTGGCACGGGCCCTTCTCCGGGTTTTCAATCGCGATCCGGTTTCCCTTTGGAAATCACGGATCGATTTTACCATAAAAACGGGATCCGATTTCAAAATGAAATTCGCAGATCGATTTTGAGATCCAAATCGCAGATCGATTCTCGTACGAAAATCGGGATCCGATTTTACATTCCGTCTGTAAATTTAGCCCGCGACCTGTTTTTCAATCGCGGATCGATTTGCAAATGAAATTCGCGGATCGATTTTGATCTCAAAATCGCTGATCGATTTCCGGTTCGAAATCGGATCGCGATTTTTCCGGAATGGTTTTTGATCGCGATCATGATCGCGATGATAGATCCAAAATCACGATCCGGTCCTTGAAAGGTAAACAGGCACCCTTTTACTCATGTGCGGTAATGTGTACCCGGGAAAACGCGAATGAAGCCAGAGAAGGTCCATGACAAGGCGGGAAAAGCCAGGATCCGGAAAGGACCAGAAGAGGCAAAAAAACCGTCCCGCTCCGATGAATCACCGGATCTCACTGCCTTCACAAACCAGATCATCTGCGGTGATTCACGGACTGTTCTTTCCCGTATTCCGGACCGGAGCATCGACCTTATAGTTACCTCTCCCCCCTATAATTTCGGGCATTCCTATGCACAGGACCCCCATGATGATACCCGCGAATGGAATGAATATTTTGAAAACCTGCTTCATGTCTGGCGCGAATGCGAGCGGGTACTCAAGCCGGGTGGCCGTATCGCTGTCAATGTCCAGCCCCTCTTCTCAGATTATATTCCTACCCATCATATCATCTCCCGCCAGCTTGCCGATCTTGGCCTTCTGTGGAAAGCCGAGTTACTCTGGGAGAAAAACAATTACAATGCCAAATATACAGCATGGGGAAGCTGGAAATCCCCGTCTATGCCTTACATAAAATACACCTGGGAGTTTATCGAAGTCTTTGCCAAAGAGACCCATAAAAAGAGCGGCAGGCGTGAGGATATTGACATCACGGGTGATGAATTCAAGGCATGGGTACTGGGCAAGTGGTCGTTTCCACCGGAAATACGGATGAAGGATTTTGACCACCCTGCCATGTTTCCCGAAGAACTGCCCCGCAGGCTGATGAAACTTTTCTCATATAAAAATGACATTGTGCTTGACCCCTTCAATGGTGCAGGGACCAGTTCACTGGTGGCGTATAAACTCGGACGCCGTTTTGTCGGCATTGATGTCTCCCGCCGGTATTGCGATACTGCTCTTGCGCGGGTGAAAGCGGTTGCTGTAGGATTGATAGATTCGCCGGGTTATCCTGCCCCGGGGCTTATTGTCATGAATGATACATGAAAAAAGCACATCACGGATCTTTTCTATTTCCTGCTCTCCAGGATGTCTTTGATCCGGGAGAACGAGTCGATGATACAGGTTGGTTTGATCGCGGCATAATCCAGTGAATCCTGGCGGAACTTGCCTGTTCGTACGAGGATACCTTTCATTCCCGCACGATGCGCCCCTCCAATATCAGTATTAATATCATCACCAATCATGGCAGCCTGTTCCGGAAGCAGGTTCATGTCCTGGAGAGCGAGGTTGAAAAAATCCATTGAGGGTTTCCCCACGATTATCGCGGTTTTTCCGGTTGCGTACTCCAGGGCCTTGACAATGGGTCCTGCAGAGAGTGAAAGCCCGTCAGCAGCCATCCAGTACCGGTCGTTTTCAAGCGCGATCAGTTCCGCACCTTCCATCAGGTGGCGGAATGCTGCATTCATGGTCTCGTAGGTAACCTTGTCGCCTGCGTCTCCTATGATAACCCAGTCAGGGCTCGTTCCTGGATCCGTGTGGCCAGTTTCTGCAAAGTCCCTGTATACATCGCCGGTTGAAAGGAGATAATAACTGGTCTTCCTAATTTTTTTCATAAGGGCAACTGCTGCAAGCGGCGGGGTGAAGATATGGTTTTCCGGAATCCGGAATCCCAATGCTGAAAGATGGCCGGCGATGGTTTGCCTGCTTTTTCGTGTCGTGTTGGATACACACCGGAACGGATACCCGTTGTCGATAAGGAATCCGATTGCATCCGCAGCTCCGTCAACAGCCCTGTTCCCGACATATAAGACCCCGTCGAGATCGATGAGGAACCCCTGTATGTCGTTCATGCAGTCTGTTTTTAGGGAGTCCATGGTACCTCGCTTGATAGGAAAGTTTCTTTTTAATATATTGTTGTTCGATATCTATGAACTTCTCCTTTCCGAACCCCACTCTGCTGATCGGGCAGCATTACTTTCACCCTGCACGGTCCGTGTTTAAACGCTCCGGCCGGGACTTTTTACCTGACGATGTCGGCAACCCAGACTTCCCCGGCGCGAATCGGTTCTCTCTGGCAGCAGAGAATGGACTCCCTGCGGGAGTACGAGATTGTCCGCGACGGGAACGTGTTTGCAACAAGTCTCTCGAATAATATCGTGTTCTCCTCAGAATACGAGACCGCCCGGCAAAACCTTGGCGATCTTCTTGCACGATATGAAGGATACAGTATCGATCAGGTATTCTCCGGTGGAATAGAAGAAGAGAACGATGGAGGTACCTGTTACCTGATCGAGAGCCGCGAGCCCATCGACTGCCCCGCGTTCGATCAGGACCGGTACCGGGAAACGGTTCTTAAGGATCTCACGCTTGTCCATGGCATCGGGAAAGCCACCGAGAAGCGGCTCAAATTACGGGGTTACCAGACACTGCAGGATCTTGTCCGGCATCCTAAGTACCGGCAGGGTGCGTGCAGGGTAATGGACTGTATATCCACGGGGAGTTCTTGGGAGATAATGGAATTCATCGGGACCAGGCACCCGAAATCCCATTCTGCCGTCCTCGGCGCGGCCGGACTTCATGAGCCGGAGGATTATATTTTCTTCGACATTGAAACAATGGGCCTTTTCTCCCGGCCGATCATTTTGTCTGGTATCGGATTCCTTGAGCATGGCGAGCTCGTTGTCCGGCAGTACCTGTTGCGCGATATTGCCGAAGAACCGGCAGCTCTTCTGGCGACCATGGAGCATTTTTCTTCCGGTCGCCCCGCCCTGGTCACGTTCAATGGCAAGGCATTTGATGCACCCTATCTTGCAGACCGGCTTGCTTTCTACGGGATGGGGGGATGTGCAGGAATACCCCATTTTGACGTACTCCATTTCAGCAGGAGACACTGGAAGGACAAATTTCCATCCCTTCGCCTGACAACGCTTGAAAAAGAGATCCTGGGTGTTCATCGTTCCGCGGATGTCCCCGGGCAGATGGTCCCGGAATTCTTTGAAACCTATCTCCGCACTGGCAATTGCGGGCCGCTTGTACCTGTCGTAGAGCACAACCGGCAGGATGTGGTCTCGCTTGCCCGGCTGTTTTTCCGACTCTTGGAGGACCATTATGGCTGTCGCTGATCTGCTCCGTCTCCTGAAGGTCAACCCGACTTACCGGAACCGTGTTGTTCATATCAACGCAGTTCCCCCGGAGGAAGCCCGGTACGGTAAGCTCGAAACCCCCCTTTCGCCCACCCTGGAAGCATATCTTGATAATAAAAATATCCGGCTCTACTCTCACCAGTGCAAGGCTGTTGATCATATCCGTGCCGGTAGGAATATTATTATCACCACACCCACGGCCAGCGGTAAAACACTGGCGTTCAACCTGCCGGTTTTTGACAAACTGGAGACCGATCCCGCTGCCCGTGCGCTGTATCTGTACCCGACAAAGGCCCTCTCAAACGACCAGCTGGCAACACTCGAACAGATGACGCGGTTCACGGGGATATCTACCAGTCCGGCAATTTACGACGGGGATACCCCTCAGTCAAAGCGGGCCGCCATCCGCGACAATGCGAGGATCATTGTCTCAAATCCCCATGAACTGCACCAGGTGCTCTCGTGGCATACGAAATGGCGTCCCTTCTTTTCCGGCCTGCAGGTCATCGTCCTTGACGAGGCCCATCGCTATCGCGGGGTTTTTGGCTCTCACATTGCAGCGCTTATCAGGAGATTGTTGCGCCTCTGCAGTTTCTATGGTTCGCGGCCACAGTTTGTCCTATCAACTGCGACAATAGCCAATCCAATTGAGTTTGCAGCCAATCTCACCGGCCGGTCGTTCGAACTGGTTGATGAAGACGGGTCGCCGCATGGCAACAGGACATTTGTCCTCTATAACCCGTTTCATGACGGGATTGGCGAACGTTCCGCCCACCAGGAAACAAAAGATCTTCTTCTCTCATGCGTGAGGGAAAATCTCCAGACCCTCTGCTTTACCGGTTCCCGGAGGATGACGGAACTGGTAACGCTCTGGGCACGGGAGGATGCCCGTCACGTATCAAAGCGTCTCGCTGAGGCCATATCCGCGTACCGTGCAGGGTATCTCCCTGAAGAGCGGAGGGCACTTGAACGCCAGCTGAAAACGGGGATGATGAAAGGAATCGTCTCGACCAACGCCCTGGAGCTCGGAATCGATATCGGATCTCTGGATGCCGTGATTATTTCCGGCTATCCCGGTACGATGATGTCGACACGACAGCAGGCAGGCCGTGCCGGGAGAAACGGGACGGAATCCCTTGCAATCCTTGTTGCAATGGCAAACCCTCTCGACCAGTACTTTATGAACCACCCGGACCGGTTTTTTTCACGGTCACATGAACACGCAATCGTCGACACATCCAATCCGTACATCGTATCCGGACACCTGCTCTGTGCCGCTGCGGAACTTCCTGTGGATGAGTCAACGGATGCAGCTTTCTTCGGAGATTCTCTTCCCCGTCTGCTCGCAGATCTTTCGACACACGATCTGGTGCGGAAGACCGCACGGGGGTGGGTTTATTCCGGCCGGGGCCGTGCAACGGCAGCAGTCCAGCTGGATGGAATTCCCGGCCCGACATTCCGGATCCTCTGTAAGGGAAAACTGCTCGAAACCATGGACCAGGGACAGGCATTTCGTGAAGCGCATAAGGGGGCGATCATGCTCCACCAGGGTATCACTTATATCGTGAACGAGATGGACCTGGAAACGCATACGATCCGGGTATCGGAAACCGATGTCGACTACTATACCCAGACCCTCAAGGAGGTTGATCTCAAGGTCATTGAAACTATCGGGGAAAAGATCGTTCACGGTATGAAGTGTGCATTCGGCGATGTGGATGTGACGGAGAGTATCACCGGCTACAAGATCAAGCGCAAGGATACAATCATCGGTGTGGAACCCCTTAACCTCCCCCCACTCACCTTCCGGACAAAGGCGTTCTGGATTGTCCCGCCTGATGGTATCGGACCTTCTGTCAGCACAGCCGGGCTGGATCTTGCCGGGGGTCTCCATGGTGCTGAACATGCCATCATTGCGCTCATGCCCCTGCATGTCATGTGCGACCGCTGGGATATCGGGGGGCTTTCCACACCCCGGTTTGGTGAAACCGGGGAACCGGTTATTTTTGTCTATGATGCTTACGAAGGTGGTATCGGCCTTGCTGAAAAAGCGTTCGAGATACTTCCCGAGCTCCTCTCAAGTGCCCATGAGCTGGTACGGGACTGCACATGTGAGAAAGGCTGTCCCTCCTGTATCTATTCCCCAAAATGCGGAAATGACAACCAGCCGCTTGATAAAGTGGCCACCACCCGTATCCTTGCAGAACTCTGTAATGAACCGGAAAAACCGGGGTCCGTAACAGGTTCCCGAGTACCAGAACCGGTTTCCTCGTGAATTGATCCCGGTCAATCCACGAGAACAGTTCGTTCTTCCGTCCCCGGACTATCATTTTCAAAAACATACAGGTCATCGATTGTTGTGTGCAGGGCCCGCGCCACATCATGGGCGAGTTTGAGGGAAGGATTGTACTTTCCCTGTTCAAGGAAGACGATTGTCTCCCTTCTCACGCCCACGGTTTTTGCAAGTTCCTCCTGCGTCAGGTTCATACGGGAGCGGTATTCCTTAATCCGGTTTTGCATAGTCTCTCCCAAAGTGTGTTTACGGCATTGGCTCTGTTCATACAACGTATCTGCGATAAGAGGACAATACCCCATCACCCGACATCTCCCTTCCGGAAGAGATATGACTGGTAAATAACTGCTGAGAGTGCAAGGACGAGAATGGAAAGGGCAAGTGCATTCTGTGCGCTGAGCCGGACAAATCTGAGATAATCCAGCCAGAAGAGCCCGAACATGAAGAAGAGGCCGGTCAGCCATGCCCAGGACAACCCGTATGCCCCGATCTTTTTCGATCGCTCGTCAGATTCCGTGTCCTCGCCGTACTTCCGGTGACGGGAGATGCCGGTAACCAGGAAAACAAATCCTGCAGCCAGAAGCATTGTGCTGATAATCGTCTCTCCCGCAGTGAGCAGGAGGGAAACGATACCGCTTAAGATCATCACCGCTCCGATAACGATCCGATACAGGTTCTTTGGTTTCATAGTTCTCACTTCGGTGTGTTATTTATTTCTAACATTAATTGTTTAAAAATGTTATCTATTTCTAACATTATGGAGTATATCCGGATCTGACCGAAGAAAAAACGTAAAAACGGGGAATTATTTCTTTATGATGGAACGAACCGAAAGGAAGACCGGACCCCGCACATCAACCTTCTTTTTGTTGTCCGTGATGAACCGCATTGCGTATTCATCGATCTTAAGGTTGATATCGCTTGGGAGTTTTGCCATCTTGACCTGCACGGTCGTCCCCTTCCCGCACCGGGCAGCTTCTTCGATTCGCGCGGCTGCCTGAGCTGACACTGCAGAAAGATAGGAGATTCCCGTTGGTACGCCCTCAGTCCTTACCTGTTTCCATTTCTCGGCATCCGGGACACCAAGAACCGAACTGTCGTGGACAAAGATCTCGTTCGCGCAGGCCGGCCCGCAGAGTTTCGCATTTGATTCCGTCTCCTCGACAACAACTTTCACACCAATACCGCCAAGTTCTCCCTCCCATATATCGAATGAGCACGGCCCCTGTGCAGTACCATTGGCTGCAGCAACCTTGGCGATAGCTGCTGCGAGAATCTTTCCTGAGGCTGAGACCGGTTCATCGCGCAGGTGGATGGCACGGACAATCTCCCGGTTACTGATCGGGCGGGGGAAGAACTGCGGGTAGCAGAGCTGCCGGACATCATTCCCGCCATATGCAATCATCGCAAGCCGTTCAACCCCAAGGCCAAGGTTCATGACCGGAACGCCTATCCCGTACTCGGCAAGTGCTGAGGGGGAATACATCCCGAAGGTCGCTACCTCGACCCAGTTGTGGACCGGGTGGCGGGCATACACCTCCGTCTGGGTGTCAGGCATGTAATACTTGGAACGCTTCTCGTCAGGCTGGAAGCGGAAATCGGTATACCCGAACGCGGAGAGGAGCGCTTCGCTGACGGCTTTGCCGTCCTCGATTGTCACGTCATCGCCGGCAACAACGCACGATGCGGAGTGGTAGGTCATGAGCCGGGTAGGTCCCTCTGCCTGTTCGCGCCGGAAGCACCGGTCAACCGAGAAGAGCCGGAGCGGCAACGGGCTTTTGTTCCAGAGGGAACCGAGGGTCATGAACCAGCCGCTTGTCATATGGCTGCGGAGGGTCGAACGCGATGATTCCGGAGCAAGTTCCCTGAACTCCGGGAAGACTTCATCAAGGATGTGGACAACAATACCGTCGTCGGTCTCAAGTACTTTTGAGAGCTCGAATGTCAGCTCATCGCCATCTATCTCGGACTTCTTGTAGGAATGGAGCGTCTCTCGGAGTTTCTCCTCGGTTGCGGAGGTCATCGTCTTCCCGAGAATCCCGTTGATCTTGTCGAGCCTGTCCCGGGCAATACCGACATTCGGCCGGGGGAGTCCCCCGAGATAGAAAACCCGGTCAAGTACTGCCATTGCTTCCGGGCCGAACTGGCGGTAGATGTCTTTCTCGTCAATGATGACGGGGACCTCTGCCTCATCAAAACCCATTGAAAGATATGTCTCGCGCAGCCGGTTGATGGTGGCAAAGACCGGGTGCGGTTGCGCCCGCTTGTATACCCGGGACGGGTAGGTGTCCGCATGCGAAGCCGGTGTCAGGACCGACGGGCCTTCGTGCCATGCCCCTTCGAAGTTCTCGTGTGATTTCCTTTTCCAGTCCTCGGGATTGAATCTCATGTCATATGCTCCAGAACTACCACTCTGCTCAGTTGGTTCTCGTCTTTGAACCGGTAATCGCACGCGGCCGCGATCTTCTCCGCAAATGACCGCACCTCCGCATGCTCCGGCATGTTCTCTCTTGCCAACCGGTTTCTACTGTATCCCAGATACATATATCCCTTTATTTCCACAAAGCTTGCGCCCGCGTCCTGCAGGATCGCTGCGTAGCGTTCGGGAGCAAAATCGTTGAGCCCCTTCACCAGCGTTATCCTGATTGCTGACCTGCGTGATGTGAGCAGCCGGAGGCTCTCCTGTACCCGGTCCCAGTAATCCCCGTCCGGGCGGCAGACTGCCATGTACGTTTCCCGGTCCGGTGCATCAAGGGAGACATACATCTGGAAGGGATGACATTTTTTTAACATATCCGGGCAGGTGCCGTTACTGACCAGAAATGTTGTGTAGCCATTACTGGTGAAGAGGTTGATCAGTTCCGGGAGCCTGGAGTACAATGTCGGTTCACCGGAAAGCGAGATAGCTACATGCCTCGGATCGAGAGCCTCCTGCCAGCACGATTCGGTCACTGTATTGTCGAGTACGGCATTATAACCGGCAAGCGCCTTCTTCTGGAACTTATGGATGCCGGCAAGGATTGTCTCCGGCAGGCATTCCTCCTCTTCGTGTGGTTCATGCTCAAAGGAACGCCAGCAGAAGCGGCAGCGCTGGTTGCAGCGGAGCGTGGGAGTCATCTGGACACAGCGGTGGCTGTCAATTCCGTAAAACTGGTGCTTGTAGCACATCTCCCCCCCGGCAAGGGCACGCTTGCACCACATGCATGGCTTGAGTGCGGCAGTCGAGGTCTTTGAAAAAAACTGGTAACCCTGTTTAATTAAGGGTTCACATGGATCTGATAGCATCGATCCCGAGTGTTTCGAGGGACTCTTTCAAGGTGTTCTGCACCGCTTTTACCAGCGTAAGCCGGCGGTCCCGGATTTTCCCCTCGCTCTTCAGTACCGGCTCGAAGTGGTAGAAGGTATTGAACGTGTCCGCAAGCTCCCGGGAATAGGTTGCAAGGATATGCGGCCGGAGTTCGGCAACTACCCTCTCTATGATTCGGGGGAATTTTGCGATCTGCTTTGCAAGTACGATCTCCTGTTCCGTTTCCAGTTCATAACATTCGGTAAACGTGCCGGCTTTTTCAAGGATGCTGCAGGCACGGGCATGGGCATACTGGATATAAGGGCCGCTCTGGCGCTCGAAGTCCAGCGCCTCCTTCCAGTCAAAGACCGTGCTCTTCTCCGGAGAGACTTTAACGATATCGTAGCGGATGGCGGCAAGACCGACCGACCTGGCGATTGCTCTCCTTGTCTCCTCGTCAAGTTCCGGCCTCCGCACCGTCACTTCTTCAAAGGCGCGCCTGCGGATCTCAGTGATGAGGTCGTCGGCCGAGACAAATTTACCCGCCCGGGTACTCATCGACCCTTCCGGCAGGGAAACGAACTCAAAATGGACGATCTCCGGCACTTTCTTGCCGAGGATCTTCATGGTACACTGGAGCTGCGCACTGATGAGCTTGTGGTCGGCGCCGAGGACGTCGATGACACGGTCGAAGTTTGCCCCTTTCCAGGCATGGAATGCGAGGTCTCGGGCTGCATAGACCGAGGTGCCATCGCTGCGGCGGATGACATACTTGTTCTCGAACCCATACTCGGAGAGATCGAGATAGAGTGTCTCGTCCTCGTGGGCCTGTGGCATCCGTTTGAGCTTATTGATGATCCGTTCCGTATCCCCGTTCCGGATGAAATCACTCTCCCAGACGAACCGGTCGTGCGCGACATTGAGGTCTTTTAACGTGACCCTGAACCCGTCAAGGCAGCGGGATACCTCGTTACGGAACTTTTTCATGGTTGACGGGTCACCGTTCTCCACGAGCTGCATCAGGAAATTGACCTGTTGGGTGATCCCTTCGTCTTTTTCGATCTCGCGGTTCGCTGCAATATAGACCCGGGCGATATGGGCGTCCTCTTTTTCTCCGGGCAGCCGGGTGCTGTCGAGGTTGTCGAATCCCCAGACTACGATCGCGATCTGGCGGCCCATGTCATTGACATAATACTGCACTTCGAGCGGGTAGCCTGCCTTCCTGAAAGCGCGGGCGAGCGTGTCGCCGATGATCGAGTTCCGGATGTGCCCGACATGCAAGGGCCCGTTCGGGTTGGCGCTGGTGTGTTCGAGAACAACCCGCGTGGATTTCTTGGGGAGGTTGCCGTATCCGGGCAGGACTGCAGCGCGCAGTACTTCGCTGACGTAGCTATTACCGAAGTTGAAATTGAGGTACGGCCCTTTCGCTTCTACGGATATACCGGAAAGATCCGGGCGCTTTTTTAAATCTGCAACAAGATCCTGCGCAATCTTCACCGGGGCCTGTTTTTTTTGTTTTGCCAGGGCAAATGCCACGGTTGATGCGAGATCTGCATGCTCTCCCCCGTCAGTCAGGAGAGCATCTGCGACACCGGTCGTCTCTTTTATTGCTGTCTCAATGGTAGTGAATATGTCGTGGGGCATTTAGTATCCCGTCCTGTAGCGGAGGATAGCCGCAATTCCGCCGAATGCTGAGAAGAGGATTGATCCCTCTTCGAAGTCGTCTGAGATGAGCTCTACCTTGGAACTGCTCTGATCCGCGAGCTTGGTCAGTTCATCGACAATATCAATCTCCTCCTCAAGCACTAGTGGTGCCGTGCATTTCGGGCAGCTGCCGAGCACTATATCAGCGATTGTCTTGCCGGGATCGATACTGATCGTCTTTTCAGTGGTATGATCGCAGTTCTGGCATTTGATTTTCAGCCGGGATTTCCGGAGGTTGGATGAAAGGAGGAGGGTATCGACTGCGCCTATCTCAAGGTTGCGCCGGATACTCTCCTCCCCGTATGCAGCAAGCCCGTCGTCTTTGACCAGTTCTTTCAGGAACCGGTCCATGAATGCCTTCTCCTTGATGACGGTCATCCCTTTGAGGGCATCCTTGGCAGCATCGACAAGTTCCGAGAGTCCATCCTCGTTTGTGTACGCTACGTCGAAGAGCCCGATGATCCGTTTCTGGACTTCGTGATGGAGGTAATTCCCCTTCTCGAACTCCTCCTTTGTTGGGCTTGGTCCTCCGATGAGAACACCTTTGAACCGAACGAAAAAATCTTTCTCCGCAAGAAAGATAGCACTGGATCGCTCGCCGACTTTGGTATAGAACTCGTCAATAGCAATCTCACGCAGGCGCCCGAACCGGGCTGCCGACTGCCCGCCTTTCCGCATCTTGCCAGGCACCGTTGAGTTCGCGCCTCCCATCGGCTCGATCCTGTTCCCGCGCAGGAATCCCCAGTATGCTTCGCGCTTATCGAGAACAAGAAGCCCGTATACGTACTTCTCCTCGAGCATCTGGAGGAGCGGTTCGAGCTCGAAGCTTGAGCTGCAGCGGTACATATAGAGGTTGAGCGGCTCCGGTGGTTCGATGATAGTACACTGGAGATCGGTTCGATCACCGTACGTTTTTACGGTACCACAGAAGACTGCAAGACCCTTTTCCGGTGGGCGCTTGTAGTATTTGAGACGCGAGAGGATAGAGGAGATGGCACTCTGGACATTGGTTTTTGTCTGTTTGCTCTTGATGTTGGCACACTGTCCGAACTCGTCCTTGAGCTGGTTGGTTACGTCGTATATCTGCTTGTCTGGCGGTATGTAGAGTGTAATCAGCTCTGTACCATCCCCCTGCTGGGACTGGAGTTTCTCCAGCACCTTTTTGAACTCATAACGCTTACGCGCGTCGTCCATCTCTACTTCTTCTGCCATTGCCGGATTCAAACCTCTCTATAAGCTTATACCTATTCACCTGCGGGTGCCATAAATTTGCGCCCATTGCCCGATGATCTGTTCGTCCACATCCGGATTGATCCCATGGTCGCCGGAAAATTCAATAAATGTCTTTGGCTCATGTGCCTTTTCAAAGAACTGCTGCCCGCTCTCGAACGGGATGATGGGATCTGCTCTCGCGTGGAAGATCCAGACCGGGCGGGAGGTGATCCTTGCAAGGTAGGTACTTGGCTCAAGTGATGTGGCAAATCGGAGTGGATCTCCTGTAATGCCCTGTTGTGTTACCGAATCCAGCAAGCCCCAGTCGGATGTGGATATTCCGATATACCCGGCAAATGCCGGATCAATTCCAGCAGCAACAGCAGCATACCGTCCGCCGTTGCTTGAGCCTACTGCATAGACTGGTACATCATATCTGGCACTCAGCATCTTCTGTGCCGAGACCAGATCACAGATACTCATGCAATACTGGGGCATTTCGCCTTTCCCGAACTTCGTATAATCCAGCTGAACCAGCTGCTGGCCGAACGGAATACCGGCTGTCTCACCGCCGTTCCCTCTTGTATCTACGAAGAGGAATGCATATCCCGCAGACGCGAACCGGACCATCCGTTCTTCGTGGCCTGCGATTTTTTCACCGGCACCCGGTGCGTATACAATTACTGCCTTCGGCTGTTCCGGTGCCCCGAGATAACTGACAACCTCCCCATTCTCGGTATGAAATACGATCTTCGATTTCAGATAGGTCTCATTTGAAAAGAGCACCTCTTCCGTGGTTGTTACAGGAGCGCATGTGAGGGAAAGTACTCCTTTGTCGTCAACGGAATACGTTGATTTCAACGAGGTTCCGGCGCAGCCGGTAAAGATTGCAAGAAGGATAAGGAAACCGATGATGGTTATGCCGATGTGCATATTCAGCACCCAAGACAACGATGGATGAGGCAGATCGTCTTGGCATCCACGAGAGACCCCTCAAGGATCATTCTGTTCAGATCGCTGACGGGTATATCTACTACTTCAATCACCTCATCATCATCCATATCAAATTCCTGTGAAGGTGTTAGACCCCGTGCCTCATAAAGAAAGATCTTCTCGTCCGTATAGCCAGGAGTTGTGAAAATAAATCCCCTGTGTTCAATTTTCTGTGCGGCAAACCCGGTCTCCTCGATCAGTTCGCGCCCCGCTGCTGCCAGCGGGTTCTCACCCTTCTCAAGCGCGCCTGCAGGGGCTTCGAAGATATATTCATCAATTGCGTACCTGTACTGCCGGATCAGTTTGCACTGCTTGCCATTGATGGGCAGGATAGCCACCGCATTACTCGGATGGACAATCACTTTCTGCCGTTCGATCCCGTTTGGCAGGCTGACGTTCCGCTGTTCTATCCAGAGCCTTCTCCCGCGAAAGATCTCCATTTAACCCTCGTACTCTATCGGGTCTTTCCTGCCGATTGCAGCAAAGGCCTCCTTCCGGAAGTGGCACGAACCGCAGGTACCGCAGGCTTTCCCCTCGTTCCGGTAGCAGGACCACGTATGTTCGTAAGGCACGCCGAGCCGGATGCCTTCGCGCAGAATATCGGTCTTCGTCATATGGATAAACGGCGTGAACAGGGTGATCTTCGTTGTGTCCTTCGTACCGAGATCGATCACTTTCTGGAATGCCGTAATGAACTCCGGGCGGCAGTCCGGATAACCGCTGTAATCGAGCGACTGGACCCCGATAAAGATCGCGTCTGCGCCCCGAGCCTCGGCAAAGCTCGTTGCGATCGAGAGCAGGTTCGCGTTCCGGAACGGCACGTAGGTATTGGGCATGTGGGCCCGGGCCGGGTCGAACTCCTCAACTGCCATAGCCTTGTCCGTGAGACTGCTTGCGCCGAACTTCGTGAAAAAATCGAGGCTGATCTCGACGAACGCTTCCGCACCCAGCAGTGCCGCGATCTTCCGTGCGCTCGCGAGCTCCTTTCCCTCAGTACGCTGCCCATAATTCATGTGGAGGGCAAGGATATCGTAGCCTTTGCTCTTTGCAAAATATGCGAGTGTGGAGGAATCCATTCCCCCCGAGAGTAGACATACCGCTTTCATCAAGGTACCCCGAGAATTTTATGTAACTGGATCTGGAACCGGACCGGCAGGCCACAGGTAAGAATGAAGTTTATGATCGGCTTATAATCCGAACCAGACACCGGTGAGAAGAAAACCTCGCCGGTAATAGTATGTGCTATCATGGTATCCTGCGCGTACCGGCAGTCGGCTTCGTCATTTACGACAAACTTCACGCTGTCCTGATGTCGGATTAACGTCAGCAGGGAGAGATCACTCACCTCCCCCGAGGAGGGACATTTCACGTCCATGCATATCGAAGCATACGGCTGGAAACGGCTGAAGTCCACCGTGCCGTTCGTCTCGATGTCGATCTCGGTCCCTCGCTTCTTCAGGAAAGAAAGGAGGTGCTCCAGTTCGTCCGCCTGCAGGAGCGGTTCGCCACCTGTGACACAGACATACGAAGGATTGATGCGCCAGACCTGCTCCATGATGGTGTCAAGGCACATCTCCTGTCCCCTGCTTTGGGAAGCCGGCGTATCGCACCAGCGGCATTTCAGATTGCAGCCTGCCAACCGTATGAAGAGACAGGGCTTTCCCTGGTTTTTCCCCTCCCCCTGGAGGCTCCGAAAAATCTCCACAATCTTCATTCAGAAAGCTCGGCAAAAGCAGTGGGGGACTCCCAGATGCGGATCTTTGTCACGGTTGCCGTGATACCCTGTTCCCGGCAGTACGCGTAAAGGTCATCACGGATAATCGATGCCATCAGTTCGCTGGTCGGATCGCCGGGTGTCGTTATGACCGGATTGAATTCCCGGATGCGGGGCACCATGGGATCCTCCTGATTTAAGATGATCTGGTGATCGTACTTGTCAACAATTCTTTTGATTATGCTGTAATCGATGAGGATTTGCGTTGCCGGGTCCGGTACCCCCTCCATCCAGATCTCCACCTTCCACCGGTGCCCGTGGAGGTTTGCGCACTTCCCCTCATAGTGGAGCAGGCGGTGACTGGTATCAATCTGCACCTCCTTATAGATCCCGGTTTTCATTGCTCATGATTGTCCTTGTAAGGATATAATGTTATTATGGCTGAGGATCAATAGTATAAGACAGGCAGGTGGCAGGCCACAATTTATAAATCGATTACCCGCGTTAGTACATATCCCAATGTGGGTTATCGATAACCACAAAAACAACTTACATGAGGCTCTTTAATGGGACAGGGTAAATTTGCAGCCAGAAAATTGGTTCGGGACTCCAATAAGTTCCGGTGGGCAGACAAGAACTACGCCCGCCGCGAACTCAATCTCGATGTGAAATCGGACCCTCTTGAGGGTGCCCCGCAGGCGAGAGGTATCGTACTGGAAAAGATCGGTGTTGAGGCAAAACAGCCGAACTCCGCGATCCGGAAATGCGTTCGCGTGCAGTTGATCAAGAACGGCAGGCAGGTCAGTGCGTTTGCCGTTGGCGATGGTGCCATAAACTTCATCGATGAACACGATGAGGTCGAGATCGAAGGCATTGGCGGTCGTCTTGGCCGGTCCATGGGAGATATTCCCGGTGTCCGGTATGTCGTCACCAAGGTAAACAACGTCTGCCTCCATGAAATGGTCATCGGCAGAAAGGAGAAACCGCGCAGGTGATCATAATGTCAGAAACTGAAGGAAAGACAGCAGGCCAGAAACTCCTGTTCAACAAGTGGGATGCTTCCGAAGTCAAGGTTACCGACCCCAGCCTTATGCGCTACGTCACCCTCACCTCCATGATTATCCCCCATACCTGCGGCAAGTTCTCCCGCCAGGAGTTTGGAAAGAGCAATATGATGATTGTCGAGCGGCTGATCAACCGCCTCATGCAAACCGAGAATAATACCGGCAAGAAACAATTGGCTATCCGGATCGTGCGGGATGCATTCGAGATCATCAACAAAAAGACGAAACGCAATCCCATTGAAGTGCTTGTTGAAGCTATCGGTAATTCGGGTCCTAGAGAAGAAACAGTCCGCCTGAAATACGGTGGCATCAATGTCCCAAAATCCGTCGACACCGCACCCATGCGCAGGGTCGATACGGCAATCTGTTTTATTGCTGAGGCAACCCTGAAGGGTTCAAGTTCGAGCAAGAAGAGTGCCAGCGCAATCCTTGCCGACGAACTCATAGCCGCCTCCAAGGGCGACATGAAGTGTTACTCGGTCGGGAAAAAGGAAGAACGCGAGCGCATTGCAAAATCCGCCCGTTAAACATCTTTTTTTGAGGTTATTTTCATGGTCCGCGGCAAAAAATCAGTTGAGCGCGTAACTGAGCTCATGAAGGAACCGAAGCATATTCGGAACATCGGTATTGTAGCGCACATCGACCACGGTAAGACCACCCTCTCCGACAACCTGCTCTCAGGTGCCGGTATCATTTCTGAGGAACTTGCAGGTAAACAGCTCTTCATGGACTCTGATGAAGAGGAGCAGGCCCGGGGTATCACCATTGATGCCTCCAACGTCTCAATGGTGCATGAGTATGAAGGCCAGGACTATCTGATCAACATGATCGATACGCCGGGTCACGTTGACTTCGGTGGCGACGTCACCCGGGCAATGCGTGCTGTTGACGGTGCAGTTGTGCTCGTTGACGCAGTCGAGGGCACCATGCCCCAGACCGAGACTGTGCTCCGGCAGGCGCTCAAGGAGCAGGTTCGCCCGGTCCTTTTCATCAACAAGGTCGACCGGCTCGTCAATGAACTCAAAGTTGACGAGATGGAGATGCAGATCCGGCTCGGTAAAGTGATCGACAAGGTCAACAAACTTATCAAGGGTATGAATGAGGAGTCTTATAACAACGGCTGGAAGCTCGATGCATCATTGGGTACCGTTGCCTTCGGTTCCGCGCTCTACAACTGGGCTATCTCGGTGCCGTACATGAAGAAGAGCGGTGTCTCATTCAAAGACGTGTACGAAAAATGCCGTTCAGGGGACATGAAGTACCTCGCAAAGAAGAGCCCGCTCTACGAAGTGGTTCTTGACATGGTCGTGCACCACCTTCCCGACCCTCTCGTCGCCCAGCCGCGCCGTGTCAATGTTATCTGGCATGGTGACAAGACGACGAAGGAAGGTCAGGGGATGCTCACCTGCGATCCAAAAGGTCCTGTTTGTATGATGGTCACCGACATCTCCTTTGACCCCCATGCGGGCGAAGTCGCCACCGGGCGTCTCTTCTCCGGCAGCCTCAAGCGGGGCGACGTGCTCTATGTCATGGGTTCGGCCAAGAAGGAGAACCGTCTCCAGCAGGTAGGTATCTTTATGGGACCCAAGCGTGTGGAAGTCGAGGAGATCGTTGCAGGGAACATTCCCGCAGTTACCGGTCTCAAGGATGCCTTCGTCGGTTCCACCGTCTCCTCGCTCTTGGAGATGGCCACGTTCGAGTCACTCAAGCACTACTCGGAACCGGTCATGACTGTAGCAGTCGAAGCGAAGAGCATGAAAGACCTGCCCAAACTCGTTGAAGTGCTCCGGCAGGTTGCCAAGGAAGACCCGACGCTGATTATCACCATCAATGAAGAGACTGGCGAACACCTCATCTCCGGTATGGGAGAACTGCACCTTGAGATCGTCACCGGGCGTATCAAGCGCGACAAAGGTGTCGAGATCGTCACCTCTGAACCGATCGTGGTATACCGTGAAACAGTCACCGGCAAGATCGAGGCAGTCGAAGGTAAATCCCCTAACCGCCATAACCGGTTCTACTTTGATCTTGAACCATTGCCCGATGCTATCGTTGACTTGATCAAGAAAGGGGACGTCTCGATGAACCAGCAGGCCCTCGAACGCCGTGATGTACTCCTGAAGGCCGGAATGGATAAGGATGATGCGAAGAGCGTCAAGGATATCAAGGGAACCTGTATGCTCATTGACAGGACCAAAGGTATCCAGTACCTCAACGAGACTATGGAACTAATCATCGAGGGTATCCACGAGGCACTTGCCGGGGGTCCCCTTGCTGACGAACCCGTCCAGAACCTCAAGATGACGCTTACCGATGTCAAGCTCCACGAAGATGCAATCCACCGCGGGCCTGCCCAGGTCATCCCTGCAGTCCGCGGGGCTATCAAGGGAGGTATGCTGATTGCCGGGGATTCACTTCTTGAGCCTGTCCAGAAGATCCAGATCACGGTTCCGATGGACCAGATGGGTGCGGCAACCTCCCAGATCCAGGGCCGGCGCGGTCAGGTCTTCGATATGCAGAGCGAAGGTGACACCATAACGGTTGTCGGGAAAGCCCCGGTTGCCGAGCTCTTCGGGTTTGCCGGTGATATCCGGTCAGCCACCGAAGGCCGTGCAATGTGGAACACCGAGTTCTCAGGCTTTGAGCTCGTGCCCAATAACATGGTCAAGGAAGTCGTGGTTGCAATCCGCAAGCGCAAGGGCCTGAAAGAGCAGATGCCCACCCCAAGCGATTACCTTGCGGGATAAAATTATTCTCCCACCCCGTCTCTTTTTTCCCTCTCAATACACATACCGGTTTCCGACCGAAACGGTAAACATTCATTCTGCCCAATTTTATTCTGATGGCCGAAGAAAGAAAACTGAAAATTGTCATTTTTGGTGCCTTTGGGGCAGGGAAGACCACCCTGATAAAGACCGTCGACCCTGAGTCCAAGCATATCGAGGCTAACTGCGCCGGAGGAACAACAACGGTTGCACTGGACTTCGGCCGCATCCAGAAGGACGACTGTCACATCCATATCTTTGGTACACCCGGTCAGGAACGGTTCGAGTTTGCACGGGAGATTATAGCGACAGGTATGGACGGGGCAATCCTCCTTGTAGATGGCACCACTCATATCGATGATTTTACCCGCCACCTCTCGGACACCCTGCATGCGGCAAAGGTACCATTCATTGTATTCCTGAACAAGTGCGATAGTGCCCGCGCAAATCCTGAAATGTTCAACGGGCAGTTCGGGTCAGCTGAAATACGGAAAGTATCCGCTAAAGACCGGCGGCAGTGTTTGGATGCGGTCCTGCAGTTTGCAGGTACACTGACACCACAATACCATAACGGTCATCACCATAATCACGTTTGATTTGTTTGATACTTCTTACCTTTTGACAGTACACGTGGATTACGTGATATTACATTTTCCGAGTGATCGGACAAACATCACCATCTGATCGAAAAGGTATCATCGCGATCGTGATCGCGATTGGAAATATTATCCGGATCAGCCATACCTTGATCGAAATTTTTACCGGATCCTGACGAATCTTCTTTGAAAGACTCTGACTGAAAAAAAGTGAACACTTATGTATTAGTATGAAGGTCTCTCTGAAGGTATTGGTTACGGCAAACCAGATCCCAGCCCCAATTGGCATTCCTGGAACCGGTGCATTAACGCATTTACATCCGGCCAGGTCAGGATCGGGTCATGGTTCTTCCAGCGGGAAATTCCACATTACGAGGTAATATACCCTACGAAAGATCATCACAGTATTTATCGAAACGATACCATAACTGCCATCTTCTAACCTGCAGCGCTGTCGCCCCCCTTGTTTTGGCACCCTTGTGGGTGTACGGGGAGGGAACGGTGATCTGGAATAACCGGATTATATGGTTTTACAGGATTATATGGTTTTGAGATCTCATCCATCACCGAAATGAAAGGAATCCTCCTTGACGGGTGGCCAGATTTCTCCCGAATTCCCGGTATTGCGTGTCCTTATCACCCTTGATATACTGTACGCAAGGAAAAAGAGCGTGGAATTGATGCTATCTGGATAATTTCATGCGATCTCTGCTCTCAGAATTATAACTTCTTTGACCGGACGATCCCCCGGACCGGTTTTGGTTTTGCCAATCTTGTCAACCACATCCATTCCTTCGACAACCTTGCCGAAGACCGGATGTTTGCCATCGAGGAAGTTGTTATTGACGAGATTGATGAAGAACTGGGACCCGCCGGTATTGGGGCCTGCGTTAGCCATGGCGATAGTCCCGCGATCGTTCCGGTTAACCGGTGAAAATTCATCCTTTATCGCGTAGCCCGGTCCGCCACATCCGGAACCGGTTGGATCTCCACCCTGGATCATGAACCCGTTGATAACGCGATGGAAGATCACGCCATCGTAGTAGCCTTTTTGTACAAGCGTCTCGAAATTGCCCGCGGTTACGGGCATGTCCGGAGCAAGGGCAATGATGATCGTGCCCATGTTCGTTTCAAGCCGGGCTGTTTTTCCTGCTGGTGCTGTCATGATATGTTGGTGAATTATTTGAGTTCCTGATTCATCTTTGTTGTGAATCTCCCGGAATGGTTGTAAAAATGGATGGTAAAAAGATATCAGATCATCACGGAGCGGATGATGGTAATGTTTTGGAGTGGGCGGTCTGTGGGATATCCGGAGGTCTGCACTTTTCCAATTGCATCCACAACATCCATACCTTCAATAACCGTCCCAAAGACCGGATACTTCTTGTCGAACTGACCTTCCTGAAGGGCACTGTTATCGGCAAGGTTTATGAAAAACTGGGAACCCCCGCTGTTAGGTTGCCCAGTGTTGGCCATGGCAATTGCACCACGACTGTTCTTGTTGTGACTTGTATATTCGTCCTGAATCGTGTAACCAGGCCCGCCACGTCCGGAACCGGTTGGATCTCCTCCCTGGATCATGAATCCGTTGATTACACGGTGGAAGATAACACCGTTATAGTACCCTTTCTTCACGAGCGTTTCGAAATTACCCGCTGTGATGGGCATGGCCGGATTAAGTGCAATGGTGATGTTACCCATCGATGTCTCGAGCCGGACACGCTTCCATGAATCCGTGGATACCGATATCGTAGTAGTAATTGGAACCAGACCTGCAGTTGTTAAGGAACTGGTATTTGATTTGATATTTCCCGATCTCTCTTTCTGTTGGGCACATCCCGCAGAGAGTACGAGTACCGCAATGAGTATACCTGTGACAATGAATAACCGCAATGATGACATTAGCATTCCGTTTAATTGTAAAAGAAAATAGAGATTGCGGGGCGTTTGCGTCCCGTTATGGTGATCTGCGTTCTGTTAGTGTTCATCCCTGCCCTTCCTACCATAGACAAGGAGTGTGCCAAGGGCAATGAGTATCGAAAGGATCCCAGTAATGAGAATTAGCCCTCCTTTCGATGTAGCTGTGTTATAGTCACTCGCCGACATATCGATTGCAAGCACGGCATAGGTATTCCCGGTCGAATCCTCGGTTGCATCGTCTATAGGTGCGTAAGCAGACATGAATGAGCCATATTTTGTCGTGTAGGGCTCCTGGGATACGGTCGGTGCCGAGAGGGCAGCAAAGATCTCCATCTTGTCCGGGCTTGTCGAAACTTCACCGATCCTGGCGGAGCCCTGCGGGTCGTCAATCATGAGATCGTCGACAAGGAAGGTAGCGGTCTGGTCGGGCTTCACCTTGAGGATATATGCATTGATGATGTTGTCGTCAAGACTGCGCATGGTTTGCAGGTGTTTTACCACTGCAATGTACTGCGGAGAGGTCTCGTCACCAGGTTTGATATTGGCGAGGTCGCTTGCATTGACCTGCGTGGCCATTACTGCAACGGTGGATTTCATTCCCTGTTGCACGGAATCTTTCAGGGCGTTATTTGAGCTGGTGTAGGCAAACGCTGTGAGCCCTCCGATGATGATGACGATAAGGAGTGCGCTCACCCAGAGTCTTGTTGTCGAACAGGTATCAGTCATATCAGGATCTCCTCCGTAACGATGCGGCAATCCCTGCTATCATGGCAAGTCCCCCGATCAGGACCCCAGGTGAGGCTGCTGACTCGGGTGTGGGGGTCGGGGCAACCTGCATACCGATAGCAAGGGGTGTAGTCTGGCCTGCACTCACGGTAGCTGTTGTAGAATAATCGACATACCCGGTATATTTCAGTACTATCTGGTGCTGGCCGGTTGAAATCCCGTTCAGGACTGCCGGAGTATATCCCCGGAACAGGTTATCCACGAGTAATTCTGCGCCGGAGGGGGTCGAGACGATGTTGAGCCCCCCGGTCGACAAGACCGGTGCGGGGTTTCCTCCGGAAGAGGTCAGGGTTACGCTGATGGGTGTGATGGCATTGGGCTGGACATAGACAGTGTTGATCCAGTCATTATAGCCGCCCGCGGTAACTTTAAAGACATGATTTCCGCTAGTGATTCCGGAAAGCGTCAGAGTTCCTGATGACGGGATAATCCCCTTGTTGTTACTGTCTATCCAGACCGTAGCTCCGGGCATTGATGAGACGGACACCGTGCCGAAGAGTGCAGTACTGAGAGCTGCATTCAGTCTCTGGTTGGAATTTGCCGTGACATACACCGATGAAGTGTAATCGTTATACCCAAGCAGGCTGATCCGGAAATTATGGGTCCCGGGATAGAGGGTTACCGCCAGAGGGGTTTTCCCCTGATAGTTTTCGTCAACGTATACCAGGGCAGCGTTCGGTGTGGAGGATACCGAAACCGTCCCGGTGCTTCGCGGGGGTGGGGGAGACAGCTGGAGGTTCGGGTAATACGTTGCGGTCTGGCCGGAATAGAGGGTAATTAACTGGGTGTCGGGGGTATACCCTGACAAGGACGCTTTCAGGGAATAGGTTCCCGGGGGCAGGTTCGGGATGGTGACCGGGGAATATCCCTGCAGGTTCCCGTTCATATAGATCGCTGCGCCGGCAGGGTTTGACTGGGCATAGATTGCCCCGTTCTGGACCGGCGGGACGGTTGTCTGGGTAGGTACCGGGTTGAGGGTGGCGTACACTGCCAAATGTTCCTTGTCGGCCGGCATCCCCGGGAGCGGACCGGACCACGTCGTATACCCGGACTTTGAAACCGTAATGGTCGAGATATGACCGGTGGGACTCACACCGACCGTGCACACGCCTTGGGCGATTGTGCACTCATACCTCCCATCAAAATAGACTGATGCCCCGTCAACATTACAGTAGGTGTCGATGTAACCTTTCCCGCTCCCGAGGGCTGATGGTTCCGCGGTAGGTTCCTCTGTCAGTGGTGCCGTAACCGTGGGCATCTCGGTAACCTCTGTGGTCTCGGGGCGGACAGTAGGTAATTCAGTTGGTTCTGCTGTCGAGGGCTCAACAGTAGGCATTTCTGTAGGTTCTTCTGTCGGGAGCTCTGTTTCCTGTTGTGTCACGTGATCGACCGGCTCTTCATTATCTTCTGCGGCTGCGGGTATGACAACCGTGATACAGAGTATGCAAAGGATCGCTGCAATCAGAATTATTGCGAGGTTTTTTTTCACAGTATCCCATCCTGTACTGATACAAAAGGTGAATGTGCTATTTATACGATATGTTTTTTTATCGGGAGAAAAAGGGAGAACGGTGAGAAATTATCGCTATCCGAATCCGCGGATAACCCGCGCCAGCCGTTGCATCCCCTCGATGATCTGGTCCTCTGATGCAGATGAGAAGTTCAGCCGGATCGTTTCCGTGCCGCCACCGTCAACGTAGAAAGGCAGTCCGGGAAGTACGGCGACTTTTTGTTGTACACCTTCATCAAATACTGCCACCGATGATATCCCCGGAGGGAGTGTAGCAGACAGGAACATTCCTCCTTCCGGGCAGGTATGGGTGATCTGTGGCAGGAGGTCATCGAAGAGATCACACATGAGCCTGCACTTCCTCTGGTATACCCTGGTGATCTTCCGGATGTGATCATCGAGGCTATTGGTTGTGAGATAGCGGTAGAGGATCATCTGGCAAAGGAAATTGGAGTGGAGATCGGCTGCCTGTTTGACCACATTGAACCGCTTGATTATCTCTCTTGGTGCATACATCCACCCGATCCTCATGCCCGGTGCAACGATCTTGGAGAACGATCCGGATATCACTGCCTGATCCGGCAGGTATTTTTTCACAGGCAGCCGTGGTCGCGTATCAAAGAAGAGTTCTCCAAATGCATCGTCCTCGTAAAAGATCGTGTCTGTTGATTTGAGGATTTCAGCGACTGCTTTCCGGTTTTCCTGTGAATAGGTCCGGCCTGAGGGGTTCTGGGAATTGGGAATACCGTAAAAGAATTTTGGCAGTTTTTTTCTCACAAGGGACTCAAAGGCGATAAGGTCCAGACCCTTGTCCTCGAGAGGGACGGTATGAATGACCGGTTCGTAGAGTGAGAATGCCTCGATCGCCCCGAGGTAACCGGGCCGTTCCATACCGACAGGATCCCCGGCGTTCAGGAGGATCTTGGCAAAAAGATCGAGGCACTGCTGGGAGCCGTTTACGATCTGGATCTCGCCGGCAGTTGCCGGGATATTCAGGCGGTGCCGGTACCGGTCCGCGATATATTCCCGAAGGGGGAGATAACCGTCAGTGGTAGTATACTGCAGGGCAACAGAGGCATCCTCTTCAAGAACCTCGTGGGCTGCCCGTGTGATCCCTTCGCGGTCGATGAGTGCAGACGAGGGTAACCCTCCCGCAAATGAGATGATGGATGGATCAGCTGATACCCGGAACAGCTCATCAAGAAATGACTCCTGTAACCGGTAAAGCCTGGATGCAAAATGGTACTGCAAATACTTCACCTCTTACCACCCGGATTGAACATATCGGGATATATATCCATACCGTGTCTGTTTCCTGCACTCACCTGCGGCTGGTTACGTCGAAAGGATATGGTAATGAATAACCAGATACGAACTAATCTTCTATTGGCAGTATTTTTAGCAGATACCAAAAAAAGAAGAATTTTGTTGTCCCGCAGGCATTAGCCCGGAGACTTATGCGGAGTCAGCGACTTCGATCTTGATGATCTCAGAATGGACCGCTGCAATGGTCTTGTGCAGCTCTGCATTCTGGGCTTCCCGCACCACTTCGATTGCTTCGCGGATCCGGGCCAGGGCCTCACCCTGTGTGTTTCCGTATCCTGTAGCACCCGGGATCTCCACGCATCGGGCGGTAAAACCGCCTTTCTCGTGCGATTCCGTGATTATGGTGTAGTGCATGATCATAGTACGAGGACACTGAGATTGACATAGTTTGTGGTCAGATTTGCCCGTTTCCGTCGTCCGGTACCGGTTTTGCTGCCACTTTCCTGCGCTCATACTCGTCGATATGTCCCGTGAGCTGTTCTTTAAATTTTTCCGGGTACTGGTGAAATTCCCGATCGACAAGGAACATACGGGCTGCATCGCCTATTGCCTTATGTGGTTTTATCAGGTACCGGAATTTTTCCGGCAGGGTATACGAAAAATGAGCGGAGCTGATCGTGGACTTTGTTATCCCGAAATTGGTAACAAGGGACACCCGGTCAAGCGATACGTGCTCCTTCAGATGAAAACAATCCCGTATCTCTTCCTGGAGATCACGGATTAAAAAACCGTCGGTCTTAACCCGGGAATACCGGAATGTTTCCATTTCACGGCGGCGGGCGAAAAAGACAAGGCTATTGATGTTCTTCTGGTTGAGTGCCTGCATGAACACCTGGAGATCCCGATGCACTCCTGCAATTGTTTGGCGTGCCTTCTTCCGATCCTCAGTACCCAGATGATACTTTTTATTAAAAAATTTTGTATGTCCCGGCAGTGCCAGATTGAATACCCGTCGCTGTCCTTCGATCCGTTTTCCTACGTCATCCGTGATATTTTTCCAAAGTTCGACATCGATGGGCCGGTTGAAGGCTTTTCCGGAGAACGAGAGCGTGTCTGAATCCGGCTGGTGGATAACAACTCCGATCTCTATGGGGATCTGCATACCCTGGTGCGTACCGTAGATCCCTGCAAATTCCATATCAACGTATGCAGTGGTAGGTGCCATTCGTGAGGTTTTTTTATCCCAATCGTCCTTCGCGTTCTATCCTTCCCTTTGCAATCTTGCAATAATGGGCGTCGATCTCAATACCAATTCCCCGGCGGTTGCACAGCGACGCTGCAACAAGCGTTGAGCCACTGCCCATAAACGGGTCGAGTACGATATCCCCGACAAAGGAAAAGAGTTTCATGCACCGGAGCGGAAGTTCAACGGGAAAAGGAGCCGGATGACCAATCTTCGTCTTTTTTTCGCCGTTAAAGTTCCAGAGCCCGTTTGTCCATGCCATAAACTCATCCCGCGAGATATCTGATTTTCTGGACCCACTGGTTTTCTTCCAGGTATTTTTGTACAGAACGACAATCAACTCAACCGGAGCTATGACATACGGTGCGGAGGCGCTCATCCACGATCCCCATGCCGTTCTTCGGGAAATATTACCTTCGTTCCAGACGATTGTTGAGTGATAGGAAAATCCGGCCTTTTTTGCAATGGTGGTAAGATCCGCACCAATGCTCTGCTGGCCTCCCTTGTTCTTGTCAAGCGGGATATTAAGGCAGAATCTCCCGTCATCCCTGAGCCAGTCATGACACCGCCGCATCCAGGTAGCTGAAAAGACCAGGTACTCGCCATAAGATCCCCGGTCATTATGGGAATTATATTGAATATCTACGTTATAAGGAGGAGATGTAATAACAAGATCTACGCTGCCGTATTCGATTGTCTTAGTGGTAAAAACATCCTCATTGAGGATATGAATCCCCCTCCTCTCATAAAAAATGTCCTCCCCCATGCTGATATCACCGATAGATCTCGGTTTGTTAGCAGTAAAGGATTTTGGACTGATGAATGGGTTGCCATGAGAGGAAAAGACGGATAGTTCATTCCCGGCCTGCGTAGTAAAGGACAATCGCGAGAACGATTAATGAACATACCACGAGAACAGGAAATGTATAATCATCTTGCTGCGGGATCTTTTCATCCATGGGTTTTACCGGAGTGGATGACGGGGGAACGGGGTATTTTACGGTAAATGTTCCATTACTAGAGACATTCGCTTTTTCCCATATGAGGGTCAGTTCATAGTCTCCCGGCGGCAGACCCGGTGCATCAAGGTCCCATGTCCAGGTGTTCATAGGATTGCCCCTAATCACCGGGATGGTTTTAATCGTAACGATCTCATTGGTATTCTTGGTGCGGATTTTAGTGCCGATTGTATTATCAGTCCCGATATTAGTTGTTCCGGTGATGATGATACGTTCACCCGTTATCTGATCAGGAAGCCGGAACCCTGATGCGGGGATAATCCTGTCGATATGAATAGCAGGTTCCTCAACAAAGAAAAATTCTACCCGAAAGGAATCATCAATGTTTGGGATGGACGAAGTATTCAGGATCTGATCCACCACCCTGCGGACATTTTCTCCCAATCCCTGACGAGGCCCGAGTCTTGCAACGATCTTTCCCCGATTCATTACTGTGAGGGTACCATTGACATCTGTTCCCCCCCCAATATCCAACAAGCCATTTACACCCGGATCCTGGAATACAATGGCATACTGGCCACTGGAAAAACTATCGGTTGCAGAAGGTTTGATGGTGATTGAGAAATTCCCGTGGCGGTCCGGGGCGGTTGTCAGAACCTCGAAATGGTCTCTTCCTACAATCCATATCCCCACGGTGCCATTGACTGCTCCGGTTCCGCTTACAGAAAAATAGTCACCCTTGGTGATGATCCCCGGGGCGCTATTAGTAAAATAGACTGCTGCATTAACCGGGATTGCAATGATCGCGAAGAGCAGGATGATGAATACCGCTCTCCTTCTAACCGTGTTCACTCAAAGCTCCCATTAATTATTGGATAAGGATCTTTTAACCTCTGAATTGTTAAACGCTTTCTGTGTCTGCCAAAAAGCCCCCGGCCATCCCTCCTTCTTTTAAATCAGGAATCCGGCAGGAAATTATCGTCAGGTAAAGTATGTTTTTTTTTGTGTTCAGGTATCAAACGAGGGCATCACCCATTACTCGGAAGTAATTTCCCTCGTATCCCATTGACAGACGTCTGGAACAACTCATATTAACGTTCTGGAGAGTTATATATATCAGCCGGCAGTGTATGACCCATTTTTTACGAAATATCACGGTTCTTGGAGATCTCTGGCTGCGTTGTGAAGAAACCGAGTGGGTGCAGGGTGTAGATTCAAAATATTTCTCTTAAGTGATGAATGATGGGGGAGTAATCCGACGGTTTAACCGGAATTAAGAATAATGTCCACTAGGCTCCCTGATTATGGAACGGTTTTTTTTCCGGATTTTTTCGGTCTGGATAACCGGATAATCCAAGATGGTCAACCATTGATATATTCTCGAATAAGGGAAATTGTATTGAGAAAAAACCGCATTGCAGAATCGGAGTTCTTAACGGCAATAGGCTAAAAAATTTAACATTGTGAATATAAGGCATTCTCAAAGATGTTGACCTTTAACAATTCTAAAAAACCCATCAGTCTCTTCCGGCATTTGAGGGTCTTTTAACCTTTTGAAAATTCAAAGAAACCCAGAGGGTCTTCGCATGGTTCGGGATTTCACCCTCTCGCACCAATATTTCGAAGAATTTAATTCCTCTTTAAACCCGGGGCTCTCAATTTTTTTAAATACCTATGTCCACTTCGTAGCCATAGGAAAAGATGCGAGATAGTCTCGTGAAAAAAAATTAGATGTAGGGGTTGCGGAGAGCCTTGCCCACACCGAAGGTTGCGCGCTCTTCGAGAGTCTTCTTGTTCTTGGAGATCTTCTCGTTGGCGAGCTTGGTCACGAGTTCTAGGCCGGGCTTGACCTTTTCGATGGGCTGGGTCTCGAAGCAACCTGCTGCCATTGCCTTTGCCCAGACGGAGTCTCCGATCTTGGACCTGACAAAGACGGTGCTCCATCCGTCGGGGCTGCCAACGGAACCGGTGGAGATGTCACCGAGGTTTGCAACGTAATCAAGGCAGACATGGCAGCCGGGCTGCTCGTACTTGTGGGTCACCTTGAGTGGAAGCTGGACGACCTGTCCGCGCTTGCCGTATACCCAGAACTTGCCCTTGCCGATCTCCATCTTCTTAACGGACTCAAGCTTCATAGCCGCGTGGTCTTCCACGAGCTGGAGGATGCTCTGGTAGGGAAAGTTCTCCATGCAGAAGATACCGACTGCGAGCGCAATGCTTGCGCCGACATCCCTCATGCCGATCGGGTACAGCTGAGCCTTGCGGACTGCCTGCATCTGGCACGGGGTGCCGACGATACCGATCTTGTCCAGGCCGAAGCTGCGGGTTGCCTCCTTGAGGAGTGCAATGTTCGGGCTGATGTTGTACTTGGTTCCGGCTGCTGCAAGCAGCTCAGCCTTGGTGTTGACGATCGCCGGGATTGGTCTCCACGGCTCGATCATCTCGAAGTTCGAGCTGTCCTGGATACACTTGGCCGGGTACTTTGCCGCGAACTCCTTGTTTGCTGCAACGATTGCACCGTCGATGATGCCTTCGTCAAGTGCATATGCAAAGAGGGACGAGACAATACCGCCATCCTGGGCGTGCTTGAGAAGCTCCTTGTCGGTGCTCCGGGCTGAGATGCATGATTTGTAAATACCGAGTTCTGCTCCCATTTCAATCACCTTCACTGGAGTGCCGCCATTATGGCCTCGTTGATCGCCTCATAATTCGATACTACATCAAAGCTGAACCAGCTCCGCGGGCACTGGTTGTAGCAGGCACCGCACTTGATGCAAAGGTCGCGCTCGCCCTGGGGTTTGCCGTATTCCATGGTGATTGCGTTCACCGGGCAGGCTGCAGCACAGCTGCCGCATCCCATGCACAGGCTCTGGTTGATGACCTTGGTCATCAGGTCGCAGAAGCAGGCGCTGGTTCCCTCGTTTGCCGCTGCCATCAGGGGCTTGAGGAAAGCAGTTGCGAGGTCCTTCTGTTCCTTAGTTCCCTTGAGGAGCAGGTATGCCATAACCGCGACGTTCCTGATCATCTGGGGGGTTGGTGCGCATCCGGGGATGTACACATCCACCTTGATCAGGTCGCCGATCGGCAGGTATGCCTCGTGTCCTGGCTGGTTCTGCTGGCCACCGCGGGAGAACCGGGTAATGTTGCCATAGCAGGCACAGCCGCCGAGTGCGACAACAATTGTCGACTTTTCACGGGTTTCCTTGATTTCCTGAACTGCGAGTTTGTCGTTAATACAGACTGAACCCTCAACGAACGAGACATCGACCTTCTGGATATGCCTTGCGTCTGCAAGTGTTGGCATGTATTTCAGGTCGACATACTTGTCGAGGAGTGTTAACAATCCGGCATAGTTGTCTGCTAATGCCACAGTACAACCGGTACACCCACTCAGGTGTGTATAGCCTAATGTAATCTTGTCTGCCACAGGCTTAACCTCCTTTTTGGTTTCTGCTGCTTTTGGTGCTGCGTCAGCTGCTCTCTGGGGAGCCGCAGATTTTGGCGGTTCCGGGCTGGCGTCCTTCTTCTTGAAGATTGATAGTAGTCCCATAATCCACTCCTATAGTTTCCAGTATTACCTGAATTGCTTTCGGAATCGCATTTTTCACATCTTCTGAAAGCTCCATATCAACATCAGCATCTCCCTTTTTCAGAACCTTTGATGGCTGGCACAGAACAACAGTTGTATCGATCTGATCTCTGATACGACAGAGCTGGTCGATGCCATCCCATGAATGCGGGTCAATGTATGCCCCTGGTTTTAGATCCTTTCCGGAGATTCTGGATATTGATCCTGGCTTTCCATTGAAATCTGCAATATCGACGACGATAAGTTTCTTTGTCACTTCGGGATTAAGGAAATTAAAAATAAAGTGCGGGGCGCCTGCGCCACCGTCCTGTATTGTTACATTGTCGGGAAGTGTGAGCTTCTCCATTTCCTCGATCACAGCCGGGCCAAACCCGTCATCGCCAAACAGGGGGTTTCCGCACCCCACTATTACGATTTCCGAATGCAGCATCAGATTACACTCACTGGATGAGCTTCTGAGCTACTACCTTGTTATCCTCATCCAGTACGATCATGTGGGTTGCACAAGATACGCACGGGTCGTATCCGCGCATGATGACTTCGGCAAGCTGCCAGGGTGCACCGGTGAGTGCAGCGCTGCAGGTTGCAAAGTTCCAGGTGGTCGGGACAAGCATGCTGAAGTACTGGACCTTCCAGTCCTTGACGCGTGCAAGGTGGACATCGGTACCGCGGGGGGCTTCGTTGGATGCCCAGCCGAGGGTTCCATCACCATCGGGGATGTAGTCTGCAACGACCTTGCCATCAGTGTTGAGGGCGTCAATGCAGTCGATCATCTCATACAGGGAGTCGGTGTATTCCATCTCACGTGCAATGTTCTGGCCGACCGTGCCCTTCTCGTCGTATCCCTTGTAAACTGCGAGACGTGCACGCGGACCGACTTCAACGGGCTGGCCGTCGTACATCGGGATGCCCGTGCAGGCTTCCATCTGCGGGTTGACCTTGGTGCCGAGCTTGGTGGTTCCGCCAATCGGGTACCGGGGCTCTTCAAGGGTAACATCCATCTCACCCATATACCAGTCCCATGGCCTGACTTCCTTGAACCGGTTGATGTCCCAGCTGGGGCATTCGTCAAGGCTTGAGCTGCCATAGAATGCGTGAGTTGCAAGGTAGCCCTGGTTGTGGTAACCGAGGGTCTTAGGGAGCGCGACCTTCATGCCGCCAACGTCCACATGTTCGCGTGCCTGGTAGTTCCGGAGGATCGCGATCATAAGGTCCATCTGTGCATGTGCAAGGACAAGTCCTTCCTTGGCAAGGTCGTACATCTTGGTCTTCGCAAGTGGTGAGCAGTTGCGGTACATACCACCGATACGGGTGTTCCTCGGGTGGATGCAGTCGCCGCCGGCGATCTGGCCGATGGTCTGGCCGATCTCACGGAGCCTCTGGATCCGCTTTGCAACCGTGCGCACCGGCTCTTCTGCCGTGAACGGGTTGATCTTGGTCTCAGTGCCCGGTAAATACAGGTCGGGCAGGATCAGAATGTCGTGCAGTGCAATGCTGTGCAGCCGGTTTGCGAGCTGAAGGATATGACGGAGCATCAGTGCGTCTTTTGGGATCTCACACTTGATGGATGCTTCCATTGCTTCAGTGGCCGCGAGGTTGTGGGCTATCGGACAGATACCACAGACACGGGACGCGATCTTGGGCACCTGCTCGGGAGTCTTACCCACGGCAAGTTTCTCAACGCCCCTCACCGGGGTAATGGAGCACCAGTTACCCGTCTCGATGATTCCTGCGTCGTTAACCTTCAAGACAAGCTTTGAGTGTCCTTCATGTCTTGTGGTTGGGGAAATCTCTACAACTTTCGACAAATGTTATCGCCTCATGTTATTCTGAGTTGTTCCTATTGCTGTACAGAGTTAGTTTTGATCTCT
>Ga0209099_1000617_pt1 | contig 41707 bp, 46 predicted proteins | sample AD_JPNHW2_MetaG_FD_184430 | JGI IMG/M metagenome (GOLD analysis project Ga0209099, IMG submission 184430) | Active sludge microbial communities of municipal wastewater-treating anaerobic digesters from Japan - AD_JPNHW2_MetaG (SPAdes) (version 2) | ecosystem: Engineered > Bioreactor > Anaerobic...
GCTATCAAGAGTCATTCTATTCTCAGTTTAAAATTGATTTGGGTGATCCCGATAGATTTAACAGTTTAGGAGAATTAGTCTATAATATTCAGAGAACTATCTATCGGTATAATCACACTAGAATCCACACTAAATTAAAAATGCCGCCTGTTTTATACAGTCGGCAATATCACGAACTCCATAGACAATGTGTCTAACAAAAGGGGTGCCCTCCACCAGTGACATCAAATTTCCTTGCCATGACAATAAATTTTTAACGATACTTTTTCCGCAACTACCCTACGGACTTAGGTTATACCGATATATCTCAGTATTGAGCCATTGTATCATATATTTCGTATTTTGTCAATAATTAACCTCCCCTGCCCCAATTTGACTTAAAAACAAAAACATTATAACATCATGGCAGTACCTTAACCGCCAAAAATCATACCCGATGAAAAAAATATTAGTTCTCAGCTTTTGCTTATTAGCCGTCTTAACGGCTCAAGCCTGGTCTTTCCAGCACATCGCTAAAAAGATTACCCCCACTGCCGATGGCATCGGACCGCTATTTATGATCACCGATACCTACCGGGTAGACTCCGGAATTAAAATTTCCGAGAGCACCGAATTCATCAATTGTTCTAACCAGCAAACCATCACCTATGGCGGCCGAGAAACAGCCGTCCAGGGTCCGGAGCTTTGGCATCAGGAACAAAATGGCAATCTGATTTCTATAATCAGAACCTTCCGTCCGATATCCGCCAAGGAGGTTAAAGCTCCACTGAGAGTAGCGGCGACGGTATCAGATGAAGTAGTTCCGGGAATGGATAAAGAGAAATTCTGTAACCTGCTGGTTATTTTTTCTCTGACCTTATTTCTGGCCATTGTGGTAGCCGGTATCGGATTCGGCACAAAAAAATCAAGAAATTGAACCAAACAAAAAACTGCCTCGGCAGTTTTTTTATTTTATCTATTATATTTATTCTTTTCGCAAAGCTTCAATCGGATCCAAGCGGGCCGCTTTGCGAGCGGGATAGACACCGAAGAAAATACCAAAGACTAATGAGAAAAAGAAAGCCACCACTAATGATTTAAAAGGAATTACAAACAACCAATCCAGGTTGGCATAATTAGCGCCCACGGAAATCAAAAAAGAAAAGACTATCCCCACCAAAACTCCCACTACGCCGCCCAGCAGAGTGATTAACACTGACTCCGCCAAAAACTGAGTCATGATATTGCGATAGTTGGCCCCCACGGCTTTGCGCAAGCCGATTTCCATGGTCCTTTCACTAACTATGACATACATGATATTTAAAATCCCCACGCCGCCGACAATCAAGGAGATAATAACTATCGCTAAAAGCAAAATGGTAATAGCATCGGTCACCGTATTTAAAATGGCCATCATGTCTTCCATGGTGGAGACCCGGAAATCATCTTTGATTGGATCGGTAATCTTGTGATTATCCCGCAAAATCAAACGGATCTCTTCGGCCGTATCAGCCGCCAAAGTCATGTCTTTGACTTCATGAATCATGTACATCACATAATCAATACCCATGATTTTCTTTTGCAAAGTCCGCAGCGGCATATAGACATAGTCATCAAAATCCATGCCCAATCCCCCGCCCCGAGATTTCATGACCCCAATCACCAAGAACTTGCTATGCCGCAAACTGACATATTGCCCCAAGGCATCGGCATCGCCGAATAATTTCTCCTTCATCTTGCTGCCCAAAACCACCACTTGGGATAATGACTTGTCTTCTTCGTCGCTAAAGAAGCGGCCGAACTCTACCTCGCTGCTATCAATATTAATATAGTCCGGACTAACTCCGAACAAAAATGCTTTGCGGGATTCATTGCCGTAGCTAATTTTTTCTTGGCTCAATACCGCGCCATAGCCGGAAGTGATATTGCTTAATTTTTTGATATCTTCTAAATCTTTCAATTTCATGGAAGTCACCTGAACTCCGGAAGCCATGGCGGTAGCGCTCTGAGTGTCACCGGAACTGCCTTTCTTGGTGGTGGGAACTTTGATTTCGCTTTGAATAATGTTAGTACCGAAAGCTTCCACCTGCGATACTAATAGCCCCTTGATTCCCTCACCGGCGCTATAGACGATGATAATACTGGCAATACCGATAACAATACCTAAAATAGTCAGAGAGGTTCTGCCTTTATTGGCTCGCATTGATTTGAACGCCATTTTGAAGGCGGAAAAAATATTACTCATAGCTCAAAGCTTCCACCGGCTCTAGTTTGCTGGCCTTAATCGCCGGATATAATCCGAACACCAAGCCCACTAAGCTAGAAACCGACAAAGCTAAAATTATCGCTCCAGGGGAAATGATGAAACTAAAATCATATCCCAGACTATTAATAATCAAAGCGGCCAGATAAGAAAAGAGAGTGCCGAAGAAAACGCCGATTAACCCGCCGATTAAAGTCAAAGCAATAGCCTCCAACAAAAATTGAGTAATAATATTGCGACGGGTAGCACCCACAGCTTTGCGCAAGCCGATTTCTCTGGTTCTTTCATTAACGCTGATTAACATGATATTCATAATGCCAATGCCTCCCACAATTAAAGAAATAGCAGCCATGGCAATCAAGAAGAAACGCAGCGCATCGGTCACGGTGGTAATCATATCCAGAGCCTGAGCCATAGCGCGGACCGAAAAGTCATCGCCCTGCCCAGTCGGATCATCTATTTCATGTCGTTGGCGCAAGATAGCTTCAATTTCAGAAATAGCCGGAGTCACCTGATCGGCGCCATCAATTTTCACCCGAATATATCCCAAGTAATCCACGCCGGAAATTAATTTCTGCATGGTCTTGAGAGGCAAAAAAACTTGATCGTCATAATCCTGGAAAGCTACTTTGCCGCGGTTAGCCATCACGCCGATAACTTCAAAAACCTGGTTCTTCACTTTCACTCTCTGCCCTACCGCGTCGGAGTCGCCAAACAATTCTTGTTTAACTACGCTGCCTAGGACGATAACCTTAGTCAGGTTCTGTTCTTCATCGCTGGAAAAAAATCGGCCGATAGATACTTCCCCGCCTTCCACATCCAAATAGTCAGCCGTGGTGCCGGTGAGGTTGGTATCATAGCTATTATCCCTACAGGCTACCGTATCCACTCCCTTAGTATAGCCGGAAGCCGCTTTGACATAAGGGGCTTGGCGAATGGCTTTTAAGTCGTCATAAGTTAAAGTGGTAATCACCACTCCCATCACTGAGGCCGGCGGACCATCATTTTCGGACTTGCCCGGTAATATTCCCACCAAGTCGCTGCCCAAGCCTTTAATCTGATCTAAGATCAAACCTTGCGCTCCGGCGCCCAGAGACATGATTAGAATCACTGCCGCCACGCCGATAATAATGCCCAGCATAGTCAAAAAACTTCTGGACTTATTAGCCAGAAGCGCTTTGATAGAAATTTTTAGCGCCGGGCGCAGAGTAGCGAACATAATTTATTTGAGTAATTCTCCGTCTTGAGCGCGACGACGATGAGCAACCGGTTCGTCGCTAATGATTTCTCCATCTTTAATCTTGATTATTCTATCGGCATGCTCAGCGGTATAAGTTTCATGAGTCACCAAGATAATAGTATTTCCTTCGTCGTTTAATCTCTGCAATATTTCCATAATCTGAATACCGGATTTAGAGTCTAAGTTGCCAGTCGGTTCATCGGCGAAGATAACCGAAGGCTCATTTACTAAAGCTCTGGCAATGGCCACCCGTTGTTTTTCACCGCCGGAAATCTGATTAGTGTAATAATGCAAACGATGGCCTAAGCCGACGGCTTCTAAAACCTTTTTAGCTTTTTCATCAGGACGGCTTTTGTCGGCAGAATAGATCAAAGGCAGCTTCACATTTTCTAAAACCGTAGTGCGGGGCAAAAGATTGAAAGCCTGGAAGACAAACCCAATTTTCTTGTTGCGCAAACGAGCCAATTCATCGTCATCCAATTTGGTGACATCTTTGCCGCCCAAGAAATAATGACCGGAAGTCGGCCGGTCCAGCAAGCCTAAAATATGCATTAGGGTGGATTTGCCGCTGCCGGAAGGACCCATGATAGAAACGAATTCCCCTTGGGCTATCTCAAAGGAGAGGCCTTTGAGAACCGGAGTGACGACCTCTCCATTGCTAAACTCTTTAATTAGATTATTGATCTTAATCAGCATAGATTAATTGGCCGGAGCATTTTTGATTAAAGTAATCACCGCATCGCCCTCATTTAATCCCGCGCCGGAAACTTCCACCAAGCCATCATTGCCGGATAATCCTAATTGCACCGGAACTTCATTGACTTTTTGGTTAACTAACAAGCGCAAGAAATTGCCGCTGCCATTTTTGGCAATCACACCTCTTTGCGGCGCAATGAAAATATCATCCTTCTGAGCGGTGGTGATAATAGCATTAGCGGTCATACCCGGCTTAATTTCCGTCAAAGCTTCAGCCGGATCATTGAACTTAACCTTAATCTTGTAGTAGATAACTTCTTGAATCACCGTAGAAGACGGTTCAATATAATAAATCACACCGTTAAAGACCTGTTTTTCGCCCAAGGCGTCCAAAGTAATCTTCACGGTGTTCTGCAATTTTATCTTAGCGATATCCGCTTCGGAGATATCCACTTCCAATTCTAAATTATTATCAGTCAACATAGTGAGCATCGGTTTAGCCGGACTAATCTGCTCGCCGATTTCGGAATTAATCTTGGCAATCTGGCCGTCAATTGGCGCGACAATCTGATTATCGCTAATCTGTTTTTTAACCAGCTCCCAATTAGCCTCAGCCTGGGATAGCTGCGCCTGGCTTAACGAAATATCCTCGGCGCGTGGCGGAGTTTTAATCTTATTTAATTGGCTGAGTGCCACTTGATAGGAAGAACTGGCCGCATCCAAGCTATTCTTGGCCTGACGGATACCTTCGCTTAAATTAACTTGAGCTTGATTTAAAGCCTCTTGAGCCGAAGCTAAACTGTTACTCAAACTTAACACTGCAGTTTGGTAGCTATAATCAGCCGCTTGCAAAGCTGAAATGCCGGTGCTTAAAGCGCTTAAATTAGCGTTAGTATTAGTCTTGAAAGCATCCAATTCAGCCTGCGATAAAGAGCTGGAAGTAATAGTATTTTCCAAAGCCGAGAAACAATAGCTGGCCGCTTTTTGGGTAGAATTAAGATAAGCGGTTTCTTTATCCACCATCGCTTTTAAATTAGCAGCATTAGAATTGCTCCGAGCAGTGTTAATGGCGTTCTCCGCCTCAACTTTCAAGAGCTTAGCTTGATTATATTGACTTTCGGTAAAAGAAGCATAACTGCTATTTTTCACGCTAAAGACACTATTAATATCGGAATCGTTGAGAATCCGATCGATATAATCCAAAGCTGAAGCGGCAGTATTCATTTTAGAATCAGCCGTTATCAAAAGATTATTTAATTGATTAGCCACCGCCTGTTCACCGCTAGTACGAGTATGGACTAAATTCAATTCTGCTAAGCGGACTGCCTGGCCCAAGGGAGTGGAATCAACTGAGCTTTCTGTATTGAGATTGTTGTAATTAGTGAGAGCTGCTTGATAGCTAGTCTGAGCCTGATTAGTCTGCGCTTGATAAATAGCGATTTCATTAGGAGTGGAGCCGGCTAATAGTTTATTCAAATTAGCCCGAGCCACCGCCACACTGGAAGCCGCTTCCCGTTCTTTAATCACTAAGGAACTATAATCCAACTCGGCCAAAAGCTGGCCTTGCTTAACCATTTCCCCACCTTTGACCAAAATCTTGGCCAGTTTGCCGGATTGATTGAAGTTTAATTCCAATTCTTTGCTAGCCTTAATAGTCCCCACCTCGCTGACCGTCTGGATTAAAGATCCTTTCTTTAAAGGAGTGGTGACGTATTCCACTTTCGGTTTTTTATTCAAAAAAGATGAACCGACGATAATTAAAATTACCGCCCCGCCCACTATCCACCAAATTTTCTTCTTGCGTTTAGGTTTATTAGGATTCATAAAAAATAAATTATTCCATGACTAAATCGTTTTCATCATCATCGTTCACTCTCTTTTCGCTAATGATGCTCTCCACCTTGTCGGCGAATTCATAGATATCCATTTCGCTCTTGAGGAAATAGTAGTTAGCGCCCAAACCGATAGAACGGCTCTTGCTGTCTTCGTCGCTTAAGTCGGTAAAGATCAAAACTTGGGTGTCAGCCAATTCCGAGTCATTACGCAAGCGTTTCAGAACCTCTAAGCCATCATGTTTGGGTAATAATAAATCCAGAATAACATAATTGGGCTGGATTTTCTTGACGCGAGACAAAAGTTCTTCAATATCTTCATCGGCTGAAGAAATTTCCACCTCATAACCATCGGAAGTGAATTTTTCCTGCAAACCGTATAAGATGCTTTCGTCGTCTTCAATGATAAAAATTTTGTGAGCCATAAATTTAAAATTAATGAATATAAATTATTTAAGTAAATTATAAATCTTTTCTACTTCTCCTTCGCCATATGATTTCCCGTGCCAGAGTTCCAAACCATCGCCAACTTGGCGCGGAATGAAATGCCAATGCAAATGCGGCACCTCTTGCCCGGCCACCTCCCCGTTATTCTGATAAGTATTATAGCCGGCAATATTCAATCTCTCTTTCAAACGAGAACCGATAATTTTGAAAGCCGCTCCGATTTTTTCTAAAGTGGCCGTATCGGCATCCTCAATAGTGGCAAAATGTTTTTTTGGTAGTAGCAAGACATGACCGGGATTAACTGGCTTAATATCCAAAAAAGCTAAAACCGACTCATCTTCATAGATTTTAAAAGTCGGTATTTCACCTTTAATTATTTTACAAAAAATACAATTGTCCATATTAGTTTATTTGGTAAGGTGAGCTGGGGTCGTTCTCGTGGCGCACTTCATCTATTTCCAGCTGCTTGTCTTTCCCCTTATACAATTTATCCGGCAAGTTAATGGAAAAAGCTCCGTTTTCCGAGACGCATTTATACCCATGCACCACTCCCGGCGGCACAATGACTAAAGTCGGATCACTTTCCCCGACGGTAATTTCCAGGTGTTCGCCATGACTGGAGGAGCTGGGGCGATTATCCCACAGATAAAGCATAAAATCTCCGGGGCCGGCAAAAACAAAATAATCGCTTTGCTCCAAATGCTCATGCGGCCCTCTTTTGACGCCGAATTTAGTATAACTCAAATAAGACATCTGCGGCACAAAATCAATTTCATCAGAACGATAGACCTCAGCCAACCAGCCGCGGTCGTCAGTGTACTTATTAATCTTCTTGATTATTACTCCCTCTATCATATTTTTATTTTCTTTAAATCTTTAGCCTCTAATAATCCGTTCTGAGCACCAATTTCCGATACTAGACTGGCAGTATTATAGACTCCCAACTTCATAGCTTTAGCCAAGTCTTGATACTTGTCCAAGCCGAAAATGACTGTGGAATTAAAAGCATCGCCGACACCGGTGGAATCTAAACGCTTTTGAGTTTTGATAATCGGCTGGTGATAATATTTCTTGCCGTCAAAAGCATAGGCCCCGGCCGTACCATCGGTAATCAACACTAACTCCGGGCCGAAAGACTTAATGGCCACCAATAAATTATGAACATTATTCATAAATGATTTTCTGGCTCGCTGATATTTCCGGCTAGACTTAACTAATTCCATCGCTTCATCACGATTCAAACAGAATAAATAGGTATTTTTCAAAAACGGTTTAAGCTTGTCCGCCCCTAAATGTAATTGAACTTCACCCGGGTTCCAAACTATTTTCGGTTGGCGAGTGCTGAAGATAACTTTTAAATTATCCTGCCAATTTTCCCCGGATAAGGAAGAGACATAAATATAGCGACTGCTATTTAAAGCCTTCCAATCGGCTTGACGCAAGCGCAAAGCGTGATTAGCGCCGCGATAAGAAAAAATAACTCTTTCCCGGCTATGGCGATTGATGATGATAAAAGAAAAACTGGTATCTTCTTGAGAGCTGGACTGCAAGAGATCAATCTTAACTTTATGCTGACGGAAATTGGCGGCTATCTTGTGGCCGTTATCATCTTGACCGACGCAAATTAGAGCCGAAACCTTTAATCCCAATCCGGCCAAGTTAACCGCGGCATTAGCTGCCCCGCCGCCATAGGTTTGATAGAACTTCTCCACCTCCATTTTAGCGCCATATTCAAAAGCTAAAAGCCGAGAAGCTAACAGATTTTGCTTGTTATTAATTACTCGACCGGCAGTGCTTAAAAAAGCGATATCTAAAGTAGCACCGCCGACGCTCACCACATCGTATTTAGCCATATAAAAAATAAAAGATTACTCTTATTATACCATATTTCTATTTCCGTTCCAAGAAAACTGGCCTTAATTTAGGGATTTTAGAGCCAAAAAATACCAGAAAAAAGAAGATAATGCTGGCCGCCCAAACCAATTCCCAGGCTAATCCCAGCCAAAAATTACCATTAGCCAAGAAAAAGTAGCGATTAGCCGTGGAACGGCCTAAATAGAAGATTAAATACAAGCTAAAATTATATATCCCCACCCCCAGAAGCGACAAGAACCATAGGGAATAAAAAGAGCGGTTAGTGAGCCAATTTACGGACAAAAAGTCCACCAAGACAACCGTTAAGACTAAAGACAAAGTATAGGCGCCAAAAAATTCAAAAGATAAAAAATCCATAATCAACCCACAGGCCGCCGCCATTAGCACCCCCTTTTTCCAATCTAGCGACAGCCAAAAAACTAAAACTAAAATTAGGACAATATTCAAATGATTATAACCCGGCGCCCAAGAATTAATACTGACCAGTTGCCAGCTGACAGTGAGGGCGGCTATCAAGAAATAAAAAAGATAGATCAGGTAGCGTCGCATATTAAGGTAAAATTACCGACACTATTTTTAAACTATTAAAATTAACTAAAGGCTCCACGTTAATGCTCTGCCAGACATCATTTTCCTGGTCGCTAATCTGACTGATTTTCCCCAAGACTAATCCGGAAGGAATATTTTCTTCTAATCCCGAAGTGACAATAATATCGCCGACCGATACCGGCTCGGTTTGACCGACAAAATTAACCTTGACCGTCAATCCCAATTCCCCGCCGGAAACACCAATAGTCCGATTGCTGTTTAAGATAGTGACCGCCAACTTGCAAGTATTGTTGGTTAGCAGACAAACCCGGGAGCTATGATCCTTCACTTCCAAAACCTTCCCCACCACCAATCCCTGACTATCTAAAACCACCAAATCCGGCTTTAAGCCGTCTTGAGCTCCTTTGTTAATCACTAAATCTTGGCCATACTTAGCCGCATCTAAAAAGTTCTCCTGCAAACTGACGCGAGCCAAAAGATATTTCTGATTTTTCTTGTCAGAAAAAAAGTTCAAATATTCCTGCAGCTCCTTATTCTCCTGGGATAATTCTAAATTCTCCGCTTCTAGCTTAGTCTGATCAGCCTGAGACTTCTGAGCTTTCTCCAAGTCCGCCGCGCATTGTTCATTTTCAGCCGGCGCGGGGTTGTAGATAAAAGAAAACCAGCCGCCGAACCATTTTTGCAATACCGATTCCATCGGCCGCAAAACGCCGATCAGATGCAAAAAAATTAGTAGCCCAATTACTACTAAAATTTTCCGTAAAGTTAACCAGCTGTGATGAGACATATTAAGCGATAGTCGGGATGACCATTACCTTCTCTAAAAGCTTTTCATCGGCGAATAATAATCCGGTGCCGCGAGCCATGCAAGTCAAAGGATCGTCCACTACGGTTACCGGAATCTTGGCGGCTTGGGAAATTAATTTATCCAAGCCATAAAGCAAAGCGCCGCCACCGGTCAAGAAGATACCCTTTTCATAAATATCAGCTACCAATTCCGGCGGAGTTGCTTCCAAAGTTAATTTGATATTATCTACTATTTTAGACACGGTGCGGCTCATCGCTTCTCTGATTTGAGCGTCGGAAACATTAATTGCCTTCGGCAAGCCGTAAAGCAAATCACGACCGCGAATTTCTATCTCTTTCGGTTCCGGGAAAGGAATGACCGAACCGACACGAATTTTAATATCTTCAGCCAGCTGTTCGCCAATTAACAGGTTAAACTCCTCCCGAATATATTCAATAATATTATTATCCAACTCATTGCCGGCAAAGCGCAAGGACTTGAAAGCCACTACGCCGCCCAAAGAAATCACAGCGATATCAGTCGTGCCGCCGCCCATATCCACTACCATATTGGCGGTAGCTTCCAAGACGGGCAGACGAGCGCCAATCGCCGAGGCCATAATCTCTTCCACCAAAAACACCTTGCGGGCGCCAGCGGCTTTAGCGGCATCCTCCACCGCCTTCTTCTCTACCTCGGTGATATCTAAAGGAATACCGACAATAATGCGCGGTCGAGGCAAAAGAGAAAAGTTTTCATTATGAACTTTTTTAATAAAATACTTCATCATCTTTTCAGTCACTTCAAAATCAGAAATCACTCCGTCCACCAAGGGTTTAATAGTCTGAATATGGCTGGGAGTTTTGCCCACCATTTTTTTGGCTTCTTTGCCGATTTCCAAAATCTCCGTAGTGCGGACATTAATAGCCACCACCGAGGGTTCATTGATAATGATTCCCTTCTGATCAACATAGACTAAAGTATTTTTAGTACCCAAATCCACGCCGAGATCATGAGAGAACCGGGAGAACCTTTTGGAGGATAATAATTTTTGCCAAAAATTCTTAAACATAGATTAAATTAAAGTTTTAACCAAATCAGTTAACTTAACTAAAACAGCCTCGCTTTCGGTACGCTTTTTCAATTCCGCGCTGTCAGCAGCCAAAGTCTTGGCGCTCACCACTAAGCGATAAGGCAAACCGATTAAATCGGCGTCGGCAAATTTTTCTCCGGCCGAAACATTGTCCCGATCATCAAAGAAAACTTCAACGCCCTGCTTAATCAATTCTTGATATATTTCACTGGCCTTCTCATTCTCTTTCAAAGAAATTAGATGAACCTTGAAAGGAGCCACCGCTTCCGGCCAGATAATGCCCTTCTCGTCATGAGAAGCTTCCACTATCGTTCCCAAAACGCGGCTAGGACCGATGCCATAGCAACCCATGACTATCGGTTGGCTAGCTCCAGCTTCATCAGTATATTTCATGGCAAAGCTGTCAGAAAACTTAGTGCCTAGCTTAAAGATATTACCCACTTCAATACCGGTCTGCACCACCAATTCGGAATTGCCGCAAACCGGACAAGTATTCTGCTCGGCGATAATCTCTTTGTTCACCGCCACTTTACATTTTTCGCAAACATAAATTTCATCTTCGCCAGTCGGAGTCAAAGTCTGGAACTCATGAGAATACTTAGAAAAATCTCCGCCGGAAGCATAGGTGAGATAAGTGATATCTCCCAAACCAAGGCGCTGGTAAATTTCAAAATAAACATCCTTCACTTTTTCATAATAAGCGTCCAAATCGGCCTGATTGGCGTGGAAGGAATACATATCCTTCATAATAAACTCCCGGCCCCGCAATAATCCGGCCTTAGCTCTCTTCTCATTTCGGAACTTAACCTGAATTTGATAAATAGCTAAAGGTAGATCCTTGTAGGAATGTACATACTCTTGAGCCAGCGGAGTGACGATTTCTTCGTGGGTAGCGCCCAAAGCATAATCTTTCTGATCGTTGCCTTGCAATTTGAATAAAGCATCAAAATTCGCCCAGCGACCGGTCTTCTCCCAGACATCCTTAGGGGTCAAGGCTGGCATTAGCACTTCCTGGCCATTAACCTTAGCCATCTCTTCACGGATGATATTATTGATTTTGTTGAGCACTCTCAGCCCTAAAGGTAGAAAAGTATAAATACCGGCTCCGACTTTGTTGATAAAGCCAGCCCGAATTAGAGCCTGGGCATTAAAGCTGGTTTCGTCAGAAGGAATCTCCTTGACAGTTTTTGTAAATAATTGGGAATAAATCATAAAGGTTTTAAATATCTTAACCAAAATAGATAAAAAAGTAAAGTTAAATTTTAGGGCTTTTTCACTGATTTTAAAGCTTCCCTGATCCTCTCGCCGCTGTCTCTAATTTCCGGACTAACCTGATTCAAAGCCTCTCGGGCTTGCATCAAAGAATATCCCAAGGCCATTAAGGCATCAATCTCGTCGCTCTTAGAATTATTCAAGCTAGTGCCAAAGGATAATTGCCCTAATTTGTTTTTGAGCTCCAAAACAATACGATCGGCAATCTTGCGGCCAATACCGGAAACTTTAGTTAGAAGATGAGCATCGCCACGAGCAATTGATTCGCCAATATCATCGGCGGAAGCGATGGCCAAGATAGCCAGAGCCGAACGCGGACCAACACCGTTAACCGAAATTAATAATTCAAAAAATTCTAAGTCAGCCAAAGTTTTAAAACCATACAAATCCAAAGCATCTTCTTTGACGTGCTGATGAATGTATAATTCTAATTCCGCGCCAATCACTAACTCGGCCAGCCAAGTTTCAGCAATCGCCAGACGATAGCCGACTTGATTGACATCCAATATTATCTGTCCCTTGGTTTTAGCTAATATTTTTCCTCTGAGATAAGAAATCATAAAAATTATTTAATTCGGCGGCGCAACACCGCTAAGGGCGGCACTGTCTTACCAGTATAGTCTAGAATCACTTTCTGTCCGCCGCCACCGCCATGAGCTTCAGCTAAAGGCTGACCGGTCTGGTAATCGGCTAGGTTAGCGGACAGCTTAATTATATCATATCCGGGCAAAATAATCTCTAGCGGTTCCCCGCTATAAATACTATTATGCACCCTAACCAATAAGCCTTTTTTAGATTGTTCCACCACTTCGCCGCAGAACTCCCAGACTGAGGTCAGGTTAGCCCCGGCAATATTCTGTTCACCTTTTTTATTCAGCAAAAATCCGGTGGTGTATCCCCGATGGACTAGCTTTTCCTGCAATTCTTGAAATAGATACTTTCCCTGCTTCGGATTGTCAATCGCTAAGCGATAGGCGCCGACCACGGTAGCCAAATAATAAGCGCTCTTGGCCCGGCCTTCAATTTTGTAAGAAGACACGCCGGCCGCTTTCAATTTAGCGAGGTATTCAATTAAACAAAGATCTTTGGAGTTCAATAAATAGCTGCCGTGCTTTTCCGAAACTAAATCAAATTCCTCTTCATGCCCCGCGGCTTTTAAGGAAACATCATATTGCCAGCGACAAGGTTGAGCGCAATCCCCTAAATTGCCGCTACGTCCTAAAAATTCGGCGGACAAGAAACAACGGCCGGAATAAGCCATACACATCGCGCCGTGGACAAAATATTCCAATTCCACCTGAGGACAAAAGGCATGAATCTCAGCTATCTCCCGCAAGATGACTTCTCGGCCTAAAATTATTCGCTTGACTCCCTGCCGATACCAAAACTTCGCCGCTGCGCCGTTGGTACAATTAGCTTGGGTAGAAAGATGAATCTCAACTTTAGGACAATATTTTTGAACCAAACTCAATACTCCCGGATCAGAGACCACAATCGCGTCCGGTTTTAATTTCGCCAAATAACGCAAATGATCCGACAATTTCCGGATGTGCTTTTCGTGGGCTAAGATATTGGCGGTGACATAGACACGCTTACCTAAACTATGAGCCAACTTAATCCCCTCCGCTAAAGTTTTTTTATTAAAATCATTAATCCTCACCCGCAAAGAAAAATCCGGCAAACCTAAATAGACGGCATCGGCGCCATATAAAAAAGCGGTCCGCATTTTGGCTAAATTGCCGGCCGGGGCGATTAATTCTGGTCTTTTATCAATGTTTTTCATATTATCAGTATAGTATAGGGAGGAAATAAAATAAAGAACCAAAAAGCGCCGTTAAAGCGCCTTTTTTGTCATAATCAATTAAATCTTTAAATCCCGTAAAGCCTTGATTCTCTTCTCTAGCGGCGGATGAGTAGAAAACATTTCTTTCATCTTTCCGCCCTTAAACGGAGAAACTATATAAAGATGAGCAGTAGCTCGATTAGCCGCTTCCAGGGGTTCGGTGTCGGCCGTCAGCTTCTCTAAAGCCCGAGCCAGGCCTTCCGGGTAACGAGTCAAAAGAGCGGCGCTAGTATCGGCTAAATATTCCCGTTTGCGCGAAATAGCCAATTGCATCAAATAAGCAAAGAGCGGCGCTAAGAGAGAAAAAGCGATAGCCACAATGGTAAAAATCAATTGGATCTGAGAGTTTTCACTATCGCTGCTCTTGCGGTTTCCTCCCCAGAAACTCCAATGCCGAAACCAATCAGCTAATAGCACCACCACCCCCACTAAGACAGTGACAATAGTGGAAAGCAAAATATCGCGATTGCCAATATGAGATAATTCATGCGCCACCACTCCTTCCAATTCCACCTTCTCTAATTTTTCTAAAATACCGGTAGTAAAAACTATAACGGCATGCTGGGGGTTGCGCCCAGTGGCAAAAGCATTCGGGGCCGAATCGGCGATAACATAAATTTTGGGCATCGGTAATCCGGCGGCAATACAAAGATTCTCCACTAGATGATAAAGCTCTTTAGCATTTTCATGACTAACTTCCTTGGCTTGGCTCATGGTTAAAACTATTTTGTCGCTGAACCAATAACTAAAGAAGCTGGAAAAAATACTGAACCCGACGGCAAAATATAGAATTCGCGAATCACCATAGGCCTGGGCAAAAACATAGCCGATGCCTATCACTAAAACCAAAAACAACCCGATCAGCAACCAGGTGCGCCTGATGTTAGAGCTTTGCCGAGAATAAAGAGTCATATTAATCGGAAAAATATTTCTTGACCAACAAAAAAACCAGACCGCCCACTACGAGAATTACCAAGACCGGCCAGAAATCAACTAAATTAAAAGTGTCGCTAGAAGTAGCGATAATATCATTTCCCATATGATTAGAATTGAACCTTAACGGCCTCTCGCTGTGCCTCATCTTTAATCTCAAAGAATTCCCGAGTTATAAATCCCAGCATCTTGCCGAAGATATTAGTTGGGAAGGTTTGCAGCTTGGTATTGAAATCACGGACATTACCATTATAGAAGCGGCGGGAAGCCATAATTTTGTCTTCGGTATCAGTTAATTCCCTTTGCAATTCTAAGAAGTTCTGATTAGCTTTTAAGTCCGGATAATTTTCGCTTAAAGCAAATAAAGATTTTAAGGTAGAAGACAGGAAATTTTCCGCTTGAGCTTGCTCAGCGGCCGGGGCGCCCTGATGAGCGCTCATCGCCTGATTACGAGCGGTGATTACCTTCTCCAAGGTAGCTTGTTCATGATTAGCATAGCCCTTAACGGTCTCCACTAAGTTCGGAATCAAGTCATAGCGACGCTTCATTTGGACATCCATATCGCTATAAGCTTCATCCACCCTATTCTTCAAGCGAATCAAACCGTTATACATAGCAATCAGCGCAATCAGCACCACCGCTACTACGGCTAAGACGATCCACAAAGTAGTCATAATTTTTTATTAATTAATAATAATTAAGGTTATTATAGCAAAAAAACGAGAAATAATCAATCATTAATAAAGGCCGCCAATAATCAATTAGCGGCCTCTATTATATAAATATGGTTTTCCTGTTTTAAATTTTCTCCACCAGAAGCTCCACCTCAGCGCCATCAATCTTAATTTTCTCTCCGCCGGCCACTGCAGCCACCAGATTAATATCGGCCACTAAAGTATCCTTCTTAATCTCCTCGCCGAACTTAGCCACCACTGCGGATAAAGTCTCGGTTTGAGAAATAGTCACTTTGGCCTGATCGCCAATGGACAATCCGCCGGCTTTGCGCTGCATATTAATGAAGCGAACCAATTCCCTCTTCAAACCTTCCAGTTTTAGCTCCGGAGTGATTTCAGTGTCTAGCACTAAATTAATATTTTCATTGTCGCCAATTTCAATTTTCACCTCTTTGACATTCAATTCATCTTTAATCAAGAAGAGATAGTCTTCGGAAAACTCCGGCCACTCTTTGGCGCTGGCCTTAACCGTACTCAAAACTTGACGAACCTTAATGCCAGCCTTATCTCTTTCGGCTAATCCCAATTCCACTATCTTGAATACTAATTCCATCTTTTCCAAAACCGCTTCATTAATTTCTCCGCCCAAAGGCCATTTTTCTAAATGAACCGAAGCATCGGGATTATTGAAATTGTGACCGGTTACCTTCTGCCAAAGATTCTCCGCTAGAAAAGGCATGAACGGAGCCATGACTTTGGCCAGAGTCAAAAACACTTGACCCATGGTTTGAATAGCGGCCTCCTTGTCGGCTTGATCTTCGCCCTTGAAACGATCGCGGCTGCGGCGCAAATACCAAGTGGAAAGCTCGCCGATAAACAAAGGCAATTCACGAGCGGATTCATAGATGTGATAAACATCCAATTCGGTTTTTATTTTATTCACCAATTTATTCAATTTGGAAATAATCCAAATATCTAAAATATTATTAGAAGAAAAATCAGATTGGGCTTGATAATCCACGGCATACATCTCCCAGAACTTATAAACATTCCAAAGAGTCATGATATTCTGACGAAAAACATCTTTGACGTCATTTAAATCATATTTCTTGCCTTCCCCCGGCTGGTTGATGGTATACATATGCTGTCTAACCGCATCCACGCCATATTGAGAAATGACTTCCCAGGGGCTGATGATATTGCCCTTGGACTTAGACATCTTCTTGCCATATTTATCATTAATATGCCCCAAACAAACAACATTCTTGTAGGGCACGCCGCGACCTAAAGCGGTGGAAACCGCCAACAAGGTATAGAACCAGCCGCGAGTCTGATCAATAGCTTCGCAAATAAAATCAGCCGGAAATTGCTGGCCGGAATCAATCAGCTCCTTATTCTCAAAAGGATAGTGATATTGCGCCAAAGACATAGAACCGGAATCAAACCAGCAATCAAAAACTTCCTTGACCCGATGCATATCGCTACTACATTTCGGACACTTAATTTTTATCTCATCTAAAAAGGGTCGATGCAAATCTAAATCAGCCGGTACTTCGTTAATCGCCTGGCTCTTCAAATCAGCTACGCCGCCAATAACTTCAAAATGATGGCAGTCGCTATTATCACAGCGCCAAATCGGTAAAGGAGTTCCCCAATAACGCTCGCGAGAAATGGCCCAATCTTTGGCATTAGTCAGCCATTCACCGAAGCGGCCCTCTTTAATATGTTCCGGTACCCAATTGACCTGTTGATTGTTTTTTAACAAATCTTCTCGCAAACGGCTCATGGCGATAAACCAAGAGTTTTTAGCATAATACAACAGAGGCGTATCACAGCGCCAACAGAAAGGATAGTCATGCTCATAAACAGCCTGCTTGAAAAGTACTCCTTTATTTTCCAAATAATTTAAAATTATCTTTTCGGTTTCCGGATCTTTCACAAACTTCCCGGCCAATCCATAGGGCTCCAATAATTGATTAAAATTTCCTTCTTCGTTCACCGTATGAACCTTGGGCAATCCAGCAACGTCTCCTAAAGTATAGTCATCTTCACCATACATCACCGCGGTATGCACCACGCCGGTACCGTCATCGGTGGTGACAAAATTAGCCGGCAAGACTACATAAACCGGTTTGCCTTCCAAGCGTAAAGCCGGAAGATCAAATAAAGGTTCATATTCCACATTTAACAAATCTTCGCCCTCCAACTTTTCTCCTACCGTCTGATAGTCCAATCCGGCAAAAACATCTTCCAATCTCTTTTTAGCTACGATATAATTTTCGCCTTCATAGGCCACTTTGACATATTCCATATTCTCCCCCACTGCCAAAGCCACATTGCCCGGCAAAGTCCAAGGCGTAGTGGTCCAAGCTAAAATAATATCACCGGGGTTCACCAAGCCATTGCCGGTTTTGACCTTAAATTTCAAATAAACCGAATTATCTTTAGTTAGTTTGTATCCTTGAGCCACTTCATGGCTGGAAAGAGCTGTGCCGCAACGCGGACAATGCGGGACTACTTTGTGACCTTCATAGAGCAAGCCACGGGTATTAATTTGAGAAATTATCCACCACAAAGATTCAATATAATAATTTTCATAGGTGACATAAGGATGCGCCATGTCCACCCAATAAGCGGTGCGGCGGGTGAGCTTCTCCCATTCATCCTTAAACTTCCAAACGCTCTCCCGGCATTTCTTGTTAAAAGCTTCAATACCGTATTTTTCAATTTCCGGTTTGCCGGAAATGCCTAATTCTTTTTCCACTTGTAGTTCCACCGGCAAACCATGCGTATCCCAGCCGGCTTTGCGGCGAACCAAAAATCCGGACATGGTTTTATAGCGCGGGATGACATCTTTAAAAGACCGAGCCAAAACATGATGAATACCGGGCATACCGTTAGCTGTGGGCGGACCTTCATAAAAAACAAACTCTCCGGCCGGGTTGTCCTGACGCAAAGATTTATTAAAAATATCAGCCTGTTCCCAAAAGTTTAAAACGGTCTCTTCGGCCGCTACTAAGGGGTTATCCGAGCCCTGATTATTGGTTTTATTCTCCATATCTTTTAATTGAATTGAATTATAGACTGTCTCCATCTTAGCGTTTTTGCTTTAATAAATCAAGACAAAAACCAAAAAGCCCCGGAAAGGGGCTAAGGGATAAAACCAGGGCAAAAGCTAGTTTAAACGCCAAATCAGGAAGTTCAAATAACCGGCAAAACAAACCCAGAGGAAATAAGGCAAGAGCAACAAAGCCGGCTGCCATTGCTTCTTGGCCAATAAGATAATTAATAACAAGTTAACCAAGTTCAAAACTATTAATTCAATTAAAGCCACGCCGACTAAATTAAATCCGAAGAAAAAGGCGCTCCACCACACATTTAAGGCGGCGCTGGCGAGAAACAGAATCATGATTAACTCCGCCTTAGGTCCAATCTTTTTGGAGCTATAGGCCCATAAAGCGGACAGAGCGGCTAAAATAAAAATTATCGTCCAAATAATACCAATGACATAGCCAGGAGGAGTAAAACTCGGCAAGGCGATACCGTTATACCAACCCATACCGAGCTTGGTAATCTGACTGCCGACGCTAGCCGTTAATACAGTCAACAAAGGAATCACGACATAATAAAGTTTGAGTTTCATAAATCTTAAATTAATAATATACTCATATTATAACACAATTCACCAAAAAGGCTAACATTTCCCATCGGTATTGACAAATATATATAATATAGATAAGATATCAACATGCTTTAGTGAATACTTTGTGGCCTGGGGCGGATGTCAGCTCTCTTAGGTTCAACGTTTTAGGATTATTAATTCAATTTCGACATCCGACCCCACCCAGGCCACGCCAAGCATCATCCGTTCTTTACATTTTTCGTTCCTTTCTTTGCATCATCACCAAAAAAAAGCCTGTCCCCAAGACAGGCCTTTTTCTTATCCAAATTCTATTTTTTCAAAAAAATTTCCTGCCCCAGCATCTGGCTCAACTTGGCAATCAACTGGCCGCCCTCCGGACTAAAAGCCCAGGCAAATAATTTCACATTCGGCTCATGCGGGATAGTCCGCAAAGCTTCTTGAAACATTTCCGTGATATATCCCCGGCGACGATACTCGGGCAGAGTAAAAGCTACGCAAAGATAGAGAGCTTCATAGACAGCCTGCGGTTGAGACAATTCTAAAAGCTGTTTTTCATTAATCTCACCGGCTAAAAATTGCTCAGCTAGATTATTGGAAGTCGGCAAAGTCACTATCCAGCTCACCGGTTGGCCATTCTCAGTTTTGTAAATCAAAGTTTGAGGATGAAGTTTTTGCAACTTATCAAAAGACTCCTTGGTAATCGGCATCTGTTCGGGGTCATTCTCCGATCCGAAAAACTTCTCAGCGGTGTCCAGCATTTTTTCTAAAATCTTTTCGTCCATATTATTCACCCAAATATTTAAACCGCGGCACTCTTTGGCCATCCACCTCCACCTCTTCTAAAAACACCGCCAGAGGCCGCACCCAAAGTTGACCGACCTCATCAAGAGCTTGATAGACAACCATGTCCGCAAAGGTTTCACTATCTCTGGCAACGCCAATCACCCGATATTCGTTGCCTTTGAAATGTCGGTATCTCCCTAATTTAAGCATATAATAGCTTGATAGTCCTTCACTCCTTGCAACCAACCGCCGGAAAAATAATCTTCGGGGTTAAAAGTCTTGGCATCCACCCATTCATAATTCTCGTGATTCTGTCCTAGGCCGATTTCTCCTCCTAAATATTTAGCTTCATAGCCAATAGCAAAGATACGGCGCAACGCCCTTTCCCCGGAAGCCAATATCTCTTGGCGTTCATGGCGCATGAAAACCAAAGGACGGCCTAATTCATATCTGACTTCACCCCCCAATTCCTGGCTAATCTTCCGCGCAGCGACATCTTCTAAAGCTTCAAAAAAATCATCGCCCCGCAAACGTCCGCCCGGCAAATCCCAATCACCGAAACGATCTTTGGTAATCAAAAGACGACCGGCCTCATCAGTCAAAAATACTTTAACCGCTACGAAATACAAATCTTTCTCTAATTCTAAGCTCATATTTTTATTTTAATAATTTTCTCACCCCTTCATTATTTAAAAACACCTCCAAATCAGGATACTCCAAAAGTTCGGTGCCGCTGACCCATTTCAACTCAGAATGATCAGCTGGATTAATCTTGATATCCGCTGATTCCACTGCAACCAAAAAAGGAATCACCACCCACTCGCCCTCTTCATCGCCAAAACTAAATGGAGCGGCCCCTTTAATTATCTGACCTTTAGCTCCCAATTCTTCTTCTATTTCCCGTAAAATAGTTTCCTCAGCGCTTCCCGGGGCGTCCATGAAGCCGGAAATAAACTCCCATTGCCCTGGAGAAAACTTTTTAGTTTCCGCCCGTTTGGCAATCAAAAATTTGTCTTCCCTCTTGATTATGGCTGTGGTGATAATTAAGGTTTCCATATTATTGCAAAGTAGTCTTTCTTAGTTCTTTAACCTCATCCTCCTTCTCATATATTTTTCCCTTCCCCAGCTTATACAACAACGGAATTACCCCGCATTTATCACATTCACCCCAATTACAATGACCGCCATTTTTGGTAGATAAATCTCGGCACAGAGCGGTTTCTTTTAAAAAAGTTTCTTCATTCATATAAAATAATAACTATATCTCTCTATCCATCCAAGTATACTGGTGACCTTTGTTAAAGCCGTTCTTCTTCATAAAATTAATAATTCCACCATCGCTTTCGGAGCTGGCCCAAGTATAGACACAGTTAATACCAAACTGTTTCAATTCTTCCAAGCAGGCATCATACAACTTCTGGGCTATTCCCTGCTTTCTATATTCTGGCTTAATCACTAGATAGACAATACAAGCCCATTTCTTTTCCATATTCGGCTTATCCTTGCGATGCGCATAAATAAACCCGACTGGATTATCATCATCTTCAGCCAACAAAAAAGTTCCGTCCTGACTCTCCAGAGCTTGGAGAAACTCATCCTTGGCCATGAAATCTTCACCGGAGCTCACTTTCAATTCCGGAGTATCTAATCCGATTTGATATAAAGATTCAAAATCTTTAGCCGTGGCTTTTCTGATGTTCATATTATTTTATTATTGGGGGTTTATGATTCTTCTAAAATAATTTTCTTTTTAAATGCCCCACGTTCTTCAGCTTTTTTCTTCATTACATCATCAATACTTCCCTGGCTAAATCCTTTATAATCACACATCGCATTAATCACTTCTTGGATGTCAGCCATTTCTTCGATAACTTCATTTTCAGAAAATTCTTTTATTTCCTCTAATAACTTTTCTTTCAATTTTTCCCAATACTCTTTGTCATCGGCAATGTGTGTTATTGGCACCCCGCCTTTGCTTCTGATGTATTCTGGAATTTTGTCCCTGACCAGCTTGTTATATTTCATATCTTTTTTAACTATAATCTTTTTACTTCCCACGGCACTTCTTAAATTAATTACTGTGAAAGATAGGCTTAACCAACTTTTTCTTTATTTTTGAAGTAGGAAATTTTGATACAGCTATCTAAATCTCTCACTAGGGGTAATTTCAAAACGCTCGCAGGTTGAGACCACTGGTAATTTTTGTGTTCCTTGTCGCTCAATCTTATTTCGGGACGATCTTTCAATACCATCCTGAACATATGATAAATAAAATGATATTCCGGATATTTGACATAAAGGGTATCCAAAAATTCCAAATCATTCGTCTGTTTTATTATTCCCGTTTCCTCTTCTATCTCCCTTAGCATCGCCGTCGTTCTATCTTCTTCTTTATCTATCTTTCCGGCTGGGAGTCCCCAAGTATTACCCTCCGGCTTATAATCCTGCCTGTGCAAGATAAGAATATCACCATCATTTTCTATATAACAGCTGACAATCTCAAACTTCGATTCAAAATTACTTGGACATTCTCGAAAAATCATATTTTTATTTCCCGCAGCACTTCTTGTATTTTTTCCCGCTGCCGCAAGGACAGAGATCGTTGCGGCCAACTTTTTCGCCTTCTTCATTTTTAGTTTTGAGAGTAACCAGATCAGCATTCTGATGAGCATTTTCTTCCACCGCCGTCTTTTCCGGGGCTTGATAACGCAAACGACGCTGGTCGTTTTGAGCTAGAGTCAAAAGACGATCAGCGGTATTAGTGCTCAAAGCTTCACCGGTTTTGAAGATAGAATAAACTATCTGCTGACGGATAAGGCCGTTAAGTTCAGAGAATAAGCGATAGGCTTCGGCTTTGTATTCCACCAAAGGATCATGCTGGCCATAACCGCGCAAACCGATGCCGCGGCGCAAGTAATCAATAGTTTCCAAATGTTCAATCCAGAGCACATCAATGGCTCTAATCATCATGCCTTTCTCCACTTCCTTGAAATTGACATCCATATCCTGGAAACCCTTTCTCAATTCCTGATATTTTTCATTGACTAAATCTAAAATGAAATTAACTATTTCTTGAGATTCTTTCTTCTCGGCAATCTGATCTTTGACATCGACATCAACGATGGTCTTCACCACTTCGGCAATTTCCTGCAAGTTCCAAGATTGTCGCTCTCCGGCAGTATGGAAATTAATGACCGAAATAATTTCCTCCGACACTAAATCCAATATAACTTCCGACAAACCATTAGGGTTTTCTTCGGTATATTTCTCCAAAATTTCCCGGCGGCGGCGATAGATAGCCTCGCGGTGTTTGTTGATGACATCGTCATATTCCACTAAATGTTTGCGGATATCAAAGTTATTGCCCTCCACTTTCTTTTGAGCGGATTCAATGGAGTTGGAAATTAGACTGTTCTGAATCGGCATATCTTCCGGCACCTTCAAGGTGGTCATAATCTTCTTCATCCGATCACCGCCGAAGATACGCATCAAATCGTCATCGGTAGAAACATAGAACTGAGAAGATCCGGGATCGCCTTGGCGTCCGGCCCGACCGCGCAATTGATTATCAATGCGCCGCGATTCATGGCGTTCGGTGCCGATAACATGCAAACCGCCTAGAGCCAAGACTTTGTCCTGCTCATCCTTTTCCGGCGGGTTGCCGCCTAAAATAATATCCACACCGCGTCCAGCCATATTAGTGGCTAGAGTAATACCGCCTAAACGACCAGCCTGAGAAATGATTTGCGCTTCTTTGAAGTGGTTCTTGGCGTTCAACATCTGCGGCTCCAAACCTTCCCGCTGCATCATGTTGGCCAATATTTCATTCTTCTCAATGGAAATAGTACCAATTAAAACCGGCTGTCCCTTGGCGTGACGTTCTTTGACGTCTTGAATCACGGCCATATACTTGGCTTCTTCATTCCGATAGATTAAATCATTTAAATCCTGACGAATCATCGGCTTGTGAGTCGGGATAACAATGGTGTCTAAATTATAGATCTTATAAAACTCTTCGGCTTCGGTCACAGCAGTACCGGTCATACCGGAAAGTTTCTGGTACATACGGAAATAGTTTTGAAAAGTGACGGTGGCCAAAGTCTGAGATTCTTTCTGGACCTCCACCCCTTCCTTAGCTTCAATAGCCTGATGCAAACCTTCACTATAACGGCGACCGGGCATCAACCGGCCGGTAAATTCATCAACGATGATAATTTCGCCGTCTTTCACCACGTAGTCTTTATCTTTTTTAAATAATACTTGCGATTTCAAAGCCTGTTCAATATGATGGACTTCGCGCACGCCACCTTCCACATAGATATTGCCCATGCCCAACCATTTTTCCATTTTAGTGATGCCTTCTTCGGTTAAAGTAGCTGCTCGCATCTTTTCATCCACATTATAATCCTCATTCTCCGCCAGCCTCTTCACTAATTCAGCGAAGCGATAATACTTGTCGGTGGTTTCATTGATTGAACCGCTGATAATTAAAGGAGTCCGAGCTTCATCAATTAAAATAGAATCGATTTCATCAACGATGGCGTAATGCAAAGGACGTTGCACCATCTGATATACTTCTGAGACCATATTGTCGCGCAGATAATCAAAACCATATTCATTGTTAGTACCATAGGTGATATCGCAATAATAAGCTTCGCGGCGAGTAATCGGACGGAAATGCTGCAAACGTTCATCATATTGAGTATCATCTACAAACTCCGGATCATATTGATAGGCGGCATCGTGAATAATGACGCTGCTAGTTAGCCCTAAAAAATTATAAACCTGCCCCATCCAACCGGCACCAACTTTAGATAGATAATCATTGACGGTCACCAAGTGGACGCCGCGACCGGCTAGAGCATTGAGATAAATCGGCAAAGTAGCCACTAAAGTTTTTCCTTCACCGGTTCTCATTTCTGCTATCTGCCCGCGATGCAATACTATGCCGCCCACCAATTGGACGTCATAATGTCGTTGGCCTAAAACGCGGCGCGAAGCTTCGCGCACTACGGCAAAGGCGGCCGGCAAAATATCTTCAATAATTTTAGCTTGTTCTTCCCAGGGCTTGTTGGCCAAGCGTTCCTTGAACTCCGAGGTCAAAGCCTTGAGCTCAGTATCGCTCTTAGCTTGCATTTCCGGTTCCAGAGAATTGATTTGATCAATAATCGGTTGAAGGGATTTGACGATTTTGGCGTTAGGGTCGCCGAATAGTTTGCTTAAAAATGCCATATTATATAATTGGCTCATTTTGAGGAAAACACTCAAAAAAGCTTTAAAAATTAATAAATTTTAACTGGTTTCAGTATAATACATCTAATAAATTAATGCTATCTTGACAATATCTATAATATGTGATACTATATAGACATCGTACCAAAAATAAATACCATGCGAAAACACGCAACCAGACGAAAACACGCAGTATTTAAGCACAATTCAATTGCCACACCTCAATAAATCAGCCCTAAAAAAGCTGGTTTTCTTTTATCCCCCGCCCCTTCAATATAACACTCCCTCTCCCCCTCTTGACAAGATATAATATATGTGATAATATATAGACATCGTACCTCACATCAAAATTATGCAATATACTCCACTTTGAGTGATGCGGTTTTCGCACCGCTCCCCCAGCTTTGAATCAGCCTAAAAAACTGGTTCTTTTTTTATCCAAAAGAACGGCTACTGAGCCGTTCTTAATCCTAATATTGTTATAAGGCGACTATTTCCCTTTCCGTTTATCTTCTCTCTTGCCTTTATATTTCTTAATCGCCTGGGCCAAATGATCTTTTACCTTATCCACCGCCTTATTCAAATCCTTAGTGGTCTTCTCCACTCTCAGCAAATCTCCCGGCAAAGCTAGATTAGCCTCAGCTCTAAATATAGAACCGCTATGCTGCTCTCCGGCCACTTTCTCCAGCTCAATATCAAAATTCTGGACTTTGATGTCGCCTAAATATTTCTCCAGTATATTCATTTTTTCTTCCACATAGGTTTTGATTTCCGGGGTGACTACAATTTTAGTAGCCTTAATTTTAATTTTCATACATTTAGGAATTAATTATTAGTGAATAAATATTTTCCAAACGTCTTTGACGGTGATCCAAATAACCAGAAGCATCAGCAAGAGAAAACCGATATTATGAATAGCCGCTTCCAGTTCTTTCTTGACTGGTCGTCCTTTAATCTTCTCAATGATTAGAAATAGTATTCGGCCGCCGTCCAAAGCCGGGAAAGGCAAGATATTAATGATTGCTAAGTTAAGAGACAACAATGCCATAAACTGCAAGAGATAGACAAAGCCCATGCGCGCCACTTGGCCAGTCATATTAGCGATCCCCACCGGTCCGGCAACATCGCCGCCCACTGAATGACCGGTGACTAAGTTACCAATTAAATCCACGAAAGCCACCGCAATCGCTCCCAAGAGGACAAAGGTCTGCTTGAAGCCTTCATAGATAGCCTGATACCAAGGATAGCGCACTATGCCGACGGCAGTTAGGGCCACACCCACACCGCCCCGACTGATATCCTCACGATATTCCGGCTTCACCTTAATCTCCATCTTCTGCCCGCCTCTTTGCAAATCAAGAGTCACTTCCTTATTCACTTCAGCGGCCATAATCTCCTGAATCCTTTTTTCGGTTCTGACTTCTTCCCCGTTGATATTCAAAACAATATCTCCCACTTGCAAGCCAGCTGATTTAGCCGGAGAATTATCTAAGACTTCCACAATCTGGACTTCGGTCGCCTGTGCCTGATTCTGATTCTTTTCATCCACTGATTGCGGTGAACCGATCATGAACACTAAAGAAAAGAGCACAAAGGCTAAAACGATGTTCATGAATACGCCGGCAAAAAGCATCAGGAATCTCTGCCAAATCTTGCGGCCAGCAAAACTATCTCGGTCATCGCGATCGGAGCCGTCTTCACCTTTAATTTTTACAAAACCTCCTAACGGAACATAGTTCAAAGAGTAGACGGTGCCTCGTTCCATTTCTTCTTCGCTCAGCTCCCGATTCCCTTTCACCACATTCCAAGAACTGTCAGTTCGCACTACATCAATCTCTTTTTTTTCTTCGGTGATAGTTTCTTTGATACCGCTATCAGTCTCTTCAGTTTTGACACTCACTACATCGGACTCGGCAATTTTTTCCAAACCCTGCTTCTTAATCCTCTGCCAGCCGATGCCGCGAGGCGGAAAACCAAAACCGAATTCCACCACTCGCACCCCAAACCAGCGGGCCATACTAAAATGGCCGAACTCGTGGACGAAGACTAAAACTGATAATACTAAAAGAAAAATTATAATAGTCAGCAACATGTATTTTTAGATTAAATTTCCATTATCTCCCCCTCTTTCTTATCTCTAATTTCCTTAATCTCGGCATTGTATTTATTAACCACGCCGTCCAATTCTTCCACGAAGGCAAACTTGTCATCCTCACTGATGTCCTTGGCTTTAGCCGCGGCTTCTATCGCCTGCTTCACTTCTTCTCTAATCTGGCGGATGGAAATCTTGGCCTTTTCCTGACGCTCGTTGACCTTTTTGACCAAATCTTTACGATTTTCTTCGGTCATCTGGGGGATGGTAATCCTAATCTTGTCCCCTTCATTTACTACGCCCATACCCAAATTAGCTTCAATTAGAGCCTTCTCAATATCCTTCAAAACATTCTTGTCCCAAGGGGAAACCGTCATACTCCGAGCATCGGAAACCGCAATGTTTCCCACGCCGTTTAAAGGAGTCTTGGCGCCATAGGCGTCGACTAACACATTTTCTAATAACGCCGGATTAGCCCGTCCGGTGCGCAAAGAAGCGATATCTTTCTTGAAGAATTCAATAGCCCCGGTGAACTCAGCTTGTTGATTGGTGATAAATTGATTCATATTTTTGTAGTTAATTAATATTGTTCGGTTTTGACCTTCTTGGTTCCCAAATAGATTAAATTGGGATTAGCCGGATCCACCAAGAGCGCGTTGCCGCTTCTGTCGGTCGGCAATTGCTTAGTGATCCAAGAAACGCCGCCGTCTAGTGATTTATAAAACGTAGTGTTGGTAACATAGAATAATTGGTTGCAATCAGCCGGATTAACCGCTATCGCATTCATGGCAGTGTCTTTGTCCGGAGTGATCAACTTAATTCTCGCCCAGCTGGAACCGTTATCGGTGGAACGCAGTATCACTTTGTCAGTGGCAATGAATAAAGTGCCTTCCTGGCAATAGTTGGCGCCTTTAAAGTTAAAGCCTAGATTAAACTCTTTCAATTCCTCATTCAAGTCAGTCCAGTTATTGCCATCAAAACGATTGTTGTAGGTGGCCAAATCTTCCAATTTGGTAGTGCCATTGTTGTTAAACTTATACATACCGGACTTTTCAGAAGCCACCAATACGATACGGCTATCTTTAGGATTCAAAATTATCTGCCGCACGCCGTCTTTTAATCTCTGAATAGTACTCCAGGAAGTACCGCCGTCTAAAGACTTGATAACCTCGCCGCGGGAAGTGCCAATATAGATTTGGCGGTTATCATAATAATCAATAGCCACGGCGTTCACGGTCACCCCCGGATTATTATCATAATATACTTCTTTCCAGAAGCGGCTGCAATCGGTAGATTTATAAAGCTTGTTGCCCATAGCGGCGAACAGAACGCATTTGTTTTTGCTATCCACAGCTAAATCGTTGATAGTTCCTTTGTCTAAGCGCTGCACGAAATTCCAGCCCTTGGCAATACTATAAGTATAATACAAACCATCATCAATGGCTGCTAAATAAACCGCTTGATTGTCGCTGGGATCAACCACTAATTTGTTGACATTAACCCCAGCAATAGAGCCCGGGGTACCGGAAACAGTCGGGATGCCATTCATGGCTTTCCAAGTGTCGCCTTGAGTAGTGGAAATAAAAACACCGCCCACGTCGTTAGTGGAATCAGTTTTGGTGCCCAAACTAAAACTGCAGCCAGAAACTAAAACCATCACAGCCAACAGCGGCATTAGAAATAAAAATTGTTTTTTGTGTTTCATATAATTAATTAAAATTAAAGCTGAAAAGATATTCAAAAACCGCTTGCGGCTGAACATTGCCCTGCAGATAAAATTTAGCTTGGCGCAAATTGCCCAGCAGACTATTGATAGACTTCTCTGGCCAGCGCCGAGCCCAAGCCACTAATTCCTGGCGAATCACTTGATGGCGGATTAAATCCACTTGGCCGGAATTAATCAACAGCAAATCGCGGGCTACCGCCTCCCAAGAATTTAAAATACTCTGTGCCGAAGCAAAATCCTGTTTACCCAATTCATTAAACTTAGCAAAACGTTCTAAAGGACTAGACAAAGAAAAAGTGAGAAATAGCTTAGCTTGGGTGAGATAGTTTTCATAAAAATCATTGTCTTCCAAAAACTTCACCGCTAAAGCCGGACGTCCCAAAGCTAAATGGGCGACATTTTTAGCTTGGACAGCGGAGGCAGAATAGTCACTCACCAAATAATCTTGAATAATGTCGCTGGGCACCGGATAGAAATTAAGCAATTGCGCCCGGGAAACTATAGTTTTAGGCAATGATTCTAAGTTAGAGGTGATAAGAATTAGAATAACTTTCTCTCGGGGTTCTTCTAAAATCTTGAGCAAGGCATTCATCGCTTCCAAGCTCATAGTTTCTGCCTCATCAATCAAGCCAATTTTATAGGAATTGCCAAAAGCGCTCATTTCCAAAGATTTAATCAACTCTCTAATCTGTTCAATGCTAATACCCCGCTTCTCTTCTAAACGGCTAACGATATGGACATCGCCGGTTAGGACCAATTTTTCCGGGCTTAAATCAGCCAGTTCTTCAGAAGAATGACTGTCATGCAATAAAATATTCCTGGCAAAGCATTTGGCGATACGACTCTTGCCCAAATGCTTGGGGCCGGCGAAAATATAGGATTGGGCTGCTTGCCCCTGATTAATAGCCTTGGTTAAAAAATCCACCACCGGCTGATTGCCGAAGTTGGGCCAATTATATTCATCGGATAAAATATTTTTCTTAGCAGCTGGTGCCATAATTTCGCAACTAAATCAAGACCTAATTATACTAAAATTATAGCAGAAAAAAGGATAAAAGAAAACCGGTTAAACCGGTTTTGCTGCCACTAAAATAGCCGCTAAAATTACCGGCTTTTAATCCAATAGAAAAACCTTGCTCACTGAGCTGCGCAAGGCCTTGGCCACGCCGTGAGCTAAAGACAAAGAGGGATTATACTTCCCCTGTTCCAAAAAGACGATGGTTTCCCGCCGGACGCCGGCCAGGTTAGCTAATTCCTCCTGAGTCATATTCAATTTAGTCCGCAATTCTTTAATATTATTTTTCATAAATTACCGACATTCGGTCTGAGGAGCCGGAAAACCTGGCTGTCCGTGCTTTTCCCAGCTGCCATTAGTACAAACCCAATTGTCTTCACCGGAAAATAATCTAGCGGCGAAGATAAAGAGGAGGGCGAATAAAATAACCATTAGAATTATATAGCCGGATTTCTTGGCAGAAAACTTAAAGTGGCTGTGATATCTAAAAATAGCGGCATAAAGAATCATTAACAGACAAGTGGAAAAAGCCAGGGTTAAGGCAATCGGTTCATAAGCCGGATTAATATCCCGTCCGGCATAAAAAATAAACATCGCCATAGCCGCTACCCAGCCATAAATTTGCATGGCTAATAAAGCCGACTTCCCGCCTGTGGCATAATCGCGTTCATCGGCGATTATTCCCTTCACTCGGCGGCGCAAGAGCATCAGAATTAAAGCGCTCACGATCATCAAAACGATGGGAATCAAATAATTCTTAAAAACAATGGCCTGGCTAAAAACAATAGCCAGAATCATGACGAATACTAACTTGACGATTTTAAATTGTTTGAGAGTCATATAATTTTGTTAGAATTAATTAACATACCTTTATGTTATATTATTCTAACATCATTGTCAAGCCCTATTCAATTAGTCGCGGGATTGAAAAAAATCACAATGAGCAGTTTCCGGCACCTGGCTCTGAGCCTCGGTACAGAATCCGCCTTCGGCTCTAACTTGGAAACTAGTGCAATTTCGGCACTGGCTGGCGACAGTTCCCCAATCAGTGACAAAATCAGCTTCAATTTCGTGGGACATAGGTTTTAAATTAAAATAAATTAAAATTATGATTTCTTATGGTGGAAATATATTTTATAATCCACCCGCCTATCTTTACAAAATTGTTCTATCTCCCTTTGCACTTTGTCCCAATAATCGCTGCGGCCAAAATATATGGCATTATATTTAACCACTAAATCCGGATTATACCCTTTTAAAAACTTATAAACCTCATTTTTAATTGAAGGATAAAGATTCAAATTTTCAAACCAATATTCACTAACAAAATCTTTAGTCAATTCAATCAACCGCCGCCAATCACTAATCTCCGGAAAGATGGGAGAAATAAACATCACCGTCCTAACCCCGGCGCTGTGCAATTTCTTTAAAGCCTCAATTCTCCGACTGGTGGAAATTGATCCTGCTTCTAAGCGGCTCTTTATCTTCTCGTCTAAAAAAGATACTGAGATGCTGACGGTACAATGCTTAAACTTTTTCAATAGATCAATATCGCGCAAAATTAAATCGGATTTGGTAATAATATCCAAAGGCGGCTGGAGCGGAATTAATTTTTCTAAAATTTGCCGAGTTAGTTGATACTTTCCTTCCAGGGGCTGATAAGGATCGGTGACCGAGCCGATAATTATTGATTTGTTTTTATATTTATCCAAATTAGCCGGCAACAAATCCAGGGCATTAATTTTGACATCCACAAACTCACCCCAAGGTTCAAGATGGCCAGTGAAACGCTTCATGAATCTGGCGTAGCAATAAATACAGCCATGACTGCAACCGACATAGGGGTTAATCACAAAATCACCACCCGGTAGGTTGGATTTAACGATAATTGAGGCGGCTTTAATTTCTTTGATTACCATATCAGTATAGTTTAACAAACTATAGCCAAAAATTCTAATAAAAAACCGTCGTTTGTGAGACGACGGTTATATTGAGTCTTTCTTTAGACTATTCTTCTTCCATAGCTTCAAGGAGCTTTTTCCACTCCACTTTGGGCTTCCAAATTATATTTCCCTGTTCAACCAGATGAAACACTTGCGGGTCATTCTGCTCAAATTGTTCGGTGGGGATATACAGAGCGGAGAGTACCGGCAGGCCATTCCATTCCGTTTTGCCGGAACGGTTGAAAGCGCAAACGATGCCGCTCACCCTGGCTCCCTGTTCTTCAATTAATTCTTTCAGCTTCTGAGTGGTGCTAAAATTGTTGCAAACATCCTCCACAATCACCACATTATCACCGGAAAAAATTTCATGGCGGTCAATGATCTGGCGACTCTGTTCTTTAATGCCGTCAGCCGGTATTCCCAGGGCAGTCACCTTTTTTTCAGCAAAAATTGTCCGACAATTTAAGGCCTTGCCAATCGCGCCAGCCAGCAGAATACCTCCCATCGGAGCGCCAATTACCACATCGCAAGACAGGTTAGCCTTTTTGATTTCTTCGCTAATTAACTTAGCAAAGTAACTGCGGGCGGCGGGCTGAGATTCGGCGCGGGAAAAATTGAAATATTCAAAACCCACATAGTTCTTGGGACCGTTGCCAGATTCATAGGTACCGGCATACGCTACCAGAGGACCTACATAGCGGCCGGCCTCTTCGCTAAACGGACTTTTGTAATATCCGCCGCAAAATTTCAAAGTGGCTAAAGGATCTCCGGGCACGACTACATTGGCTTTAGCCGCATTAATTTCCCCTTCGGTAAATTTGCGGCTTTCTGCCGGGCTGATACCTTTCTCCGGGTTTCCCCGGGTCATCTGAGCTCCCATCACGACATAGGTGGCTCCCATATCCAAAGCCTTCTTGACTCCGGTTATCCGCTTCTGATGTTCATCTTTCTTGGTCATCCACTGGTCCCGGATACCGGGCACAATGAACTCACAGGAGGCAGGCAGGTTCTTCTTCAAAAACGGCAGCTCGTGCGGCGAGCAGACCACCATTTCAAACGGCTCTCCGGGTATTTCAGCCTTTTCTTTATACACCGCACTAATATTCATGTAGTCGTTGTATATTTTGACCTCCGGCTTCATACCAAAACGCGCGGCGCACTCTGCGGCCGGAATATCAGTCAGCATGCTGAGCAAAGCCAGCTTGGTGTCCGGTAATAATCTCCGGAGCTTGATGATTCCTTCCACCGATACCAACGAGGTGACGGTCAAAATATCCGGTGGACACTCAACATACTTTTTCAGCACATTCTCCATAGTGGCCGAAACGTCGTTGATCTTCAGATCCAGAAAAATGCCGGCCTTAAAACCACCGCTGGCCAAATTCAATCTGATTTCACGAACAATGGCCGGACCACCGGCATCATCATTGTGAACACCGTCATTGAGTTTTACATAGGCTAACTGGTCTCCCAATCCGGGAGCAGCCAACAATTCGTCCAAAGCCGCATACAAAGCTGCAGCGTCGCGATACCCGTCTAAGGGCAGAATAACTACTTTTCTCTTCATTTTTAAGGGTTTTGGTGATTACTGATTTTAATTATTAATTAACGATGACAATCAAATTATTCTACTGTAAACTCTAGCGGCTGTCAATCTGATAATTCAGTTCAACCACTAAATTAAATTCTCAAATACCGGCCGATAAATATCATCTTTGGCCTCTATTCTTAATTCATTCCGATTAATCTTTTCCGCATATTCCACCGGCGCTTCTAAGACCACAGCCAAGGGCCGGCGCTCATTTCCTTCTCCCATGCATAGCACGGCGGCCGTAGCCAGGCTATCAGCCACATCTACCCGGGAATAATGGAAGGGCCGGCCGAAAATATCTAATTCTTGGCGATAGTCTTTTAGTCCTTTAATCCCGGCATACCCTAAAGCTATTCCAGTTATCCCCGAACGCAAAGGCAAAGAACGGCTGTCGGTGATAATCACGCCCAGATTTTTTAATCCGTGTTTTTTCTTTAAATAGTTTCTAATCTTCCCTGCCGCCCGGAAACTATCTTGGGGCAAAAGAATTAGGCTGCCGTTAGCATTGCTTTCATCAATACCCGCATTAGCCATCACTTGACCGTCTTTGATAGTGAGGCAAACATATTCAGTCGGCAACACAAAATCACTTTCCCGCTTTATCGTCTCCGCCTTAATTTGCTCATCAGCATTCTCCACTATTCGCCCTTCAGACAAAGCCACTATTTTAGAAGTGACAACCAACACACTCTTCTCGGCTAGGCGAGGAAAATAATCGTCAATAAAAGACAAGAGGTTTTCTTTTGGTTTAAATATCCGAGTTTTAATAGTTTTAATTTTCATATAGTAATAATTTAATAAACAAAAAACGCCCCGGAGGGCATCTTCATTAATCAAGCCCCTCCCCGTTAGCAAGAGATTATTCCTTTATTGAAACCAGACCAGGTTGTAGTAGTTTTGCTGATTAACATAGTGAACTTGATAATTTAAAAACCAAAATATTTTAGAACCGGCTTGATATTAGGAGCTAACTTTTCTTTATCTAAATCATTAATATCTATCCAGCGCCATTCCCTAATATCCTTTCCTGGGATAATTTCCCCTATTCTTTTAGCCAGGAAGTGAACTAGAATCACACTAACTTGTAATCCATTAATTTCTTTCTCGGTGTAGAAAAAATAAGGATCATTATTTAATATTTCTATCTCAATCCCCATTTCTTCCTTAGCCTCTCTTTGGGCGGCATCTTTCAAATTAGCCTCATCTTCCTCAATCCTCCCGCCGCAAAATTTCCAAAAATCATCATCACCATGCTTGTCTAGCAATACTTTATTATTTTCAACAATAACCGGGCCGGAAGCGATAATTATTTTTGACATATATTTTTATAAACTCAAATTATTATTCTCATCATAACAAAGTTCTCCTTTTTTATAAAGCCCCCAAATACATTGACAAAAGCACAAACATATTGTATTATCAACAATTAATATTCATCGCTCCTTAAAACTCTAGGCCATGAAAATACTGATTACCGGAATCGGAATTGTCGGCAAGAGTACTCTGCGGCGACAATTATTACAAAAAATGCGAACAGCTGGCGCCAAAGTGGAACACTTTGATGTTGACTGTTTTGACAGCGTGCGCCACCCCTTAGATATTGATTGCCTGAAAGAGCTTCCCCAGGAATTCTCCCAAGACACAATCTATCTAATTGAAGATGTCCACGCTACCCTGCCTCAGGCGATAATACCTCTATCAGAATATGATTTGATTATCTATCTCAAAATCGGAGCTACTGCTCAAATTCTATTCTGGAAGTCGCGAATCGCTCATTGGTTTGCCACCGGACAATATGCTTGGGAAGCCAAGACTGGCTGGCAAGGCAACCGTCGGCCCCATAGTCTGCTTAATTTATTCGGGATATTCAAAAATCTTTTTCGAAATATCTATTACCGAAAAAAATGGATTGCAATGGATTGGCAAAAAATTCGCCAGCACCCTAACGTCCAAGTTATGCAATCAACTTGGTCAAGGCGAGGGCCGAAATACACATTCTAAAAAATCGTTTTAGGGTAAAACGATTTTTTTATTTCCCTAAATTCTCTCTATCTTATCTAACCGACCCATGATCTCCCGCAAAGAGAACCAAGCGTAATCTAAATCCGCTTTGTCTCTGGAGACATAAATATATTTAGAATAAAAAGACAAGGATCTTTCTAAGACTGCAAACTTTATACTATCCACCAAAGCCTCTTTTTCAATCTGACTCAAAAGTCGTTTGCTCTGGTAACCAGAAATTAAAGCTTTAAAATTATCCGAACTCCATTTCTGTTTTTCGCCCAGAAAACACCAACCTCTAATGGCTTGGCCTAAATCAAAAATCAAAGGAGCGAAATAGAAACGATCAAAATCTAAAACAGCCACGATCTGATTATTCCGCCACAGAACATGACGTTTGCCTAAATCCTCATGGATAGAGCCGCTGGGCAGCTTCTTAGGAAACCGCAGGGCTGATAATCTTTCCGAAAATAGCGCGGCAAATTGCTTATCCAATTTTTTCTGAATAGAAAGAAAATATTTCTGGGTGGCCGCCGGATTCCAAATATGCCGGCGTTTATTTTTAGTCTGATAATTTTCAACTAAACTATGGAATCTTCCCAATAGCCGGCCAAACTCTCTCACCTCTTTAACCGTGGGCCTGGTTTTTTCTTTCCCGGAAACATATTCTCGCAAATACCCCTGATGTTTTTGCCAAGTAATAATCTTGTTTCCTTTGCTATTAGCCAAGGGCCGAGACACCGGGAAATCATTATCCGCCAAATAGTCTAAAAGCTCTATCTCAGCGGCAATCTCTCCCCTTGATCGCCATCGCGGTCCTAAAGGAGAAAGGCGCAAGAAGTATTTATTATTCTTAATTTGAATAATATAGGCAATATTGCCGCTAGTGGGCAAAGGCGTCATAGTATTAATTTTTCCCAAAGCAAAACCTGATAATATTTTAGTTAACACAGAAACTGGGATTTTTTGTTTGGTGAACATAAATTAAACTATTTTTAGCCAATCTTTTTGTTTTTATATTAACATGTCTGGTTTGGGACTTCAATTACTATATCAAAATAACCCCTATTCCAGGGGTTATTTATAGACTGCGGAGTGTCGTGGACGTTGTTAGAACTGAAATGTTTAAAAACGCCAATAATTTTAATATTTATCAAAATATTTTTTCATCAACTCATCCCACTTAGCCTGAATTTTTTGCCGTATTTTATTTTCCGGTTTTTCGAAACCATTGGTAAACCAAAGATTTAGGGTGCGAAAACCTTCTATTTCTATGCCATGTTTTTCAAATGATTTTTTATTAAAAGAAACCCGAGCGCCATCCAACCCATCGCTAACGACCGGAATGCCGGACTTGGCTCTGTCGTCAAAAAAATATTCCCGACAAAAAAGTCGCTCAGTAACATCCAGACCAAGCTGTTTCAAACTGTCCTTAAATTCCTCCAACAAGTCCCAAACATCTTCTAAGGAATTTTTTTTATTTTCCTTGTTTGCTTCTAACGACTCATTAAATAAATTATTCATATAGTTAAATAAACTGATGTTTTTACGTTGGCACAAAAATGCGGAGTGTCGTGGACGTTGTTAGAACTGAAACCTTACAAAAACCCAATTATTTTAATAATTAATATTCAACTCTAACTTCTGGCAACCAAATCTTTTTTGGTAATAATAGCATATACGCAACAACGTCCGCCAAGTCAGCTGGGTCAGTAAACTTTTCGGTAGAAAAATCTTCGCCTGTTTTAGTAAACATTTTTGTATTAGTTCCACTTTGATAAACACCAGCCACTCGGACATTAGTATCTTTAAGATCCGCTCTCAATACATCTGTAAATCCTCTAACGCCATACTTACTAGCCATATAAACAGACTGTCCTTCCTGGGCTACAATACCAGATTTCGAAATTACATTAATAATTGCCGCCTCTTCTCTACTCTTCAATACCGGCATAAACAATCTTGTAATATGGATAAACGCGGTCAAATTAATCCCAATAATATCATCGATTGTTTCCGGTTTAATATCCTCTAGCGGCATCATTTTTTGCCAAACACCAGCATCGTTAATCAAGATATCAACAGCTCTAAAATCAGAAATAATTGATTGGGCGGTCTCCTCTAATTTTTTCAGATCACTGATATCACAACTATAACTTTTAACAATAGCCCCGCCTAATTTTTTAGCTTCAAGTTCAACATCTTCAAGTCTTTTTTGATCCCTGGCAGTAAGAGCTAAATTGACACCTTCTCTAGCAAATCTGAGAGCAATCTGCTTACCAATACCATCACTAGCACCAGTAATAACAATTACCTTATTTTTAAATTCATATTAATATTTAGTTTAAATTTAATAATACGATTATACCCAAGAAATTAGCAAAAATCAACCCAATAACACAAGATTAGAATTAGAATTTGACTTTTAACACAAGATATCCTAAAATAACATAATGAATATAATAACATAATGAATATAATAATTTTATGCTAAAAATGATTAGTTTGGACGATTTTAAAAAACCCGTGGATAACACGCGCGAAATTAGGGCCACAGAACGCAACACTTATCTTTCCACTTGGAAAAAAATGTTTTGCCCAGTAACCGCCGAAGACATTTCTCGGGAAGAAAGTCAACAAAATTCAATTTTGGAAGAAGCTGAAGCCATTAACCGAGCGGCCGACAAACTAGTACAAGACAAAAAGGCTGCTAATTACACAGAAGCAGTCGATATCTTAGTTCAAACTGATTTTAAGAATAAAAATAGATTAGAAATAGCTACAGAAGAGAAGGCTCGAGCCATGGCTTTAAAATTTTCTGATATGATAAACTCAAACCAGTTTGATAAAATAGATAACATTTTGACAGGAAGAGTTTTCAGAAAACAATCACCAATCGAAAAAGAACATAGAGAAGCTGGAGAAAGAGAAATACGTAGCAGAGAAGGAAGAGGTGCGTCTTGGCAATTAAATATAGGATGGCCATCTTATAATCTTTTTTCAGAATATGAAAGCGAAATTATAAAACAAAAATATTTGGAATTAAAAAAACAAAACAATAAAAAACTATTTGAAAAATTTAATAAACACTTTAGCTACCATATAAAGGACTTAAAGGATAAAGGTAAATTATAAATGCCCCTCTTTTTGTAGTTTGGCATTCTAAGCTTATAAAGCCTCATGAGGAATCATGGGGTTTTGTGTTGTAATTTTCGCTTATCCATGACTTAACACCGCGCGGCTTTATCAAGATATTTTGGCGTTTAAACTTTTCGTTAATCTTGCAAGCAACGAACACTCACTCCGACATTCCAATTGTCATATACTCGATAAACCGTGGGTTGTCCAGCCAATAATCCCCTGAAATAAGCTGATTGTCCACTTATAGAAGATGACCAAATGTAAGTCCAAGCGCTTAGACTTTGAAATGAACTTTTATAAAAACCGGCGATAGGCCAATTAAATCCAGAAGAACCACCTATAGCCAATTTGGTCCCGGCATTAGCACATTCTCCATCTATATAACCCGTATCAATTCTAGCAGGATCACAGCTATTTGGCAAATCAGTTAGATATTGATCTAAAGTATTTTGTTCGGCATCAGATGGAATATGCCAGCCGGTGGGGCAAATACCTTGGGCGCCTTCGGAGGTGGAATATTGCATAGTCTCGTCCCATTGATAGAGGGCGCCATAAGATAAACAATTGTCAGTATCATTGTTATAACAATATTTCTCTAAATTACTGTCATCATCCTGATCTTCAGAGCTAATAACGTAGGTACCGACATTCATATTTCCGGCTAGCCAGCACTGAGCACCGATTTGGATGGTGTCATAGGTGCAAGTATCATAATCCGGAGCGTCAGTGTCGCAAGTATGCCCCAATAAACTAGTGATAGTTATTTGATCTCCGCAAACAAAAGGAGGAGTACCTCCGCCAATAGAACACGCCGCTATCCCGCTAGGGGTAGCACAAAGCTCACCGGCAGTAAGAGAACCTACTACTCCACCAGTGCAGAAGGTCAGGGTATATGACTCACCACTATTATCCTGGGTATAGGAGAAAGAGTTGGTAGTATCATCACAGCTACCATCAGCTGGGGAGGAAGCACCGGGGATAATAGAGAGATAAGTCTGGCTACCATACTCCAAAGAACCAGAGGACCATTCTTGATCAGTGGGGTATCTACCAGCATCATTGAAGAATAACTCTAAAGCCGTATTAATCTGTTTAACATCAGCTACTCTTTTAGCGTCTCTAGACTTAGCCCGAGCACTATTTAAAGCAATAACGGAAATGGTAGCAAGGATGCCAATAATGGCTATGACTACTAGTAGTTCAACTAGGGTGAAGGCTTTTTTAGGTTTCATATAAAAACAAAACTAATACTTAATTTTTATCAATACTCGTATTGTAACATATTTCCCCACCCCTAACAAATAGTGGGTGAAACAAAAATATATTAAATATCTAGAGCGAGAATTGGACTTTGGGACATAAAAAATTAGATATATTAGCCTATAAACGGCTCTTACCGATACAAAAATCACAAACACTCCTTAAAAAGCAGGGTTCGAACTGATGAAAATGCCCGAAAACAAAAGACGAAGTGAGCTTTTAGAGCTACTTCGTCCCTTACTGCGGGCTACCTCGGGCTGGAACCGTAATTTTGGCAAGCCCAGCAAGGCTTTTCGGTGATTTTTTAAGTTTTTAATAAATAAGATCCTCGTGCGCTATGATTTTCCTTGAAAAGTGACAAAAGTGACACAGGAATTGATATAAAGGTTACAGATAGATGTAACTTTATGGAACAAATTGTATAGCTTTTTCAATCGCCTTCTCCTTTGCTGGATTTATCTGTTCATTCCAACAAGTTCCAATATCCCATCTTAATGGCCATTCAAAAATACAATTTGACACAAAACTAGACATCAGATAAAAAACAAAACAAACGACAAAAACAATGCCAATAATCATTAAATGTAATTTATCCTCTTTTGTTATCTTTTGTGAACGTGGTATATTCCTTCTGTATTTTTTATATTTTCTCATATTTGTTTCACTGGGGACTTTAACAATCGTTTTACCAACAAATCTCAGCCTTTTCGCCAATTGATTCATTTAAATATGTCTGAGCATCATAATAACCACCAATTCTGTCTATTAAGCCATTTTCTAGTGCCATTTCTCCTGGCATAGACGAACCATCGGCTAATAATTTCACCTTATCAATCGGTAAATTGCGATTTTCTGAAACTGCTTTAATGAAGATATTGTGCGTTATTTCCAAATCTCTCATGATCAACCTTTTCTCTTCTTCGGTTAAAGGCTTATCTGGGCTGCCATAGTCCTTAAATTTACCAGTACTTAGAGAGTTAAAAGTTAAACCTTCCTTGTTATTTTTTTGCGTGTTATCAAGATAAGACATGGTAACGCCGATACTGCCTACATCTGATAATGACGAGGCAAATATGATATCCGCACCACTAGCAGCCCAGTAAGCCGCTGAAGTAGCGGCACTACGGACAAAAACAATAGTTGGTTTCTTAGATCGTTTTAAAGCTTTGGCGACCTCTTCAGCGGCTACGGCAGATCCACCATAGGAATCAATTTCTAAAATTATAGCTTTTATTTCTTCATCTAACTCAGCCTCTTCAATCATAGCTAAAATATAATCAGAGGCGGTTTCATCATACAACTGACTACCATCTTCTGCTATGCTGTTATCGGAAATATAAGTAACTAAATCACCTCTTAACTCAATACCTTGGACATTGCATATATCATCAGATTCATCCTCTGAATAATCCGTATCAGCGTAATCCTCACTATAATAGCCTAAATCAAATTGATAACTTATTTCATCCTTAACAATTATAAAAGCGCCAAGAAAAATTATTAAAAAGGCTAGACCTTTAATTATCTTTTTAAATGAAGGTCTTTTCCAATTTCTAGGGTTTAATTTGCTGTAATTAATTTCTGCTTTACAGATTTTAAAATGGAGAATTCTTTTTAATAAGCCGGGCATAAAATTATATTCTTAATTATTTTCTAAAAAATTAATTATCCTGCTCAAATCTCTTTAATATCTGTAAATAATCGTTTTGAAGATCACTGTTAATCTTAGGATGATTTAGTTGAGTTATCTCACCATGATTTTTTATTATGTTAGCTATTTCATCCATATAAAAACCATCA
>Ga0209099_1000622_pt1 | contig 41547 bp, 27 predicted proteins | sample AD_JPNHW2_MetaG_FD_184430 | JGI IMG/M metagenome (GOLD analysis project Ga0209099, IMG submission 184430) | Active sludge microbial communities of municipal wastewater-treating anaerobic digesters from Japan - AD_JPNHW2_MetaG (SPAdes) (version 2) | ecosystem: Engineered > Bioreactor > Anaerobic...
ATGGTGGAGCCTTTTATATTGGGGACAAAGAGTCTACTCCAATTGTTCAGTTTTGTAAATACTTTGCTTCATTAGGGTACACAACAGCTTCAATAAATTATAGATTAGGTTTTTTGCCAAGTAAAAATAGTGTTGAAAGAACCGGATATAATGCTGTACAAGATGCTCATGCTGCAATGAGATTTATGGTAGAAAATAGAAATAAATACCAGATTGACACCTCATTCATCTTTGTTTGTGGAACAAGTGCCGGAGCCATCACTTCTTTAAATTTAGCATTTATGCAAAATGAAGCAAGACCGGAAAGTACTAAAGGTGGCTTCTTAACTACAGACTTAGGCCTTATCGAGAGGTCCGGCAATTTATTAACCAATACTTTTACTATCAAAGCAGTGGGAAATATGTGGGGCGCAGTTAATGATTTAAACCATTTGAAAAGCAGAAATACTGCAGTTGTTTCTTTCCATGGTGACAAAGATAGAATTGTTCCTTATGGCTACGATTTTCCTTTTGAAATTGTGAGTAAAAGTATTGGCAAGGCAGTATTTGGAAAAATGTATGGATCATTTGAAATACATAAAATGTTGAAAAAACTAAATCGAAGAGAAAAATTGTATACTTTTGAAGGCTTTGATCATGAACCACATGTTGATGCTAAAGGTCAACCTAATTCTATACACCAGTTTATCAAAACCAATATGGCAGATTTCTTTTATGTTGAGTTTGCACCTGTACCTATCGATATTTTAAGAAACTATGAAAACCTTCAATACTACTCCATCAATGAATCAAATATCAGTGATATATTATGGGGAATTGAAGGGGGCTTTATCCTCTCAACCCAAAATAATAGTGCAAGAGTTGTGTGGAAATCAGATGAGTTAACTAAATCTATTTCTGTATCAGGACGTTACAAAAATGGTGCGGCCTTTTTTAAAACTCTTGAAGTAAAATGAAAAAAAATATTTTTTTCCCCGAAAGTAACGAAGATTTTTTTTATTTTTGCTTTCGGTTCATAAAAAAAAAATGAATTTATAAGTATCTGAATTTTAACAATATAAAAAATAATGTAATGATGAGAAAGATTACAAACAACGCGAAATTAGGAAAAGTATCTATGCTTCTTAATATTCTCATTTTAATTTCTTTTATCTTTTCAATGGTAATGCTAATGAAATTTGATAAAGTAAATGTGAAATTAGTTGCAAATGAACCTATTTATACTAAAGGTGTAGAAAAAATGCAGGAGGTTGAAAAACCAAGAAGACAAGCAGCAGCTGAATATGATTTTCATAAAAATAGATTAGATTCATTAACTAAATTTGCCCTTACAGCTGATAAAAATTCATTAAAAAATATCCAAGGTGAAATTGAAAGATATACAACAAGTGTAAAAGAAAAAAAAGCAGCACTTCATAGTATTGATTCTCTTATTGCAATTGAACAAATGATGTTTGAACCTTTTCAAAAAGTAAATCAAGATTATGAAGCTCAAGTTAACGAAACAAAGGGAAATTTCCACGTTGCAATTTATATAACTATCTTTATTTTCTTACTTAAAATTTTAGCTTTTGGTTATTATAATGTTATCAACTTAAAGAATTTAAGAGTTTCTTCACCATGGATGAGTAAAAGCACTTCTCCTTATTGGGGACTTTTAGCTTGGTTCATTCCAGCTTACAACTTTATTAAACCTTACACTGTTTTTGCTGAAGTTTGGAATGAAACTGACTATATTTTAAAAGATAAAGGAATTGTTCCAAATGATACAAAAGATGATAATAACGATTTCTATTTAGGCTTATGGTGGGGCTTCTTTTTGTTAACATTCTTAGTCATGACCATTATTATAAATTCAACTTTCTTTGGAACAGAAGCAATGTATAACAAACTTTCTCACAGTGGGGTCATAATTATTACCGTTATATTATGGATTTTATTCTTTATTCAAGATACCATTATTATCAGAAAGTTCAATAAAATGAACCAACTTTTATTTGCTAATCAATCAAAACTATAATAAAATTGATCATATAAAAAAAGGGTTTGATTCACATCAAACCCTTTTTTTTATTTCAAAATTTAATATACTATTCTTTAAATAGATTGAAATCAAAATATTTACCATCCGGAGTTATTAAAAATAAAAATTGTGTTGGTGCTCCATCTTTATAATATGTAGCATAAACTAGATAATTTCTTAGATTGTTTGTATTTGTATTTTCACTATTGGCAGAATTGTATTGTTCTGCCATTTCAACTTCTATCTGTTTTGTTTGATAAACTATTTGATCCAATGCTTCGTCAGATTCCCCATTCATTAGAGCATCCTGATACATAAAATCATAGTTAGCTTTCATTTGCTCTAACATTTCTAAACTTAATTTTGCAAATCCTAAATCTGAAATGGAGTCATATTTGACAATTTTAATAGAATCATAATCTTGAATTAAAAGAACATCTTTTACATATTCAATAGCTACTTTATTAATTGTTCTTTTTAATTTCCATTTTAGGAATGGTTTATATCCAAAAACACCGATTAAAAGAAGAATAATAATTACAAATCCCGAAATGATTAAAGTTTTTTTCATAGTTAGTTATTTTAGAAAATTATTGCATAATTTGAAATTTTAAAACAATCTGTATGTTTTGGTAAAATAAAAATTTTACTAAACTGAAAAACAGGATAGACTCCGAATTGATGAATAGATCTGTCTTGATGAAACAATTCTATCTCAGCGGGAATTGAAGCCCGATATTGGTACCCATTTTGCTTTTTATAGTTTTTATTACTTTTCCATAATTCTCTTTGCTGATTATAGAGACTCAAATTGAATTGAGGGTTCAATTTGATAAAATAAATATCTTCTTGAGGTAATTGTCCTATAGTTTTTAATCCTTGTTTTTCATTGAAAGTAAAAACAGGAATATCTAAATCTTTATCATTTTGAGGAATAACAATAAACTCAAAAGTAAACGTTTGTTTAACTGTTGTTCCAATAAACAATTCCAAATAATTTTTCTCTAATTGATTCAACTCATCAATCATGAACTGAAGTGCTTCTTTTGAAAATGTAACTTCGTGATTTGCAGTGATAACATTATATCGATCTTTTCTAATTTTTGTGATAAAATCTGCCGCTTCTTGAGCTTGTTGCTCTAAAGATTTTGTAATGGTTTTGGTTTTACTGACCGGTACTTGAGTTAAAACCCCATCAATAATTCTGGTTTCAACATACGATTCCTCTTTTTCTAATAATTTCTGATCTGAATAGTTTTTAAAAAATTCAGACATTTGAGTAGGTTGTTGATATACGTATGGTTTTGATTCAACTGGTCTGATGCTATTATTCAAGATTTGTAAATAAAAATCTGATTTAATCTGCTTTTTTGACATTTCTACCAAAAACTGTAAATTTGAATCGGGAATGATAAAGCTTTGGATATCCGCTTTCGAAATTAAATAAGTTGTTTTATTTTCAGAAAAAACATTAGAGATACCCAACATTTTATCAGCAAAATCAGAATAATATCCTTTTAGTTGTTCATTCTTTTCAACAGTAATAGTTACTTTAAATGCAGTTTGAGGCAGAAAATACATAAAAAAGGAACCTGATGGCATATAACTCGAATCCATTGGTAATTGAACTACATTTTTTTGAGAAAACCCCATGAATGCAATCGTTATTAGAAAGGATATTAAAAAAAATCGTTTCATATTTATCGTAAAAAATTAGTTAAACCTTATAATCGTTGCAAAATTACATATTTATTTATACATTTTTCATAATTTTGCCACCTTAAAATGCTAAAAAATGAAAAAAATCCTGATTTTTACAATACTTTTTATAGAATTAACATTTCTGTATTCTCAATCTCCAATAAAAAACGTGATTGTTATGATTCCAGATGGAGCCGCCATTAGTTTAGTTTCGCTATCTCGATACTACAACCAATGGCTTTCCGGAGATTTAGAAAAAGAACTGGCTATGGATCCCTATATTTGTGGTTTGGTTCGTGGAACATGTTCTGATGCCCCTATCGGTGATTCTGCCCCCACAGGATCTTGCTACGCAACCGGTCAACCAGCTATGAAAGGAAATATTTCAATTTACCCTTTAAAATCAAATCAGGATCTTTACGATATTGATTCCACTAGATCTTTTCAACCATTGACTACCCTTTTGGAAGCAGCAAAGTTGGAAAAGAAATCGACAGGTTTGGTTGTCACTTGTGAGTTCTCTCACGCTACCCCTGCAAGTTTTGCATCCCATTATTACGATCGTGGAGCCGAAGAGATCCTTACCAAACAAATGGTTTACAATAACATAGATGTTGTTTTAGGGGGTGGAAGCAAATATCTGGAGCCCTATTACGATTATCTTAAATCTAAAAACTATGACATTCTAACAACCAAAAAACAATTTCAAGATTGTAAATCAACGAAATATTGGGGCGTTTTTGATCGTGTTGAACTCCCCTACTTCATCGATCAGGACACCACTCAAATACCTTCATTAGCAGAAATGACCGAAAAAGCAATTGGAACGCTTTCCAAAAATGAAAATGGATTTTTTTTAATGGTTGAAGGGAGTTTAGTGGATTGGGCGCTTCATAATCAGGATGCTAAAACAGCTATGATAGAATTTCTGGAATTTAATAAAGCAGTGGAGATTGCAATCCAATTTGCTATAAAAGATGGGAATACTTTAGTGATTATTATGCCGGATCATGGGACATCCGGGATTTCAATGGGTAATAAAAATTCAACTATTGGTTACTACAAAAAATCTTTAAATCAATTCTTTGAACCTCTTCAAATTCAAACAAAATCATTAAAAATTAATCCCATTTTAAGAAAAAAATTGAACAAAACATCACTCATCGGATTTACTACATTAGGACATACCGGCGAAGATCTCTTTTTAGCAATCTATCATCCAAACCAAAAACAGATATCCGGACATGTTAAAAATTATGAAATAAACCCTTATATCTGCGCGCAAGTGGGTTGGGTCGGTAAATTAGCTCAAATTACTGATACTCTATTTGTTCCTCATCATCAATTGTATCCAAACTTGGAAGCTACCATTGATGATCATGATAAACTAAATCCAACGATAATTTATCATATAAACGGAGACACATTAACCTATTATGGATTTACCAATTATGCCATTTTTAATGGTCAAAAGATAGAGTTTCAAAGTGTTATCGTTTATATTGATAAAAACAAAACTTTTTATCTACCCAAACAAAAAATTATGTAACTTTGTTGGCTTTTTTGATACTAACATTATTAATTAAAAATAAAACCCATTATGAAAAAAATTACAACTATTTTTAGTGCACTTATCATAGGATTTTTACTTGTTGGAAACTCTATTGAAACGAAGGCACAGATCCTTTTCGAAAATTTTAATTTAGTCACTGACTCGAATACTACTGATATTGGAACTACATTAGATCAAATTACCACAATTCCGGGATGGACTGGTTCAAAAGTTTATCAATCCACCGGAAAAGTTAAACTTGGAACTTCTTCAACTAAAGGTTATATTACTACTCCAGCATTAGACTTATCAGGAAATGGTGGAAATTTCACTATCCGTTTTAAAGCTAGAAAATGGGGAAGTGATCAATCTCAAATTAACGTATTTGTAAACACAACTGCTTATCTAGTAACCGGATTAAACTCTACTGACATGGCAGAATTTACAGTGGTAGCTAGTGGTGGAACAGCTGCGACAAACATTAAATTTGAAGGTTTCCAGGCCGCTAATGGTAGATTCTTTTTGGATGATATCGAAATTTTCCAATCGACAGATCCAATGCTTATTTTCTCTCCTAGTGCTTTAAGTTTTGGTGGTACTGAGCTAAACGGTAATGTAACCTTACCTATCACTGTTCGTGGAGCAAACTTAACTGCCGGTCAAAATGTAAACGTAGCCATTTCAGGAACAGGATTTACTACTACAACAACTACTTTATCTGCTAATACAATTATGACAGCAACTGGTGCTACAATGAATGTTACTTTTAACCCATCTGCAGTTCAGGATTATAACGAAACGCTTACTTTCTCAGGTGCTGGTTTATCTTCTAATGTTGTTTATAATTTAACTGGTAGCGGTATCAATGTTATTAGTGTATCAACAATCGCTGATTTAAGAGCAGCTGCTCCATCTTATACAGGTTCTTCTAATGTTGGAACTACTGTTTATAAATATACAGGCGAAGCTGTTGTTACTCATACGCAAGCTTATAACAATGTTAAATATTTACAAGATGCTACCGGTGCTATCATGATTTTTGATCAATCTGGTAAAATTACAGGCATCAATTTAGGTGATAAAGTTACCAATTTAATGGGAACTATGACCAATTATTTTGGAATGGTTAAATTTTTTCCAACAACCAACTGTACAGCTACTTCCCAATTTAATACTGTTGTCCCTGTTATTGTTACTTTAGGTCAATTAGATGCTGCAAATGACAATCCATTACAAGCCAAAGTGATTCAATTAAATAGTGTTACTTTTGTTCAATCAGGAAACTTTACTCAAGGTAATTATTACAGTTTAACTCAAGAATCTGTTACTCAAGATTCTGTAGTATATACAGACAATTTCGCTGCAGACTACATCAATACAGCCATTCCTAGTTACGTTGTGAACTTAAAAGGTGTTTGTTTCTATAAAGGTGGGGCAACCATCCAAAATAAAAACAGAATCGTTTTATTTAATAGAAGTTGGGGTGGTATCTCAAATTCAGTATCAGATTTTAGTGCTGCTCAAATTGGGTTATCTCCAAATCCTGCTGATAACTTTATTAATATTAATGTTCCTGCTGACATGTCAATGGAAATTTATAGTGTTTTAGGCTCATTGATTAGCAAAGGAAATCTAACTGAAGGAAATAACACAATTTCTGTAAGTGATTATAGCACTGGATTATACATTTTAAAATTACAAGAAATCAGCACCGGAAAAACATATAGTGCAAAAATCCAAGTAAAATAAAACCGCGATATCTAACTATTAATAATTAAAAACCATTATGAAAAGAACAATGACATTGATTGCTTTGGCATCTATCTTTCTATTCAGTGCTTGCAAAAAGAAAGAGCAACCTGTGAAAGTAGAAGAAAATCCATTTTTTGTTGAATGGACAACACCTTACGGAGTTCCACCTTTCGAAAAAATTAAAAATGAACATTATATTCCTGCTTTTGAAAAAGGGATGAAAGATCATGATGCAGAAATTGCAGCTATCTGTAACAACACAGAAGCTCCAACTTTTGCAAATACTATTGAAGCTCTAGAATATAGTGGAGAATTATTGAGTAAAGTTTCTTTAGTTTTCTTCAATATGACTGAAGCCATGAGTTCAGACGAGATCATGAAAATTGCAGATGAGATTACTCCTAAGATAACAAAACATGGAGATAATATCATGTTAAACAGCAAATTATTCCAAAGAGTAAAAGCTGTTTATGATCTTAAAGATAGTCTTGGTTTAGATCCAGTTCAAATTCGTTTAGTTGAAGAAACTTACAAAGGATTTGTTCGTGGTGGTGCTAATGTTCCTGCTGACAAACAAGCTCGTTTCAGAGAAATCAATGAAAAATTGTCTACTTTAACATTACAATTTGGAAATAACGTTTTGAAAGCATCTAATGAATATTTATTAGTTGTTTCTGATGTAAAAAGATTAGAAGGTATGCCTGCAAATGCTATTGCATCAGCTTTAGAACTAGGCAATTCTAATGAAAAAACAAAAGGTAAATATGTTTTCACAATTCAATTACCAAGTTGGGAACCTCTTTTACAATATTGTAAAGACAGAGAATTAAGAAAAGAGATGTGGACAGCATTAACTAATCGTTGTTTGTCAGGACCTTATGATAACACTACAATCATTAATGAGATCGTTAATTTAAGATTAGAAAGAGCTCAAATTATGGGTTTCAAGAGTCATGCTGATTTCACATTAGATGATTGTATGGCAAAAACGCCTAAAGCTGTTGATGATCTTTTGATGAAAGTTTGGAGACCAGCCATTAAAAAAGCAAAAAAAGAAGCTGCTGAATACCAAGCTGAGATCAAAAAAGAGGGTGGCAATTTCAAATTAGAACCATGGGATTGGAGATACTATAGCGAAAAAGTACGTGCAGAAAAGTTTGCTTTGAATCAAGATGAAGTGAGCCAATATTTCTCATTAGAGAATGTTAGAAATGGTATCTTTATGGTAGCCAACAAATTGTATGGTATCACTTTTGAATTAAACAAAAATATCCCTAAATATCACAAAGATGTTGATGTTTATGAAGTAAAAGAAAATGGCAACGTTATTGCAATTTTATATTTGGATTATTATCCTAGAGAAAGTAAAACCAGTGGTGCATGGATGACCAATTTCCGTGAACAATATTATACCAAAGACGGAAAAAATGTTATTCCAATCGTTCAATTGGTTTTAAACAGTGCTAAACCAACTGCTGATGCTCCATCACTTCTTACTTTCGATCAAGTTGAAACATTCTTCCATGAATTTGGACACGGTTTACATGGTATGTTAACTAATTGTAAATATCGTTCATTATCTGGAACAAGTGTTTCCCGCGATTTCGTAGAACTTCCATCTCAAATCTTTGAACATTGGGCTTCTCACCCTGAAGTTTTGAAAATGTACGCAAAACATTATAAAACAGGTGCTGTTATTCCTGATGAATTAATCAAGAAAATTGATGCTGCTTCAGACTATGGACAAGGATTCATGAACACAGAATTAATCGCTTCTTCATTATTAGACATGAAATACCACTCTATTACTGAACCTACTCAAATCAAACTTCCTGATTATGAAAAGAACTATCTTGCAGGTATTGGTTTAATTCCGGAAATTATTGCTCGTCACAGTAGTGCCTATTTCAAACATGCCTTTTCCGGTGGTTATGATGCAGGGTACTATTCTTACACCTGGGCTGCTGTTCTCGATAATGATGCATTTGAAGCATTTGTTGAAAAAGGAATTTTTGATCCTGCAACTGCAAAATCATTCCGCCAAAACATCCTTGAAAAAGGAAACACTTTGGATCCAATGTCGTTATACATGAACTTCAGAGGTAAAAAACCTTCGATTACACCATTATTAAAAAATAGAGGGTTATTATAACCAAAACTGAAAATTAAATTTTATTCAAAGGCTACCCAAAAGGTAGCCTTTTTTTTATATTCCTTTCGCCTTTAGCCCTTTGCCTTTCGCCTTTTTTTGTATCTTTGCCAATCATTTTGAATTCACATGAAAATCACTTTTTTGGGTACAGGAACTTCTCAGGGAATACCGGTAATCGGTTGTGATTGTGACGTTTGCCAATCAAATGACCCTCACGATTTTCGATTGAGAACCTCCGCTTTAATTTCGTTACAAGGTAAAAATTTATTGATAGATGCCGGTCCGGATCTCAGACAACAATTGTTGCAAAATAAAATCAAACATGTGGATGCCATCCTAATGACTCACGAACATAAAGATCACATGGGTGGATTGGACGATATTAGACCCATCAACTTTAGAAGTGAGCGTGAAATGAACATTTATGGGATGCGTAGAGTTTTAAATGTGATTGAGAAAGATTACGATTATGCTTTTAAAACTTTTAAGTATCCTGGAGTCCCCACTTTTCAACTACATGCTGTTCATGATGATCCTTTTTTGGTAGATGGAATCGAAGTGGAACCGATTCATGTAAAACACTTATCTCTTCCTATTTTAGGATTTAGGATTGACAAATTGGCCTATATTACCGATGCCAGCTTCATTGCACCTAAAGAGAAAGCTAAACTTCATGATTTAGATCTATTGGTTATCAATGCATTAAGACACGAAGAGCACTATTCCCATTTTTGTCTGTCTCAAGCACTCGGCATCATTAATGAATTACAACCTAAACAAGCCTACCTGACTCATATTAGTCACGATATGGGCTTATATGAAGAGATCAATCCAACATTGCCGGATCATGTTTTCCTTGCTTATGATGGATTACAAATTGAAATTTAACTATCTGGATCCAAAGATAGCACTTCCTATACGAATCATAGTGCTTCCCTCCTGAATGGCAATATGATAATCATCTGTCATTCCCATAGATATCTCTTTAAATTTGAAATTATCTTGAAAATAATTCGTTTTTAAAAAGTTGAAATGATCATGTAATGATTTAAATTCGTTTCGGATTTGCTCTTGATCATCTGTAAAAGTAGCCATACCCATCACCCCTACTATTTCAATATTTCTGAGTGATTTAAACATCTCACTTTCCAACATTTCGATACATTCTTGTCTGTCAAAACCAAATTTGGTTTCTTCCTGAGCAATATAAAACTGAAGCAAACAAGGAATTATTCGATTCACTTTTTTCGCTGAAGTATTGATCTCTTGTAGCAAATTAAAACTGTCAACACTATGAATCAAACTCACAAACGGTGCAATATATTTGATTTTATTGGTTTGCAAATGTCCAATAAAATGCCATTCAATATCTTTGGGTAGAACTTCATATTTACTTTTAAGTTCCTGGGCTCGATTTTCCCCAAAAACTCGTTGCCCTTCCTGGTAAAGCAATTGAATATCTTCAACCGGTTTTGTCTTTGAAACGGCAATCAACGTTACTTGCACAGGAAGTTCTGACAAGATGGAATGGTAGTTTTGAATATTCATAGTACAGGTTTAATTTTTATGCAAAATTAAATAAAAAAAAATGAACATTTTGATTTTAAATATTAACTTAAGTTCATCAAATTATCTATTTAATTTGTATACTTTTGCGTCATCAAAAATGAAAAAAATCATAAAAAATTATTTAGATGAAAAAGATTATTGTTATTTTAGTGGCACTTTTATTTTCACAAATCTCATTTGCTCAAGACAATCAAAGTAGGAATTATCAGGAATCTGATTTAACATTAACAACCCCAACAGGTTCCATTTATGGAACTTTAACCATCCCGAATGGTTGTCAAAAGTGCCCCATTGTGATCATCATTGCAGGTTCCGGGCCAACAGACAGAAATGGAAATTCTATTGCAGGAGTTGATGCTAACAGTTATAAAATGATCAGTGAGGGGTTAGCTCAAGAGGGAATTGCTACTTTACGTTATGATAAAAGAGGTATTGCGGCTAGCAAAGATGCCATGACGGGAGAAAAAGATATCCGGTTTGAAAATTATATAGATGATGTTGTTCTCTGGATTCAAATGATCAAAAGAGATGATCGTTTTAAAAATATTTATGTGTTGGGTCATAGTGAAGGATCATTGATTGGAATTGTAGCTGCAGAAAGAGAAAAAGTGAAAGGGTATATTTCAGTATCAGGGATCGGTGATAGTGCAGATAAAACATTAAGAGAACAATTGAAAAACAAACTCCCCATCTATCTAATGGTTGCATCAAATAAAATTCTTGACAGTTTAAAAGTCGGCAAAACCGTTGAAAATGTTGATAAAAATTTAATGTCTATTTATCGACCATCCATTCAACCCTATCTGATCTCCTGGTTCAAATATGATCCATCCGTTGAGATTGCAAAACTTAAAATACCCATTTTAATTCTTCAAGGAACCACAGACATACAAGTTACACCAAAAGATGCTCAAAAACTTTGGGAAGGAAATAAAAATGCAAAATTGGTCATTATTGAAAATATGAATCATGTTTTGAAAGAGTCACCTATGGATCAAAAAGCCAATTTAGAAACTTATAAAAAGCCCACTTTGCCTTTAAAAAAAGAACTTTTAGAAGAGATTATACGATTCATTCATAAATAATATGTAATTTTGCTAAATAAAAGATCCGCAATGAAATCGCGACATTATATTTCCATTATAATAATAGTTTTATTAACTATTCAAAACGTTTATGCTCAAAAAGTTGTAACGATTGATCAATGCATAGAGTGGGCTGTATCTCAATCATCTGAAAATACTCAAAAAAGTCTTAATGACCAAATTCTAAAAGTAAAATTAAATGACGTTTCCTCACATCTATATCCAACATTAGAACTCAATGGTCAAATAGGATATCAATCTGATCAACCTCACCTACCCGCTTCTTTTGGTTTAGATCCTTTGTCGAATGACTACTATGGTATTTCCATGGATTTTTCGCAAGTTCTTTATGATGGCAATCAATTTATCTACAACCGACAGTTTGAAAAACTCAAAAATCAAAATGAGATTATTCAAATTGATTTATCAATCAATCAATTAAAAGAGAGAATAATTACGATCTATCTCAATTTATTAATTGTAGATAAACAAATTCAACTCATTGAGACTGTGGAAAAGACTCTGGAGGATCAAATTGATAGATTTCAAAAACTTTTAAAAGAAGGTGTTGTAAATGGAAATACGGTTGCACAATTTGAATTGGAACAATTAAAAATTCAGCAACAAAAAGGGGAATTGAAACAAGTTCAATCATCCTTAAAACAATCTCTGTCTATTTTAACCGGCCAAAGTGTCTCTGATGCTGAATTTACTGTTCCACAACTCTCTGCCACAACTTCCGATTTAGATTCGAAAAGATTAGAATTCACCCTATTTCAAAATACCATTTCCGGACTTGATTTTCAGAGAAAATTATCTATTTCAAATAGCCTTCCAAAAATATCACTTTATGCAACTGGAGGATATGGAAGACCCGCTTATAATATATTTAGCAATAACTTTGAATGGTATTACAACATCGGATTAAAGATCAATGTTCCCATCATTTCATGGGCAAAGACAGCAGGAATCGGGGATATTATCCAACTTCAAAAAAAATTAATAGATAGTAAACAATCCGATTTTACCAAATTCAATCAAATTGCAATTCAAGAAAAAATTAATGAAATCGTTAAAATTGAAAATCTGATTATTTTAGACCAACAGATTGTTGAAAAATATAGAGAATTGACCCAAAGTTACCGACAACAATTAGAAAATGGGACAATCACTGTTTATGATTATATCAAACAGCAAAACGATGAATTACAATCACTTATCAATAAAGAAGTTCATAATATGCAACTCATAAAGGCAAAATATGAATTAAAAGCCTTAAAAGGAATTTTATAATTTTTTTTTTAGAATTTGTTTTCGTTGAAAAAAAAAGTATATTTGCAGTCTAATATGAACTGCAATGACTACTTTAACTCGACTACTCATTTCCCTTATCCCATGCATTTTCAATCTACCAACATACGCACAGGATTCCTTAAAAACAGATTTTTCTTCCACAATTTCAGCTGAGCAAATTTGCCTTTTATCCCATTTGACTGAATATTCAGCGGTTACAAATTTTCTGGAACATAATTTATTGAATTTCCATGTCGGGAATCATTATACATTGGAAGAATTAACAAATCTTAACCTGAATTATGTTTTAAAATGGAAGGAGAACCGTTTTCATTTTGGAATGAACCATTTTGGATATTCCCAATTTGGGCTTTTGGATTGTAAAGTAGGATTTTCCAAAATTTTCAACCGAAAGATATCTTTCTCATTAGATTTTTTCTATCGTTTTAAACATGTTGTTAATGTTCAGAGTAAAAATGCTATAACCTTTTCACTTTCTTTTTATGGAAAAATAAATAACAAAATGGGTATGGGATTTTATTTGTATAATCCTATAAAATCATCTTATCTGGAATCAAAGTTGTTTAAAATTCCTATTATAATGAAGGTTTTGGGAATCTACGCTATAAACAAAAACATGATAATCACGGGAGAACTGAAAAAGGAATTGCCAGGTTATTTTGACTTTATTTTTTCCACCCTTATTCATCATAAATATTTAGGATTTTCATTTGATTTTTCTAGTAAAAATATTGGATTTGGTGTTTATTGCCATTACAAAAATATATTTTTGAAAACTAAGTATTCATACCATTATTTATTAGGAGGTTCTCCTGAAATGCAACTAACATACATCTGGCATTAAAGATTCAAATCACTATGAAAACTCCATTACTCATTAGTCTCATAATCTCGCTTTTTTTAAACTTAAGTGCTCAAATAGATTCCACCTCAGTTCCAATCATGGAAAAAATAATCGATGGTGTTGAAAATATGGAATCCATACCTGAAGAATTCGAAATGAGTGAGGATCAGGAAAATGTGGTCTGGAAGGCTCATAACAAATGGAATATCAATCAACTGAATACTGAAGTTGCATTGCAAATATTTGAAATGACCGATTTTCAATATTATCAATTACAAAAATATATTGATCAACAAGGAGAATTATTGACGATTTATGAATTGGCAGGTATTGAAGGCTTTTCCTTTGAAGAGATCCAAAAATGGATCCCCTATCTGGAAGTTAAACCGGTGAAAAAATCCAAAAATTACTGGACCCATTTTTTCAAATATGGAAAACATCAATTATTAATCAGAAATGGTCGATCATTAGAACAGGAATCGCAAATAGATGAAGAATATCCTGATTCTACTAAAGGCACAGCTGATCATTTATGTTTTAAATATCAATTTAAAACGAATGATTGGTTTAGTATTTCTTTTTCAGGTGAGAAAGATAAAGAAGAGTTATTAACATGGAATAAAAAACAAAAAGGGTTTGACTTTTATTCTGGAAATATTCAATTCAGCAATATTGGCATTATAAAAAAAATCATCATTGGTGATTTTAGAGCTCAATTTGGAGAAGGATTAATATTAGGGAGTAGCTATCTTCAAGGAAGTGGAATCAATATCCGAAAATCGGGCAATAGCTTACAAGGAGTGAGTAGTTTAAGCGAATCTTCATTCTTTCGTGGGATTGCGGGAGAATTAGGTAATCAACGTTATAAGGGGTCCCTCTTTTGGGGACAACGTATAGATTTGGGCTTACTGAGTGGACACAGTGCCGGTGGTTCTCTTCAAGTTAACTTCAAATTGTTCAGATTCGGATTTCATGCTCTATTTTTAAAGAGTATTGATAGTATTAATAATGATTCTAAATTATATTCAAAATATCAATTTATTGGTTCTCAAAATGGGAATATTAGTTTTGATCACAAAGTTATTCTCGGAAAATTTTTATGTTTTGGTGAATTTGGGATGAGTTTAAATGGTGGTTTTGGATTACTGGAAGGAGTATCCTTCAATTTTGATCCCAGTACAAAAATGGTTTTGTTATTCAGAAAATATTCTACCCATTTTCAATCTATAATGGGTAATGGGTTCAGCAAAAACAGTGTTCTTAATAATGAATCCGGAATTTATTTTGCCTTTAAAACATCAGTCACAAGAAATACTACTTTGGAAATTTTTACCGATTGTTACCAAATCGACTGGTTAAAATATTTAGTTGAAAAGCCAACTCAATATTTAGATTTTGGAATTTCTATTCAAATGTCACTTAGTCGGACAGCAACCTTAGACTTCATTTATAAATATAAAACCGTCTATAAGAATCTTAGAACGAATTATATCAATGAAATTGAAAACTTGAATACCAATAAATTAAAAATATCATTTAAATGGAAAGCGCAAGAGTATCTGCATCTGAAAACAGAATTTTATTGGAATATGAATCGGGCAAATGATCCTGATTTTAATATCAACAAATCAAAGAACGGATATCTACTTTTACAGGATATTCAGATCAATTTACAAAAGCCACAGATCAGTTTGATTACTCGGTTCGCATTATTTGATTGTCCTGACTATGATGAACGCGTCTATGCTTATGAAAATGATCTTAATTACTGTTTTACGATCTTTAACCATTATCGAAAAGGGGTAAGATTCTATTTCATCTTAAAATATGATTTAGATTGGATTACATTTCAAATCAAATTCTCTGAAACGCTCTATGAAAATGGAATTCAATATAGTTACGAGGAGGGTATAATTGACCCTGAATCAAAAAAAGAGATCATAGGTCAATGTATAATAAAATTATAATAAACTGAATTAATGTACTTTATAAATTTAATCAAAAAAATAATTTCACAATAATTTCATGTTAACAAAAAAAGTAGTAGTTTTGCAGCTGATAAGAAAGGGGTGCCGAAAGGCTGAGATCAGACCCAATGAACCTGATTCGGGTAATGCCGACGTAGGGAGAGTTTCTGACTTCATAAGATTTATTCCCTCTTTCGATTTTAAGTTTAACCATTTAAAATTGTTAGAGTTATGAAAAAACAACAATTTACAACTGTCAGAGCAGCAGTCTTTTTGCTCACATTTACTTCATTATTTTTAAACGGAAATGCTCAGAACGAGCCCAATCCAAAGGACACAATCAAACATCAAATGCCTGAAGTTGAAGTATTTGGATCATTAGGAAAAAGTATGGAAAATATTTTTTCAGCAACAACTTTAAACAAACAAAACATTCAGGAAAACCTCGGAAATGGAAGTATCAATAATATTTTTGATCTGATTCCTTCTATGATTACTACTTCTGATGCCGGAACAGGTGTTGGATACACGTACATGAGAATCAGAGGGGTCGATCAAACCCGTATCAATGTGACTATGAACGGAGTAGCCATTAATGATGCCGAATCACAAGGAAGCTGGTTGGTTAATCTTCCGGATTTAGGTAATAACGTTGGTTCTCTGAACGTTCAAAGAGGTGTTGGTAATTCCAGTAATGGCTCTTCGGCTTTTGGGGCATCCATGAATTTTGCAACCATGCAATCAGGAACAAAACCATTTTTGGAAATCTCTTCCGGAGTAGGATCATTTCAAACATTTCGGAATAGCATAACTGCCGGGTCCGGATTATATAAAGATCGGGTTTCTGTTTTGGTTTCCTATTCTAATATTTTAAGCAACGGCTATATCAACTATTCTAAAGCCAGATTAAATTCATTGTTTTTCAATACTGATATAAAATTGAACAAAAAAAATTCCGTTAGTAAATATCATCACTCTTTAGTCTTTAATCTGTTTTTCGGAGATGAAAAAACTGGCTTGGCATGGAATGGGGTTCCCTCTAATATGCTTGAAAGTGACAGAAGATACAATAGCTGTGGAGAATATTTTGATGAAAACGGAAATGCATTGCATTACGATAATGAAACTGATAACTACACCCAAACGCACTTTCAACTTTTTTATAAAATTGTAAACTCTAAATCAGGTTACTTCTTGAATATTGGGACTCATCTAACCAGAGGATTCGGTTATTATGAACAATACAAAGAAGATAAAAAGTATTCTGCCTATGGATTACCAAATTATATTTTGAATGATTCAACCATTAAACGATCAGATTTTATAACTCAAAAATGGTTGGATAACTATTTTTATGGAATCAATTTTTCAACCGGCAAAAGTGTAAAATTCGCAAACGCTAACTCTTTGAAATGGAATGTAAATGGTTCATTAAATCAATATGATGGAGAACATTACGGTAAATTGATCTGGAGTCAAAATAATTCAAGTATCCCTCAAAATTATGAATGGTATTACGGAACCGGTAAAAAAACACAAGGAAATGTTGCTGGAAACCTAGCTTACCAAATCAAAAAATGGACCCTATTTGCTGAATTGCAATACCGTTTAATTAGCTACAAAATCGGGGGAATTGACGATGACATGATTGATATTAGTCAGTATTATTTTTGGAATTTTTTCAATCCAAAAACATCCATAAGTTATAATTGGAGTAAAAACAAAGTGGAACAATCGCTTTATTTCTCTTTTGCAATGGCTAATCGAGAACCAACCCGTTCCGATATTGTAGATGCTCCACTATTATCGAAACCTGTACCTGAAACATTATATGATTTTGAACTGGGATATTTACTAAATTTGGAAAAATATAGATTAAATGTAAACGGGTACTTTATGTATTATGATCATCAACTCGTTTTAACTGGTCAAATTAATGATGTGGGAGCAGCCATTATGAGCAATGTTGATAAAAGTTACAGAGCCGGTATTGAAGTCGTATCTCATTATCAACCAAATAAATACTTTACATGGAATTTTAATACAACATTAAGTGCTAATAAAATTCTTGATTACACTCAATTTGTAGAAACTTATGATGAAAACTGGGAATTTTTAAGCATGACAGAAGAATATTTAGGCACAACAGATATTTCATTTTCACCAAATATAGTAGTTGGAAATGAGTTCATCTTTACACCAATAAAAAGCTTTAACATTGGTCTTGCTACAAAATTTATTGGAAAACAATATATCGACAATTCCTCGAATGAAAACTATATTTTAAAACCGTACACTATTACCAATTTAAATTTATCCTATCAATTTAAAGAATGCAAGAACTTCAAAGTATCAATATTCTTTAGCATTAACAATATTTTTAATGCGAAATACGAAAGCAATGCATGGTTGTGGAAGGCTTATGTTGGAGGTGTGGAACAGTTTTCCGACGGATACTACCCCCAAGCTGGTATCAATTTCTTCGGTGGAATTAAAGTTAGATTATAAATAGAAAAAGTTGTATTTTTGCATGTTAAATCTATTCAAATCTAGATTATAATCATGAAAAAAATTACAAGAAATATCGCTGTTTTTATTCTTACAACACTCGTATTTGGTGCTTGTATCGATCCCGTATATTTTGATCCCAATTTGCTTATCGGAAAATGGTCACGCCCCTCCCCTTTTGCAACAATTGAAAATCCTGGAGATGAATATTTTCGTTATGACGAGAATGGTGGAGGTGCTACTTGGGATACATCAGAAGATGTTACCGAAGAGGAGGCTCAAACTTTTACTTGGGAGCTTTCAGGCAGCCAACTAACTCAAATTCATACTATTGAAATGGGTGGTACTGTGACAAAAATTTATACCCTAACAGAACTTACCGGAACAACTTTAACGTATAAAGATGATTTCGGGAAAGTATTTACGTTTACCAAAGCTCAATAATCATAACTAAAAAGATTCCGAACATGAAAGCAAAAACTAAAAAAATACTTAAAATTACCGGTTTTTCGTTAATCGGATTGCTTAGTTTGTTGATTATAGCAGGGTTAATTCTGATCTATGTAGTTTTCACCCCTGAAAAACTGACCCCAATGGTCAAGGGTCAACTCAAAAACTATATCGTTTGTGAAACCGATTTAGAGCAGGTTGAATTGACACTTTTCTCTACTTTTCCTAAAGTTTGTGTCAGAATTGAAAATATTACCATGCAAAACAGCGTAAAAGGGGCTCCTCACAGTCAATTTTTAAAAGCAAAAAATATCGATATTGCATTAAATATTAAAGCTTTACTATTTGAAAATCAAGTAAAAATATCCGGAATTACACTTAACGAAGCTCAGGTTCATGCCTATTGTGATCGCTCCGGAAATGCGAACTATATGATTATGAAAGAGGATCCCGCTGATACAACTTCTGAAGGATTTGATCTTATTTCCTTAAATTTTATCCGTTTTGAGAAAAGTACTATTAGTTATGTTGACGATCAAAGTGAAATCTATTTTAGTGCTCAAAATCTTGATGGGAAACTAAAAAACATGGAAATTAATGATGCTCTTTTTAAAACAGATCTTCAACTAAAGAGTTCCAACATGTATCTTGGAATGGGAACTGATCCTTATTGGAATCATTTTCCTATGAAACTTAAAATGGGTTTAACATATCAATTTGAATCCGGAGATATACTAATTGATGAACTGTTCGCTGAAAATGGGCAAAATAAAATTTTTGTGGATGGAAAAGTTGGTAATGATGTTCCTAATGATGGATTTGTTTTTGATTTGGATTATGACATTGAAACTGAATCTATTGATGCATTAATCAAAGTGATTCCACCATTTTTTGCTGAATATGTGGAAGGATTTATATTGAACGGTTACGGAAAAATGTCAGGAAAAATATATGGTAACTTCAATGATCAATCGATGCCAATCATTGCGGGAGAATTGAAAGTCAGACGTTTTAATGCAGTTTATCAAGAGATGAAAAACATACCGATAACGGATGGTTATGGTATTTTCGACATATATCTGGATATGAATCAGGAAGATAGCACTAAAATAAATATTAAATCATTAAAATTTAATACTTTAAAATCAACCTTTGAAGCCAACGGATTGGTCGACCAAGTGTTTAAGGATATTCGATTTGATGGAAATATTAAAGCTCTTGTTGATTTACCTTCTATCACTGATGAATTTTTAGATTCTACCGGATATGATTTAAAAGGAAAATTAAACTTAGATCTTTACACCAAAGGGACTATGACCCAAATTTCCGAAATGAATCTGGATCAAATCCGTTTAAAGGGAAAAATGAGGGTTACACAATTTACCATGACCGGGACAAATGATACTTTGTTTGTGGAGACACCCAGGATGGAGGTTGGGATAGAATTCAACAAACCAAGAGAGGGTAAAAAAAGAGATTTTTTACTTGCAGAAATCAATGCTGCTGATTTGAAAGGATCATTAGGAAACACCGGAAAAATGGAACTATCCAGAGCAAATATTTCATTAAGAACCAGTGATTTTACTGATTCCTTAAAATCATTAGAGGTTCATTGCAAATATAACATTGGCCTATTTGACGGATATTATAATGGTAATTCAGGAAAAGTTGCCTCATTAGTAGGCTCTTTTAGTATAGATGAACTGAAATCAATAAATAGGAACAACTATCAAATTGTAGCAAATGCTGTGGATCTAAGAGCTACTCAGATAGATAGTCTTGGCGTTTCTAATGTAACTGCTCAAGGTATTAAAATCAACTTTAATATCACTGAAAACTACGGAGAATCTAATACTCTATTGAAATGGGTTCCTGTTGGGAACATTAGCATCTCTCAAGGGGTTTTGGATTCCTATTTGATTCCAGAAAAAGTACTTTTACCTGTCTTTATTTTTAAATCTGAAAACGACACATACGAAATTACAGATAGTAAAATTTTGCTAGGAAAATCTGACTTTTCATTAGTAGGAACTGTCTGGAATTTAGAGCCCTATTTGAAAAAACAAGGGGTATTAAAAGGGGATTTAACTTTTAAATCAGATATTACCGATATCAACAGAATTATGGATTTAACCTCATCTGAGACCGGCAGTGAAGAAGTTGCCAGCACTCCTGTTCCCAGAAATGCCGGAGACCCATTTCTAGTGCCTTTAAATGTTGATATTTCATTGAAAACAGACATCAAGAGAGCACTTTTTAATGATAGTGAAATCAAAGATATTACGGGTGGTATAGTAGTGAAAGACGGCAAATTAATTTTAGACGGATTGAAACTAGACCTTCCGGGAAGTAGAGTTTATGTTACCGCTTTATATAGAACGCCTAGAAAGAATCATCTGTTTATCGGGTTAGATTATCACATGTTGAATGTTGAAATTGAGAAATTAATTGCCATGTTTCCTGATATAGATACGATCATGCCCATGTTAAAATCGTTTAAAGGACGTGGAGAGTTTCATTTTGTAGCAGAAAGCTATATGTTTTCCAATTATGATTTAAAAAAATCCACCATAAGAGGTGCTGCAGCCATTTCCGGTCAGGATCTGGTGCTCATGGATGGACAAACATTTTCAGAGATTGCCAAAACGCTTATGTTTAGTAAAAGAACTGAAAACAAAGTTGACTCCATTGCTGCCGAGTTCACTTTGTATAAAAATGAAATAGATGTGTATCCATTTTCATTGAAAATGGACAAATATCGTGCTGTTATCAGTGGAAAACACAGCTTGGATATGAGTTTTATCTATCATGTTTCCTTAGTTGATTCACCGGTACCCGTTAAATTGGGCGTTGATATATCTGGAACGTTGGATAACTTATCCATAAGACCTGCAATACCAAGATATGCTGAATTGTATAGACCTGTAAGACAAGAAGCCATTGTTAATGAACAGTTGAATCTTAAGAAGATGATTCGTGAAACTTTACTCGGTCAATCGGAATAATTTTAAGATATTTTTTTATTAAAATTTCCAATTGATCTTTTTTGATCGGTTTCATAATATAATCAGTGAACCCATTTTCGTTGAGTAAGTCTTCATTTCCGTTCATAAAAAATGCAGATTGAGCGATAATAGGAATGGTTTTATTGAATTTTCGGATCTCTTTCATTGCCTCAATGCCGGTCATTTCGGGCATTTTTATATCCATTAAAATCAGATCCAAATGTTTCGATTCTTTAACCATATTAACTGCATCAAGACCGTTTACGGCTCTAATTATTTGAAATCCCAATTTCTTCATCAGAACATTTAAATACTGAAAATTATTATCTTCATCTTCAGCAATTAATATGTTATAAATTACATCTGAAGGTAATGTCTGATTTTGCTCAATAGTGGAAGAAATATCGTTTTGAGAATTTGAATGGATATAAGGTAAAAAGATAAAGAATGTAGTACCCATATTCACTTCACTCTCAACCCATATTTTCCCTTCTAATTGTTCGATATAAGCTTTGGAGATAGACAAACCCAACCCAGAGCCCTCCTGATTCTGTGAATTTTTCATATCTGCCTGGATAAAACGTTCAAATATTGCATCCATTTTATCCTTTGGAATGCCCTTTCCACTATCTTTAATTGAAATTTGAATTCCGTTACTTTTTTCAATTAGCAATAGATCAATAGAACCCTTTTCAGTAAATTTAATTGAATTTTTAATTAAATTGGTAAGGATTCCATTTAATTTGTTTTTATCTGTGAAAAAATTAATTAAATGATCAGATTGATTTTGAGGTACATACAATTTAAAATCCAACCCTTTTGCGTCAACTTGTGGCTTGAAAAAATGAAACAGATCTTGAATAACATGAAACAAATTGACTTCTTCAACATCGATTTTTACAAATCCTGCTTCAATTCGAGACATTTCGATAATATCATTAATGGTTTCGAGAAGTCTTTGTCCACTTTTAGAAATAATTTCAATAAAATCATTTCTTTCGTTTTCACTAACAGATTTATCTTTAAGTAGTTCTAAAAATCCTAAAATTCCACCTAATGGTGTTCTTATTTCATGACTCATATTAGCCAAGAAATGAGATTTTAAAAGGTTGGTCTCTTCTGCTTTGTTTTTAGCTTCAATGAGAGCCGCATAGATCTCTTTTTTCTCAGTGATATCCTCTTTAACACCAACATAGTGAGTGATCTCTCCTTTCAAATTTTTAATAGGAGCTATCGTGGCAGCCTCCCAATATGTAGTTCCATCTTTTTTAATATTCTTAAATTCCCCAACCCATACATTTCCACTCATAATGGTGTTCCATAATTGTTCATATTCTAAAGAAGTTGTAAAACCTGATTTTAAAACATTAGGATTTTTACCGATTAATTCATCATAAGAATACCCCGTTACTTCTGAAAACTTTGGATTCACATATTCAATTGTACCGCTTATATCAGCAATTACAATACTCACCGGACTTTGTTCAACAGCTCTGGATAATTTAATGATCTTTTCTTCCGTTTGTTTTCTTGATGATAAGTCATGCACAAATACCAGGTTGGATTCTTTTCCCCGGTATTTTATTGGAGCAGCACTAGTTGTTACTACGATTCTCGATCCATCAATTCTAATGTACTCTTGCTCCATTAATTTTGCATTTTGTCCAGTTTCCTTTTGAATATTTATACGAGATTTTACAATTTCATGAAATTCAGGTGCAATTCTTTCAAAAATATCAGTTCCAATCAATTCCGATTCATCTTTTGCATTAAGCAAATCAAGCATTTTTGGATTTATGAAAGTAAAAACACCCTGAGTATTAACAAATATTCCATCAGGTGCATTTTCGAGAATCGTTCTAAATCTAAATTCACTTTCTGACAATGAGGTCTCAGTTCTTTTTTCAGAAGAAATATCTTTAATAACTCCAATAATACGAATGGGATTGTCATCCTGATCAAAAAAGAATTGACACACAAAATGTATCCAACAAATCATTCCATAAGTAGTAATAACACGAAATTCAGTTTGAATACTCTCTTTATTAAGTTTTGCATATTCCATTTTCCGGGTAAATGCAGGAACATCATCAGGATGAATATACTCAAAAAAATCTTCAAATTTTCCTTTGTTTTTTTGGCGTATTTCCTTCAATAAAATATTTTCAGAATCTGAAAAACTGATGGTTTGTGTTTTTAAATCCTTGTCAAAGAAAAGTAAATCTGCTGCTTTTAATGCTAAATTAAGGCGTTTATTATCATTATCAACTTTTTTAGCCACAATATCCCTTCTAATTCGATGTTGTAATAAAAAACATAATGCACTAGATACAATTGGAAAAATGATTAAAGTAGGTAACGTTAGGTTTATAAATAAATAAGTTGAAACTTCTTTAGTATATATTAGTATCGCTATTGACATTAAAATATGACATACTAGTCCAAATAAATAAATTTGTATATGGGAAAGTTTGTCCAACTTTTTTCTCCAAAAGAGTCTTGCAAATAATCCAAATGAACCTGATACAAAAATAATTGTAATCCCAATCCAAGTTGAGGCTCCACCTTCCAATATTCTGAAAAGGATTGTAATTACCATTGCAATGATTGTCGGAATTAATCCGAGAAATAATCCTGTTACAGATAAAAGTACGGATCGAGTATCTATAATATGGCCTGGCTCAAGTTCATTCCCGGTAATCATTAATGCTATTCCAAGTAACCCGACGAAAAATCCCCCGATAATCTTAACAACAAACTTATTTGAAATAATATGATGATGAGTCAATAAATCAAAAATTACAACCAGAGAAATTAATATAGCAGCATTTTGAAAAAGTGAAATTAAGATATCGTTTTCCATGTTAATTGATCAAATAGATTAAATCATTAAAATTAAAATTCTTATTCAACAACTATTTCATTACAAAAAAGATGTGCATCGTTTCCTTCTCCCTGTGCATCTTGCGGAATTTTTCCAATAGATTTAGCTACAATGCGTATATATCTTATTGTCATTTTCTTTTGAAATTGAACATCTTTAATCCCTTTGATTTTATAATCTTCAGGACTCCATATTTTTTTATCAATGACTGACCAATCTTTACCATTTTCGGAAGAATAAAATACTACTTCTTTTGGTCCATATATCCAGGAATCAGGGGCATTATAAAATTGCATACTCACCTTATGAATAGCCATTGGCTCTAATAAGTCAATTTGAACATCCATATCCTTTCCAAGTGTTCCTACCCATCGATTCCAAGCATTGCTTTTGGCAACAATTCCATCAGTCAGCGCATATTGATGACCTCCTGAATAGGAAGGATTTACATTGCTCATTTGATATGGTTTGCCGGTTCCTTTATGAATAATCAATTTTTCTGAATATATGGGTGAAAAAGATATTCCACTTTTGAATGCTTGAGCTTTAATATTAACATTTTTACTGATTACAATGGGTGTTAAATAAAGTTCAGATTTCATAGTCGGTTCAGTTCCATTTAAAGTATATCTGACTTCACAATCCTTACACTCGGAGGTGAGTTCAATTTGCGGTTTTTTAGCAATGCTTGACCATTGGGTTGATGCTTTAATGGCGTAATGACTTTTTGAATAATTAACCTTTAATTGATCCAGACGGTTGAAATGAGTTGTTAGTCTGTTTAAAAAATCTTGATAATTTTTATTATCTTTAGGGGACCATGCAATTTCTGCTACTGCAGCTGCTCTAGGGAATATCATATATTCAACATGTTCTGGAGTGGCTATGTATTCAGTCCAAAGATTGCCTTGTAATCCTAAAATAAAATGTTCTTTTTGTTCTGGTATTGCTGCAGGAATCGGATCATATTCATACACTCTACTCAAAGGTAAGAACCCACCAATTGCAACAGGTTCACTCTCCGGAACTCCTTGATAATAATCCAAATACATATTTCCATTTGGAGTCATGATGGCATAATGGTTTTGATTAACTGCTTGAATCGCACCATCTTCTCCTCGCCACGACATAATAATTACGCCTTGAGGAATTCCCCCTTCTAAAACCTCATCCCATCCAATCACATGTCGACCTTTAGATTCAATGAATCTGGAAATTCTGTTCATAAAATAGGTTTGTAACTCTTTTTCATCTTTAAGACCCTCCTCTTTGATTCTCTTTTGACATTTAGGGCACTCTTTCCATCTTGTTTTTGGACTCTCATCTCCACCAATATGGATGTAGGGAGAATTGGGAAACATGATCATTACTTCAGCTAAAATATTTTGAAGAAATTCAAAAGTTTCATCAGTAGTGCAGAAAACATCATCAAATACGCCCCAGGTGCCGGCAACTTGATGTGGGCCTCCTGTACATGAAAATTCAGGATATGCCGTTATTGCAGCCAATGCATGTCCTGGCATCTCAATTTCCGGAACTATGGTTACAAATTTTGATTTTGCATATTCCACAACCTCTTTTACTTCCTCCTGAGTATAAAAACCTCCATAAGGAGTTTTATCATAACCCAATCCGGAATTATAATGACCAATCCAGGTTTCATTTCTTCTGGATGCAATCTCTTGTAGTTTGGGATATTTTTTAATTTCAATTCGCCACCCTTGATCATCCGTTAAATGCCAATGAAAGAAATTCATCTTATGCATTGCCATTAAATCAATGTATTTTTTAATGAATGAAACAGGAAAAAAATGTCTACTTACATCCAAATGAAGTCCTCGGTAGGGAAAGCGTGGAAAATCTTTAATTTCACAACATGGTAATTCCACAACAGAGTTTTCATTAAAATCTTTTTGATAAACCTGAGGTGGCATTAATTGCATCAATGTTTGAATAGCGTAGAAAAAACCTATTTCTGTTGAAGCTTTAACTTCCAAACGATTTTTAGAAATACTTATAACATAACCTTCTTTACCTATTTCTAAATCATTTTCCAAAATAAAAGACTGATTATTAGTAGTCTCTTTTTCCAGAATAGATCTTAAAGTGGTTTTAAATACACCCTCTTTTGCAGTGAGTGAAACAGGTTTCGGAATAATGTCGTATTGATTTTGAGCTGATAAGAATCCAAGGATTAAAATAAAAGTTAAAAGGGAAACAATTTTCTTCATCATTTTTTAAATTAAGTTGCAAATATAAGGATATTTCATATAATTTTGTAAAAAAAAACGACATGAGTGCATTTAAAGCATACGATTTCAGAGGTATTTATAATCAAGACTTTACTCTAGATACCATATATAAATTCGGATATTTTCTTCCAAAATTATTAAAAACAGATAAAATATTGATTGGTAGGGATATGAGAATATCATCTCCTGATATGTTTATTGCATTATCCAATGGAATTACAGATTCAGGCGCGGATGTATATGACATGGGATTAACCACTACTCCAATGGTGTATTATTTCACAGCAAAACATGATTTTGAGGGTTCTGTCATGATTACTGCTTCTCATAATCCAAAAGAGTACAATGGACTGAAAGTATCCAGAAAAGGGGCTCTTCCATGTGGCTATGATACTGGTTTAGGTGATTTGGAAAAAATGATCCAAAATAATCCTGTAATTCCTTCTACTCAAAAAGGCAAAATTGTTGATTATCCGATTAAAGATGAATATATTACATTTTTAAAAACCTATCAAACAGATATTTCCAATTTAAAAATTGCAATGGATTGCTCAAATGGAATGGGTTCGATTTTAGTAAAAGATATTTTTGGCACACAACCAACCTATATTTTTGATGATTTGGATGGACGTTTTCCTAATCATGAAGCAAATCCATTAGAGATGGAGAATGTCGAAGACTTAATGGAATTGGTTCATCAGACAAAAGCTGATATTGGGGTAATTTTTGACGGTGATGCAGACCGGGTTATGTTTGTGGATGAAAAAGGGAGCTTTATTCCACCGGACTTGCTTATTGCAGTAATGGGACACTATTTTCATGTACATCCCCAATATAAAAATGGGGGATTGTATATCCAAGATATCCGAACTTCAAAATCAGTAGCCGAATATTTAGAAAAATTCAACTTCTCACCCTATATCTGGAAAGTGGGTCGCGCATTTGCAGCTCTTAAATTGCGTGAAATAGATGGTATTTTTGGAGGAGAATTTGCCGGGCATTACTACTTAAAAGATTTTTACTACTCTGATTCAGCGATGGTGGCCTCTTTGATCATTTTGAAAGTGTTTAGTGACATGAAAAAAGATGGTATCTCCGTTTCACAACTGATCCAAAAAATTGCCACTTACTCCAATACCGGTGAAATTAACTTTAAAATCACTCAGAAAAGTGAAGCCATGGAGGCTTTAAGAGCTCATTTTTCGCAACAGGAAGAAGTAACAAAGTTCATGGATTTTGATGGATACCGTATCGAATTTAAAGATTGGTGGTTTAATGTAAGACCCTCCAATACAGAACCTTACTTACGATTATTAATGGAAGCTAAAACCCAAGAGTTATTAGATTCCAAACTGGAAGAAGCTAAATCAATCATTAAAAAATATACCTAATCTCTATGAATGGTGATCCTAAACTATACGTACTTCTTGATCAATTAAACATTTCTTACGAATATATTGAACACCCGCCTGCCCCAACGATTGAAATCGCCAAACAGTATTGGGAAGGTCATGATGCACAACACTGCAAAAACCTGTTTTTCAGGAATCACAAAGGGAACAAACATTTTTTAGTGATTCTGAATTGCGATCAGGAGATGGATATTCATTTTATTGAAAAACTACTAAAACAGGGCAAATTAAGCTTTGCTTCAGAGGAAAGACTGCAAAAATGGCTCGGCGTTTCACCTGGATCTGTAACCCCATTTGGATTGATCAATGATCCCGGTCATCATGTGCATCTTTTTATTGATGAAACACTTCTAAAAGCTGAAAAGCTAAGCTTTCACCCGTGTCAAAATACAGCCTCTTTGATCATACAACAATCAGATTTTATTAAATTTCTGGATTATTGTCAGAATCAATATGAATGGATTAATTTATATTAGATTTTGGATAGATCTCTTCCCACCAGGTTGGATCATTTTGTAACCATTTGGCAAACCAAGCCTGCATTGTTTTAGCCCAATAGATTCTTTTGTAATAATCGGAAACGCCATGGTTTTCACCCTCCACTTCAATAAATTCTACAGGTTTACCTAAGATTCTTAAAGCATTGTACATCTGAATACTTTCGCCGATAGGAACATTATCATCCTGATCCCCATGTAAAAGCAGAATCGGAGTTTTTATCTTATCCGCACTAAACAATGGACTTTGATTCACAAAAAACATTTTATTATTCCAGGGATAAGTGTCAGCATTTGCTACTGAGCAGTATCCAATTCCCCAGTTTCCTTCTCCCCAGTAACTGGTTAAAGCGCTAATTCCTGCGTGACTGATAGCTGCGGAAAACAGATCCGTTTGAGTTTGTAAATACATGGTCATAAAGCCACCATAACTAGCCCCAAAACAACCCACTTTTGTGGAATCTATATAAGAATGTGTTCTGAAGAATAGTTTGGTTCCTTGAATAATCTCATCTGCAGTTCTGATTCCCCAGGCATTAACGTGTCTAGCGCTGAACTCTTGCCCAAAACCGATTGTTCCACTAGGATTTAAAGTATAAACGACATAACCCAAAGCGGCATACATGTGCATAGAATAGCTAAATTCGAGACTTCTCATGGTAGGTGTAGTTCCTCCATAATAATACACTAACATCGGATAAGTTTTAGTGGAATCAAAATGGGGAGGTAAATAAAACCTACCGGTAATGGTTGTTCCATCTTCAGTTTTAAAATTCCAGTCCTGTACCTTTCCTAAAACAATATTTTGAAGTTTTTCTTTAGATAAATCATATAAACACTTTGCAGCAGACTTCTTCCCTCCATAAAAATAGAATCGATCAGCATTGGATGCACTTTGACCATAAAAATTGAATACCGGAGCCTGAGAAGCTACAGAGAACTCTTTTACAACATCTTCAGGTAAATTAAATTTAGTAAAAGTGGCACTCTTTGGATTATATTGATAGATTGAATTACAATCTTTATCTACCACTCTCATATAAATAGTTTGATCCGCACTATTCCATACCGCACTTTCAATAGAAGGATCAAAATTCTTAGTTATCGGGGTCACTTTTTTATTACTAATATCAAAAATAAATAATTGATTATCATAAGAATTAGCGATCGGTTCTTTTCCAATATTTAAACCTACTTTACTAAAAGCTTCAGGAGCACCGATGATTAACAATTGTGTATCATCGGGTGAAAATTGAGCACTTCCGGCATAAGGTTCGTTTTCATATAGAGTGTCAATGGCCAGAGTTGCCAGATTCAAACGATATAAATTGTTATAGGTGAATGGTCTTTTGGTATAATCTGTTTGGGAACTTCCAACAAGAATATACTGACTATCATGACTAATATCATACAAATAGGTAGATCTATTTCCAAAAGTCAGCGGTTGGTAAACACCGGTTTTAAGATCATATTTAGCTAGAGCATAGCGGGTTCTAAATGCATTATAGCGGTCGCTGTTATCTAAAATACGATTCATCCCGTTTTTTTCCTTAGGTGCTTCCGATTTGATGGTATAAATCAAAGTATTTTCATCTAATGCCATAGTGAAATCTCCTTCCGGTAAGTTGTTTTCTATGATTTTAATTTGAAAATCAACAGGATTCATCAGGATCAATTCAATTCCTTTTAATCCATCACGGGTATAATAGATCAGGTTGCTTTTTGGCATCCAATGGGCTTGTGTTAAATAGCCATTATTTTGAAGCATCACTTTTCCAGTCTCATTATCAATCAATTCGGCATATTTAATTGTTTTATTATCAACCCTTTCTGAATAATCAACCAAACAATATTTTCCGTTAGGTGATATTTCTACTCCACGGATATTTTTACCGTCTTGCAGATTATAGATGGAAAAAGTTCTGATGTTCTCGGTTGAAAAATGAAAATAATCCAGATTTTTTTCTGAAGTAAAAGTCACTTTTAACTTTTGATCCAACTGATTGGAATCGGGCCTAGCCATATATTTGATAACAAGTTCATAAGTCATAGGTTCGAACCCATATTCAAAGGAAACCGCTTTGGGTAAAGAATCGAAAGTAGATTTATCTTTCTTCTTAGTACCATTCACATAAATTTCAAATATTCCATTCCCTTTCACTTCAACTTTCCCTTTCACAAAACGATCTACAGTAATGTAAGTTTTAAAAAAATAGATGGAATATTTCTGCTTATCGCTTTTAAAAGTAACATATTTTGCTGTATCCACTTCTAAATTTTGAGCAATGGAGAAATATTTGTCTGAGATAGGGAAACTCTTCATGAGCTCATTTTCATCAAATGCAGCACCATTTACATCCAGGCTATCTGACATGATTGGTTTTACACTTAAAACAGGCCCATGATAGAGAAAATGATCAACCTCTTTTTGAGCATGAAGAAGGATCGGGAAAAGTCCTATTAAAAGTATAAAAAATGTAAAGATTTTAGTTTTCATATATTCAGTTTTTATAAAAATCAGATTGATATTAAATTGGTATAAAAAAAATTAAATTGTTACTTAAAAATGGGATAAAAAAACCGTTTTGACGTTTATTTGTTAAAGTATGTTTTTAAGATATAATCATTTAAAAACAATGACATTTTCCTTGCCCCAATATTGTTTAAATGATCCGCATCGAGAAAATCTTTAGCCACATAGTTTGTGTCTGCAAAAATATCAATAAATCGACAATTTGAATATTTTACAACTAAAGAATCAACTTTCAAGTATGTATTATTCAATTGTTTTTTATTAATTTGATCTCTGTATGCTTTATAGGCTGGTGGAAAAAGTAGAACCACTTGTATCCCTTTTTGTTGACAAATTTTGATAATTTCTTCCACTTCTGAAGAATTTTTAGAATAAAAAGGTCCATCCACATTAGTATGTCTTATGGCTGACTCGGCTGCAGTTTGATCTAAATTAGCGGAATATTCAGCTAAACAGTTGAACCCCCAACCACGAGGAGTTACCCCAACTTCCGTTTTTTTATGTTTATAAAAATTAATAATTCTTTTATAATTTCTTTTTGGATCGACACTGAATATTTCAAAATAATTTTGAAGGGATTGAGACGTATTGATTTTATAATAAATGGAATAATTTTTTAATCGCCATGACTCAGTACTGGATTGAAGATCCCAATAAAAAGTAAAGTAGGAAATAGGATAAATAAGAACCTTAAGATGGGGTAATTGTGGTAGAAAATGTTGAAATAATTTTAGATCAAATTCGGGTGTTTGGGCAACTTGAGCCAAATTAAAGCAACTTTTATTAAAGAAATCGGGATTTAATCCATAATAAACATGAGAACTTCCTAGAGCTAAGATTTCAATATTTTTGCCGTTTTTTTTGATATAATCCCTTTTAGATTTATAGTCATTAGGGATATGACGAATGGATACTTCAATTATAAAAAGCAAAACAAAAAAGGGTAAAAGGAAGATCAGTAGTTTGATAATAAATTTCTTCATCTTTGATTTAATAAGATAATTAATTCTGAAATTATTATAAAACAGATTATTTCAAATATTTTCTGGAGAAAATTTTATATTTCAGAATACAATAAATGGCTCTGAATCCATCTTTCCAACCAATTTTCTTTCCCTCTTCGTACGTTCTGCCATAATATGATATACCAACTTCATATATTCTAACTCCTTTAAATCTGGCAATTTTTTGAGTTACTTCAGGTTCAAAACCGAACCTATTTTCAATAAAATAGATCGACTTGATGATATCTGCTCTAAATAGTTTATAGCAAGTTTCCATATCTGAAAGGTTCAGATTGGTACACATATTGGAAAGGCGTGTTAAGAATCTATTTCCAATGGAGTGCCAAAAGAAGAGAATTCTATGTGGGTTTCCACCGGCAAATCTGGATCCATAAACGATATCCGCAAAACCATCAACAACCGGTTTCAGTAAAAGGTTATATTCTTCGGGGTCATATTCTAAATCTGCATCCTGAACGATCACATAATCACCGGTTGCTTCATTAAATCCACGATGAAGAGCGGCTCCTTTACCCATATTGACCGGTTGTTCATAGAACTTCATTTCAATATCATTATATTCCGGTTTATTTTCGCGAATCTGTGAAATATATCGATCAATGGCACCTTTAGAATCATCTTTAGAGCAATCGTTAACCAATATGATTTCTTTCTGTATTTGATTGATTAATTGAACATTCAAAACTTTATCTAAAATGAGATGAATCGTTTTTTCTTCGTTATAAACGGGAATAATGATGGATAATTTCATAGAGTAAATTGATAAAATTTTGAATATTAATCGAATGCAGGTTTCTTGCGTTCTCTTTTTTGTTCATTGCAACCACTAGGATCGCCGGTATAGGCGGCAGGTATCGTAAAATTGAACCCGGAATATTTGGCAGGATTTGCGACAACTTTTGAATACTGTAAATCCGGATCGGAATAACATTTTTGCATAAATAAAGCAAAAACGGGCATAGCGGTTCTGGCACCTTGTCCTAATGATGTGGAACGGAAGTGAGCAGCTCTGTCTTCACATCCAACCCAAACGCCACAAGTTAATATAGGGGTATAACCGACAAACCATCCATCAGATTGGTTATCAGTAGTACCAGTTTTACCACCCATTGGAAAATTAATTTTGTATTGACCCCCTAGACGGGCACCAGTACCATGTTGAACTACCCCTTGCATCAATCTTACGGTTTTAAAGGCCGTAATTTGATCCATGGCTTCATTGGTCTTAGGAACATAGGTATAGATTACATTCCCATTGTTATCACAAATTTTGGTAATAAAAGAAGGTTCAATATAAACACCTTGATTTGGGAAGCAATTGATAGCTCCAACTTGTTCATATAGCGAAAGTTCACAAGCTCCTAGTGCAATAGATGGAACAGCAGGAATTTCAGAAGTAATCCCCATAGATTTTACTTGTTGAATGACTGCTTGTGGCCCAAATTGTTTCATCAAATAAGCAGATATATAGTTGATGGATTGAGCTAATGCTTCACTTAAAGAGATCATTTGTCCACTTTTATAATCACCTGAGTTTCTAGGTGTCCAAGTAGTTCCTTCCGGCAATTTAAAAGTAACCGGCACATTAGGAACCATAGTACATGGGGAGTATTCACCGGATTGCATTGCTACGGCATAAACATAAGGTTTAAAAGTAGACCCTACTTGTCTTTTGGACAACTTCACGTGGTCATATTGAAAATACATGTAATCAACTCCACCAACATACGCTTTCACATATCCGGTAGATACATCCATCGCCATCATACCACATTGTAAGAACGACTTGATATAACGGATAGAGTCCATTGGAGTCATTAGAGTATCTACCATTCCCCTATCCCAAGTAAGAATTTTCATTTTCACTTTTATATCAAAGACTCTTCTGATTTGAGCATCTGTAGCTCCTGCATCTTTCATCAATTCATATCTTTCTGATTTTTTCATAGCGGAAACAAGTATCCTTTCTGTTTCTTCTTCAGATAGATTATAAAAAGGTGCATTTTTCACCCCTTTAATGTGTTGAAAAAACATAGGTTGAAGGTAGTTACAGACATGTTCTCTGACTGCGTCTTCTGCATGTTTTTGCATACGTGAATCAATAGTTGTATAAATTTTCAAACCATCTTTATAGATATCATAATAAGAACCGTCAGGTTTAGGATTATTTCGACACCATTCTGTTAAAAATTGCCTTAAATATTCCCTAAAGTAAGTTGCACTTCCGGTCGCATGATGTTGAACTTTATAGTGTGAAATATCAATTGGGATTTTTTGGATTGAATCGCACTGTTCTTCAGTGAGATAACCATATTTTTCCATTTGAGAAAGCACCGTATTTCTTCTCTGTAAAGAGGCGTTTGGGTTTTTTCTGGGACTAAATTTGGTAGGAGCCTTTAACATACCAACTAACATAGCCGATTCCTGATAGTTTAGCTCCGAAGGTAATTTCCCAAAAAAAGTAGCCGCTGCAGATTTAATTCCCATGGAATTACTACCAAAATCTACCGTATTAAAATACATCGCCATTATTTCATTTTTGGAATACTCTCGCTCCAACTTGCTGGCAACAACCCACTCTTTTAATTTTGTCAATACCATTTTAAATTTACTTGCATTTGGATCTCTTGGAAATAGATTCTTAGCCAACTGTTGCGTAATGGTACTACCCCCACCTTGATGAATGCCGGTTACCACACCGAAGAATACACGAACCAATGCTCTACCGTCAACCCCGGAATGCTTAAAAAACCTGGCATCTTCAGTGGCAATTAAGGCATTCACTAAAGAGGAATCTAGTTCTTCAAATTTACAAGGTGAACGATTTTCTAAATAATATTTCCCTAAAAGTTCTCCATCAACAGAATAAACTTCGGTAGCTAAATTAGTTTGTGGATTTTCTAAATCACTGAAAGAGGGCATAAACCCTAAAAGTCCTAGCGAAATAGATACAAATAGTAAAACGACAAAAAGAAAACCGATGATATATACTATCCAAAATCTTTTAATCCATTTTGAGGGTGGTCCGGCAGGTTTTTTAGGACTTTTTTTATTTGTAGGTTGATTATACATGGTTTGGGTCACTAATTTTTAGTTACAATCTGCAAAACTACAATATTTTTTTGTATTTTTGCACTCTCAAACGTTGCTTTAAAGAGGATTATTTTATATCTCACTTTTTTTCAACGTAATTAATGCCCAGGTGGTGGAATTGGTAGACACGCTACTTTGAGGGGGTAGTGGGAGTATTCCTGTGCAAGTTCGAATCTTGTTCTGGGCACATAAAAAAAGGCACTTTAAAAAAGTGCCTTTTTGCTTTATTGTTTTACAATTTTCTTCACTATGGATCCTGTTTCAGTCTTTACTTTAACAAAATAGACTCCATTCGTATAGTTTGTTGCATCTAAAACACACTCTTGAGCATTGATGTTTCTCATTCCACCTACCAAACGACCTGAAATATCATAAACCTGATACTCTTCAATGGTTGCATTTTGATGTGTTATAGTGAATCTTCCATCAGAAGGATTGGGAGCAATGGTTAACAAGGATGGTGTAAATTCAGCTACATATTCACCGGGAGCAGCTGCTCTAAGATTAAAATACATCGTATCTACAATAGGAATTGCGGATGGACAAGTTTCCACTTTTAGTATCAATTTTAACAATTTTTCTTGATTTTGAGCAAAAACAGCAGTTTCAGGCACTCTAATCACAATTTTAGTGGAAGGATGACCTGCTTCTAACAAAAAAGTAGTTACAAAATCATCCGATTTTACTAGGGTATCACCTTCAGTATCCATATAATAAACCTCATAATCTTCATTAAAAACAGCATCACAATGAGCAGAATCAGCAAATGCAAAAATAGTATAATCTCTAGTTGAATCAGGAGGTAAAATCAAATAATGAATCGTATCACTATTCAAATTTTGAACTAAATCAGGATTGTTCGCATAAGTAAAGGAATGATAATTTTTAAACTCTGATGGACTGATAAAACTTCCTTGTTTTAAAAATACTCCGGAGTCATAAGAGTTATCCTGACAATTGGCTACGGCAAGTTTCATGTGATATGTAGTACATGGCATAATTCTGGATTTTGCAAATAAACCGGAAGCAACACCAAATGGTGCATAAGGACTATTTCCGGGAATTCTGGTAAAACCATCAAATTGAATACCGGGAGAACCACTAGGTACATCAGTATAATAGCTAGAATACGCTAATGATTGATTTACACCTGAACAACCTGATGGAGTACCTGAAGAACCGGAAAAACCCGGATTCACAGAATTGATGGATACAGGAAGTGTACTTCCGGGAATTAAGGCAATATTCCATGTAGAAAGTACTTGTGTTACAGGATGTGGACCGGTTAAAAAGAATGCAAAAATATCATTGTAACTGGAACACACAAATTCAGGATACTCCTCTGAAGCAAAGATGTATTCAAACTGAACATTTCCTGACACGGAAAGGAAATCAAATTCCAATTTGGCCATACCTTCTAAACTATTGGTTGTTAACGCTTGTAAATCTGCATCAGTAGTATTGTCATTATTGGTTGATGATAAACTTCCACTGCTATTTGGCCCAGGTGCAACCGTTATGTTTCCGGATGTCATGATGATCCCCCTGTTCATTGGAAAATCAGCAAAATTATAACCATTCGTAAACGTTCCAATTTTACTTGTTGTCGTAGTTGGTAGTGGTCCTGACTGGTTATTAAACGTAGCATTCGAAATATAAACCCCTGAAACAATGGGTGGTAATACTAAAGTTGAATTAATCAATTGTAATGGTGTCAATCCTTGTGGAGATGCAACCGAAATCTGTGCGTCTAATCGTACAAATAAAAAAATAAAAATTACTAAAAAAAATAGTGCAACTTTCTTCATATAATTGGTTTAAATAATCGATAATGACTTGGTTAATTATGGATGCAAATATACTCTTTTTTTTATTTAAAATAATTTACAATATAATCTTTAAGTTGTTTAATCTTAATCATTTCAGGATCCTTCTGTAATAACAAGTATCTGTAAGAATTATATACTTTGATAACCCATACTCTGTAGTAATAAAGAAGCCCAATAGTTGCTGCTGCAAATAGAACGAACCACATCCCCAGTAAAAAAGATCCTGAAACTACTCCTACAATCAAGAATAATAGAATGTACCAAATCGGAAAAATGAAAAATCCAAGTCCAAAACGAACAGATGAGAACAATTGCTTGTCTTTCATTTTTCGCACCAATAACTCCGGAGCAAAAAATGGAATTCCATTTGTTACTATGCTGTAAAAGTAAACTGGTAATAGTAACAACAATAGAAAATCTTTAAATAAGGTTTTACCCCAGGTGACTTTTCGATTTATCAACCAATCTCTTAGTTTTAGATTTTTTAATCCGGATTTATATTCCCTCGTTTTCTCCATCAACTCTTCAAATTTGGAAGAATCGTCAACTTTTAACTGATCAATTTCAGAAATCACCTTTTTCTCTTCCTGAAAATATTCATAAAACGAGTCATCAATATTAACTCTCGTATGAGTGATCATATTTCGGAGCAAATCATACTCATCATAATGTTCCTGATCCTCAATATCCATCACCATCCCTTTGAGAATATTTCTGGCTTTTTCATTGAGTTTAGCATAAGCTAAATTTGGATCTGTCTTATGAATGTCATAAAATTCTTCAAATGTGAATGGTTTTCCAATCACCAATAATAATTTTGATTTGATTCTTTCATATTTGGTATAATGAATACAAACCGGAAGCACTTTTACGTCAACAGAATAATGGGAAAGCTCTTCTGCAGCAAAGCATATTCTAGGAAACCCTTTCTTAAATGGTCCTAAATATCTTCCATGTTGATGCTGCGCTTCAGGATATAAAATTACAGTACCACCTCTCAGTAACACATGTCCGGCAACATTAAAAGTATCATTATTCCGTTTGATATCACTTCGTTCTCCATCTCTGGTTCTAAAAGTTGGTAAAACTTTGATATACCTTAAAAGTTTAGCAATGATCTCCTTCTTGAAAATATCACCCCGGGCAATATATACCGGTTGTCGATTATCCTTAAACATACTTAATTTTGCTAAAGGATCCATCAATCCATTTTGATGATTGGAAATCACAAAACAGGGCTCCCCAATGGGTGGAATATTCTCCTCACCAATAATCTCAATATCTTCATAAAAAATATGATTGTGAAGATATCTCATATAAGGCAAAATATATGAGTATATTTTATGGTGTTTATCAATATTATCAAAATTAATCATTTCATTGAGATTTAGAGATTATACATTATTTGACATCTAATTCGCTCATGATATTCTGAGCATTAGCATATTTATCCACAATAAAGAGGAAGTATCTAATATCCAATCCAATATTTCTACATTTGTTGACATCATAATACAAATCACTCATGGTACCTTCCCACATTCTGTCAAAATTGATTCCAATCAACTCCCCATTACCATTTAAAATCGGACTACCTGAATTGCCTCCCGTTGTGTGATTACTAGCAATAAATGCAACCCGCATCTCTCCGTTTTGATCAGCATAACGACCAAAATCTTTATTTAAAATTAAATTTTTTAATTTTTGATCCACCTGATAATCAAACACATCCGGATTCTCTTTATCTAAAATCCCATTAACTGTAGTGAAAGGAAGATATCTCATCCCATCAGCAGGTGTGATTCCCTGCATTTTACCATAAGCAACGCGCATGGTTAGATTAGCATCGGGGAACTTCACTCTTTGAGGAGTTAACTCCATCAGACATTGTAAGTAGATTCTATAATGTTCCTCTAGCTGAATCTTTAAAGTAGGAATTTTATTTCCATTCAAAATGCCCAATTGAATACTCGCATTTAAGAAGAGTTGGTTTTCATCAAACCATTTTTTTAGCTTCTTAATATCTTTTGGTTTCGCATTTTTCATGAAAGCCATATAAGATTCTTTGGTAGCAAAAATCGATTTTTCATACCAGTTATCAGAAACCGTTTTTAGACTCTCTTTTGAAATTTTGGCATATTTTTGAAGGGCTTCCGGCATGTATTGAACATCTAATGTGTTGAAATAATAATACAAAAGCTCTACAAAGATCTCTTTATCAATAGGTTTGCAGTAATGGGTGTAAAAATTCTCCCCGGCGTTGATCCATTTCTCTTTGTCACGATCAAAGTTTACTATTTCACCATTGATATAGAAATTTTTCCTAAACTTTTCAGTAAAAGCAGGAAGTTCAATAACAGGAAATGTTTCTCTCAAAAAAGCAGATTGAAGCTCTAAATTTTTATAAATAGCGTAATCATCCTTGATATTTTGAATCACATTTTTATATTTCTTCGCATAGTCTGGATTTTGATCGATCATTTGTTGCAACTGAGTCTCCTCATTTTGTTTCTTCTGGATCACTTTAGAATCTTTAATCCCTTTATTTTCCCCGATCCACTTTTTCCAGCCGTTAGCAATACTATTTGCTTTGGCAGAGTACATTAATCGGATCTCCGGAGATTGATTCATGAATTTTTTCATCACATCCAACCTCACTCCTCTTTGGTATATTGCCACCGGATTTCTATAATTAACAACCAAATCAACTCCATCAGAGATCAAATATTGCATGGTTGTTCCGGGATATCCTAAAACCATGGTAAAATCGCCTTCATTCACCCCTTTTGATGATATAGGTAAGAATTTTGGGGTATTCATTGGAATATTGTTGGGAGAATAAGCGGCAGGCAAACCGTCACGATCGGTATAGATGCGATACAAGGAGAAATCGCCGGTATGTCTAGGCCACACCCAGTTATCGGTATCGCCACCAAATTTTCCGATACTTTCAGGAGGTGTTCCCACTAAACGAACATCGCTATAAACTTGATAAAGGAATATAAAGTACTGATTTCCATAATACATAGCTTCCACTTCTGCCAAATAGGTTGTCCCTTCGGTATATTTTTCAGTTACAATTTTGATATTCTCTTTGATTTTATTTTGTCGCTCTTCAAAAGAGGTAAGTTCTTCCGTTCCTTCGAGGACATTTGATGTAACCTCCTCCATTTTGATTAAGAAAGATACGGTTAATCCTTCGCAAGGGATCTCTTCATTATTATTCTTAGCCCAGAAACCATGATGCAAATAATTTTTTTCCAGAGTACTATAGCGTTGAATATAGGAATAGCCGCAATGATGATTGGTTAAAAGAAGACCATTTTTCGAGATCAGTTCTGCCGTACAGCCACCGCCAAAAAGAACGATGGCATCTTTCAGGCTGCTATTATTCACATTATAAACATCTTCTGCTGTCAGTTTAAAGCCCAGACTTTGCATTTCAGCTTCATTACGTTTCAGTAAAAGGGGAAGCCACATACCGGCATCCGCGAACCCCATAAAGAAAGAAACCAACAGGGTAAAAACAAGTATAAATCTTTTCATGATAAAAATATTTCAAAACAGATCGCAAAAATACAAAAAAAAAGGTTCAGGGTACAAGGTGCAGGGCGAAAGGGAATTAGCAAATTAGCAAATTTGTGAATTAGGAAATTTCAAATGGGCTGATGGGTATTGGGTATAAGGTTTTAGCTGTTTAAAGGTTGAACCTCCCTTTAATTCGTAATTCGTAATTTTTAATTTTCCCCTTTCCCCTTGTCCCTTTCCCCTAAACCATTATTAATTATTCATTATTAATTATTCATTATTTTGGGCATTCCCCTTTGGCTGCGCTCAACCCCACTCCCACCCCAAAGAAAACAAACTACGTCGCTTGCCAAAGGGTCGGTCTCAATGTCATTAAGTTAAGGATTAACATTCTCACAATCAAAGAACATTTTTTCTATTTTTGAACATTGGAGGTTTTTTTCTTGTTATAAATTTATCAACATCTCTTTTAAATGATCTCCCTTTGCGTATAGGAACCACATGTTCAATTAAAATTTCTTCAAGTTCTTTTAACGTTGTTTCTGAACCCTTGTTGACAAACAAGTCAATAA
>Ga0209099_1000623_pt1 | contig 41507 bp, 33 predicted proteins | sample AD_JPNHW2_MetaG_FD_184430 | JGI IMG/M metagenome (GOLD analysis project Ga0209099, IMG submission 184430) | Active sludge microbial communities of municipal wastewater-treating anaerobic digesters from Japan - AD_JPNHW2_MetaG (SPAdes) (version 2) | ecosystem: Engineered > Bioreactor > Anaerobic...
CAAATTGACGATTTCAATAACAGAATCAGGTGATTATGCCAAGTTAAAAAAATCAGTAAATGATAAGAAATGTGAGCTGTGCGGGCATGATTCGCTGATTTCTTTTTTCAGTGCTCTTGATGAACTGAAAGCGCAAAAAGGACGGCTTGTAAAATATGAAAATAGCGGTGATGCAGTCCCAAGATCCAGATCGCAGGGAGTTGTCGGTTACATGTCAATGATATTTGAATCAGACGAAGCAAAAAAAGAGGAAAAAACAATGAATTACTACAACGATGAACAGAGGAAATATCTGCTTGAACTTGCAAGAAATTCAATAGTTTATGCTCTCAAAAACAAAAAGGAGTTTGTCCCTCAAAAACCTTCTGACATCAAAATGAATGAACAACGGGCAGTGTTCGTCACACTCAAGATAAATGATGAACTCCGTGGCTGTATCGGCTCGATGGTCGCAACGGAATCGCTTTATCAGGCAGTTGCAGGAATGGCGTTTGGCGCCGCATTCGAAGATCCGCGGTTCTCTCCCGTCACAGAAGCTGAACTCAAAAAAATAGACATCGAAATCTCAGTCCTCACACCAATGCAGAAAGTCTCCTCGTGGAAAGAACTCAAGATCGGAATTGACGGCGTTTACATCAAAAAAGGCTACCGCTCAGGAGTATTTCTCCCGCAAGTCGCAACAGAAACCGGCTGGGACCTTGAAACATTCCTCTCCAACCTCTGCACACACAAAGCAGGACTCCCCGCCGACTGCTACAAAGACCCGACCGCCGAAATCTACAAATATCAAGTGGAGTTGTTTTCAGAAAAATAAAATTATATTTGAGGAAAAATGAACGAGAAAAATCAAATTTCTGAAACTTTCTGGGAAGAATTGGAGGAAGTTTACAAATTAGATATCTTAGGAAAAGGTACTTTCGATAAAAACGGGCAGAACAAAATTCCTGAAAGTTTTTGGAACGAACTTCAAGAGTTATATCAATTAGAAGAACAGAACGGAGTTTTTGGTTACAATCCTGAGAATGAACCTGAAGATTCAGTATTTGAGGAATTGGAAAAATTCTTTGACTTAATCAATACAAAGGCAATAGCGATTATCAAAGAAAACCCTGAAAGTCCGCTATTATATCCTTTTTCACTATTCCGGCCCATGAATAGAGAACGAGATGAGGTACACTATACAAAAACACTGGCATGGTTTATGAATCACAATCCCGAAATTCTTAAAGAAATCCTGATGCTTTTTAAATTTAATGATGATAATTTAAATAAGTATCATGCTGAAGCTGAAGTTTGGGATAATGAACAGAAAAATCGTCTGGACATTGCAGTAATGGCAGGAGATCAGATAATTGTTGCCATTGAAGCAAAAATTGACTCAGAAGAAGGAAAAAGAATTTCAAAAGAAAATGGAGAAGAAACTTTTCAATTAGAAGACTATGACGAATGGTTACAGGTTTGTCATCCTAAGTGTGAAAAAGAAAAAAACCGAATATTTCTTGTTGTTGATAAGGATATTGAAATAAGTTCAGATAATTGGAAAATATTTACATGGAAAGAAGTTGCAATAACTCTTTTGAGATTTCTTGAAAAAAACCATCTTTCACACCCGGAACATCATTATCTCAGTTTCTTTGTAGCCAGTATCATTCAGGATATTTATGAAATTGAACCAAACAACAATTTTGCTATAGCGAATTTAATAAACATGACAAGGGAGAAATAAAATGGCAACAATGAGCAAGAGTTTTCTTTTTTATCTAAAAAACTGGGATGTTATGGAGTATATTTCAGAGTGTTCCGATTTTGAAGTTGATAAAATATTTAAACAATCTAATATTTCTCAAGCTTATGAAAAAGATGATGCGGTAAGAAACGCAGCCAGTGAATATTGTTTCGAATTTCTTGATAAAATTAGGGATTGTTATAAGGAAAAGCACCTCGATTTTCTAAACATATACAATAACAAAGTCAAAAACCGAACCGATTTATGGGAAAGAGATTTTTTTATCGGAAAAACTTTGGATGATATTAAAGAAAAGAAGTGGCGATTAAGTTTTTATGTCAGAAAATATAAAGGAAAAATTTGTGTTCTTTCTTTTATTGTAAGATTTGCAGGCAAAACAATGACATTAAAAAAAGAAATTGATGCAATAATAAACACTTCAATAAAAAAAGACGATGGCGACGAAATATATAACGATTGCTCCCACCTTGCATTTGTAGAACTACCAACAGACTGGAAAAAAGACATTGATGATGAATCAATAATTGAAGAAATTGTTCAGAAAACGATTCAAGCTCTGCCTGAAGAAAAACTCAGAAATATTCTCCAACTAAACTAAGCAGTGAAAATTCTGCATCTAAATTCTACAAAAAACAAAAAAATTGAATAAATATCTGAACTTCACTATTATTTCACATCACACCCGCCGCGCCTCTTTCTTCGGAAAAGCGTAATTCGGCGGGTTTTTTTATTTCCGGAGTAATCAATGAAATATACTAAACCAGCAAAAACTTTTGAAGAACAAGCAGATTTATTGATTGAAAGAGGATTAATCGCTGAAAGAGAAAAATTAATAAGAAAGCTGCAAAATGTTAACTATTATCGACTTAGCGGATATCTTTTTCCATATAAGGACAAGGATGAACATTTTATTGAAGGAACCGATTTCTCTAAAATATGGAAATTTTACAACTTCGACAGAAAATTAAGGTTGCTAGTGTTTGATGCAATTGAAAGGATTGAGGTGAAAGCAAGGACTTCGGCTGCATATCATATTGCACACAATGAAGGTCCTTTCAGTTACAGTGAAAAGAGAATCTTTCCTCGACTAAATGTCGATTTTGATAAATGGATTGCAAGTATTTCGGATGAATATGATAGGAATCAGGAATTATTCAAGAATCACTTTAAATTAAAATACGGAGACAGTCATTCACTTCCCCCGATATGGATATCTGTTGAAATAATGTCTTTTGGAGATGTTGTAAGAATTTTTAGAAGTTATGATTCTTCACTTTCAAAAGAATTTGCCAGAGAAACGAAAATTCCTGACAAGGTTTTAGAATCATGGTTTCTTTCGCTTAATTACATAAGAAACATCTGTGCTCATCATTCAAGATTATGGAACAAAATGCTCTCCGTAAAACCGCTTTTACCAAATTCAAGAAAGTATAAACAATGGGATATTGTTGACAGGTATTCTCAAAGTCATATCTTTGTTATTATTGCAATATGTTCTTGTTTTCTAAAAACCATTGCACCAAAAAGCAGTTGGAAAAACAGGATTTTTGATCTTTTAAAGGAATATCCGGAAGTTGATATCAAAGAAATGGGATTTCCTTATGGTTGGAAAGAATTTCTTGAGCAAATATAGAACCCTCATCCTCACACCAATGGAAATCTACAAATATCAAGTTGAGCTGTTCGGGGAGAAGTAGAATATTAACTACAATTACAACATGTTACAAACATTCAATTGTACGGACACTGTCCGCATATTTAATACCGCTGGCATTTTGAATAAAACACCAAAAAAAAATTTATTTTAAAAAGTATTCATATGTCTGACGAAGCTTTTCTTTATTCCTGAAAAATTCTTCCCTGTAAATTTCATATTTTCAACATTTATTTCAAAATATCGCCAGTCTTCATGATGTTCATAAGCTCTTGAACCTTTTGGTTGTTTTGATGTGCCTGAAAAATATAACCGAAAACTGTTCTCTGAAAATGATATTTGAAAACGAGTTTTTTTGTATTCAAATTCATAAACCATATCTTCTGTTTCTTTTTCGGCATTAAGTTTAAATTCTTCCGAGTTAATAGATAGTTCTGAACCAACAAACTTCACTATTTCAAGCAACAATGAATTCATGTCTTGCAAGTAATCCGCAGTCTTCTCAAACTGTTTGTTGAAATCTTTAATTGATTTAAAGTTCAGTGAAAATTCTGATGAGTATTTATTTTTAATTCTATCAAATTTCATCGGTTTATTTTTTTTATTCCAATCCAACATGCAGAATTCATTATCATTTTCACCAATATAATATCCGTAAAAACCCATATAATCTTCTTTGTATTTAATATATATTCGCCAGTTATCAATAAAATCTCTTATTTTGCTTCCGCCTTGTTGCCTGCCTTTTTCTGTTTTAAGCAATTTAACATATTCAAAAAACCTGCTGACACTTTGTTTTGATTTTTTTAATAAATTAGAAAAACTCTTGTATTCTTGAGCGTAATAATTCATATCAAGACGGAATAAACCCTCTGACACAAGATATGCCAGAAAGTAATATATCAATTTATTTTCGGAGGTTCTTTTCGGTTTTTTATCATGCTCAAAGTAATCTTCGTCAGTGTCGTATTTCCAGTATTTTGGAAAAAAGCTTTCTTTAATAACTTCAAACAGTTGTTCCCATGTGAGCTCATTCCAAAAATCTTTCTCTTTTTTATTTAACTTTCTCAATTGAGAATATTCTGGTTTAATTAAAAAGAAGTTTTTGCATTTTTCATATTCTCCCCTGTAATTTGTAAGTTGACCGCCGTTTATGTCAGAGTCAATCTTGTGCTCACAAACAGCAATAACATTAGCTCCTTTCCATACAACCAAGTCAGCTATTGATTTTGTTTCTTCCCCTTTTCTGCTCTGAGTTTCAAACGAGTAATCTTCAAACTTCCTGATACCTTTAAAACCAAGAAATTCAGTAAGATAAATCTTTTTAAACTCATCTGAAATATTTGCCATGAAAGCAATGAGTTCTGTCAAATAATCTTCCTTCTGATGGACATTTTTCTTGCCTTTTTTGTACAAATTTTCAAAATCCATGTTTTCCCTCCAATTTTTCTCTGTAATTTGACTCAAGATTATTCCAGAATCTTGCCGGAACACCTGTAACAAGCTCCAGTTTGTTTGCCGTTTCGTAAGTAATCGGCTGGTCCCCTTTGAATATTCTGATGATCGTTTGTTCTGTCAAGCCGGTTCTTGTTGCAAGTTCTTTTTGAGTCATGTTGAAAGATTCCATCGTTTCTTTCAATGTCTCTCCCGGAGCAATTGCGTAATCCGGTTCATATGCAAATCTTTTTAGTGCTTCCATGTTTTTACTCCAAATCTTCAACATGTTTCAAATTCATGGCTCTAAATTACATCCATATCATTCATTTTTCAAATAAATTCAGCAACTTTTTAATGATTTTTTCAACCGTATGAATCCAGTCATTCTTTCTTATAGCAGCTTGTCCTGAGCCAATTCGCTCAGGGAAAGATCAGAATTCAGATCTAAGTTCTTTCCACTCTTTTTCCAGTATTGCGAACACTGCATCATCGACCCATTTTTCGTTCAGATAGAGGCTTTCGATGAAATGGGCTTCTTTTCTGAATCCGAGTTTTTCCACAAGTTTTATTGAAGCTGTGTTTTTGGGATCAATTGATGCTGTTATCCGGTGTTTTTTCAAATCATTAAATAAGTAGTCAATCACTCTGATTAAGGCTTCTTTTGCATAGCCTTTGCCATGATAATCACGGTCCAGTGTATAGCCGATTTCCACCTGTTTGTTGTCAGTATTCAGAAAATGTATTCCTATGTCCCCGATAATGCTGTCCGTTCTTTTCTCGATGATCACCAGTTGAAACCATGTTCCTGGCAGATCAGGCTCCGTTGCCGTTTTTCCAATAAATTCCTCTACATCTTTAATATTCTCTGGAATCCAGCCCTGATATTTATTAGTATCACTGTCCGAACGGTATCTGAAAACCGTCTCTTTGTCATCAATGGAAACGGGCCTCAGCTTTAATCTTTCTGTTATAAAATTCATATCCATTGTCCCGATAAACCAGTTTCTATGAAAATATTACTTCAGGCTGTACAAATCAAATTTTACTGCTGAACTTCAATTAGAAAGATCGGAATTTGATATAATTTAAAAATTTCAGGGACACTAACTCCTTAAAATTTGATTATTTCAAGGAATTAAATTCCTCAAAATTTGACAATTTCAGGGAATTTGGTATTCTAAGACTGTATTTTTAAGGGAGACAGACATGATTCCGAGAGCTTTGGATGATCTTAATAACTATCTGAAAAAAGGAAAAGTTCTTGTAGTTTTCGGTCCACGGCAGGTAGGAAAAACAACTCTTTTGAAGAATTTTCTCTCAAAAACTCAGCTTAAATACCGTTTTGATAACGGTGAAGATTTCAGGATAACTGAACTTTTTTCATCAGGAAATCCTGACAAATTATCTGAATATGCAAAAGGCTACGAACTCGTTGTAATAGATGAAGCCCAGAAAATTCCTGATGCAGGCTCAGGACTTAAAATGCTGATAGATAACAATCCGGAACTTATGGTCATTGCCACAGGTTCTTCATCTTTTGAACTGGCAGGAACAGTCGGAGAACCTCTGACCGGAAGGAAAAGGACTCTGACAATGTTTCCTGTCGCCCAGATAGAACTTTCAGAAACACTTAACAGATACGACTTAAAAGAAAAACTTGAGGAGTTTCTTGTTTACGGATCTTACCCTGAAGTGATCACGGCGGAATCAAAAGAGGAAAAATCCAGAATAATTACAGAACTTACTCATTCATATCTTCTTAAAGATATTATTGCTTTTGACCGGATTAAAAACAGTCGTGTAATTTTTGACCTCCTGAGAATGCTCGCTTTTCAGACAGGCAGTGAAGTTTCACTCTCAGAAATTGGAAAGAACATCGGAGTTGATGCAAAAACAGTGAATCGTTATATCGACATTCTTGAGAAATCATTTGTCATTTTCCGCCTCACCGGTTTCAGCAGAAATCTGAGAAAAGAGATTGTCAAAAAAAACAAATACTATTTTTACGATACCGGGATAAGAAATGCTCTTATTTCGAACTTCAATCCTTTGAGTATAAGAAATGATATCGGACAACTGTGGGAAAATCTTATGTTTATTGAACGGCTTAAGAGAAATTCCTATAAAAATGTCCTGCTTAACAGCTATTTCTGGAGAACATGGAATCAGCAGGAAATAGATCTTGTCGAAGAAAGAGAAGGAAAACTTTTCGGTTATGAATTTAAGTACGGGGGAAAAATACCGCAAGCTCCGGCACTATGGATAGAAAACTACAGTGAGGCATCTTTTGAAGTCGTGAACAGAGCAAACTATCTTGATTTTATTTTATAAACCCAAGTTTTTTCATTCTTTTACACGATCGCATCACACACTGTTTTTCACAATTTCAGTGCACATTCAATATATGAAAATTTCAGATTTATAAACATTTTACCCGCTATTGACAAATTCCCGTCTGTTTAGCAGTTTTTTTCACTCCATGTACTCTTCCATCATTACCGTTTCATTTATCGGTTTCCGTTTTGTCAAATGACGATCCGCACTTAGAAAACCATCTTGAGGATACCCTAAAATCAGCAGAACTGTCGGTTCAATGTAATCTGGAATATTAAACTCTCTCCTGATAATTTCCGGATCAAAAAGCCCTACCATGACACTACCGATTCCAATTTCCCTTGCTGCCAGCATCATGTGATCTGTCACAATTCCGATGTCCAGATCTCCTGGGCTTTTATTGTCAAATTCTCTACTCAGAGCTTCTCTATCATCTCTACAGACAATTAGAACACATTGAGACCCGAATGTCTTATATGCTTTCTGAACTTTTTCAATATTTTCAGGGTGTTGCACAACAATAATGCGCTGAGGCTGCTTGTTACATGCTGTCGGAGCGACACGGCTCGCCTCCAGAATATATTCAAGTTTTTCCTTTTCCACCGGTTTATCTGCAAACGAACGGATCGAACACCGTTGCTTTGCCAGTTCAAGAAAATTCATAGCAATATCTCCGAAAACTATTTATCAACTAGCCTTAAAATAAAAATATTACTTCATGGTGAACAAATCAAATTTTACAAGCAAACATCGTTCTCAAAACGAATTCCCTAAAGAGAAATAAAAGTTGAGCTGTCCTTTTGCGGTGAGTCCGTATGCGGTTCCGAAGGTGAACATGATAGGAACTCTGTACCACCAGACGGTGTAAAGTTTCAATTCGCCGCCGATTCCTGCTATGAACTGGTCATCGAACATGTTGATGTCGGGAGATGCCACGCCGAGGTCAAAAAATATAGATCCCTGCACATTTTTGAACATGAGCGGAACTGTGCCGAGTCCTCTTTCGATCGACAAGAGGTGAAATCTGAACTCGTTATTTGTGAAATAGATGTGCTGTCCACCAAAAGCGCCGTAATTATAACCTCTTACGGTAACGCTTGATGATCCGCCGTAAATAAAAGTGTTGAGGTTCAAAATATCTGTGCCAAGTTCATTTCCGCCGATAACATAATAAGAATCGGTAAGGAATCTCAGGTAAAGCGAGTGTTTTGTCAGAAAGCCGAGTTTTCCGTTTGGAAGAAGAAGAAAACTCAACCTGCCTGAAGGTGAAAATGATATTGATCGCCCGTCATCAAAAAGCGACTTGTGAAATGCTACAGGAAATGACATCGAAAATCTGTCCATATCACTGAAAAGATAATACGAGCCGGGATTCAGTGAAAACGAAAATCCATAATAAAATGAAGCTGCTAAACTTAATTTGTCATGAATAAATGGAGTTATTTCAAGCGGATCTTTCAGTTTTTCTATTTCGATCTGAGTACCGCTTATTCCAAATGAAGTGCCGATGCTGTGATTCATTGAAACAACTTTGGACGGACAGATAAAAACCGGATAATTCAATGAACTTGAGAGCGAAAATCCTGAATTAAAACGGTTATATGCAGCATGAGTCACATAATTTCCGCCTATTTTGCCCTCTTCTCTGCCGTATGAAAAATACCATCTGAATCCCGGCCAGATACTGCTGTCATAGTAGTTAATCACAGCATAATGTCTGTCGCTTCCACCCCAGGTCTTGCTGTAACTTATGTCATATGACCTTTCCATATCATTTGATTCACCGGATATTGTGAACCCCAGAGTGTGCGAATTTGACGAACCGGAATAATTAGGAATTATCAAAGCAGGGAACATTCCTTCATAAAATTTTGCTCTTTTCAGTTCAGAACCCTCTTTTTCAGCTTCAGCGACCTTAACTTTTACAAATTTGTCTTCAGATATTTTACCAAGTTCTATCCTTTCAGCCACACCCCATGCTGAAAAATATCCATCATTATCGAAAGATATAAAATGGATATTCCCGTCAATAAGTTTGGGAAAAAGTGTAATAAGTTCGGGCCTGTAAAGCTGGATCAGATCTCCTGTTTTTAAATTAAGGCTCATCGGAACTATTCTGCTTTCAAGCTCTGATGAAAACACAATTTCATCGTCACTTTGAAAATAGACAGAATACTGATCGCCCGGTATCTGAACTTCTGTCAACTCATTGTTTTTTATATCGAAAAAGAAAATGTTCTTTTCCCTGTCATAAATATTTCCTGAAAATACCAACCTCGATCCGTCTTTTGAAACTGAAATGCTGTAAATTGAATCCAACTGCCTGAATTCCCACTCTTTTATCAAGGTTCCATCAAGTTTTGAATGGGTTATCCTGTTCACTCCGTCACGATATGACGAATAGAAATAATCATCATTCCTGCCGAAAGCGGTTTCAACGGCACTTTCGTTCTCAGTAAGTTTTTTGATGCTTCTTTTTTTAAGGTCCATATAAAAAACTTCATTTCTTATGTATCTGTCGCCCACCCTTATGCTCAACGGAACAAGGATATGCCCGTTAAGATACGAAAATGAATTGTGTGAAGGCATGGACACGATCTTTTTTGTTTCCCCTTTTTCAAAACTGTAGATCTTTCTTCTGACAAGTCCGGTTCCGGAAAAAATATATTTATCGCTGTTAAGCTCTGCAAAAACCGAAACAAATCTCTCTTTTGACTTGTAAATTCCGCTTTTACTGACATTCGCACCGGAAACTCTCGCCTTGTTTTCATTTATGAAATCTTTGTACAAACTTGAAAGTCTTGAATGAAGTGTCTTTTTTGATGCCCATTGAACCATGAACGGAATGACATCATCCGAAAGTTCAACGAAAAGATCAGAAACCGCTTTTTTGCCTTTATTTTCAACAAGATACGCATAAAAATATGTTCCGAAAAGATACTGCAGACCGCCACCCATCCAGTGATCTGAAATTCCAGAAAGCTCACCAATCGTCAGTTCATTACCTTTTAAAAAGAACGAATCGAACTGTGCTTTGTAAAGCGGACTGTTGAGCCTCCCTTTTCCATCAATGAGCGATTCGCTGTAGACCGCCGCACCTTCAAGCATCCATCTGGGAGCCATTCCGCCAGGAAAATAGATATTGCCGAAAACCGTGTTGATGAATTTAGGAAAACCTTTTGTCATTCCGATCTGGGTTGCATGAGTATATTCGTGGACATGAAGCCCCTGCTCCCAGCTTTTGTAACTGTTCAGCTCTGAATATCTTTCAGCAGGGAAAGTATAGAGAAACATTGTGTTTTTCAGATAACTTCTTGACCAGCCGTTTGCCGTGTCGGTCTCTCTGTCATAGACTGTGACTATCTTTTTTTTGGGAACCCAGCCATAAAGCGCTTCGATAAATTCTTCAGACCTTTTTGCCTGTTTTATCAGCCTTGAAACCGCCCCGTCGCTCAGATTTGACGAAAAATAAATTATCTGGTGGTCAGTTTCATATTTCCTGAACTTCACCCGTTCAAGAGAATACAGCTCAAAAATACTGAAAATAATTGTAATAAAAAAGAAGTATCTGAATATTTTCAACATGCAAACCCGGATAAATTGCTCCGATATTTAACTTCAAACAGCGGATTATTGCAAGATATGAATGAGCCGATTTCAAAACTCTGAGATTTTCGAGAAAGCCGGAGTTATCATTCCGGTAGAAATGTATTAACTGTTCTCTTCCAGCCGGCGGGAGTGCCGGGAGGCTTTTCCGCAGAGGCTGCTATTATGGACGAGCCCTTAATTCCGGGTGTATTTCAGCCGCCTTTTCCGTTTTTTTCATTACGCCGCATTCTCAAGCAGTTTGATAATGTTCTGAAATCTGTATTCATGCTGGAAAATCTTACGCATCGTAAGCACGATCATTGCAAATCCGGCATGAGCCTTTATTTTTGCATACCCTCTGAACCGGCTTTTTTCTATTCCGTAGTTGTCTTTCAGTTCGGAGAAACCTCTTTCTGCGGTCCTGATTTCAGGCATGTCGTATCCCGCATCCATAAGCTCATAAAGATATGTCGCTCTGCCGCTGCTCATAATTGTGAGCGGTATCGCGACCTGCGAATCATGAACGGAAGCTGCCACCTTTGACTTTATGCGGTTTCGATTTCTTCCGGAACCTTTCTCACTTAATTCATGCCCGTTTAAAATAAATTCAATCTTTTCTTGCATAAATCCAGAAAATGTCGAAACTTTCATTGCGGTATTCCTCAGTGATTTTAAGCAGTTACCAGAATACCGCACTTTTATTCGATTTGCAACTTTTTCTTAATGATTTTAACTGGTTATTCAGTCACTGAACTTCATAAATAGTTTTGAAATCGGCTCAAGTAAATTTTGTAAAAAGAAGTAAAAGGGTTCATCCTGATGATCCAGATCAGATGATTTATGAGTTAGGCAAAGAATATCAGTTTGACTTCTTCATTGTGAACACTGAAGCATTGAAGTAGATCTGCAACTTCCAACTTATTCTATTTAAAATACTAAAATTCCAAAAAATCCCTACACATCTTGACAAGTTGGAAAATAATCATAATATTCAACCGCTTCATGTTGTTTAACAAATCCGAAGTATGAAAGGCGGTGAAAAAGAAATGCGTAGACAGAAAGTCATTGCTCCCCTAGAGGTTTATGTATCTGATGATCTTGAGAAGGCAATAAAGATCTTGAAGAAGAAAATGGCTCTTGAAGGTCTTTATAAGGAACTTAAGAAGCGTCGTCACTACGAACCACCATCAGTGCGTAACCGTCTGAAAAAAGAGGAAGCTGAAAGAAGACGCAGAAAGAACATGAAGAAGAAAAGAGTTTAAAACCTTTTCTGTTCTGATTTTGCCGGCCGCCTTCGGGCGGTCTTTTTTTTAGGTTTAGTAAGTGTCATAATGTCAAATTGACTTTTTGTCATTATATTTGACATGCTAACATATTGAAAATATTGTATTCTGTCGATGGAACGGTTCTTGCTTTATTCGGGATTCGTTTTTTGCGGAGGATGATTATATGGAAAAGTTGAATGTTGCAATAGTTGGCGCTACAGGACTTGTCGGACAGGAATTTATTACGATCCTTGAGGAAAGAAAATTTCCGGTTAAAGAGCTTTTTCCTTTTGCCAGCGAAAGATCTATCGGTGAAACAGTTGAATTCCACAAAAGGGAAATAGATGTCATTCCCCTGGCTGAAGAGACAATAAAATCAAGAAAAATCGATATTGCACTGTTCAGTGCCGGAGCGGCCGTGGCTCTTGAGATGGGTCCTGTGTTCGCTGAAAACGGTGCATGGGTGATTGATAACAGTTCGGCATTCAGGATGGACGATAAAGTTCCTCTTGTTGTTCCTGAAGTGAACGGACATGTCATCAAAGAGTACAATTCCAGAATAATTGCAAATCCTAACTGTTCAACTATTCAGCTGGTTCCATATCTGAAAACACTCAACGACCTTTTTAAAATAAAAAGAGTAGTTGTAAGTACTTATCAGAGCGTAAGCGGTGCCGGCAGGAACGGTATTGACGAACTCAGAGATCAGGTTTCGGCACTTTTTTCAGGTCGCAGTGTATCTTCCAAGACTTTTCCACAGAGAATAGCATTCAACCTTATTCCTCAGATCGGTCCTTTCTATACTGACGGATATTGTGAAGAGGAAGTTAAAATGATCAATGAATCCAGGAAGATACTTTCGATTCCTGATCTTGATCTTGATGTTACGACAGTCCGAGTGCCGACTTTTTTCTCTCATGCAGAAACAGTCACTGTGGATTTGCAGAAAACTTGCGATCTCGACTTATTGAGAACTGAGATAGGATCTCAATCCGAGATGGTCCTCATGGATGATTTTGAGCAGTTGCTCTACCCGACACTTCTTGATTCTTCAGGAAAGGACGAAGTTTTTATCGGTCGTCTGAGGCTGGGTAGAGAAAATAAAAAAAGAGTTCAGGCATGGGTTGTTGCAGACAATGTAAGAAAGGGTGCTGCATACAATGCAATAAGGATTGCTGAAACATTAATCGGGGGCAGTTAATGAAAAAATTGATATTTTTACTGTGTTTCCTGTTATTTGCACCTCTTTTTTCAGATGACACCTCGGAGTATCTTGAAAATGTGAAATTTGATCCTGCGCACGGTGCTTTGAACTATGATGGAAAAATAAAAGTTCTTTACGATCTGCCGAAAAACGATCTTGTCAGAAAAGTTTATCTTTCGGTTGTTATCGGTCCTAGCGAGATAGTCATTGATTCCACAGTTGAAGACGGAGATTTCGGATATCTGAACAATTCGCTGACCTTAAATGGTTCGGAACTATATGATATAATTTATGCAGAAAGACCAGGGTTCGTCAGAGAAAACAGTGTGGATATTGCAGCTGCTGATACGGATATCACGGCAGATACGGATATCACGGCAGATGAAGATGCTGTTCCGGATGAAGATTCCGACTTTGAGCCTGATGATTCAGACGCAGATTCTGATTATGTCAAAAGCGATAAAGCCTGGGCAGACAATCAGTATAAAATTAAGCTGACAGTTGAACTTGATAATTCGACAACCGGCTCAGATGATGATGTGCTGGATGATAGCGATACTGTAACAACGACAACCACTACGGTTCCGGCAAGTGTTTCGCAAACTTTGAATGTCAGGTTTGATAATACAGCTCCAGCCAAACCTGATAAAATAGAAACTGAGGGTGGAGACCAGAGAATAATTATCCGTGTAACTCCGCCGACAGATCCTGATGACAGCAAAAAGTATGAAAAGATTGGAAAATACCATGTGAAATTGACTGGAAAATTTTTTAATGGGAATTCTGAAATTGATTCCGAGCTGGAATATGTTACAGCGGTTTCCAGCTCTTCATACGCCAAAGAGTGGGAGTTTTCGGTATCAGGAAAAGACGGACTGGAACTGATAAACAATGATAAAAATGATCCGGATTACAACTACAAAGTGACCGTCTATGCTGAAGACATTGCAGGGAATTCCAATCCGGCAAACACAATTGGTGTAGATGATGCTTTTGCTGTTACAACTTACGGATTCTGGACAAATTACGAAAAAAGCGGCGGAAAAGATGACGGCGGATTCTGTTTTGTCGCTACTGCAGGGTTCGGCAGTTATTTTCACCCGAATGTCATGATACTCCGGGATTTTAGAGATAAGGTTCTTTCCAAGTCAGGGTTGGGTCGTGATTTTATAAAAGCATACTACAAATTTGGCGCAGTTCCTGCCGGAATTATAAGTGAATACAGTGTATTGAAACCAATTGCAAGAACAATGCTTATGCCTCTGGTTGTTTTGTCCTGGTTTTTGACGACAACTCTTGGAAATATTATTCTGGGACTTTGGATTCTAATGATCTTATCGTTCTTTTTTAAGATGAAAATGAATCGCAGGGTATTGATGCCGCTTATACTTTTGGGAATTTTCACTTATGGCGGAAATCTTTACGGTGTTGACGGTGAGTTCAGTTTTAACAGTTCATTCTATTATCCGGAAAATATTGATGACGGTATGAGTAAAAATCAGGAAGGCGAAGGTCCTTTTGAAGAAATTGGCGGATCTAAGTTGAAATATCTTCCAGCTCTGACATTTGGCTTTGCTCTACCCATTCCTGTTGTAAAAGACTACATCAGATGGTCGCTGATCGGAGGTATAGGTTATACAAGATTTAAAGGAACTTCAATAGATGCCGCCGGTGAAAAAACTCCCGACAGCACGGAAATGCACTTTATTCCTCTGATGGCTGAAATGAAGATCCGGCCTGTTTACTGGTTTCCGGTCTGGCCGTATGCGACAATAGGAATTGATTACTACACTTGGTGGATAAGGGAAAAAGGCAAGACTGCTGAAGATGGCGGCACTTTCGGTTTCCACGGCAACTTCGGTCTGCTTATATCTTTAAACTGGATTGATGAGGGATCTTCAAGAAAGTTTGAAGAATCTGCAGGAATAACCAATACAGCACTATTTATTCATTACAGACTTGAAAAGATTAACGATTTCAACAAGAAAGAGAGTTTCGATCTTACCGGGTCAAGATTTGAATTCGGAATTTTGTTTGAATTTTAAAAAAGATGGTTTTTGATAACTGTAAAATTGCTTTTTATCTGCTGATATGTAAAATTGGCTCTCGAAAAAAAGTAGGCGGGTAGCTATTTTTAGTTGATTGTTTTTTTACCAAATAGGAGGTAACCTTGAAAAAGATTCTTTTTATCATGATTATTGCGGCTGTTGCATTAATGTTTACAGCCTGCCCGAAGTCGGGTGAAGCAGAACCAAAGGAAAAAGTTAAACTTTCCTTTTATGTTATGAGTAAATGTCCCTATGGCGCACAAGTTCTTACAGGTGTAAAACCTGCTCTTGACAAACTTGGCAACGCAGTTGATTTCGAACTCAATTACATCGGAAACGAAGCTGACGGAAAATGGACTTCTATGCACGGTGACACAGAAGTTGCCGGAGACAAAATCGCTCTTTGCGCAAAAAAGTATTTCCCGAAGAAATACATGGATCTTAATGTCTGTATGGCAAAAGATTTCAGAAAGATCCCGGAAAATCTTGAAAGCTGCGGAAAAGAAACTTCTGTTGATATTTCAAAAATAAAGACATGTGCTGATGGCGAAGAAGGCACAAAGCTTGCTACTGAAAGCTTCATGGCTTCTAAAGCAAAAGGTGCTTCCGGTTCACCCACTATTTTCCTTGCTGACAAACCATATCAGGGCGGAAGAGGCGGAAATGATTTCCTTAGAGAGATCTGCAAGAATTTTACAACTGCTAAACCGGAAGCTTGTCTTTCAATTCCTGAACCGGCAAAAATAAAGCTTACAATGATAACTGACAAAAGATGTGTACAGTGTCAGGCAGAAAGACTTGCGCAGAATCTTAAAGGAATATTCCCCGGTCTGGATCCTGAAATAATGGATTATGCAGATCCTAAAGGTAAGGCCGAGTATGATAAATATGCGGCAAAAGGACAGAAACTTCTTCCGCTTGCAATCTTTGACGGCAGCGTTGAAAAGGATGAAGGCTATGCAAAGATCAGCAGATTTGTAATAAAAGTTGACGACAAGATCGTTTTGAGAATCGGTGGAAAATTCGACCCGACCAAAGAGATCTGCGACAACAAAACTGATGATACCGGAGACGGCAAAATAGACTGCGAAGATAATGACTGCAAAGAAGAAATGGTATGCCGCAAAGAGATCAAGAACAGAGTAGATCTTTTTGTAATGAGTCAGTGTCCTTACGGCGTGATGGCTCTTGATGCAATGAAAGAAGTTCTTGATACTTTCAAAGGCGACAAACTTGATTTCAAAGTTAATTACATCGCAACTGAAACCGAACCCGGCAAATTCAATTCTCTTCACGGTCAGCCTGAAGCTGATGAAGACATAAGAGAACTCTGTGCAATTAAGAACTATCCGAAGAATTATATGGATTATATCTGGTGCAGAAACAAGAACATCCGCAGCGACGATTGGAAATCCTGTGCAACAGGTGCTATCAAAGCTAATGTTATTGAAAAATGCGCTACCGGAGGTGAAGGTGCAAAACTTCTCAGCGAAAATATCAAGATCGGAAATTCCATGGGTATCGGCGGAAGCCCGACATGGATAATCAACAACAATCAGAAGGCAAGCGGTATATCAGCTGCCGATATTCAGAGGAATATCTGCCAGTACAACCCGGCACTTAAAGGTTGCGCTAAAACTATCAATGCTCCAGAGAAACCGGCTCCGAAGGGCGGTTGCGGCGGTTAGTTTTAACTGAATGTTGTATATTACAGGCGGCTTTCGGGCCGCCTTTTTTTATCTTGAATTTAATTTTAAGGGATTATCTAATTTAAGAATTATTTCTTACAGTTGCATCCGCAGCTGCATCCGTCTTCTTCTTTTTCGTCTTCACATTCTTCGTCTTCACATTCGCCACCGCCACAGCAGCATCCGCCATGATGATGCGAATAGTCAGGAAGCTCGACACCTGTTTCCATAAGTTCTATTTCAAAAGTAAGAGTCTGTCCTGCAAGAGGATGATTCGCATCAAGTATCACCTCTTTTTCCCTGACATCAATTATAGTTACAGGAATTACATCGCCGTGATCGGAATGCATTTCAAAAACCGAACCTTTCACAATCTGTGCACCTTCCGGGAACATGCTTTTATCAACATCAAAAATATGTTGTTCACTTTTGGGGCCGTATGCTTCTTCTGGAGCGATAGTGATTTTTTTCTTGTCGCCGATCTCCATTCCTACAACCGCATCGTCAAAACCTTTAATAACCATTCCTTCTCCGACTTGAAACTTGAATGTTTCTCCTGAATCTAAGGAAGTGTCAAATTTCTCACCATTTTCGAGCCATCCAGTATAATGAACAGCAATCTTGTCGCCTGTTTTTACAGCCATTGTCATCTCCAAAAAAAAATTAAAAAACCGTACCGCCTGACACGGAATACTGATAAATGTAGCAAAATGAGGGAAAATGGCAAGGAATAGTTATTTGTGAACTGAAAAGTTTTATTGAAAAACTGATTAGTGTCAGATACAATCAATAAAAGTATTCTTTTCTGGAGGTTGAAATGGAAAAATGCAGTTCAAAAAAAGTTTTTAATATGATGTTTTTTTTAGTAATTCTGCTGTTGTTTACATTGGTTTTTTCCATTTATAAGAACTCAATTCTGAAAAATGAAGTGGCGGCACTTAAAAATGAAAAGATCAAGCTGCTTGAAGAACATGGAGAATGTTTGAAAAATAAAGAGAACACATTGAAAAAAGAGTTGATCGGAAAATATGTTGAATCAATGATAGCTCTTAGAAATAAAATAGAAAAAGGTTATGTGCCGGATAATAAAGATATGGATAATTTTTTTGATAGAAGCAACTATATTATCAATAATCTCGAAGTTTATGAACCCGCAAAAGAGGAAATATCGCAGCATCTTATCTTTTTAAGCTCAATGAAAAGTGTTCTTGAGCCTTTTTCTAAAAAAACGGTAGATGAAGAAAAACAGCAGCGGAAATAAAAAATTTATAATGATTTTAAATTGATGGAAAACAGAATTTTCTTGAAAAATCATCATATTTTAATAGCATTGCTATCATGTTAGACTCTGCAAGAGGTGGTTATGGGTAAATACGGCAATTTGGCAAAAAGCGCAGCACCTGATTTAAGCAAAACGAAATTCTCTTTTGTTAAAGGTAAATATACCGGTGGTGAGTTTTTTATAAGAGATGGTCAGAAATTGTCTATCGGAAGGGACATTTCCTCTGATGTTGCGATTGTTGATTCAAAGGTCAGCAGACATCATGCTTCTATTGTGTCGAGAGCCGGCAGAATATTTATAGAAGACCATGGCAGTACAAACGGCACTTTAGTCAACAAAGAGAAAATAGCACCGGAAACACAGGTAGAGCTTTTTTCCGGTTCCGAGGTAACAATAGGTGATTCTGTCATTTTTATGGGCGGTGAAGGGGCGGTCAATGAAATTTCAAATCCCGGAGTAACCAATCCGGCAGTTACAAGTTCTACAGTTGTTAAGGAAAAAACAGACGAAGAAAAAAATGTTACAGCTTCTTTGAAAAATGTTGCGAATGAATATAATGACGATGACGATGAGTTGCTGTCTCTTGATTCACCGGTGCAGGAAGTTCAGAGTGAAAGCAAGATAAGTATAGCCAAAGTAGCTTTGAAAAAAGGCGGACCTGCAACAACATCCAAAACAGTGCCTGATTCTTCTTTAGGAGCTTCAAAAGGAAGTCTTTCTGCAATTGATCCTTGTGATCTTTTGAAAGTTCTCTGTCAGGCATCTTCAACCGGATATCTTATTTCCCAGATAACAGCTCCTTTCAAAGAAAAGATCGAACTTACTATCGGAGTTACAGGAATAGTTTCAGCCGAGTCTATCACAAACAGAAACTTTTCTCAGGAAAAAGTTGTTTCCAGATTTCTGCTTGCTTTTGACGGTGAATACGAATTCAAAGTTGATGAAGCTCCGAAAAGGGAGAATGCCAACAGTTTTCTCGAAGATGTTTTTATGGAGATTTTGACACAGAAAAACACCCTTTTTAAATATAGAAAAATTGTAAAGACAGATCAGCTCCGGTTCCAGATCCCGATTATGGGGAAACTTTCCTCTCTTACTAAGCCTGAGCTTGAAACTCTTCAATTTATGGTAAATACAAAGGAAGTTCTTGAATATCTGAATCTTTTTCCTGAAAATGATGATTTTATTCTGCTTGCTGAGATACTTAAGTTTATTGATATGGGTATTTTATTTGGCGATAATAATGATTCTTCTTCGACAGAAGATTCTGTTCCTGAAGATGTTTTTGAAATGTGAGGCTGAATGTATTTCAAGGTCTATCATAAAAAATCCAAGCACCCTATTGCGACATTTAATGAAAAAACGATTGTTGATTTCTGCGTAAGCAACAAAGAATCTGTCAAAAATTATTATTTCTCGGCAGACGGGCAGAAAGATCTTATGGAGTGGGAGGTGTTTGCTGTAAAACACTCGGATCTTTTTGAGAAAAAAGCTGAAGAAAGGGATAAACTGGAATTTAAGAAAGCTCACGACGAGGGAGCCATTGATACACGCAGTGCATTTTCAAGACAGGCTTTTTCAATTGTTCTTCTTGCACTCCTTTTTGCCACATATCTGACATATTATTTTTATCAGAAAACACTTGAACAGGATAGAGATATTGCAGCAGCGATCGAAGTCTCTAAAGCCGGTTCAATTCCTGTGCAGAAAAAAGATCCTCTGGAAAAAAGAGCTGTGATCCCATCGGACAGTGCTTTTGGAAAAGATGTTCCTTCACAAAAGGAATTAAATGGTGCGTGGGGAAAAGTCGATAAGTCTAAGTTGCCGGCATCATTGGGGTTTGTTGAGATAAAAGAACACATGGATACATATCTTCCAGCTTTGAAAGAATGTTATTTAGCCCGTGCAAAAGCAGGTGATACAGATCTTCGCGGAACCATAAATATGAAGATCCGGATAACAGGTGACGGGATGATAAAGGATGTTCTTTTCACCGATGAGAAGTACAAGGCGACTCTTTTTGGCGATTGTGTGATTTCAGCAATTAAATCAACCCGTTTCCAGATGTTTAAAAGTCCTGAGCAGGTTTTTTTATATTACTGGAATCTCTGATCTCTGAAAATGAGGATCAACCTTTTTTTGGAAAACGAACTTAACGGTGTGATTGCCGGATTTTCAATAAAAAAAGACAAGGCCGATATTTTTTTAAGCAGTAGATTCAAAAAGAACAGGCTGGGAAAAAGAGACAGGGAATGGATAAGAGAAAGGTTCTTTTTTTACATAAGGCACAAGCTGTTATTTGATAAATTAGATACGAATGGCGTTTCTACTGCAAGAACAATTGCAATGATATTTGATAATGAGCCTGATGATGAGCTTTTAATTAAAATATCTGAATTGAAAAATAACGGGCTTTATGATTTGCTTTTTAATCAGTCATTTTCCGAATTTCTTGTTGAAAAGATTTTTGCTCAGTTCGGTGAAAATGCTTTTGGCTGGTTCAATTCAAAAGCGGAGACCGTTATAAGAACAAACCTGTTAAAAATATCGAGGAAAGAACTTGCAATAAAACTTGGTAAAGAAGGTTATGTGTCTGATATTACCGATATGTCTCCAGCCGGAATTGTAATAACATCAAACACCTCAAGTTTGAAAAATTCACACCTTTTTGATGAAGGTCTGTTTGAATTTCAGGATGAATCAAGTCAGATAAGCACGCTTCTGATAAACCGTAGTTCTGCAACACTTTTTGATTTTTGTTCCGGCGGTGGAGGAAAGTCACTTGCGGCGGGTTCGTTTTTCAAAGGATTGAAAATAACTGCATCAGATATAAGGTCTCATGTTTTTGAAGAGATATTTACCCGTTCAAAAAGAGCCGGGTTAAAGATATTCACAAAAAAACATAATGAAATCAAACAGCTGTTCGACACAGTTTTTGTTGATGCTCCGTGCAGCGGAAGCGGGGTTTTGAGAAGAAATCCTGCAGATAGATGGATCATTGAAAAGAAGATGATAGACGAACTTAACAGAACACAGCTCAAAATACTTGATAATGCTAAGCATTTTGTCAGATCTGGCGGAGAATTGATATATGTCACATGCAGTTTTCTGAAAGATGAGAACGAACTGATAATTGAAGAATTCCTTAAAAACAGTAAAGACTTTTCTCTCATTTCCGCCGATGTGAGATTTAGGGAGAACATTTCAGAAGATATCGATCCGGATCAGATTGTCAGCGGCAGTTTTTTCAGAACTGCTCCAGGATTTCAAAGAGATATAATGTTCGGTGCGATAATGCGGAAAAATTGAATAATATTTGTAACCGAAGCTTTTAAATTGCGGTCATATTTTGTGGCTGATAAGTTTATCAAAACTTGACAGAATGAGGTAACTTCAAATAATTAGCCAGAAAGTTGTATTTTGTCAATCATCCGGAGAAGAAAATGGTGCTTAAACGACTTATTTTTACTGCTGTTTTTGTTTTTATATGTAATTCGTTATATGCGTCTTCTGTGCTTGAGCTTATGGGTGCGGTTGATGCGGTCAATCCTCTTACCGCCAGAATTATTTCAACCGGTGCTGAAGCGGCGTACTTCAATCCTTCTTATATTGTTTCACAGGAGGATTCTTTTAAACTCGGATTCGGAATGATGATTCAGTCTAAAACGATAGAACATTTCAGTCGTCCTAAAGGATATGATGTGTCAAGTGAAATTTATCAGGCTTCTTCGAGTGAAATTTCAGGCAATGGGAAATATGTCCCAAAAGCAACAGCTGGTCTTTTGCACAAAAGAGGATCTGAAAATTATGATTATGATACATTTGACGGAATAATCACTATCGGGGCTGTAAAAAGTATAATCAAGAACTGGGTTGGTGCCGGTATTTATGCTCTTATTCCGGTTGCAGGGATACAGACTCAGGAGCCTTTTTACAATGATGAAAGAGAGCAGTATTTTTCAAACAGTCTTCACTTTGAGCTTTACGGCGACAGACTTAAACAGTTCAGCATGGCGTTTGCTCTCGGCGGCAAAGTCAGCGATTTTCTTAAGCTTGGTGTCGGTCTTTCCGTATCGACATATACAGTTACACAAAACAGAGTTTTTGTTCCTGACGGAGGAGATCCTTCAACACAGATTATTAATTCACAAATGAAAGTCGGAAGTTCTGTTTCGCCTTATTTTTCTTTTGTAGCCAATCCGTTTCTCGGGTTAAACCTTACCGGAACTTTCCATTTTCCAAGAAATACAGGTGTTGTTGAACTTAACAATGAAATGCAGGTCTGGAACTGGGATTATGATGACGGGAAAGGGGGAACCACAAAAAAAGGTTACCTGGAATCAAGTTCTTTGATGACAGCCGGATATGAGCCGATAAAATTTTCGATAGGAATGTTTTATGAGATCAATCTGGGCGGGTACATTCTCAGTCCGATGGCGGCTTTTGAATGGGCAAGATGGTCGACTTATATCAATCGTCACGGTGAAAAACCGGCAGATAAATGGAAAGATACTTTTTCGGGTTGCGGCGGGCTGATTCTGACACACAGACAGAGAAAAGCTGCGCTTGACATAGCTTACATTCCTTCTCCGGTTCCTGCGCAGGATGGAAGAGAAAATTATGTTGATAATGACAGGTTGGGATTTTCCCTTGGATATACTGAATATTTTCATTTTGAGAAATTTTCGATTGGTGGCGGAATAAGCAGTTCTGCACAGTGGCTGTTGGCAAGAACAGAAAACAAAGACAAGTCCCGAAGTGAAGAAGATGGCGGACTTGTTGATGAATTTCCTGATGATGCGTCTTATTATGGATCTGCGGACGGGGCCACAGCGTTTAATAATGCTAAAACAGGTTTGCAGACAAATAATCCGGGATTTCCGGGATGGAAAAGCAAAGGGTTTGTTATGGGTGTAGGTATATCTCTTGAAGTTTTATATTAGTTTTTAACCATCGGGGAGGGGTTTATGAAAAAAGTTTTTATTACAATGGTTGCTGTTTTTGCATTATTTTTTATTGTAAGTTGCGGAGATGATTCAAAAAATGACACTGATTGGGGTAATCAGGACAGCGAAGTGAATGACGAGGATTCCAGCATGTTAGATGAGTCCGAAGTGTCAGATCTGTCAGAAGATTTCGACATGTCCGAAGTTTCAGACCAGTCAGACGAGACTGGAGACCTTGATACTGAAGTTCCTGATGAAGACACCGCTGTTGATCCTCTGCTTGCACAATTTGCAGGAACATGGGCTGAAAAAATTATTCTTAAATCTTCAAGCAGCAGCATGATAAAAAATGTTCCAAGTGTAACAACAAGATATATTCTTGTCGATATGACGATAAAAGACGGAAAGCTTGAGATCAATAGAAGAAATGGTGTTATGTGTCAGACAGATAATGAAACCGGTAATAATATTGCCAACAAAGGAGTTGTCGGTTTCAACGAACCCAATTCCAAATTTAACTCAATATACCATTTCTGGAAGCCGAATCAGATTCCAGGACAGGAAACAATGCCGGATGTCAATATTACAAAAGACGGTGATAAAATTAAGTTTGTCACCAACAGAGAATGGGAGCTCAGAGGAGCCAATATGACAAATCCTGCGACAGAAGAGATGATAACTGCTGACAGTGATTCAAGAATATTCGATCATGACGGTGACACCAAACCGGCGTTCACGATCACTTTTTCCGGAATAGTGAACGGTCCGATTTATTATGTTCAAAGACTTACTACGATTTTTGACGGTGAACTAATTACCGAAAAAAAGATAGAGGGTCATGTTGACTGGACAGATGAACAGTACACACATCAGTCAACACCGGATACAACGCTGAAAGGCCAGAAAACAACTGTTACAGATAAAGATAATAGTGTTTTTCAGTTTGTAAAAGTAGCTGATACAATGAACTGTACTGACATGCTTGCTCAGAAAAGCACTCTTTTTGACCTTGTAAACCCGAATAAAAACCCTGACGGTGATCCGAATACCGACAATTAAATATTTATTTTTTCCATTTAATAAAAAGATCTTATAATACATTGATTTAGATAACTTATAAAAGAGTCTTGATATGAAAAGTCTTGAAAAATCTTTTAAGGAAGCGGCACTTGCTGTAATTGCAGCGGAAAACGGAATAATTTCACCTCAGAAGCTGGTGCACATCTTTTCTGACTGGGTCAACTCTCCCGGTGTTTCAATAAGACAGAAGCTGGAAGAAGCTCTTCCGGCTGAGAACAAGGCTCTGCTTGATCTTCTGGGCAGTGAAGAACTTGAGGATGCAATTCAGAATAAATCCGTAGAAGTTCTTCTTGAAAGTGTCAACAGAATAAAAGAGCAGACAAGAATGGCCGTAATGCCTTCTTCAACTCAGGCTGACAGCACATCAGAAAGACTTATTACAGATGAAACCCCTGGAAGATACAGTGTTCAGGGTGAACTTGCCAGAGGCGGAGCGGGACGAGTTCTTATAGCCCTTGACAGGCATATCGGAAGAGAGATTGCAGTTAAAGAGCTTCTACTTGATCTCAAGGATAAGAGAGATGGATTGGTCAGAAATGATCCTCAGACAGTAAGCCTGAGAAACCGGTTTTTGAGAGAGGCAAGAGTAACTGGTCAGCTGGAACATCCGTCCATTGTGCCGGTATACGAAATAGGCCGACATCCGGATGGTGTTTTTTATTATACAATGAGGATGGTAAAGGGCAAAACGCTTGCCAAAGCGATATATCAGGCAAATTCGCTTGAAAACAGGCTCGAACTTCTTCCGCATTTTTACAATGTCTGCAATGCCGTGGCGTATGCTCACAGCAAGGGTGTCATAAATAGAGATCTTAAACCTTCGAATGTAATGATCGGTGAATTTGGTGAAACAGTTGTTCTTGACTGGGGTCTTGCCAAAGTAAAGGGACAGACTGATATCGGAGCGGAAAAACTACAGACAGGGTTAAGGCTTTTTCTCGATGCTGATGTCGGGAAAACTGTTGTGGGGTATGCAATCGGCACGCCTTCATATATGCCGCCTGAACAGGCTGAAGGAAATGTTGATGAAATTGATGAAACATCTGATATTTATTCACTCGGCGCTATTCTTTTTCAGCTCTTGACAGGTAAGCCCCCTTATGTCGGTAAGACCGCTTCTGAAATTCTTAGAAAAGTTGTTGCTCCGGGAAATGTGAATGCATGCAGCGAAGAACAGTCTGTTCCTCCTGAATTGTCGGCAATTGCGCAAAAAGCGATGTCAAAAAAGAAAAAAGACCGCTATTTATCTGCAACAGAGCTGATAGAGGATCTGAATGTCTATATGTCAGGCGGCAAAGTAAAAGTTTATAAATATTCTTTTGCAGAAACTTTTAAAAGATTTGCCACAAAGAACAAAGCGCTTTTTATATCATCAATTCTGGTGTTTCTGATGCTTCTGGTGTCGACAGTGGTAATAGGATTGTATTATGAAAAAGAGGTCAAGTCGAAACAGACTGCACAGAGGGAAAAACTGATATCGCAATATAGAACGGCACAGGCATTTAATGAAAAAGCCACAAGGCTTGAAAGTCAGAAACAGTACCTCTCTTCAAGAATATATGCCGCCGCTTCTTTATATTACAATCCGGCGAACAAAAAAAGCCCTGATTATTCTCCGTGGTTCCGCAATGTATTCAAGGATTCGGATACGCTTCTTGCAGATGCCGCTTCTAAATTCTACCATCGGCAGTTCCATCGAGGAGCAGTGCTTGAAACCGGCATTGATATTAACTGTCAGCTTACAGGTATGTCAATGAATGATAAAACCGGTGAAATAGTGGCCGGCTGCGATAATGGCGAAATCAGGGTGATGAACTTTAAAAATCTTTCCACAATAAGGAAGTATGAAACTGAGACAGATATAAATGACATCTCGGTTTCTCCGGATGGAACAAAATATGCTCTTTCCGGTTTGAACGGCGTATTCACTCTGATCAACAGCAAAGATCCGGTTCCCGCAGCACTGCTGAAAAATAATTCAGGCTTTAAATGTGCAGAATTCTCAAAAACAGGTGAAGAAGTTCTTGCCTGCGGAGTGGATTCAATTTTGAGAATGATAAATATCTCTTCATTGGTCACAGTCGAGTTCAAAGGTCATTCGGGTAGTGTCAACGATGCTGTATTTATTGATGGCAAAACGATAGTATCTTGTGGAAACGATGGTTTCGTAAGGGTTTGGGATGTTGCGACAGGTCTTGAGCAGAAAAAAGCGCAGACAGAAGAGGTGCTGGTGAAAGTTGCAGTTTCCGATGACGGTGCAACTATTATTGCCGGAAGTGAAAACGGTGTTATTTACTCATTCAGTCTTTATAACATGAATCAGACGGGGAAATTTGTACAGCATGTCAGCTCAGTAACATCTCTATCGTTTTCAAAAGATGGCGATATGTTCATTTCATCAGACAGAGAAGGGAAATCTGTTGTGTGGGACAAGGTTTTAATGGCACCGTTATTTACTTTGGAAGGTCACAGAAGTTCAGTATCCAGTGCCATGTTTCTCAATGAAACCGAAAATATTATCACGGCAGGAAGGGAAGGTTTTATAAGGATATGGAAAAGACATGGAAGAATAAACACTCCTGCATTCAGTTTTAATTCACCGAAATTGATCGCTGCCGCTATTTCAAAAAACGGCTGGATGGTGATTGCTCCGAAAAACGATGAGTTAAGTGTCATAAAAAAAGAAACCGGTGAAAAGGTCTCGTTTAATAACGGAACCCCGGTCTTTGATGTTGATATAAATCATGAAGGTAATATGGTTGCAGTAGCCGGATGGGATACGGCAGTAACTGTTTATGAAAGATCGACAGGAGCTGAGAAATTCAAGCTGAAAGGGAATGAGAATGCTGTAATTTCGGTAAAATTTTCGCCAGATGGCAAATACATCGCTTTATCAGGAAAAGATGGAAGTGTCCGTCTTTTTTCTGCGGAAAATGGTGAACAGATTTCTGTATACCGGTGCAGTAGCGGCGGCGCAAACAATATAGCTTTTTCTCATGACAGCAAAGTTCTTGCGGCAGTTTGCGACAACGGGGATACTGTATTGCTGGGCATTAAAGACCTCGGCGTTGAAAAACTGATTCAGAGAAATGGAACCAAGCCGTTGAGTATCGCTTTTATGAAAGGAGACAGGAAAATAGTAACAGGTTATTACGACCATTCTCTTTATATAACAGACCTCGATAATAATACGGATATTGAACTTCATGGACACACTAACGCTGTTACTGAGACGGATATTTCCGATGACGGCGAATTTGCAGTAACTGCATCAAGTGACATGTCGATCAAACTGTGGGATATCAAAGAAAATAAAGAGATTCTTACAATCCCGGTCTCGAAAGATCCAGGATGTGCATTCTTCGTGCCGGGAGAAAAGTCTGTCGCAGTTTGTGACGGAGGAACACTGAAAATTTATCCTCTGACCTCTTCAGACCTTGAAATGGATCCCAAAATACTTCTTGAAAAAGTGGAAAAAGAAGCCGGTGCCAAACTCAAAGATTTCTATCTTGAAGCAGGGATGTGATTTCTACCACACCATTTCTTTGAATGTGTCGGGGAATTTATAGTTCATCATTTCATCGGTACTTCTGAATACTTTATAGAGAAAAAGTCCTTTGCCGGGGAGTGTGTGCGGTACAAGAAGTCTATTCTTTGCTTCTATCAGTCCCGGTATTTCGTCAGGTAATATTTTTCCGCGTCCAACTGAAGCAAGAGTTCCGCAAATTATTCTGATCTGGTGTTTCAGAAATCCTTCTCCTGTAAAATCAATAGAGAGATAATCATCTTTTACCAGAATCGCTGCCTGTCTTATTGTTCTGACGGTACTTTTCACATCACTGCCGGCTCCCATGAAGCTTGCAAAATCGTGTGTTCCGACAAAATGTTCCAGAGCTTTCTTCATGCTTTCCACATCAAGCGGATATCCGCTGTGCCACGAATATTCCCATGCAAAAGGCGATGCAGGATCTTTTGTGCAGATCATATATCTGTAATGCTTTCCGAAAACAAATTCCCTGCCATCCTGCGCCCCGGGTATCCTTTCGATATGATTGATTCTGATATCCTCCGGCAGAAGTGAATTAAGTCCTTTTTTTAGTTTTTCCGGCGGAATATTCTGAAGTTCCGGCACTGTTGCGATGAATTCAAGAGCGTGAACTCCTGTATCTGTCCTGCTGCAGCCAGATGGATAAGGACATTCCTTTTTAAAAATATCGCTCAGAATTCTTTTTAAAACACCCTGAACGGAAATGGCGTTTTCCTGATACTGCCACCCGTGATAGTTCTTTCCGCAAAAGGAAATGTTCAGAAGATACATGTTTCCGCCTGTTCAAACAGTTACTGACGAATCTAACACAAAAAACAATGCGGTCAATATTAATTGGAACTTTAATAAAACTGTGATAATATCCGCTGCCGTATTGATGGGGGAGCGAATTGAAAGAATTTTTTCAGAAAAAACCTTTAAACATATATGTTTTTATTGCAGTTATCATTTTAACTGTGCTGACAGGGATGATTCAAAGAAGCGAATTCCAGATAGTTATTCTTCTTACAACATTTATTTCTGCCGGAATTCTGCTCAAAAGGCACTGGCTTTTTGCAGGAATTGCAGTAATGGTCATCTCAATAATTTTTACGATTCACGATTTTGCAAAGATGGATAGCGGTGACAGCGGTAAGTTCATAAAGAAGTTCCAGTTTCATATGGGTACTGACAAGGATGAGGAGTAAATGACAGGTATAATAAGCCGTTTCGAAGCATTTCTTATGTTACAGACCACATCAAAAAGAAAATCTCTTTCTCTTCTTTTCCTCGGAATAATGATCCCTGGACCCTTTAAGTATATGTTTGTTTTTCTTCTGATATCCAAGCTGATCTATCTCGATATTGCACAGAAAAAAATGAAAATGATCCTTTCTTTACCCTTTTCAAGAGCGGAAATTTTTGTTTTTTCTTATATCCTCGGTCTTGTCATTATCTGCTGTGCGGCAGTGACCGGTGAATCTTTTTTCACGGGAAATGTTACGCCCGCACTTATTCCGGAACTTCTGGTGTTCTATTCGGCATATTTCGGAGTTTTTTCTCTTGTATCAATGAAAGGTTCAAGCAGTATCACTCTGCCGGTATTTCTTCTTATTGTCGATCTTCTTGCCGGTTTAAGAGGGTCTTTTGACACAAATGTTTATTCATGGATAAGTCCTTTGTATCACAAGGAAATAATATATGCCTCGGTTTTTTCGATGCTGATCCTTGCTGTTTCATTTGTTCAATTTATTTTTAACAGGAGAGAGAAATGGTGATAGAACTCTCTTCGATATCCAAGAATTTCGGTTTTACTGCGGCTTTAAAAGATGTTTCGATAACAATTCCTGACGGTTCTTTTTTTATTGTTGTGGGACCTAACGGAGCCGGAAAAACTACAATGCTTCGGATCATAGCCGGAGAATTACTTCCATCAGGCGGAACGGTCAGTTTTGACAAGTCTGCAAATTTCAAGGAATTTGTTTCTGTTGCAGAAGAGAATAGAGATTATTTCAATGAATTCAATGCCTTGAGCTATTGCGAACTTTATAAGTTTTTATACGGGGATTTTGATAAAGCCCGTTTTATGGAGCTGTTAAAAAGGCTCGATATTCCCTCTGAAAAACCAGTTGAATCATTTTCAAAGGGGATGAAAACATGGCTTCTGAATTCGCTTTTGATCGCCTCAAATTCAAAAATAATGATATTTGATGAACCTCTCCAGCATCTTGATCCTTCTGTCAGGATGGATTTCCATTTGTTGCTGAGAGAAGAGAGATCAAAAGGAAGAACTGTAATAATCAGTACTCACGAAATATCAGAATTTGATGATGCTGCCGAATCAGTGGCAATAATTAATCACGGCAGAGTGGTCTATACCGGTGAAGTCGCCGGAACGCTTTTTTCTCACAGGATGGTTCCCGGAACAATGGCTGTCAATGCTGAAATCACAGTCGGTCCTGTTTTTAATGAAAAGCTTGTCAGGACAACTGAAAACATTGGCAGAGAACCGTTATTGAAAGAAGTCGCAGCGGCTTATATAAACGGATCGGATCTTTGTAAAAACAGCTGACCTCGCGTGCGCGTGCGGATTACTTGACAATTTATAGAGTTATATATATACATAATAGGCTTTTGCGGGCGTAACTCAGTTGGTAGAGTGCCAGCTTCCCAAGCTGGATGTCGCGGGTTCGAACCCCGTCGCCCGCTCCATTTTTCATGGTGGCCGTGAACAGATATAAGTTTTTGTCAGCAATACTCATTTTCACTGTCGGTTTGATGTTCATCGCAAGGTTTTCTTTTTATCCTGTTACATCATTTATTCTTGAAGTTTTCGGTGTTTCATACAATTTTTCTGATATTTCCTTTGATATGGACGGAACTCTGGAGATCGAGGATCTTTCTGTGCATGTCGATGACATTGTTGACTTTAAATCGGAAAAACTGGCATTATCGATAGGAAGAAGGACAACAGGTTTTTTAAAAAAAGAATTTGTGCTGAGCAGATTTGAGCTTATTAAAGGTGACATCACATTAAACAGTAAATTTCTGCTTGAGCCGTCAGATTCATCTTTTCCCAAAACACTTCCTTTTTTTCCGCTCGAAGAAATAAATATCGAGAAACTTAAAATAAAAGCCTTCATTGATGACACTACCGGCATAACCTCTGAGAACATATCGGTCAAAGGGAACAGATTTTATAAAATCGATATTCCGGAAACAGTGATGTTCTACAAATCGCTCAAGGATAAACTGAAGATCAGGCTTAACGGCGAGATAGAAGCTTATGAATTCGTATATATGGTTGACAGGCTTTCTCTGACGACCGACGGACTGGAAGTTACCGGTTCTAAAAAGGATGATAACGGCAATTTCAAAGGGTCTGTTTCATTGCAGCTGTCAAAACTTGCTGAAGCTTTTAATAAAAAAGCAGAGGGTACATTCAATTCCGAATTCGTTCTGGGTGTTTCAGAAAAAGTGCCGTATATCGAAACTGTCATATCTGTGTCGGATGTACTTTACGAGGGATTCCGTCCGTGGGACATTCATACATTTCTAAAGATCACCCCTTCTGTAATGTATATCGAAAAACTGAATATGTTTCATAACGACAAGGTGTTTCTATCACTTGACGGAGTTTATCCATATAACGAAAAGAAGATAAAAGGTGTTGCAAGACTTTACAGATTTGATCTTGATAACTGTCTTGACAGAATGACCACCAGCGGAATAGTGAATCTGATAGTTTCCGGGAAAGCTGATTATGTGTTTTCGACCGAAACCTTGTCTGCTGATACGAAAGTCGATTTTAAAGTGAATGAATTCGATGTCGGCAACAAAGAGATACTCAATTTTCCGGGAGAAGTTCTGGTGACCGGCAATGTAACTGTCGGGGCTGACGGTGTTAAACTGCATGATGGAATTGTAAAAACGAAGAATGAAACAAGCAGACTGATCATAAAGGATTCATGGTTCGGCTTTGCAGACAGCATGAAATTTCATATACCTGTAATGCCGGGTTCGTGGATAAATCTGGAAGATATCAGGATGATAACAGGTTTTGATGTCAAGGGTCGCGGTTCGATAGAAGCTCTTGTAACATCTTTTTACGAAAATCCGGTGATTACCGGAACTTTTAACGGTACGGCATGTAATTTTGACGGATTTGATGCTGAAAGCTGCAATCTTTCTGTATCTATGAAAGAATTCGTTCTTAATTTAAAAATAAATGAAGTTAAGCAGAGAACTGTTTCTTCAAAGAATTCACTGGTTTCTCTGGATTTCAATCCGACACCGATCAAAGTAACTTTTCTGATCAATGATGCAAAAGGTTCTGTAAAAGATGCAGCTGGTGTTTTCGGTCTGAATGCTGATTCTTTCACGGGGCAGGTTTCGCTGAATGCCGAGGGGATGTTTCAGGATGATCTTAAAAGACTTAGCGGAACTTTAAAAGGCGAAAACATAAAAATGAAAGGTGAGAAGATCGCTGATTCTGTGTTGATAAAAGTTGTTGACAGGGACAAAACTGTCCAGCTCGAAAAAGGTGTCATAACTTATGGAAATGCTTCAATAAATCTGACCGGCAATATGTTGAAAAAAGGATATATTGCAGATATTGAGGGATCTTTTTCAAAATGTTCAAGCGAAGATTTCTTTAGAAAGGATTTCGCAGTTTTTGAAGATCCGTCACTTGATCTTTCCATCCGTGGTGATCTTTCTGCTCCTGATATAAAAATGAATCTCGGTTTAAAAAGAATTGAGATTGAAAAGATCAAAATGGGAGATCTTTCATTGACAGCTGATTACAAAGGTCAGGAATCGGAACTGAGTGCAAGCGGTATGCTTGGTAAAAGTGTTGATTTCTCAGTATCAATGAAAAATCTTGATACAGACAGTTTCGGGGCAGTTTTAAATATTAATAATCTGGTTTATAAAGTAGGTGACTTTTTCATGAAAACATCTGCAAATATTGAAATAAAAGACAATCTGGTAAATGCACGAATCCCGCTGCTGATGATTGAGCAGTCAGGTTTCTTTATAAGGAATGCGGCTCCTTTTTTAATAAAAGGTCCTGTTGACGATCTTGTTATAGAAAAGAGTTTTTTTGATGGTGAGACCGCCAATCTTTCTGTTGAAGGCAGGATAAAGGACTATTCGCCTGAGCTGAAAATAAAAGGTGTCGCTTTTCCAAGAATGCTCGAAATGCTTTACCCGAATCTGCTTTCAGGGTTCGACGGCAAAATTTATTATGATTTCGATCTAAAGGGATCTGAGATAGAAGGAAACCTGACACTTGTTGACGGATCGTACAGACTTGATAATCCACAGATAGTTTTCAACGGCATAAACGCAGGAATAAACATTAAAAACAAAAAGTGGACAATTGAGAATTTCAAAGGTTTTGCAGGCGGCGGAAAAGTTGTTCTTCGCGGCGAAGGAAGCATTTTTCCTTTTAACAATGCTTCGGTCAACTTAAAGCTTGTCAATTTGACCGGAAAACTTGCACAGGTCGGTGATTTCGGACTTTCAACCAGCCTTGATATAATAATGTTCAATCCTGACCAGATATCGGTAAGCGGTGATGTGGAGCTGAAAAATGTTGTTTATAATCAGCCGCTTTCTCTGGACAGTGATCTTATCAAAATGATCTCAAAAATCGGAAAGAAACAGTCCGGTTCTGAAATAAAAAAGTCTGTTCCCATAGATTTGGATCTTAATATAACCGGAAAAAACAATATCAAGGTTAAAACGAATCTTGTAGAAACGGAACTGTTCATTGACGGGCATATTACCGGAACGACAAAAAAGCCTGATATAGAAGGGACGATTCTCCTGAAAAATGGACGGCTGGAGTATAAACAGAATGATTTTACCATTGAAAGAGGGATGATATCTTTTGAAAAAGGAAGCGGAATCAATCCCTACATTGATATAGAGTCATACAGGAATGTCATTGAGAAAAAGGCCGAAGATGAAAAGGAATATAAGGTCATAATGTATGCTGCAGGGTATCCTTTCGACGGTGATCTGCATGTGACATTCGACAGTATTCCGCAACTTGACCAGTCTCAGCTCATATCCCTTCTCCTGTGGGGAAATACAGGTGACGAGATGACCGGAGATCTTGCAATAGCGGCTGTTACCGATATTATGGGAATAACGACAGAAGTTAAAAGAAATTTCAGACTTACAAGATTTGAACTGATTCCGAAATATTCAGAGCTTGATGACAAAACAATTTTAATGCTTGTGGCGGAAAAAGAGATATATAAAGATCTTTTTCTCCTTTTTGAAACCAACCCGTCCAATGCCAGAGATCAGAGGATTGAACTGAAGTACAAAAGGAAGAATCTTGATGCGGCCTTTGAATGGAAGAACAGGGACAGCCTTGAGAACAGTTTCGGCGGGCTCGGATTTGATTTGAGGTTGGAATATGTTTTTGAATAGATCCGCAATACTTTCATTTATCATTTTATTTTTTATAACATTACCGGTCTATTCAAAAAACATGATTTCCACCGTTATATGGGACAGTCCTTTGGAAAAAGGACGGTTCAGCAGTTTTATAAAGATCGAAAAAGGTGAAGAATATTCAATAAAAAAGATCCGGAGAACTGTAAAACTTCTTTATGCGACAAAACTGTTTGAGCAGATCGTTGTAACTGAGGCGGTTGACAGTTCTGAAAATATTGAGATCACAATAAAAGGAATTCCTCAGCTTTTTATTCAGAATATTTCCATTGAAGGCAATTTCAGGATATCGAATAATGATATAAAACTTGCAGCTGATATCGGTCTGAACATGCCTCTTTTCAGCAGCAAACTCGAAAAAATAAGAGAGGAAATAATTTTTCTGTATCGCGAGGAAGGTTTTTTCAACACTCTTGTTAATGTTGCCACCGACATTACCGGTGACAGTTCGGTAAAAATAAAGATAAAAATATTAGAAGGCAGGCAGGAAAAGATCAGAAATATTGTCATTTCCGGAAGAATGTTCAAATCGGTAAAAAGAAGGCTTGAGTTTGATTTGAACAGCAGTTTTAAAGGAAAGCCTTTCACAGATAAGAATATTGATGATATGAATGAATATCTCGTTGATTATTACAAGAGCAGAAAATATCTTGATATAAGTACAAAGATCGGCAAATCATCCGGCGGCAGGGTTGAATTCACAATAAATCAGGGTCCGCAATATATACTGGATATTTCAGGAACAGACTCTTTTTCAGTTGATACTGTAAAAAATGTCATTACGGCGGTGACCAATTACTATTTTGACCGGGAAGGTGTGAAAAAGAGACTGCTGAGATTTTTTCAGGCATACGGGTATCATGATGCTGTTATCAAAGTTTCAACAGTTACAAAAAATGCTCAAAAAAGCAATGAGTTGCGAACTGTAAAGGTTGAGATACAGCAGAACGAAAGAAGATTTGTGAATGATATTATTTTTACCGGTGCTTCAGTTTCCAATCGCTCGATGGTTGTTTCAAGACTTAAAGATTTTATTGAAAAGAAGATCGAAGAAGAGGATTTTCCGGAAATAAAGATCAACAGAGGTGATACCGGCGGCGGATATAAAGATACCGATGGAAATAAAGTAAAAACAATTCAAAAAAGTCCCAAGGATAAAGTTATGCTTCCTGAATCTCCGCTTGGCATTCCCGAGGATTATCTTGTAGAAATAAGCGAAATAGTTCAGAAGGTCTATCAGAATGAAGGTTACATTGATGCCGAAGTGTTACACTCAGATATTATTGATGATTCCGGCAAACTGTTTCTTCAGATCGGCGTAAAGGAAAATGAGAAATTCATGCTTTCCGGTGTTTCAGTTGAGACGGGTGACGGCAATCTGGATAAAATGATAAAAGGAAAGATCATTCTGACAAACGAGATTCCGTTCAGTGAAAGAGTTGTTTCGATCTATAGAGAAAGGATAATCAGCTATCTTGCAAAGAAAGGTTATCTTTTTGCATGGGTTACTCAGGAAAACAGATTTTCAGGGAATAAAGTCTATCTTCATTTTAAAGCCGAATATCTGTTCCCTGTAAAAGTGACTGAAGTTGTAATTGCAGGAAATCACATAACAAAGTACGGTGTTGTAAAAAATGTGCTCAGAATAGAATCAGGTGACACGCTCAACGGTGAATCATTTGCATACAGCAGAAGAAATCTTCTTCAGACCGGAGTTTTTGATTCGGTCTCGATATCATTTATAGATCCTGAATTCCCGTCAGGTGAAAAAGATATAACTGTTGTTGTCGGTGAAGTTGAAAGGTGGAAACTCGTTCCCGGTGTCGGGATAAGTACCGATGAAGGCCCGAGAATAACAGGGCTCGTTGAATGGAAAAATTATTTCGGTTCAGGATTTTCCACAAAACTGAGTTTCCAGCTGTCAAGAAAGCTGGAGATCTTTATGGGTGACAAGTTTAAAAAATACTATGATAGTGATTTTTCACTTGGCGATCAGATAGAAAGAAAGATCAACCTCGCATTTATTTTTCCTGATCTTTATCTTCCTTCTATTCCACTTTCAGCCCAGATCGAGGTGTTTAATATCCATAATATTAGAAGCAATGCCTACTTGCCTTATATGATTGACAAATATGGACTTTATTTCAGTCTTTTCAGAAGGTTTAGCAACAACTTTTTCCTTTCCACAGGTCTTGAGCTTGCCTATCAGATGGAGCGGGATTATACGGAAGAAACTCCCGGAGATGTGCTGTATTCCGATATCAACAGTCTTCAGGTTTCTCCTGAATTCAGAGGTTATATTGATTTCCGCGATTCGCTGTTCTTTCCGATAAAGGGATATAAAACATCTTTCAGAGTGTCCAACAAATCGACAGTGTACGGAACCGGCAGCAAATTCACTCAGTTCGAGAACAGTTTTGCATTCTATGTTCCGTTACAGTACAGGCTTAATTTTGCCGGGGATCTCGAACCGAAAGATACAATAATATTCCATTCTTTTATTGAAACTGCATTTCTGATTCTTCACGAAGGAGATCTCACTTCAGATGATGTTCTCAAGCTCGGTGGATCAACAACGATAAGGGGCTTTTTCAATAACGAAATGATTCCGATAGACAATGAAGGTGGCCCAAGTCAGGGAAAATATTATATGTTTGTAAGAAACGAGCTTCGTTTTAAACTGTTTGAAAGTATGTATCTGATTACTTTTCTTGATTTCGGGAATCTATGGGAAAAGATCACCAATATTGACAAAAATGACCTGTTCCGCTATACAACAGGCGGCGGATTCACATATCTCACACCGATCGGAGCAGTCACAGCGCAGGTAGGTTTTAATTTAAGACCTCAGAAATACGAAAACAAATGGGAAGACGGTGCCTGGGCTTTCCACATATTTATTGCGACATTCTAGATCAATGATTTGAACTTGCCGGACATATTTTATTCAGCGGACATTTATCACATTCCCGTTTCATAGGCCGGCAGATGGTCTGTCCGAGTGTGACGATATATTGATTTATCTCTTTCCAGTATTTTTTCGGGATCACTTTTTTGAGTTCGATCCTTGTTTTTTCGGGTGTGTCGGTTTTTACCAGATTCCACATATTTGAAATTCTGTGAACATGGGTATCAACGCAGATGTCAAATCCGTCAAAGGCTTTGATAAAAACCAGCGATGCCGTTTTAATTCCAATACCCGGAAGTGTTATGAGTTCTTCAACAGTTTCAGGAACTTGACCTTTATATTTTTTTAGAATTATTTCAGTCAGAGCGTGGAGATTTTCAGCTTTTGTTTTATAAAATCCGACCGGATAGATAAGTTTTTCAAGTTCTTTTACAGATAGTTCTGCTGTTTTCTGAGGAGTATCGGAGACCGCAAAAAGTGTTCTTGATGCTTTTGCTGTCGTACTGTCTTTGGTACGGGCTGAAAGCATAGTAGAAACAAGTATTTTCCAAGGTGAATCGCCGCCTGCCGCCATGAGATCAATTATCGGAACATGTCCGATAGTGTCAGCCCATTTTGAAAGAAGCAGAAATGTTTTTTTAACCGGAATGGGTTTCATTTCTTATCTTTTTTGTCTTTTTTTGAATTCTTTTTGATGATGTCGTTGAGCTTTTCCTTGTCTTCATCGGAAATATCGGCTTTGGGTTCATCTTTGACAGATTCCTTAATCTTTTCAGCACCTTCCTTTATGCTTTTTCCGGTTTCATCGACCCCTTTTTTCAGTGTTTCTTTTGCATTTTCAAGAGTCTTTCCGCTTTCATCTTTTACATCATCAACAACATTTTCCACTACCGGAACCAGCTTTTTCCAAAGCGGTTTTCCTTCCCAGCAGAAGTTTGCAAGAAGAAAAAGCGTAATAAAGAAAAATATAAAATATTTGAGCATTTCTGCCTCCTAAAATAAGGTCAATATTTTCGGGCCATTAGCTGTTATTGCAACGGTGTGTTCTACCTGACAGCTCAGTTTCCCGTCAAGAGTGACAACTGTCCATCCGTCATTGAGCGTTCTGCATTTATAGGTTCCTTCGTTTATCATCGGCTCTATCGCAAGAACCATTCCTTCAGTCAGCAGTTCGCCTTCGCCGTGTGTTCCGTAATGAGGAACAGGCGGATCTTCGTGAAGATGGACTCCCGTTCCGTGTCCCACATATTCCGTTACGACCGAAAAACCGTTTGATTCTGCGTATTCCTGTATTGCCGCACCGATGTCACCGATCCTTTTGCCCGGAACACATTCCTTGATCCCTATTTCAAGACATTTTCTTGTCACATCAACAAGTTTTTTTGCAATATCGTCAGCTCCGGACATTAAATATGTTTCGGTGCTGTCACCGATATAACCGTTCAGAGTTACTCCGCAATCCACTTTGATTATATCGCCCTTTTTTATTATTTTTGATTTCCGCGGAATTCCATGAACAACTTCATTATTGATCGCAATGCAAGTCGCATTTCTGTATCCGGCAACCGATTTGAAAGTGGGGAATCCGCCTCTTTTCTTAATGAATCTATCGGCATAGCTGTCAATCTGAAGAGTTGAAACACCCGGTCTGATATATGTTTTTAAATCAGCATAAAGCTCTGCAAGAATCTTTCCAGCCGCATGTATTTTCTCAATCTGTTCGGGGGTTTTGATTATAATTCCCGACATTTCTCACTCCATAATTCCGTTATACAAACTGAACGAACAACAGCAGTATAATAATCATAACGGATGGAATCGCAAGTTGCAGTTTATGCGGATTAAAGTATTATTTGATGAACTTATTCCTAGCTGGAGGAATTTTATGAGTTTAAAATCTCGCATCATAACACTTGGTAAGATAAAGATCGGTGGCGGCAATCCGCCGGTTATTCAGACGATGATAACAACGCCTTTGAATAATATTGAAAAAGCGGTTGATGAGGCGCAGTTTGCTCTTGATCTGGGATGCCGTGTCGTGCGAACCGCATTAAAAAGTGAAAATGAAGTCAAGTCATTGAAAAAACTGGTTAATCTGTTTGGCGGAGAGATAATAGCAGACATTCATTTTGATTATCGTTTAGCAATAATGGCGATTGATTCCGGTGTAAGCGGCGTGAGGTTTAATCCGGGGAATGTCGGTGGAAAAGAGAGAGTTAAAGAAATAATCGACTGTGCCAAAAGAAGACCGGAACTCGCTGTTAGAATTGGCGTGAACGGTGGAAGTCTGGAGAAGGAAATACTTAATAAATACAATGGTGTGAACTGGCAGGGTCTTGTTGAAAGTTCGCTTTCGTGGGCTGATTATCTTGAGTCAGAGCTTGGCTTTTTCAATTTCAAGATCTCTGCGAAATCTTCAAGCGTTCCCGAAACAATTGCCGCATGCCGGAAGATCAGGGAAAAGTCAAGCGCACCTCTTCATGTCGGAATTACTGAAGCTGGTGGCGGGAAAAGAGGGATAATAAAAGGGACGGCAGGAATTTCGATATTACTTTCGGAAGGGCTCGCGGACACTTTCCGAGTAAGCCTGACCGCAAGCATCGAAGAAGAGATAAAAACAGCAAACATGATATTGAAATCACTGGGAATTTTAAAAAACGGAGCTGACATAATAAGCTGTCCGACCTGCGGAAGAACGCATGGCACGGTCATCGAATATTACGACCGTCTTGAAAAATGGTTTGATGATCAGAAATGGTGGCTCAAGCCGGAATTGAAAGTCGCAGTAATGGGATGTGAAGTGAACGGACCGGGAGAAGCGGGTGATGCCGATCTTGGAATTGCACTTGGAAAAAACTGCGCCCTGTATTTCGAAAAAGGCGAAGTAATCAATAAATTCAACGATCAGAACGAAGCTTTTGAATATCTTCTGAAAAGAATCACGGAGATGTGGTAAACCCTCATCCTGACCTTCTCCCTTTAAAAAAGGAGAAGGAAAATAAAAAGTCCCTTTCCTTTTTGAAAGGGAAAGGGATTTAGGGAATGGGTTGTTTTGTGAAGATTTAGGGAATGGGTTGGAAAATAATTATTTCAACGCATTTTTGAGAACTTCTGCTGCGACTTCGAGGGTTTTTCCTTTTCCGCCGAGATCATAGGTAACTACTTTTGCTTCTTTTACTGTGAGTTCGATTCCTTTCTGGATCTTTGCGGCGATTTCGTGTTCGCCGAGGTATGTACACATCATTTTTGCAGCAAGGATAGTTGCCATCGGATTGACTTTGTAAAGACCTGTGTATTTCGGTGCGCTTCCGTGAACTGGTTCAAACACTGCGTAATCTTTGCCGATATTGGCACTGTGTGCGAATCCCAGTCCGCCGACAAGCTGTCCTGCAAGGTCGCTGATGATGTCGCCGAAAAGGTTCTCAGCAACAAGCACTTCATATTTTTCAGGTGATTTTACAAGCCACATTGCAATTGCATCAACATTATCAAACCAGCTGTCGATATGCGGATATTCTTTTGCGACTTTTTCGAAAACTTCAGTCATGAGTCCGCCTGTCTTTCTCAGAACATTCGGTTTTTCAACAAGTGTAACGCTTTTTTTCTTAAATTTATCAGCATGTTCAAAAGCTGAACGGATAATTCTTTCAGCACCTTTTCTGGTTACAATTCTTGTTGAAATAGCGATATCTTCATTCGGAACATCCATGAACATTTTCATTTTCGGAGCATCTTTGAGCATTGCTTTTTTAAGGTCATCAGTAACTGGACCGAATTCAACGCCGGCATAGCTTCCTTCTGTATTTTCACGGAAAACTGTGATGTTGATGTTCTCTTTAAGATTGAGAGGGCTTCCAGGAATTGCAATGTTGGGTCTTTCGTTGCAGTAAAGGTCGAATTCCTGACGAAGTCTTACGATCGGTGAAAAATATGTAAGATTCTTGGTTTTAAGGTCGCCGATAAGTTCTTCTTTCGCTTCTCTCTGCGGTTTTGAAGTGATGGCACCGAAAAGTGCGCACTGTGTGGTTTTCATCATGTCTGTGGTTCTTTTCGGCAACGGGTCGCCTTCTTTACACCAGAATTCCCAGCCGATATCTCCGTGAATATACTCGGCATTCAGTTTAAGACCGTTAAGAACGATCTTTGCCGCTTCCATAACTTCCTTTCCAACGCCGTCACCCGGTAACCATGCGATACGGTACTTTGCCATTACTTTCTCCATTTTGATAGTTGAGATTATAGATTTCCTTTTGTTATTAAATGAACTCAGACGACACCGATTCTACAGTTTGAATTTTAAGTGTCAAAAAAATAAAGGATTTGATTAAT
>Ga0209099_1000624_pt1 | contig 41481 bp, 39 predicted proteins | sample AD_JPNHW2_MetaG_FD_184430 | JGI IMG/M metagenome (GOLD analysis project Ga0209099, IMG submission 184430) | Active sludge microbial communities of municipal wastewater-treating anaerobic digesters from Japan - AD_JPNHW2_MetaG (SPAdes) (version 2) | ecosystem: Engineered > Bioreactor > Anaerobic...
GGGGTCGGGACAACTTCTATCTCAATTTTCTCGTTAGGTCCCAGTATTAGGTCCATATTCTGGACGGTGTCTCCCTCAACTTCGTTTCGGTGGTCGACACCGACACCAGTAGTTGTTTTTTCAATTTTTTGTCTTTCCATGTTTTATTCTTATTAATAGTTATTATTATCCTCTGTTTCCGTACTCCAGTTTTCCATATCATGGTAATCGGAATATGGATTTTCAAGTTCCTATCCCAATTTTATGCAATGGTATCTCATAAATTATATATGAATACCCGAACTTTCCGTCATTCATTGGAGTTTTATTTATTACAATATACCCTAGCTCTTTTAAGTGTTTCCACGCCCTTTCAAATCGATCCTTACCTAATTTTGATTTCTTCCAGACATCATTCTTATTTATAACCCATTTATCAGAATTACTTAGTATTTGAAACATAATTCCAACCTCGTCCGCTTTAAGATTCAAAACTGTATTAGACATTCGGGTAAAAGGATGCTCGCTATCCTTTAATGACCTGACAATTTTTGTAGTATTCAATTTTAAAAGATACTTAATTGAAAATCCCTGCTGATTTCCGTGAGGTCTGGGATTCACTAAATACAAACAGGGATTTCCTTTTTATTATTTCCTGAAATCAGGTTTCCCAGACCTTTTTCAAATAATATCAATATGCAAGGGAAAAGTAAAGTGTATTCAAAAAAAAAATTATCAAAAAATCAAAATCAAGCCCTACCAATCGATAGTTTGGAAATAAAAGAGAACCATTTCTTTACTTAGCTTGTTTATGTAGTTTTCCGAACTTGGATTTATAAAAAACAGTTAGCTAGGTTTTGATTATCCCCGTAATCCTAGAAATAAAGAGACGTGGTTAAAATTTTTGTAGTTGATATTCAATATATTATGATTTTCACATAAAAATATGTCATAAATTATTTGGACATATCAAAAACAGTTTTTATCTTTGTATCGTTATGTATAAGAAATTACCTTTTATATTAAACTTTGAAGACCTCTGGGATATATACAGTATGGCTGGTTTATATAATCCCCGACAAGACTTTTCAGGTTCGAAAGAATCGGAGATTATTTTTGATAAAGAAGATCCTTCATTTAAAAACTCTGTTTTAGGTATTGGAGAAGAAAAGAGAAAGAAAATTCTGGAACTTCTAACCAAATATCAAAAGGAATTGGATGAAATAGAGTCTGCAATGTTAGAATTTGTATATTTCCAAATCATACAAGACCCTCCTGTATATATAGCTCGCACCAAAGACATCAAAACAGGAATTGAATATTTTACAGCAAAGACATTTTTCCCTTTGAAAGGTGGAAGAAAAAAAGAAGTTAAAATTTATGTAGGGAAAGCGGAAGATTTTAATAACGATACAATGAATTTACAAGCTCAAAGCATAGCAAAAATTAAAATGAGAAATACACTTAAACGTAGAATCGATGTGGGAAGTCTTTAATTTTTTTTACACAAAAACTATGTCATACTTACATCGTGACATATATAGACATCGTTATTTTTTTGCAGCAAAACTATGTCAAGTTATTTGTTTGACATATTAAAAATTACATCATGAAAATTTACAAGAAAAGAGAGTCTGAATTAACAGGACTACCCAAAATCAGAGGTGCTATCCTGCGCCAGAAGTTTCCAACATGTCATTTCTTCGAAGAAGAATATGACGCGGCTATTGTCGGTTTATTGACACTCAGAAAGCAAAGATCCTAAGATACGTATCATCAATTAAACTAATAAATACAGTTATGAGAAATATTAAATTAAATGAAGCCGATGGGAAAAAGCTAAGGGAACAATATCCAAATAGTTTTTTTCTTGATGAATATTATGACAAAGCTATTGTTGGCGTCAATAAGAATGGTGCAATAAGGTATCACCTCACCGAACTTGTGTACATAAATATGGACGATCGCAGGGATGAATTCAAGGGCGAAGACTATGAGCAGGCTAAAGATGAATTTACTGATGAATTCCAGGACTTCTACGATATGAGTAACGAACAAGTCTTACAGGCGTTTAGTGCGAATGAAATTCAGTGCAAATATGGATCAGGTAAAAAGTTAGTGCCTGCAGTCCTTACAATTAAAGAACCCAAATCAACAGATAATTAACCATTTAATTCAATTTGTTATGAAAACAAATTCTAATTCAATTAGGATGTCAAATTCATCAATTCGCCCTATTGGATCTAGGCACTTACCAACGAATCACATTAAGGAAGAGGGAAAACCATTTTTGTTCCCTTCTGATGTATCATATGTTATTGTACAATTGGCGCCAAAGGACATAAGTGATCTTATGGGTTTAGGTGTAAAATATATGTTGGAGGAACTCAACCTGAACGAAGATAAGTGGCTTGATCTAATCTCAGAAGCAAAAAGGACAAAAAATAAATTCTTCGTCAAACCAGATAGAGAAATGGCGATAACCATTTTAGCCGTCCAATTACTGACAGGATATGACTATTATAGAATCATTTGGAATGGTGTTGCGGGCATTATTGATGAACTTATACAAACAGGTAAGTTAAAAGACCTGGATGAGTTCGGGACTAAAAGAGAGATAGCAAGACAGATGATATAGAGGTGAAGAAATTCACCTCTTTTTTTATTCTGCAGCAGAATATAAATAAAAAGAGAAATATTATAAACTATTAATAATAAATACTATGGAAGCAATACAATTGAACAATGCAGAACCGTCGCCTTCAAGAAAACCAATGCTGGATATTGAAGCACAAAAACAAAATGCAGACCGTGAGCAGATTCAGACTAATGTCAATGATGTAGAAATTGAAATTAACACAGAACTAAGAGAAAAGTTCCCCAATTCCTATTTTCTCTCAGTCATATATGATAATGCTATCTGGGGCGTGAATCCAATTAATCAGAGCATAGTCTACGATACTATGGTAATAGGATTTCTATATGTATGGCATGTTGAAGGGTCATATCCTGATTTGGGAGACAGATTAGAATGTGCCAGCATAATAATTAACCGAGTAGAAAGGCTTACAGCAGAAGAACTTGATGGGAAAGCGAAACCCTCCTTTCTTGTTAACGATAAGGATATAGAATATTATGATTGGTTAAAAGTAAATCTAAGAAAATGAGCGTAATAAAGCCAAAAATAGACTATATGAAAAACGGCCCGTATGACGAATTCATCACACCTGAAGTAGCCGTGAGAATGATATTACCCTATATCCCCAAGCATGTAACAACAATTTGGGAATGCACTGCTGTGGAAGGGAGCAATATCGTAAACGTTTTAAGATCGTCAGGGTATAATGTTATTCCAACCCACATAAATAAGGGGTATGATTTCTTTTCATATCAACCTGAAAAATTTGACATATTAGTTACCAACCCTGCGTACTCTCTAAAGGACAAATTCCTAATGAGGGCTTTTGAAATTGGCAGACCCTTTATGTTTTTGTTGCCAGTATCTGCAATTGCAGGTAAGAACAGGCATAAAATGTTTCGTGAAAAAAGGATACAATTATTGATACCTGATACGAGGTTTAACTTCATACCTGATAAAAAGAGTAGCTCATGGTTCGACACTATATGGGTTACGTACGGATTGGAGTTAGCTAATGATTTGAATTATATCGTTGTAGGGAACGCTGAGAAAATTCCTGCATCCCAATCTGAGAATAGTAAATCTAAAGTTGAATTGTCAGATAAATTTCGAAAAGTTGCGTAAAACATGGTTAAAATATCAATGATCTGTATTACAGCATATTATAAATACTAATTTAGCTATACTGAAACAATGAATAATACAAATTACATGGATGTCAAAATGGTTAGCGAATACATACACGTCTCAACGTCGCTGATTTACAGGATGGTCAGTTTGGGCCAGATTCCACACATAAAAGTTCGGAAACGAACCATCTTTGACCGCACACAAGTTGACCAATGGTTACACAATCACTGCATGATGATTGAAGAACTACCTCAGATTCCCAAAATTTAAGATTTATGCCAACAATTAAGATAGTCAAAGACAAGCGAAAGAAGTTGAAGGGAAATAGATTTTCTCTTTCAGCCCGTATTTGTCATAAGGGTTATGTCCAATACTTACCCATTCCTAAGGCTAAGATGACAGAGAACCAATATGATCAGGTTTACGTTAGACAATCGATGGATGAAGGAAGTATCAAATTCCGAGAATCGGCCAATGAGTTCAAAACCAAATGTGAGCGGATTTATTCTGAGATGACTGTCTATAATCCTAGTAGATTTCGCCTGCTAGTATATCAGAAGGACAAGGAAATTCCAAAAACATTGGCCATTAAAGACCTCTTTGACTATTATATTGAAAATTACGAGGGGATTACTCTTAAAACCCGCCAGCATTTCAGATTATCGATCAACAAGTTAGAAACATTTCAACTAGGCTTGACCGTCCATGACATCACTCCTGAGTTTCTAAGACATTTCGATCTCAAACAGCAGGAAGCTGGGCTTTCAAGATGTACAATTGATGGTGTATTCAGAAATCTCAGGAGGGTTATTAATTACTTCATGCTTGAAAAGAAACTTATCCCCAAAACCTATGAATACCCATTTGGTCGTGGCGGATATAGCATCAAGAGTTTCTTCGGAAGGAAGCTTGTACTGAGAAATGATGAGATTCAGAAGGTTGTTGATTTCAATGATTTTAATAATGATAAGGAAATGGAGTACGCCAAGAACGTCTGGCTGTTCCTTTACAGGGCTAATGGGATAAACTTTGCAGACCTGATAAGAATGAGGTGGGATAGCATACAGGGAGGTTATTTGATATTCTTCAGGAAGAAAACACAATCAACAAGGAAGAATAATATCAAACCGATTACAGTCCCAATCACGCCCAAGCTTCAGGAACTTATCGATAAGGTAGGTGTTAAAAGAGAAAACAATCCATTTATCCTTGGCCTGCTGGAAGAGGGATTTGCTGAAAATACATATGAGAACCTGTCGCATAAGATCCGCTCCAATATCAATGAAAAATTGCTGGAAATAAGTATAAAACTTAACCTGTCAGTAACTCTGAAACTAAAGACGGCAAGAGATTGTTACGCAACAACCTTATTTCGGGCAGGTGTCTTGAAAGATTATATCGGAGAAATGCTCGGGCATTCAAATTCTATCGTAACCGAACACTATCTCGCAAGTTTGGCGATTGAAAAGACACATGAAATCAATATGCATATCCTTTAGGGATCCAGTAAGTCGCTTCACATTTTCATAATCAACAACAAAAAAATTAACTTTAGGGTGTGAGAATGGACTTAATTTAAAACGCTTAAAGGTAAATAATAACTACAACAATTGGAGTTTATGTTTACTAAAAGTACATATATAACCAGTATGACAACATTAAAAAATGACACCTCCGAGCGATATAATTGATAAAAAGAAAAAAATATTTGGATTAGAAAAGAACGCCTTTTTTACAGGACTAACAAGTTTTTTCACTGACACATCTACCAAAATGGTATATAGTGTTATGCCTCTATTTTTATTATCAATAGGAGCATCAAAAACAACGATTTCATTAATTGAAGGTATTGCAGAGAGTACAGCATCTTTATTAAAGGCAATTTCGGGATACTGGAGTGATAAGATTGGTAAAAACAAACCATTCATGATTATTGGATATGGCATTACAGCCATTATAACTCCCTTATATGCATTAGCAAGAATACCAATTCAGATTTTATTTTTTCGGTTTTTCGAACGCATAGGAAAAGGTTTAAGAGCAGCGCCGCGAGATAGCCTTATAAGTGGCTCAATTAAAAAAAATGAAGCTGGTAAAACTTTTGGGTTTCAGAAAGCAATGGATAATAGTGGGGCTGTTGTTGGCCCTTTGATTGCTTTCTTATTGTTATCTATTTTCCCATTAAATTATTCTCACATATTTTTATTGGCAACCATTCCTGCAATTCTTGGCGTATTAACAATTATTATTTTCATAAAAGAAGTAAAAACAGAAAAAAAAGAATCCACTAATAAGATTTCCTTAAAACAATTACCTAAAAAATTCTATTTTTTTCTTATCATAATTTTCGTGTTTACACTAGGCAATTCAGCAGATGCATTGTTGCTTGTAAAAACAAGCGAAACAGGTATAGATAAATCATACATTCCTTTTGTGTATATGATATTTAATACAGTATCGGTATTGCTTGCCATACCGATTGGAAAATTATCGGATAGAATTGGTCGTGAAAAATTGATTATTTTGGGTTTTCTAGTATATGGGATTGTTTATTATTTTTTTGGCAGATTCAATAGTATAAATGTTTTTATTCTCTTGTTTATACTGTATGGATTTTACAGTGCATTGACTGATGGCAGCCAGAAAGCAATGATTTCAGATATTGTTAGCAAAGATTTGAAAGGGACGGGGTTTGGAGTTTATCATGCTGTACTTGGAATTACCTTATTACCTGCGAGTTTAATTGCAGGATTACTGTATGATAGGGTCAATTCAAATGCTCCGTTTTATTTTGGTTCTGTAATGGCATTAATTGCTACCATACTAATGATAATATTTACAATTTTAAACAAGAGAAAAAGAATAATTAAGGTTGCCTAATAAGTCGGTATAATTAATTGCCGTTGCAGTGCTGGTTTCAAGTTTTAAATTCTTATAAAAATCCTTTTAATCTTGATATATAAATGCTTCGAAATCGGCAACTAACCATACTGTCAAGCGTTTTAGTGTATGGTGTTAATCAAGGTTCTATAAATTTAAATACTCCGATATTGTTAGTTGATTATAAGGATAACATTCTCTTTGTTGAAACAAATACAAATGCTTACACATTTAGACTGAATGACCAAAATCTGGTGCCAGTTTTGGTGCCAGTATTTCCACCATATCGGTATAAATCAGTGTAATCTTTTACAATTATTCTGTTACAAAATTAACTGTTACAAACAGATACAAACCTGTGTAAACCTGTGGAAACCCTCATTTGACGCTCATAATCAGGGGGTCGCTGGTTCGATCCCAGCTGGGCCCACATAAAACAGAGCGAGAGTGAGAGCGAGAGCGAGTAAGAGCGCTGGCAATCACTCTCGTTCTTTTTCCTCAAGACTCGCACTCAAACTCACACTAAAGAAGTTACAACCTCAAAAGTTGTAACTTTTTTTTGGTGCCAGGATTTGGGTGAAAACGGGGTATTTATTTTAGGTTCTTCCTTTCAGGTTACTGGAAGTTTTATGTTGTTGAACATAATCATTTTATCAGTTTAATTAGTAATCACCTCTTTTGAAAAATTAGAAATAAGCGTATGAAAGGTAATTTGTTACAAATTCAAATAAATGTTCCTTATGTCTTCATGAACAATACCGATGTATCTTCTTGTAATACTTTTGCATTATATGTTAAGTCTTGTCACTTTGATTAGATTTTATTGAAGTATCATTAAGTTTTCGTAAATTTACGAAAACAGTGCCTTTAAATGCCAGTTACCTGTCTAAAATCAGAAATCATGAAAGCTTCGGATAAGAATACCTATCCGTATGAAGACATTAAAATTGCCCGCTTTGCCAAAGCATTGGGTCATCCGGCCCGGATTACAATACTCCGTCATCTTGCATCACTCGACACATGCCGGTTCACCGATATATCCAATGAACTAAGCCTGGCTAATTCTACAGTATACCAGCATCTGGCAGAACTGAAAAGAGCCGGATTGATACAGGGCTGTATTGACCCGCCGAAACTCCAGTACTGTATTAACTATGAAAACTGGAAGCTTCTCAGAAAGCATTTTAAGGATTTTGCAGAAATAGAAATAATCAAATACGAAAAAAGTAAATAATCCCATTTATTGTGAATAAATGGTTCAATACCGGATTTATTTCACATGGTGTCCTTAACCTTACACCCGGAGAATCCTTTGAACTTTGTGAAAAAGGGGCCATTATTGTTGATGTTCGCGAGGATTACCTGAATGCATTCAAGATGTTCAAGGTGGAAAAGGTTTTGTATCTGCCCTGCAGCCATTTAGAGGAGCTTTATAAAGAATTGCCGACTGATACGCCATTGATTTTTACTGATGCCGTTGGACTGAGAAGCCATGAAGGTGTCTTATTCATGAATGCCCATGGATATGAAAATGTTGCCAATATGGTTGGAGGGATTGTCGACTGGGAAAGAGACGGATTGCCGATAACAACTGATATAAATAATCGTCTGTCAGGTTCATGTATGTGCCAGCTTAAGGCAAGGGACGGCCACAGGCAACAGGCACCAGGCTTAAGGAAAACAAAATAAAAAAACATGAAGAAAGGAAGCATTCTAATTTTAACTGTAATTGTCTTTGTAATTCTGCTGATAATAACAATAATTACAATAAAAACCCAAAGAAGGGATATATCGATTAACGACCGTGGTCTGATTACTGTATCAGGCGTGTGTCCACCCTTTTACCTCTACGATGAGGACGGTAATGTCATTGATCCGGTTAAAGGCATTAACGCCGAAAAACCTTACTCACCGAAACAAACCTGCGGGAAGTGCCATGACTATGATAAAATAACACAGGGATTCCATTTCCAGCAGGGAAAAGATGAAATGGCATCAGGAGTATTTGCCGAGAGGTATCAGTGGGTCTCTTCTCCCGGACTTTACGGAGGAAACTGGTGTTCTCCGGCACCTTTATATAATTACCTGTCTGATAAGAACAACTCTTCTGCAAAAGAAATGGATATGACCTCATTCACCTTCATAACAAACGGATGTGCGACCTGCCATCCCGGGGGTGGACCTCTTGAGTATGACCGTGAAGGATTCAAATATGACAAGCATATGGAAGAGATGGGATATACAGCTGGCGGCACCAATAATTTTGATGGCGATTACTTCCAGGCTCACTGGACCCGATCCGGCGTTATAGAGGCCGACTGTAACCTCTGCCATCTTCCTGAATATGATTATAAAATAAGGAATGATAATCTTGCAAAATTCAATTTTAAATGGATGGCCACCGTTGGTTCGGGTCTGGCTTCAGTTGAGGGTTCAATAAGGGATACTATTGATGTTAATGTAAATTACAACCTGGCAAAGTTTGGCGCCGATGGCAGGGTTTCGATGCATCTTGTAAGGGAACCAAGAAATGAAACATGTCTTAACTGTCATTCAAAACCCCAGTGGAAAAAACGTGGCTCATCCTTCACTGAGTTTACAGATGTGCATATTGCCAAGGGTCTTAAATGTGTCGACTGCCACGCAGCAGGATCAATGGCTGTTGATGAGAGGATAAAAGGGAAAGAGGTCCATCAGTTTGGTAAGGGAGATGATCCCTCAGGCTGGCTCAGAAATGACATTGATAATTCTGTCCGAACATGCAGCGATTGTCATACCACCGGATACCTCAATGCTCCTATTGCCAAACATACCTGGCTTCCTGACCTTCATCTCGATATACTATCTTGTCAGGTTTGTCATATACCACAGAGAAAAGTCAAATCAGCTCTGGTGCAGGTTAGCGATGTTTATAATCCTGGCACAAAAATATCTCCTCCTCCAAAGTATGTCTGGACCTTTTACGACCAGAGTATGAACTACTGGAACCATTACGGTGAACTGACAATGTTTACTGCCAAAGACCAGCCGTCTGATCCTTTCATCCCCGAGTTTGCAAAATACAAGGGACAGGTATTTCCGGTAAACGCCGTTCACAGTGCATGGCCGGGGATTTATAGTGAAGGAAAACCGGGTCTTGACCAGCCGAAAATGAAGGATATTTATAATATGTGGATCACATACCGGAAAGACAATTCAAAATATCCTGAGTTAGCAATGATCACAGATAATAATTCAGATACAATTCCTGAAGTTAACACGGCAGAAGAAATTGATGCATTCATCAATTCAGTAACGGCATACATGAATGATCAGGGATACGATCTCTCAGGCAGGAAGGTTGTCTGGATAAATAACGACAGGATGTATCTTTCAGGTACTGAATATCAAATGCTTGAAAAAGAGTTTTGGGAATCGTCACCTTATGCTTCAGTTTACAAATACAGTCATGATGTATTTCCTGCAAAAGCCGGGCTGGGCACCAACGGGTGTACCGATTGTCATGCTTACGGATCTGATATGTTTTTCCGACAAGTTGTAAAGTATCCGTTCGGAGATGATGGTAATCCTGTAATGGAACCACAATATAATAAGTTGGGAATGAGCGGATTTATGTTAGTATTGTCGGCCTTCAGGGAGCAGATTGTAAAATCATTTGAGTATCCTGCAGTTGTTTTCCTTCTCCTGACAATTATGTTATCAGTTGCATGCTTTATTAACAAGAAACAGAGCTACTTTACTCTAAAAACAAAACATCTTTTGATTATTTATGGTCTGCTGGCCGCCGGACTTGCCCTGGTCTTTCTTAAAGCAGATGTAAACAGCTATGTATTGCCTGACAGGCTGACACTCGATGCAAACCATTTCATAATTTCGTCAGTTGCATTGATTGCCGGATTGTACACCTGGTTAATGATGAAGAAAGAAAACCGGGCCGGCTCTCACTTACGTAAACTTCAGGCATGGTTCCTGATCCTGGCTGTTATTTCAGGTTTCCTGATGATGATCAAGTTCGATTTCATCTATCAGATAGTGAGGGTTGCCTATACTGTTTTTGATCTTTCGGTTGTGTTCAGTGTATGTATTTCAGTGATCTGGCTGATTAGAGATCAGTTCAGAAACCTTGAAACAAACGTCATAAATTGATAAATATTAAATAGCCACCAAGGCACCAGGACTCCTAGTTACACCAGGCTTTATATCACAACAGCGTGGTGAACCTTTGTGCCCTGGAGCCCTGGTGGCAAAAAAAAAGAAGCTAAAAAACATAATTTTATGAAACACTCAATTGGTTTTATAGGTGGCGGAAGGGTGACAAAGATCCTTCTGCAGGGTTTTAAAAATAAGAATGTGAAGTTCGGTAAAGTTGTTGTTACCGACACCAACCCGGAGGTTCTTTCAAATCTGAAGAAACAGTTCCCTGATGTTGAGTCAGCGGATGCAAAAAATGCGGCCTCTCAGGATATTGTTTTCATCGCTCTTCATCCGCCGGTTATAATGGATACCCTCGAACTTGTTAAGAATGATGTTATGGCAGATGCAATTGTTGTATCCCTGGCTCCCAAAATTAACCTGCCTAAGTTATCAATGAAATTAGGCAATGTGAAGAACCTGGCCAGACTGATACCCAACGCAACCTCATATATCAACGAGGGGTATAATCCGGTGACATTTTCTTCAGGATTTGATCTGGCAAGGAAGAAAGAGGTGATGGATCTTTTGAGTTCCCTGGGAACCACTTTTGAAGTTTCCGAGGAAAAGCTTGAAAGCTATGCCATCATGTCGGCAATGCTGCCAACTTACTTCTGGTTCCAGTGGAGAGAACTTGCTGAAATAGGAAATAGAATCGGCCTTTCGGGAGAAGAAAGCAAACTTTCTATCTATGAAACAATAATTGCATCTCTTGATTTAATGTATAAATCCGGTTTATCAGCTTCGGAAGTTATAGATCTGATACCTGTAAAACCGATCGGGGATCATGAACAACAGATTGCTGAGATTTACAAAATGAAACTAATCGGTTTATTTGAAAAAATTAAACCGTCATAAACTCTTGGTTTTAAAGAGAGTAAAATGATTTAAGGAACTATTTAACTCCTTTTTGTTTCAGGACACTTATTAGTTCTTCTTCTGGAAAGTAACCCACATGCCTGAAATATTCCTTTCCGTTTTCATCAAGAAATACCTGTGTGGGAATTGCTTCGATACCATATTGTTTTGCATAAGGTGCTCCGGCTTCGGTCCACACATCATGGAAAACAACCTTTACATCTTTACCATATTTAGCCTCTATTGATTTCATTATGGGCTGCATTTGCTGGCATGGGATGCAGCGAACAGAACCAAGCTCAATAAAAGTAACCTTATACTTTTCTGTTCCCTTAACTGTTTTATCTTCTGTTTTTGAAGATTGACCCGAGCAGTCAGCATTTAATATAAGTATGGTAAGGGTGCAAAAGAGCAAAAAGGATTTTCTTAATGTTTTCATATTGAGATGATTTGATTTATTAAAAAATTGAACCATAGATCAAACCTGTTATAGTAGCCATTATGACCACAAGGCTTACATAAACGACAGTTTTCTGAGTTCCGATAACACCTCTTATTACCAGCATATTGGGTAATGAAAGCGAAGGTCCGGCAAGCAGCAGTGCAAGCGCCGGGCCCTTGCCCATTCCTGAAGCAATTAGTCCCTGAAGAATTGGAACTTCAGTCAGCGTTGCGAAGTACATGAATGCTCCCACAACTGATGCAAAGAAATTTGAAAACACTGAATTACCTCCAACCAGGGCTGATATCCATTCATTAGGGATTATCCCCGCTATGCTCTTTCCGTCATGCGTCGATCCGAGCAGGAAACCTGCAGTAACAACTCCGATGGCCAGCAGAGGGAGAATCTGTTTTGCGAAATCCCAGGTTGCAATTGTCCATGCTTTGTTTTCCTCGTCTCTCTTGTCTAGAATGGTGATCACGCTTAGTACAATAATTCCAACAAGCATTGGTACAAGAGGCCTGAGTTTGTCGCTTTCAATCAGGTTATTCGACAGAAATACAGATGCAATTACTACAACAGCCGCACCAAAAACCCATTGCCATTTGATCTTAAGGATCTTAATAAGCGAGTAGCCCATGACAAGACTGAAGAATCCGGTGATCCACCATTTATAATGCCATATATAGTACCATGTACTTGCGGTATCTCCCTCTCCTGGTCTGCCCCAGTTGGCAAAAACAAGGATAAGAACCAGGGTAAAGAAATGAAGCGAAGTTTGCCACATAGGTCTTTTCTCAGGCGGCGAAACAATATTCATCTGCTCTTCCTTTTTTATTCTTTCCTCCTTTCTGTAAATAAATGCCATTATCAAGCCAATTATTACACTGAAAGAAATGGCTCCTATAGTCCTGGCAATCCCCATTTCAAAGCCGAGAATTCTTGCCGTGAGTATTATTGCCAGGATGTTAATTGCAGGCCCTGAATAGAGGAATGCTATAGCCGGACCAAGTCCTGCACCTCTCTTGTGGATACTCCCGCTGTTTTCGAGTATCGTACAGGAACAAACAGCAAGTATAGTTCCGGAAACGGCCGCTACAGTATAAGCTACCCATTTTTTAGCCTGTGCTCCAAAATATTTAATTACAGAAGCCTGGCTTACGAATACCGATATAACTCCTGCTATGAAAAATGCCGGCAAAAGACATAATATGACATGTTCCTGAGCGTACCATTTTACAAGATCAAGTGTGGCGGCAATGGCTGTATTGAACCTGGCACTCTCTATTGGTAAGAAGAATGCAAATGCAAAAACAGTTGAAATCCAGAATAGTATTTTTAATTCTTTTTTGAGTTCCATTTTAATTTGAAAATTTGAAAATGAGATAATTTGAAAATTGTTATTCAGGATGTTATTTCGTGAAACAACGAAATATTATGTAAAAAAACTACAGGTAAACTCTTATTATATAGTAAATTCCGACACCAATAAACAGAACAGCAATGATTCGTCTGAACCAGAGTTCAAACGATTTTATCTTGTTGTAAACAGTGCCGATCCCGGAAACAGTATAAGCAAGGACCCATGCAATAATTATTACCGGAATTCCGGTTGCCACAGCAAAGATGATTGGGAGGTAAAGGCCTGAGGCGCTTGAAACAGTGAGGGGAATAAGCATTCCGAAATATAATACACCACTGTATGGGCAGAATGCAAGGGCAAAAAGCAAACCAAGAAGCAGCGCATCAAAATATCCCCACCTCTTTTTATTCTGCATTCCTGACGTCAGTTTGTTAAATCCCGGGAATTTTATTTTGATTATACCGAGCATGAATAATCCAATAAGGATCAGAAGCGGACCAACAATTTTTTCACCATAGCGTTGAAAAAAACCTCCGAATTTCATCTGGTCAGCTCCAAGGAAAATTATCAAGGCGATTACAGTATAAGTGATCGCCCTGCCAAGAGTGTAGACCAGGCCGTTAATGAATACCCTGTTTCGGTTTTCAATGTCTTTGCTGATAAAGCCTATAGCAGTAATGTTTGTGGCGAGCGGACAGGGACTTATTGCAGTCATTAATCCCAGTAACAATGCTGTAAGCCACGGCAGTGTGGTGTTATCAAGAAGATTAGTCAGGAATTCCATTATTTTTTCAGCGAGAGAAGATCAACTTTTTCCCTTATCACTTCTTTGAATTTTTCGGGTTTTGCAACCGCATATAGAAATCCCTCGTTGGTGAGATTTATTTTCTGATCACCTCTTACAAACAGGAGAGTCTGACCCGAAACACCCAGTTTCTCTGCTATTGGTTTATTGATTGCATCATCAAGGTTTAAAGACTGGAAGCTGATCAATCCGGCTTTGACCTTTTCAGGATAAAGGAGCTCTAAATTCTTCCTGGCATCGGCCTCAATTGTTTTGCAGGTTGTGCAACGGGCAGTGAAATGAAAGTAATATGCCTCAATTTTTTCAGAGTCACTGTCAGTGACATTTACTTTCTTTTCGGATGACTGTGAGGTGCAGGCAAAAGATGGAGCTATCAGTAAAAGCGCGATAAATAATCTGTATGTTTTCATGGTCAGCGAATTATTGATTTTTAATAAGGATCTCTTTTACCTGGCTGACAGTCGGAACTTGTCCGCTCAACACCACTTTTTCGTTAATAACAAGCCCCGGTGTATGCATTATCCTGTATTCCATTATTTTAATAATGTCTTCAACTTTTTCAACAGTTGCATCAATACCGGTTTCTGCAACAGCTTCGCGGGTCACTTTTTCGAGAGATTTGCACTTAGGACACCCGGTACCTAAAATTTTTATTTTCATCGTTATAATTTGAAAATTTGAATATGGATTTTTCTATTTGTGTCTTACTGTTTCATAAGCATCACAGCTGAACTCCCCAACATTTTCCTGGTTTAGAAAGGAGTTTAAAAGCTCTTTAGCTTTCTCCCAGTTATCCCTGTTAATACAGTATTTTATATATGGAGGGTTGATTTCTCCCTGTATCAGACCTGCATATTTCAGTTCCTTCAGATGTTGGGAAAGAGCAGATCTGCCGACCGGCAGTTCTTCAACCAGATCTCCGCTATAACAACATGAGTCCATCTTCGAAAGTTTCTGAAGAATATATACTCTTACCGGATGACTCAGTGCCTTTGAAAATCTGGCTATTCCCTGCACTTCATGAGTAAATTCCAACTTGCCTGCCATTATTGTGAATATTTTTATTTTGATATTACGCAAATATACGAAATGTTTTTTATATTTGCAAGGATAAAGATGATAATCCATAATATGAAAATACTGATTCTATGTACCGGCAATAGTTGCAGGAGTCAGATGGCTCACGGTTTTTTGCAGAGTTTTGATGATAGAATCACTGTTTGTTCAGCCGGTACAGATCCTGCAGACCAAATAAATCAAAAGGCAGTTATGGTAATGAAGGAGGCCGGTGTTGATATCAGTAATCACACTCCCGGAATTGTTGACCAATACCTTTACGATGAATGGGATTATGTAATAACAGTCTGTGATCATGCAAATGAAACATGCCCGGTTTTCATGGGTAAGGTGAAACACAGATTACACATAAGTTTTGAGGATCCTTCAAATGCCACCGGTTCAGAAGAGTTAATTATGAGTGAATTCCGCAGGGTAAGGGAGAAGATCAAAAATGAGTTTCATGCTTTTTATATAACGAATATCAAACCTTATTTGAAATGAAGAAATCAGAAAAGGCAGTTGAATATTTCCGTAACAAGTTCAATTGCTCACAATCAGTTTTTACAGTTTTTGGTACTGATTACGGTTATTCTGAAAACGACTCGCTCAAAGTCTCATGTGCATTCGGTGGAGGTATGGGACGTCAGCAGCTTACATGCGGCGCCGTTACCGGAGCCCTTATGGCAATCGGATTGAAATACGGGAAAGGGATAAATGATACTGAAGAAATGAAACAATTGACCTATACTAAAACCAGGGAGTTTTTTGAAGAATTCACAAAGATCCACGGTTCAACTATCTGCCTGGAGCTCCTTGACGGACTTGATATGACTGACCCTGAAGACCATAAGAAAATAATGGAACGAAAACTGTTTGATATCAATTGTGAGAAATACGTTGCCAGTGCTGTCAGGATAACAGAGAGAATTATAAATGATTCAAGTTCAGACCAGAAAAATCTATTACAATAAAATTTTAAAAACACCTGGTGAAACTTTGAGCCCTGGAGTCCTGGTGGTAAAAAAATAATAGCCACCAAGGCACCAAGACCCTAAGATACACCAGGAGAATGGATGGTAATTAAGATATTTTAAATGTAGCTATATGAAATCAGAAGAATTAAAAAAGATTGTAAAAGAAAAATATGGCAAGATTGCCGAACAAAATACTGAAAAAAAAACCTGTGGTTGCGGTACATCATGCTGCGGACCGGATGTTGATTATACTGTATTCAGCGAAGATTATAAAAATAAGGAAGGGTATGCCCCTGATGCTGATATGAACCTGGGTTGCGGGATACCGACAGATTTTGCCGGCATTAAAAAGGGAGATCATATCCTGGACCTCGGAAGCGGAGCTGGCAATGATTGTTTTGTGGCAAGGGCTGTTGTTGGAGAAACAGGAACGGTAACAGGGCTCGATATGACCGAACAGATGGTTTTAAAAGCCAGGGAAAACTGCAAAAAACTGGAATATAAGAATGTCGTATTTGTACTCGGTGATATCGAATCAATGCCGTTTGACGATAAGGTATTTAATGTTGTGATCTCAAACTGCGTCCTGAATCTTGTCCCTGATAAATCGAAAGCCTTCGCAGAGATCTTAAGAGTCCTCAAACCAGGCGGACACTTCTGTGTTTCGGATGTGGTAATCAAGGGTAACCTGTCTGATAAAATGAAAAAAGATGCCGAAATGTATGCAGGATGTGTTTCCGGAGCCAGTGAAATGAATGAGTACCTGAAGATAGTTGAAGATACGGGATTCATTAATTTGAAAGTGCATAAACAAAAAGAGATTAAGCTTCCGGATTCCCTGCTGGCAGAGTATAACAATCCGGCTGAATTGAACTCATATCATGCAGGGGAAACAGGAATTTTCAGCATTACTGTTTCAGCAGAAAAAAAAATTTGAAAATTTGAAATTTCGGCAATTTGAAAATTAAGTAATTATGGGAACTACCAAACAACTTTCATTTTTCGATCGTTGGCTGACGTTATGGATATTTCTCATAATGTTTGCAGGTGTGATAATCGGTTATTTTATTCCTTCAATATCAGAATTCTGGAATTCATTAACCTCAGGTACGACCAATATCCCTATAGCTATTGGCCTTATCCTGATGATGTATCCTCCGCTTGCCAAGGTAAAATATGAAAAACTACCGCTTGTTTTCAAAAATCTTAAACTCCTAAGTTTATCACTTTCAATGAACTGGATTATCGGTCCGGTAGTAATGTTCCTGCTGGCAATACTTTTTCTGCATAATCATCCCGGGCTGATGGTCGGGGTAATACTTGTAGGACTGGCAAGATGTATTGCAATGGTACTAGTCTGGAACGACCTGGCAAAAGGGGACACCGAACTGGCTGCTGGTCTGGTAGCTTTTAATGCGTTGTTCCAGGTATTCCTCTATTCTGTTTATGCTTATGTTTTTATAACTCTTCTGCCTCCTTTATTCGGACTTAGCGGTTCGGTTGTTGAAGTGTCAATCTCAGAGATTGCAGTTACTGTTTTAATTTATCTGGGTATTCCATTTCTGGCAGGGCTTATCACCAACTCCCTGCTCAGGAAAGCTTCAGGAGATGAGTGGTATTATGGCAGGTTCATTCCTAAAGTATCCTGGTTGACCCCAATCGCTCTGCTTTTTACAATATTTGTAATGTTCTCCCTTAAAGGCGGGAACATCATAAAACTACCGCTGGATGTTCTCAGGGTAGCTGTTCCATATACAATTTATTTTGCAATTATGTTTTTCTCAACATTCTTCATTGCAAGATGGTTGGGACATGGTTATGAGAAAACAACAACCATGGCATTCACTGCCGGTAGTAATGACTTTGAACTTGCTATAGCCGTTGCTGTTGCTGTTTTTGGCATCAATTCTCAGGCTGCATTTGCAACAGTTATCGGCCCATTGGTTGAAGTGCCTGTACTGATTCTGCTTGTCAATGTAGCTTTGGCCTTGAAAACAAAACTTTTTCGGTTTTAAGTTTTCTATTCAGGAACTTATTAAGAGTCTTCCTGAAACAAATACTCTGCATTTCAAATTCTCTTTTGTCGGAAGTTAAAACTAAATGCACTTCTTATTTCATCAGATCCCTGAAAGCCGATCCAAAGATCAGATAACCAGTGTTTCCGCCGATGGTCCCTTCATTCTGACCCCACAAAAATGGCCAGTCGTCATAGTTCTCAAAATGATCAGGCTTTCTGAATAATATCCCCGGAGCGACATTCCCCGGAATAAATGAAAAATCAGCCCTGTTATTTCCATAAAAGACCTCCTTTGGACGGGCGGCGCCCACAGCTGCCACCAGCGAATAATTATGATAAGGATGGCTGCCAAACAACCAGTTAACCGTCTTGAAAACATGACTGGCATCGATAATGTCGGGATAATACCTGCTGGCATAGCAGATTGTGGTTCCGAAGCTCACCACACCTCCGCTGCCAGCCCAGTTGCCAAGCCCGATCGGAACACCATAGGGATTATCCTTTTCAAGTCCTTCGATATATTCCCTGTACTTTATGACATAGGGCCGCAGCTTCTCCCTGAATGATGGATCCATGTGCGGCATGGCATTCAGCGCAGTAAGAATGCTGAAGCTTACGTTGCGGTCAAGCGATGGCCATAGGAGTGACAGGAACCTGTCGGCATATTGCTGCTCACCTGTTGAAATATACAGCTGAAGATTGGTGCCGGTATCTGCCGGCCCCCCGCCCATACCCGCGCGTCCCTGCGGCTGGCTGTCAAGTAATTCCGTTGCCTCTTTCAGAAGTCTTTTTGATTGTTGCAAAGCTCTTTCCGAGAGATCATCGTTATATCCCTTCAATGCCCGGCTTGCTGCTGCAAACATAGTGGCGGCCCTGAGATCGAGACCGGGATTCCGGCTTGTAAAGGCCCACATATCATCTTTAATCCCGCTCGAACGGCCATCGGCAGATACTTCGTAAGGACCCAGGGCAGGATCATAATGACGTCCATCGGTTATGGAGGCTGCATCACCAAGATGATGATAATTGTCAAGAACAGAGTTGGAAAGTGTCTGTGCCATATGACCGATTATCTCCGCCTGTGCTACAAGATTCAGCGTGCCATGTTCAATGAACTGTAATATGTCAGGTGTGCCATCCGGACGGTGAAGATCGACATAACGGTTTTTTTCATCAATAAAAGTCTCATCGCGAAGGGGCCGGAACGATTCCCAGGTCTCAACAAGATTCTGAACCACACCTATATTCGATCCTGTTTCTATATCAAAATCTCCGGCGTCAAAAAAACCGCCGATATTCAGCCCGGGTATCAATTCCAGTCCTTTATACTTTGTGTCGGTTGTCGCTCCCTGCCTGTGCATGTCGAAATGATCGGTGGGCGCCGGAGCCTGGAGATATCCTTCCTTAAAAGGCTCGCCATGCCACACTCTGTACGCCTCATTTACAAACATGTGATTCATGTGTATCGGGATCCATACATCGCTGGTGGCATCAGTGATCTTGTCGTAAACGTCGTTGTTTATTATAAAGTTATTTGTCCTGAAGTCGCCGTACTGGATAAAGTAAATCCCGGGAGTCCTGACCTCGGTGAAATCGAATTTTACATAGTGATACTTATAATAGTCACCCCAGGGAACTATTTTTCCTGTAAATACCTTTACCGCATTGCCGTCTTCACCTGTTTTATATATTGAAGCATTTTCCTTCGGATGCTCTTTTTTGTCGAGTTCAATTACAGAGATTTTAGGCTGCGAAGGAAGGTATCCCACCTGTGAGAATCCGATATTTGGTTTTCTTATCCAGCCCGCAATGGCGTTAGGTTCCACCATCCAGGTCAGTACCTTTCCTGTTTTTCCGGAAGGAAGAATGCTCCGAACCACAAACCAGCCGTTCTGTGCAAGGATACGTCCGTCGAAAAGCATAAGATCGGCTTCCGATGTAATTTTCACCATACGCTCCGGATCTTCTGGTGCAAGAAGAAACTGGTGACCGGTTTCGAGTGGAAGAGGCTCGATGAACCTGCCTGTTCCCCGGTCATCAGAGGTATTATATCCTTTGTATTGTTTTATCTTTTCACTGTTGGGCTTTGTAATAGTGTTACTTACCACATAACGCGGAAACCGGTTTGGACGACCATCCATGAGATATGTCTTTCCCCAATACTGCGATGGAAGAAATTCAAGATTGAACCCTGCTTTACCTTCGAGTGAAGAAGGGAGCGGCTTGTCGAGGTAGACAGATATTTCAACTCCTTTCCCCTTGCCGGTGACAACAACACGTGAATCAAAATCATAATCGGAATATCTCTGTACCGACCCGATTGATTTCTCAGCACGGTTTACTGTTCTTCCGGAAATTGCCGGGACAAGGTCCCACTGCTCAGGAGTACTTGAGAGTCTTACAGCGCCCCCCTGTGCAGTTCTGACACCATGGTGAATCAATTCTATACCGGCGGTCTTCTCATCATTAAAGCCTCCGGTGAAAAGGTTACTGTACACCAGGACGTTTACACCCTGTGTTTCGAAATATTCAAGGTTGTTGAGTACAAGGTCCTGCCCCGAAACAAAATTGAATACTCCTGACAGCAGTATTGCAAATAATGAAATTGTGTTCTTCTTCATATGTTCATAATTTACTCACATTTGACCGTGTTGTTAAAGGGTAAAAATAACCAAAATGACAATTAACCGCAATCGATCCCTGATTCTGGATGTTTTTATCGAATAATTTTGCGAAGATCTGTAATTTAAAGCGTGTAATACCTGCACTGCATCTTACGGCGCAAAAAATAAAATTGTAATATTGCTTATCTGTTAATTTCAAAAAAAGAAAATAATACTCCACTGAAATGAATAAAATGATCTTCGCAAGCCTGCTGACGCTGCTTTTGTGCCTCCTCCCTTCCTGTGAATCAACCGAGAATTGTACAGACCTGGTAAGAGCCACTCCTGAATCGCAGGGTGTTTCTTCGGCCGGTATAACAGACTTTATGAATGGTGTCGACACTTCAGGAGTTGAACTGCACAGCTTTATGTTCATCCGCCATGGAAAAGTTATTGCTGAAGGCTGGTGGGAACCCTACGGCGCCGGTTCAAAGCATATCATGTACTCTGCCAGCAAGACATTTACGGCAACAGCCATTGGCCTGGCCGTTTCGGAGAAAAGACTTAAGCTCGACGACAAGGTCGTTTCTTTCTTCCCGGCTTCCGTCCCGGATACTCTGCATGAGTATATGAAGGCGATGACAGTAAAGGACCTTCTTATGATGGCTACTGGCCAGGATGCCGAGCCGCGTAGGGGTCAGAACGACGACTGGATAAGAGCATTTCTTCTGAAAGATCCTGTCGATGAACCTGGTACAGTATTCAGGTATAACAACACTGCCACTTTCATGCTGTCGGCAATTGTCCAGCAGGTTACCGGAGAAACACTCTATGACTATCTCAGGCCGCGCATTTTCCTGCCCCTGGGAATGAAAGGAATCGACTGGGATCTGTCACCACAGGGGATAAACCTGGGAATGATCGGACTTAGACTTCACACAGAAGATATGGCCAAATTCGGGCAGCTCCTTCTTCAGAACGGCAGCTGGAATGGCAGGCAGCTTATTGCGGAAGAGTGGGTTGCAGAAGCTACAACAAAACATATCGACAGTCACGGCGGCAACGAAAAAATGGCGCCCGAAACAAACGACTGGGTCCAGGGATATTGCTACCAGATGTGGCGGTGCCGGAATAACGGTGTAAGGCTTGACGGCCTGGCCGGGCAGTTCGTGCTTATACTCCCCGATTATGATGCAGTGATCGCTCTTACCGCAAATGCACGAAATACTCAGAAGGAACTCGACCTGGTATGGTCATACCTGCTCCCTGCAATAAAAAATAATGGGGCGATTGAGGAAGATCCAGCAAACTTTAAGGCAATGACAGATAAAGCGGCATCCTTGTATATAAATCCTTCACCCGGCAAATCTTCAGAGTCGCCTGTTGCAGCAAGAATCTCCGGAAAGTCAATTGAGATGCAGGAGAACCTATATGGAATAAAGGAGCTCGTACTTAACTTCGAAAATGATCATTGCCTCATTACCTTTACCAGAGAGTCCGGCTCACAATCAATAAAAGCCGGTGTAAATTCCTGGGGTCATGCCGAAACCTCTTTAACCTCTCTTCTATCAGCTCCGCGAACTCCTTCTCCGAAATCGAGAGATGCAAACTATAATATCCTGCAGCCTGTAATCAGGGTTGCTGCAAGCTGCTGCTGGACAGATGATAAAACGCTTGAGATCACAGCCCGTTTTGTTGAAGAATCGATAGGAAGCGAATCGGTCATCCTGAGGTTCGAAGAAAAAGCAGGGATTATTTCTGTTACTATAGAACGCAAGTCGCCTGGTTCAGGAGTAACCGGAGGCATGGGCCCGCAGGGTTCCGTACCTCTGAAAGGGACGGTGAAATCGTTTTAATTTTCGCTGCATTTATCTGATGAAGAACCCATCACGGCTCTAATGACTTCCATGTATTAAAATATATCCGGTCAGTGAATCAATAAAAAGGATCGACGATGATGAAATTTATAACTGTTTTGAGAAGGCCGCAGGTAATTTTTTTATTTGCAATTACTTTTTTCTTATCCGTAAAAGATTCGGCAGGTCAAAATGATATACCGAAAAATCACCCTTCTCCCGGGGAATACACATATCGTGGGGCAGGAAATCCGTATCTTCCGCTATGGGAACACCTTCCCGATGGCGAGCCACGCGTATTTGAAGATCCCGACAACCCGGGGAAATACAGGATTTATATTGTCGGTTCGCACGATGTGAGATTTAAGAGTTATTGCGGCCCCGACATAAGGATCTGGTCGGCCCCGGTGGAAAACCTATCTGACTGGCGCGACGAAGGAGCTGTTTTCACATACCCTGTCGGAGGACAGTGGGATGTTATGTATGCTCCCGACCTCGTTGAGGTGAAAAGAAAAGATGGTACTAAAGAGTATTATCTGTATCCGCACAGCCGTGGCCGGAACAGGGAAGCAATGGTGGCCAGGGGAACACGCCCCGACGGACCCTTTAAACCCATTAATATGACTGAAGATGGAACGAACACTCTTCCCGGAAGTATAATGGGATTCGATCCGTCAGTATATATTGAATATATCACAGACCCGAAAGACCCTGATTATGAGGTTGGTTTCAGGGCGTACGGATTCTGGGGTTTCCAACGGTCGTTTGCAGGTCAGCTCGATCAGAACACCATGTATTCTCTCAGACCCGGAACAGCGGCAATTAACTATTTTATTCCTGCCAGTTCAAGATACGGTGTCATCAGAGATCCGCAGGGAACGCTCTACCCGAATATCTATCCGGATGAGGACCCGGGCTCATTTAATTTTTTCGAGGCCGCTTCTATCAGGAAAATTGGCAATAAATATGTATGGGTTTACAGCGGTTATTCAGGTCCTGATTATGGATTGAGCAGTACCAATTCAGCATTGCGGTATGCTTATGGCGATACTCCGCTGGGTCCATGGAAAAGCGGCGGTGTTCTTGTCGACTCACGTGCGGTGGACCTGAACGAGGACGGGACCACACTAAAAACAAATTATTCAGGACATAATACCCATGGCAGTATCGAACTTATAAATGACCAGTGGTATGTATTCTATCACAGGGCGCCAAGAGGATATGGGTATGCACGTCAGCCTATGGTGGCCCCTGTCACAGTTAGATGGGATGAAAAACCGGTGGCAGAAGGAGGAAAAGTAACTATCAGAGGATATAATCCGTATGCAGAAGAGAAGATATGGACAGCAAAAGACAGCCAGGGAAGAGAATATACCGGAGCCGAAGTAACTTCGGAGGGCTTCCACATATACGGGCTCGATCCTTATCAATATTATTCTGCCGGGTACGCGTGCTATCTTTCCAATCCCGGGAGCCAACAGGATTCATGGGATATATGGGATAATAACATGCCCCTCTCCAACGTGGAAAACGGTAACATAATTGGTTACAAATATTTTGGTTTTGGCGGGCTTGACAAAGACATGAAGGGATTGAAAGCATTCAAAGGGACTAAGCCCGGAAATAAAACTGCGTTCAACCTGTTTCTTACACCAAAGACAGCCAATGCTTTTAAAATTAACGTCTGGCTGGATGGACCCTGGGATAATGAACCCTGGAATGGTAAAAAAATCGGGGAAATAAATGTGCCCGCAAATTCTGCGCAGGAAATAACCAGATTCACAATAGACGTTTCGGCATTTGTTGACAAGCTGGACAAAAAGCATGCTGTTTTCCTTGTAGCCGAAGGTCCCGGTCCGGGTGCTCTCTTCGATTTAACAGGGCTGGGTTTCAGCTCGAAAAGAAACAAAATCGTTCGTCCGGTTGCTCCTTCAGTAAATATCAGTGTCAACGGTGTGGAAATAGATCTGCCGGCTACCCCGGTCAGGTCCACAAATACAAACGGCATTGTCGGTCCTGATCTTTATGAAACTACATATAAACTTCCCTCCGGCATATCCGGAATTCCTGCCGTGTCGGCCTCTGCCAGTGATCCGAAAGTAAAAGTATCTGTGCTGCAGGCGGAAATGAAATCAGGTACAGCCGTTGTGCGATTTGATTATATGGGCGTAGTCAAAACATACAAAATCGTGTTTACCACGGAATAAATATTTGCCATTTTAAGGTGAATATTCTATGTCCTCAGCCCCTGGTGACAACAGTGATCCGTATTTATTTTGAGGTTTGTGCCGACATGCTCCTTATGTCCTTTACATAAATCACATTTCGCTCATATCCGTTTTGTGAAACGTAGATCATGGCTTCCGCAACCTGCCTCACCGTACTGATAATATTTGGGAACAAAAGTTTTATTGCCGGGACAAGCCATAATATATAGTTGTAATATTTCAGTACCCTCGTTTGCCTTGGGTTGGGGATCAGGAATCCTATCCTGAACCCAAAAGCCTTCTTAAAAGGCAGCCTCATCAGGTCGTTTTCGGTCTTGCCCTTTATCCTGGCCCAGGCCAGGCTGCCCTTCTCGGTACTGTCGGTTCCACCGCCGCTTACATAAACAAACGACATCTGCGGATTCGGATTACAGGCCTTCGCGAAATTCATAGTGGTATCGTATGTAATACGCCTGTATTCTTCTTCCTTCATGCCCACACTGCTTACTCCTGCACAGAAAAAGCAGGCATCGTAACCCTTTAGCTTTTCATCGTTTTCTTTCAGCGAAAGAAAATCGGGGACAAGATATTCACTGAGTTTTGGATGGGTAATGCCGGTAGGTTTGCGGCTTACACTAAGCACTTCCGTTATTTGGGGATGGTCAAGACATTCGAGAAGAATACCCTCGCCCACCATTCCTGTTGTACCTGTGATAATGATTTTCATATAATGTGTTTTTAATGACGGCAAATGTACAAATTACCGTTTAAAACGGTTTCTCAAATAAAATGCCCGTTTACTCCAGGTAATCCTGAACAGGGAAACTAAGTGCAGGGAAATCCATTGCAATGCTTCATTCCTTAAGGGGAACTGCTTTTTTTGGAAGGAAAGACAGGTAAACATACCTTTACAGTATATTTAAAAAATTCGCCATGGTAGCACGGACAATTGTTGAAAATATCAAAACTTATGTTGTGATCGCATTCGGCCTGTTGCTGTTATCAATAGCCTGGACTGCCTTTCTGCTGCCTCACCAGATTGCGGGTAGCGGCGTTACCGGCATCGGCGCCATAGTCTTTTATGCCACAGGCATCCCCATGGGCTACACCTACTTCGCCATTAACCTTGTGCTGATGGTTGTGGCTTTGAAGATCCTGGGAGCCGGATTCGGCATAAAAACAATTTACGGAATAGTACTCTCGGCAGTTCTGCTAACTGTATTACAACCTCTTATCCCCACAGCAGTTGTACAGGATAAATTCATGTCGGCAATAATAGGAGGAATATTATGCGGGGCCGGACTAGGTGTCGTCTTTACCCAGGGTGGAAGCACCGGAGGAACAGATATAATTGCCCTGGTGATAAATAAATACCGGAATATAAGCCCGGGAAGAATTATTCTGCTCTGCGACGTGGTCATTATCTGTTCCTCTTTTGTTGTTCTCACGCATCTCGAATCGGCACAGCGTGTGGAGACAATGGTTTATGGTTTTGTAACAATGGCTATTCAGGCATATACACTCGATGCGATCCTTTCAGGAAACAAACAATCTGTTCAGATATTTATTTTCTCAAGGCATTTTGATACGGTTGCCGATCAGATAACAACAAAAATGCGCAGGGGTGTTACCGTCCTGGATGCAACAGGCTGGTATTCAAAGGAAAACCAGAAGGTCATTATCACAACTGTACGTAAGAATGAGGCCTCGGATGTTTACAGGATCATAAAGAGTATTGATGAAACCGCATTCATCACAGTTGCCAATGTAATGGGTGTCTATGGTAAAGGATTTGAAGAGCTGAAAAGATGATTATTGAGCGATGGCGGCCGTCCTCCTTATAATTACTCCCTTTTAAAGCTCTTTTTTTCGGGGGACTTGCCGGGAGGATTGTCAAGAATATAGCCGATATCGGCTATGTACATCTGACGACCACCGCTTTCTGATGAATCCCAGCATAACAACCTGCCGTTGCGACTGGGCCTGACATGAATATCAACCCTGTAGTAATTCCCGGGCGCCGTGTTTTTCTGCCTGGCGACAGGAATATAAGTAGATGTGGGTATATGATAAAGAAATATAAACTGGTAATTTTTTGCAATACCCCTCGGATAATTGTCGCCAACAATCCAGTCACTACCGATATAGGTCGGATCAGGATTCAAGCTATTCATGGCTCCTGTCGGATCGCCGGGTAACTGGTACTTGGTTCCGCTACCGTCGTCTTTAACTGTAAACCAGCCTTTTCCCTCAATCAGTGTAGTATCATCGAGCCATCCATAATGACTCGGGCTCGGGTCACAATAAATGAAACGCAGATTGTTACCATCAGCATCCATCGTATAGCCTCCGGGATCCATGTTATTCTTTTCAACTTTCCAGTAACTGATAAGACGTGATCCGGTTTTGTTCCAGTCGGCACGGAAAAGATACAGATTGCCCCATTCAGGTTTCCATCCACCGGGAGCAATGATCCGGGCCATCTCTTCAAAATTCTTAATCAGCTTTGATTCTCCTGTTTCCATATCCATGATCGCCAGTCCCGTTTCTGCCGGAGTATCTTCTTCCCTGAAGGGATCAGTGATGCCGACATAATTACAGCCTCCCCAGAACATCCTGCTGAAATCCTGTGATGTGGCCAGCTTACCGTCAGGGGAAACATGATAAACAGGGCGGGGAAGGAAACGCATTTTACCTGTTTTGAAATTATAGATCCTGGTTATAAAATGAGTATTATCATCACTCCTGTCATTCCAGACAATTTCATCGGAGTTGGGACGCCACTGCAGCCGACATCCCTGTTGCCAATTCCAGGCCGTAGTTGTGCCGATCCTGGTCCACCGGTTTTTCTTCTTAAGGTCAAAATATCCGATATCAGCAATATCCTCTTTCGTAACATCACGATCTTTAAAATAGACCCGCATGGCGAGAACAAAACGGTCTGATTTATCAAACTGTTCTACCCCGAAAAACCAGAAACCTGTATAACCAGGAGTAACTGATATCATTTTAAAATCAGCATATTTTGAGTTTTCGGCTGCCATCAGATCGTCAATACTTGAATAGGTTGAATAGGACTGGCATAGCCCGTAACGGGGAATAACACAATATAATAAGGTAATGATAATAACTATCCTTAGCGGCGTCATCATCTCTTCTGTTTTTACGGGCATTAAATTATAAAAATTGTCATTTGATATGACCTGCGCATTTTAAACGTCTGCAGCCGTCATGGAAAATAGTCTAACTTATAATTTTTTATATAATTTCGGGATTATCATAATTGAATATTTTATGAAAAAATATGTGATTCTGTTCATCCTGCTGATTCTTGTCTTTCCTGTAAGAGGACAAATCGTAATCAGCCGTGATCCTGAAATAGCCGCAATGGTCGCGGAGATCTCTGCTGAAAAAATTGAACAGCATGTCAGAACCCTTGCAGGCTTTCATACCCGTCACAACCTGAGCACCCAAGCCGATCCTTCAGTGGGAATCGGTGCCGCCTGGAACTGGATAAAGGCTGAAATGGAAAAGAATATACCTGCGTCCGAAGGCAGGCTCGAGGTTAAATTCGAGGAGTATACCGTCGGCGGAAAAGGACAGAGAATAGCCAGGCCGGTGATCCTCAAAAATGTTGTTGCCACACTAAGGGGTACAGACAGCTCAAACGACAGGAAGATCATTATCAGTGCACACCTCGATTCAAGAGTTCAGCTCGACAATGATTCGACAAGCTATGCCCCCGGGGCCGATGATGACGCATCTGGTATAGCTGCTATCCTTGAACTGGTAAAGATTATGTCGTCGCGCAAATTCCCGGCCACTATTGTGTTCATGGCATTGTCGGGCGAAGAACACGGCCTATATGGTGCCCGTCATATGGCAGACCTGGCAAAGAAGGAAAACTGGAATATCATTGCTATGCTTAACAACGACATGATAGGGAACAGCACCTCAAGCGAAACAATGCTTAACGATAACATGCGGGTGAGAGTCTTCAGCGAGGGTGTGCCTGCTTTTGAGACAGAAAGAATGGCTGCCCTTAGAAAGTACACCTCGGGAGAAAATGATGGAAAAGCCCGGCAGCTTGCACGGTATATAAAGGAGGTTGGGGAAAGATATGTCGATCAGCTTTCTGTAACACTGGTTTTCCGAAACGACAGGTTCGGAAGAGGGGGCGACCATTCTCCTTTCTGTGAACAGGGATTCACCGCTATAAGGATTTGTGAATTCAACGAAAACTATGACAGGACACATAAAATACCTGCCGTTGTAAATGGCAAACAGGAGGGAGACCTTCCTGAATATGTCGATTATGAATATGTAAGGAAGATTGCCGGCATGAACCTTTCTGTTATGGCAAATCTGGCACTCGCTCCCGGGGAACCGGTGAATTGCGGTATAGTCACGGCGGGGCTGACAAACACGACAACCCTGCGCTGGGAGGCTCCTGCCGGTGGAATAAAGCCTGCGGGCTATTATATCCTTATGAGAGAGACCTGGCAGCCACTCTGGGAGAAGAAAATTTTCGTAAATGGGACAGAATTGACACTCCCATACTCAAAAGACAATTATTTCTTCGGTGTCCAGTCGGTAAGCGACACAGGTCACGAAAGCCTTATCGTATTCCCAGGTCAGGCAAGAATAAAGTAATATGTTTTACAACTAGGTATCCCGAAATAAAATTTCTCTGATGAAGATTAGGATAGTATTTCAGAACTTAGGTTCAGAAAAAATGTTGAAACAATCCATTCGAGAAATGCTTTAATCAGAACAGGAGTATTGATATATTTTCAGAATGAATGAACGGCTCTTACTTTATAATTTTCAGATTTATTTGCTGTACCAAATGAAACATCAAATGATAACCAACCTGCCATAACCACATCAGCGTCATATTCTGTAGAACTCCAGAAAACTCCATTGCTAAAGCCGCCTATAATAGTGCTGTTTTGCAGAATACCGGCAAGTTCAATATAACTTGGAAGATACCAGTCTGAATAACCTCCGAAAGAATAATCTTTGCACAGGTTTGCAGCATAGCTTCCGGAGCCCTGAACGCTTGTAATCTTATCTGTATTTGAGCTTCCGGAGCCAATCGATTCTCCGTTTGCACCTGTTAAAATATTTGAGCCGTTGTTCCACTGAATACCACTGCTGAGGTCATTTAGCGAGACCACCAACCCATGAGTTTCACCATTAACATAACCGGGATCACGAGGATGTAAAATATAAGCTACTTTGCCTCCCTGATAATTTTGCCCTATTTCAAGGGGGAGGGATTGTGTTGTAAACGAACAATTCCCTCCAAAGGTTGTACCTGCTGCGTTTTTTGATACAATTCTGCAATTGTATGTCGTGTTTGGTTCCAGGTCAACACAAGTATTATCCATGTTAGGAATAATAAAGCTTATGCTGATATTGTTGTCCCCATTATAAGTTTGACTTTCTCCTCCGTCATGTGCGCAACCCATTTCGTAGTCTGTTGTCTTTCCTATCTGAAAAAAAACCTCTGTAGTAAGTCCGTTGGGATTAATAGTTCCAATGAGAGTTGCAGAAAAAGGATCAATATTTTCAAGTCTTTCCGTCTTAGTGTACGGAGGTTTCAATACAGCAATAGCAGGATTTATCCATTCAGGGATACTTGAGGCTCCGACTGTTAATATCTGACCAGGGGTACCATGTGGAATCAGAACCCAGTTTGTCCCATCCCAATATAACATATCACCTGTAGAAATCCCGGAAGCAAAATTCCCTGAGGTCTTTGAATATAGGGCATAAGGAACGCTTAAAATCTTGCTTGTACCTGTAATAGTGTATGCTGTTAACGGGGCTTCAATAGCAGTTTCGGTTTTAATAAAATAGGGTCCTGCCGACCAGTCAATATCTGATATAATACCCAATACAGGAGAACCATCTCCAATTTCAATACTTATAAGGCCGTTTGAGTTAGTGGTTGTTAATTGAGTTTCAATATAAACTGCCGTACCGCTCTCAGAACCCTGCAAAATACTTATTCTCAATCCCAACTCCTGATTCGCCACCAATTGATTACTGCTGTTCCTGACAACTGCCTGGTAACTCATGTTTTCAGGTACCTGTGAAAATGCGTCTGCAGTTAACAGTATTGTAACTAAAAGTAAAAAAAACTTTTTCATCTATCTTAGTGTTTTATAATTTTAAAAGATTTGATTTCCTTGTCACCCTGAATTACTTTGAGGAAATATGATGCCGGCACAAAACCTTGCAGATTAATACTTGTTTCTTCAACTTCCGTTTTCTTATCGAGTAAAAGATTGCCGCGGATATCATAAAGCTGAAATCTGAGATTCAGAACATTGAAATTTCCTGTTTTCAGTTTTATGATATCTGTTGCAGGATTAGGGTATATGGAAAATTCAAGTGATATCCCTTCGGCATTTTCAACGGCTGTAACAACTGAAATTTCAAGGGGTTGCTGTATCCCTTGAATCTCAGAACCGTTCGATCCTGTTTTACTGTTATAAAAAACCTGTCCGACAGAATATGTTACTGTTGCGCCTCCTCCGGAAGCATTTCCTCCAGGTATCCCAGTCTGTCCGTACATCCTTGCCCCAAATCCGAGGAGACAAATTGTAACAATCATTTTTGCCAAATCATTCATTTTCAATAATACAGTTATTAATGTTCTATTCTATTGATAAAAGTTACTCTAAAAATACTATTTTGTTTAACCTAAACCAAATTTGAATATACCTAATTCATCCCGGTGTTGGTGTGGTTATGGTTTTATTTATAAAAGTTCTGCCTTATTCTCGTCCATGTGTTCAATATTTCAGAGGAACAATTTTATAATTTGTACTTCGGCCGTCCGGGGTACTTTTCAGGAGATCTGCTCCGCCTGCAATAATATCCGGAACAGAGAGGAATTATTTGCTTTTCAGACAAATATACCGTATATTGCAGGCCTGAAAGAAACAAATAAACATGAAACCTGTTAACAGCAGAAAACAATACGATTTGAAAATGTACAAACAATAAGTTTGTTAATTATAAAGAACACCGGAAGGGGGGCTTTATAGTCCCCCTTTTCGTTTTAAAACGTCTGACATGAGAATAATTGCTGGTATAATATCATTTTTAGCTGTAGTGATCATCGGAATAATAATTCTGCTGATAAGCAGCTTCAATAAAAGGAATAAAAAGGACATATAAACATTTCTAATAATTCAGGATTATGAACAAGATTATTTTAAGCAGGCTGGACTTCTCCAGGATCCATAAAAGCATTCATGATGCCAAAAGGATGAATACTTTAGGTGCTGCTGAAGCTGAACTCCTTCTGAAAGAGCTGGATTCCGCAGAAATCGTTGAACCCAGTGAAATCCCTCACGACGTGGTAACAATGAATTCAATTGTAAAAATCAGCTTTTTAAACTCTGATAAAACAGTGCATTTTCAGATTGTGTACCCCGGCGAGGCGAATATCAGGGAAAATAAAATTTCTATCTTTTCTCCGGTTGCAACAGCGCTGATAGGTTATAAGGTATCCAATGAAATAGAATGGATGGTACCCTCAGGCCTGACAAAAATACGTATCGAAGAAATTATATATCAACCGGAAGCTGCCGGTGACTATGACCTGTAACCAATAAATAATTCACTTATGGACAACAATACAATCTTTGAATTCCTGAAAGGCATAGAGCTTTTCAACAACCTGAACAGCAGCGAACTGAAGGATGTGGTGAAAAATGTAACCATTAAAAAATGTAAAAATGGAGATATGCTGTTCCATGAAAATGAACCCAGGGAAAATATTTTCATCATATATGAGGGCGAAGTGGAGCTTTATAAACATAACTCATACGGCAAAGAGACCAGGCTCGCACTGTTTGGCCAGGGTGATTTTCTCGGTGAGGGAATACTCGATTATAATTCTCCTCATTCGACATCTGCCAGAGTATCCGGCAAAGCGGTCCTGTTCGTTTTCAACAGGGAATTTTTCAGTCATAATGCTGAACTCACACTGAAAATACTCTCGAATATTACCCGTGTCATTTCCAGGAGAATGCGAAATGCAAATAACCACATGCTGAACCTCTCCGCACAGTACGATTCAGGAAGGACAAGACCCGAACATGATCTCCTGGGCGACAGGGAGGTCCCTTACGAAGCATATTATGGTATTCAGACCCTCAGGGCAGCTGAGAATTTTAATATCTCAGGAGTAACACTGAACTTCTTCCCTTCAATAATAGAGGCCTTAGCTATGGTAAAGGAGGCAGCTGCCGAAGCCAATTTTGAACTGGGCATGATGGAAAAGAACATACGAGACGCCATTGTATCGGCATGCCGCGAAATACAGAACGGGAAATACCAGAACCAGTTTGTGGTTGATATGATCCAGGGAGGGGCCGGAACATCAACAAATATGAACGCCAACGAAGTAATAGCAAACAGAGCGCTCGAAATACTTGGCCATGAAAAAGGCAATTATACATATTGCCATCCTAATAATCATGTCAATATGGCCCAGTCGACAAATGACGCATACCCCACAGCCGTTAAAATAGCTCTCTTCAATTCAAATAAAAGGATAGTGGCGGTACTTAGCACTCTCATCGATTCTTTCAGAAAGAAAGGCGAAGAGTTTTCAGGATAATTTAAGATGGGAAGGACACAGCTTCAGGATGCTGTTCCCATGACCCTGGGTCAGGAAATGGAAGCTTATGCTGTTACTCTTTCAGAAGAGGTTGAGAGGCTGAATCAGAATGCCGCGCTGTTCCTCGAGGTTAATATGGGCGCCACCGCTATAGGCACGGGAATAAATTCAGAACCGGGTTATGCTGAAAAAGTGATCAGGCACCTGAGGAATATCACAGGACTTGATATTACTCTTGCTTCGAACCTGGTCGAAGCAACACAGGATACAGGATCGTTTGTGATGTACTCCTCAGCAGTAAAAAGGCTTGCTGTCAAGCTGTCTAAGATATGTAACGATCTGCGCCTGCTCTCCTCAGGCCCCAGAACAGGAATTAATGAAATCAACCTTCCTCCCATGCAGCCCGGATCGTCAATCATGCCCGGAAAAGTAAATCCGGTCATACCGGAGGTTGTTAACCAGATAGCTTTCAAGGTCATAGGAAATGACCTGACCGTTACCATGGCTTCAGAAGCCGGACAGCTCGAGCTGAATGTTTTTGAACCCGTAATCGTACAAAGCATTTTTGAATCTGTTGAAATGCTCATTAACGGAATGAATACCCTTAAATTCCGCTGTATAGATGGAATTACTGCAAACGAAGAGCGCTGCAGATCGCTGGTGATTAACAGTATAGGACTTATAACTGCCCTTGTTCCTTGGATCGGCTATGACCTGGCAAGCAAAATCGCTAAAGAAGCAATCGAAAAAAATGAAAGTATTTATACACTAGTGCTGGGAAAAGGCATCCTGACAAAGGAAAAACTCGACCAGATACTGCTGCCTGAAAACATGATAAAGCCTGTGAAAATAACTTCAGAATGAAATTATTGATCTTTGCCTCCCAGGTTAATTTTCATGGATATTCCCGCAAAACGTACATTCAGGTCAAGGGATGTAAGCCCGCTCAGGGGAAGTTGAACGAAAGGCTCAATAAGAAGTGTTGTGCCCTTTCCGAAGGGAATGGAATAGCCTGCAGAAAAATTGGCAAGACCAAAATAATCCGTGCGGCTGAAAGGAGAGTAGCTGTTTTCGACACTAACTGTTGAATATCTTTTCTCGGTGTAGCTCATTCCTGTAAATTCATTGTACAACTCCCTGGTATTCTCATTTACTGCGTCGCCTGTGAAATGCTGACCAAGATATATCATTGTTGAAGCACCGGCCGACAGGAAAACCGACTTACTCTTCCTCTCGAATACTTTGAAAACTATGTTCAGAGGCACCTCCATTGTCACTGTGCTGAGCTGACCGTCAAACGACTCAGGAGTTCCGTTGATCCCGTCAGCATAATATAACGAGGAGGCTACTGCCGGGCTGCTCTGAGTGTTGCTGAACCCGAGTGAGTTCATGGCCAGGGCCAGGCCTGGCCTGAAAGAGATCCTTCGTGATATTTTCTGATCGAGATAAAAACCGACAGATACTCCCGGAGAAGCGCTTCCTGCATCATTAACATGTGACATTAACCCTGACAATCCTGCCATAAAGGTTGTTGTCAGTGACCGTTTCCCCTTCTCTCCGGATATGTTCTGCAGAGGCTCTTCACCAGGTTGCTCCTGAACAATATTCACTTCTGCCATGCTTGCTGAATCATTTTCCGCAGGTAAAATGTTTTCAGCCATAACCGGAAGGCGGACAGGTTCCAGGCTAACAGCAGTCATTTCCATACTCATGGGTTCATTCAATGCCTCTGTTTCCTTTACAACAGCCGTATCTGCTATTTTTGTCCGGGCAGATGACTTTTTCTCCCCTTGCGGTAAAGTTTTTCCTTCCGTTACACCAGGAGCAGACGCTGTTGAAAGATTAGTTCCGGATGGGCTTTTTTCTTCAGCAGGAGAAGATACTTTTTCGGTGAGAACCTGTTCTCTGTCGTTCCAGTGATCAACAGTCACATAAGTTATCAGGCCTCCTACGCCGATTAAAAGAGCTATTGCCGCTGCCCTGGCCCAAATGGGAAAAATGAGAAAAATTGCTTTCCTCTTACCGTTCTTGGCCTCCACAAATGAATTCCAGCCTTCGCCGGCAAGATGATCGGCGTTGTAGTCACTGAAAACCTGTTTGATGTTTTCCTTTAATATGTCGTCAAATTGCTTCATTGGCAGCTTTGGCAGGAGTAAAATTCTTTATATATAGTTCTCTCAGCATCTTCCTGGCCCTTGAAAGATTTGAACGCGAACCCGATTCTGAAATGCCGAGCATTTGTGCAATTTCGTCATGTGAATATCCTTCAATTTCAAAGAGGTTAAATGTGATCCTGTAATTCTCAGGGAGCTGCCCCAACAAAGAAATAATGTCAGCAGCAGATAGTTGTGATACTATCTCGGGTTCGATCATTTCTGTTGCACCGATATCGACCAGCGGTATATTTGAGGCATGCTTAACATTCCTGCGGTACCTGTCGATGGAAGAATTGACAACTATCTTTCCGTACCACGATTTGAAAGACCTGGTGGTGTCAAACTCTGATATTTTTTCCAGTACTTTCATGAAACTGTCATTCACTGTCTCCATCGCATCGCCCTCGTCGCAGGTGTATCTGACAGCCAGCGACATGGCAAAAGAAAAATATCGCCTGTAAAGAAGTTCCTGTGCCCGGGCATCTCCCTCTGAACATCGCCTGATAATTTCCAGGTCTGGTAATATCTGTTCATTCTTTTCCTCTTTCCTCATTACCGGCATCCTGATTATGCTGTATCAAAATAACTCAATCAGGATGATTTTATGATTATGTTATCCTAATAAATTTACCTGAAAATAAAGCCAAACTGTATTTCGATCCTGTTGAAATTTGTCACAAGCTCGGTGGTTGTATTCCTCCAGGTGCTATATGTTTCCGAACTAAGTCGCTGGTACCTGTACCCGATCTCTATGTTCACTGCACTACGGTTCCATGAATACAGTGTTATTCCTGAACCTGTATTGAACATAATCCCTCCGTCTGTCTCCCTGTAATAATCATACACCGATCTGCGGTTGCTGCAGGGAATACCATACCCGCTGCTCACCCTGAGATATGGCGATACCCTGGTCGTAAATGGATGGTACCTTATGTCGGCATAAACCGGAACAAAAAACAGGTCAAGCTCCTCTATCCCTGTTCCAAAACCGAAGCTCAGGCCGTTTTTCAGCTGGTATCCGTTTGAAAGTTTTATGCTCATATGCCCTGAATTGCCATCACTGCCATGACCGGCAAGAACCGATGCCGACAGGTTTATGAAATAACCGTGTTTGTCTGTCCGATAAATCAGCGAAGGCCTTCCTGTAGCAAGAACCTGTGACTTCTTCAGCACCAGCACCTGCGGTTTCTTCACCTTTAATACCAGGTAGCCGGAAGTATCCGAAAGGACTTTTCCGGCTATCATGGTCCCGTCATTCAGAACAACAGTTTCTGTTCTGCGATTTTGTGCAGGAACAATAATCGATATTGCCGTGAAGAGTGCTGCAAGAAAGATCCTGTCGGCTTTCATATTACTTTTTCTTCCCTGTAATGGTAATATGGCTTATCTGCCTGATATTGCCGGGATTGGAATAGTCGTACTGGTAAAGCCCCTCTTCGCCGATGAGCATCAGTATTCCATTCAAAGGGATAACATCGAAGGTGTCAAAATCGGGATAATGTGCAACCTGGCTCGTAATAATTGCCATTGGATCTGATTTGTCGTATATCTTAAGGCCTGCCGCACCATCACAAATAAAAAGAAGATTACCATCTACACCAAGCCCGTGAGGATTGAACAATGGATACGATTTCACCAGGTAAGGATTGCTGATCGATGAAATATCCACCACCTCAAGAAGATTCTGGCTGTTGGCACACCTGGTCCCGGAACGGAGCGTGATATAGGCATAGTTCCCGTCGACGACAACAGGATCGCAGGCAGTTACATGATCATACGAAGAAATCTGCTGTGGCTCTGATGCATTTGAGATATCATAGATGAGCATCCCGGTTGTGGTTCCGACAAAAAGCTTTTCATTTACCCTGTAAAGTGTTTCCATGTTTCTGGGAACCTGGATACTGTCTACCACGCTCATCGTTCCCGTATTATCCGTATCAACGCTCTTCAGCATACGCGGATGTGAGATCAGGTAAAGCATGTCACCGTTAAGCATGAACCTGGCCATGGAACCACCTGTGCCGGAACCGGAGGAGAGGCCGCTGGTTTTATTGCCGGCCGACATCATCATAAAATCTCCCCTGAAGATCCAGCTTTCTGAATACCCTTCCCCCGGCTTGCGCTCTTCTGTTACTCTCTTTACTTCCCAGTCAATTATCACACCCTTCGATCTGTCGACCATAGCATATGTATACCAGACATCTCCCTCGGGAACTACTTCAGGAAAAATATTTTCCAGCCGGCCTACTTCTCTTGGATTCTCCAGATCACTGATATCGATGGCTAAAAGGTCAATATAACTGTCGGCAAAAAGAATATTGCCCCTGATCGCCATGTCGACGTTGCCGAGAATTTTATAGAAAGCTATCTTTTCAGGATTGGCCGGATCGGAATTATCTATTACATGGATCCCTTTCCCGTATTCATTTACGAAAAGATAACCGTCCTTAAAATAGATCTTGCCTGGGGTTGTAATTTCGCAGGTGTCGCCCTTCGTAAAGCTTGAGCGGAATTCTGTAAACGGCATGTAAACAGGCACATTTGCCGTATAGGTTATTTTTTCCACGGTGTTATCCATGCAGCCTGTCAGGGAAGCTGCAATAACAAACAGCAGCAAAGTTATTTTAATCGGAGTTTTCATGTTTATGGTTTTATGTTACTGGTTTTTTATTATTACGCTGGCAGCTTAATTTTAAGAATGCTGAACTTTCTCTTGCAGGATGCTTCACGGGTTTATCACCTGGCCTATGAAAAGAAGTGTATTTGTTGTTCGTTCGCGTATGGCAAAAACGAATGATTTATCGATAACGAACAGAGAAGGCTGAGGCGGAAAGCTGGTAACCTGAATGCCTATTGTTGTTACTGCGGCGGCTTCCGTTCCCTCCTCATCAACATCTATAAAAGTGTTCTGCTTTACAAAACTTACATAGATCGACTCGTCGGATATTCCTGACAAGTTGGCCTGAAAGGGTATAAAAGCATCAACCATTCCCATAGCCTTAAGCTGATCGTTAAGTAGTGTCTCATAGGAGAATTTGAACTTCGGAATCTGAACGACCAGCTTGCCGAATTCATCGTTGGCATCAAATCCTGACGTAATTGAGCTCCATTCATCCGGGGTAAATGCAGGATAGAATGAGGCCAGGTTTCCTGCCGGTACAATTACTGTCATTGTGAAATTAGTCCTGCCGTATGGCAGTTCCACCGCTTTGTAATTGTTGCCGTACACGACTTTTGCTCCCACTTCGCTCCTCATTGTACTGATGCTTGTTTCTGAACCGCCATCGGGATAAAAAGGCCGGTTCTGAGTAGAGCTCTTATCGAACTGATAGCTCCAGTCGCCATTGAAATAAAGAGCATTCATTATGAACATTACGGCATCAGGAGATATGGCATCTAAAACTTTGGGAATTTTGCCGGAAGTGTTGTCGCTGGCCCAGCTATTTATTGTTGTGAGTGCTGAGGGTGACGAAAAATCAAGCCCTCCTACAGTGGCTTTATAGTCATTGCTCATGGTTGCCAGAAAGGGCGGTTTTAAGCTGAAGCCGTTCCTGTAGAAAATTGCATTGGCAAGCGTGAACCTGACTTTCGGATCGGCATCAAGCAGCTGGACGACCAGGCTCTTATAAGCCTCATTTATGTCATCTATGTCCATTTCGGCCGGGTAATCGAGTGTCGCATGCAATTGTGTATATGTGTCGTTGGCACAGCCGTTCAGAAGCATGGTAAGCGCCGTGCTGGCACTTAAAGGCGATAGCATAAGATTACTGTTGTCCGTTTCGGTCACCCCAGTAAACAGTTCTATGCCGAAATTATTGCTGCTTTGTATAGCTGCCGGAGCTGCCTGGGTCAGGGTAAGCATTTTTGGCGTAAGATCGGGTTCTCCGCCTTGTTTCTCACAGGCAGTGTAAACTCCTGCAGCGGCCAGACATGACAATACTATGATTATTTTCTTCATATTTTTAATTTTAGAGTAAGAACTAACGGTTATTAAATGCCGGTTTTAAACTAATACGTAAAAAGAAGTGAAAACGCTGCAAAAAGATATTTTGTTCCTGTCAGGTTTTTAAGGGAAAAGTGAAATTTGCCAGGAAACAGTAACAGGAGTCAGAAAAACAACATTATGTAATACTTAAGGAAAGTTAAAATTATCTGTTTTTAAATTTTATTGGTTACATTTATCGCATCACGGTTGTTACCTTACAGAATAATAAATAATTACCTAACCAAAATCCTTAAACCAAAAATCACAGTTATGGCAGAGAAGTTATCCCGACTCAATTTTCTGAAGACAGCAGGCATTGCTGCTTCCGGAGTGGTACTCAGCAAGGGTGCTGCGGCACAGGCCGCTGTTCCTGAAATAGTTCCGGCAAGCGCCGTCGCCGGTACCGCCAGAAAAGTTAATCTTGCACTGATCGGTATCGCCAACCAGGGCGCCTCCGATGCAAGACAGTTCATCAACTCAGGCCTTGCGAACATTGTCGCTGTATGCGACGTCGACCTCGATTCAAAAGGATGCCAGGATATCATTAAATTGGTACCGAAAGCCAAACAGTTCCGCGATTTCAGGGTCATGTTCGATAAAATGGCAGGCGACATCGACGCTGTACAGGTGGCTATTCCTGACTTTGCACATTTCCCGGTTTGTATGGCAGCCATGCAGCTCGGAAAACATGTTTTTGTCGAGAAACCAATGACAAGAACATTCCTCGAAGCAGGGATCCTGGCAAAAATGGCAGAGAAAAATCCCAAGCTGGCAACACAGGTCGGCAACCAGGGACATTCAGGAGAACAGTATTTTCAGTTCAAAGCATGGAAAGATGCAGGAATTATTAAAGACGTCACTGCTGTAACAGCGTTTATGAACGGTACCCGCAGGTGGCACCCCTACGATCCTGAAATCAAAAAATTCCCGGAGCTTCAGCCATATCCGCAGGGAATGACAGACCAGGACTGGGATACATGGCTTACAACAGCTGCATGGCACGATTTCAATGAAAAATATCATCCCGGAAACTGGCGTGGATGGTATGATTTCGGACTTGGTGCCCTTGGCGACTGGGGTGCACACATACTCGATTCAATACATGAATTTCTCGACCTCGGACTTCCTTATGAGATCGATCCGGTACACGTTAAAAACCTCAATGATTATTTCTTCCCACTCGAAACAACACTAAAATTCCGCTTCCCCAGCCGTGAGGAGATGCCTCCTGTCGATATTACCTGGTACGATGGTGTTGCCAACCTTCCTCCTCTTCCGGAAGGATATGACACCGTTACCGCAACTGTCGACAACACCATTCCACCTCCGGGAGGTGTCCAGCAGCAGGCACCACAGCGGCCGCAGGGAAACCAGCCAAGAAGAGCGCAGTCTGGAAAGATCATCTACAGCAATGAGCTTACATTCAAGGGTGGTACACACTCGGCACCCCTGTTCATTATCCCTGAAGCAAAAGCAAAAGAGATGGCTCCAAAACTGCCGGTGGTTCCGGAAAGCCCGTCAAACCATTATGTCAATTATCTGAAAGCGTGCATGGGACAGGAGAAAACACGCTCTCCATTCCCTGTGTTTGCACCACTTGCACAGATTTTTTCTCTGGGAATCATTGCAATGCGACGCAATAAAAAACTGATCTTCAACCGCGAAACAATGGAGATCACCAATGATCCTTTTG
>Ga0209099_1000625_pt1 | contig 41461 bp, 38 predicted proteins | sample AD_JPNHW2_MetaG_FD_184430 | JGI IMG/M metagenome (GOLD analysis project Ga0209099, IMG submission 184430) | Active sludge microbial communities of municipal wastewater-treating anaerobic digesters from Japan - AD_JPNHW2_MetaG (SPAdes) (version 2) | ecosystem: Engineered > Bioreactor > Anaerobic...
CTTCGAGGTCAACCTCGGCCATGGGCTCCGCGGCTTCCTTCCCGCCTCGAAAGCTGATATCCAGCGCATCGAGAAGGGCGAGGAGCTCATCGGGCTCAAGACCTGCTTCTACCTCGAGCGGCTTTACTCCGACCGCAAGGTCAACATCGTCCTCAACCGCCGCAAGTGGATGGAAGAGGACATCGAGAAGCGCCGCGACGAGTTCTTCGCGAACACCCAGATCGGCGATACGGTAAACGGCATCGTGAAGTCCTTCACGAGCTTTGGCGCCTTCATCGATCTCGGCGGCTTCGACGGCCTCCTCCATATCAACGACATGAGCTGGGGACACGTCACCAGGCCCAAGGACTTCGTGAAGAAGGGTCAGGAGATCCAGCTCAAGGTCATCCGCATGGAGCCCGAGGAGCGCAGGATCAACCTCTCCCTCAAGCACTTCGCCGCGGATCCCTGGTCGACCTTCGAGGAACGCTACCATGTCGGCGACGTCGTCCATGGCAAGGTCACGAAGCTCACCGATTACGGCGCCTTCATCGAACTCGAGGAGGGCATCGAGGGCCTCGCGCACATCTCCGAGTTCAGCTGGGTCCGCAAGGTCCGCAAGCCCGAGGAGATGCTCAATGTCGGCACCGAAGTCGACTGCATGGTCCTCAACTATGACCTCCAGGCCGGCAAGGTTTCCCTCGGCCTCAAGCAGGTCCAGGACAATCCCTGGGACCAGGTTTCCGAGAAGTACCCGATGGGCATGCGCCTCACCCGCAAGGTCGTGAAGCTCACCGCCGCGGGCGCCTTCGTCGAGCTCGAAGAGGGCATCGACGGCTTCCTCCACGTGGACGACATCTCGTGGACCAAGCACGTCAAGAATCCCGCTTCCGAGCTCGAGGTCGGACAGGAGATCGAGGTCATGGTCATCGAGAGCGATCCCGAGGACCGGAATATCCGCGTCGGCATCAAGCAGCTTTCCGAGGATCCCTGGCATTCGTTCTGCAAGGCCTTCCGCATCGGCTCCGTCGTGGACGGTGTCGTATCCTCCGTCACGGACTTCGGCGTCTTCGTCAAGGTCCAGGGCGACATCGAGGGCCTCATCAAGAAGCAGGACCTCTCCGAGGACAAGGACGAGCCCTATGACGATGCCCTCAAGAGGTTCTCCGAGGGCATGCAGGTCAAGGCCCTGGTAGTCGAGCTCAGCCCCGATCGGCAGAAGCTCGGCCTCTCCATCCGCGACCTCGTGAGGCGCCAGCAGCGCGAGGAAATTTCCCGCTTCATGCAGGATGACGCGGCTGAGGGCTATACGCTCGGAGACCTTCTCAAGGAGAAGGACGGTTCGAAGAAGAACTCCTAAGACTGCCATGCTCGGGACAATCGACCCCGTAAAGTTCGGGACGCTTATTGAGATCAGCGCTCTCATCAACTCGAACTACGGGGACGCGACCTCCCTGCTGACGCAGATCCTGGAGTCGGCCACGAGGCTGGTCGAAGGAGAATCCTCGTCGCTTATCCTCAGGGATAAGGAGACGGGGATTCTCCATTTCGTGATCGCCCTCGGCCCCAAGGGGCCTGAAGTAAAGCATTTCACCCTGAATCCGGGGGAGGGCATCGCCGGTTGGGTTGCCCTCCACGGACAGTCCCTCATAGTGAACGATGTGGAAACGGATAACCGTTTCTACGCCGAAATCTCCAAGTCCATCGGTTATGCCAACCACTCGATTCTTGCTGTCCCCATGCGGGTCCGCGACGAGACGGTCGGCGTCATCGAGATCATCAACAAACGCGACAAGAAGTACTTTACCCAGGATGATCTCCAATGGCTGGAGCTTTTCGCCGTCCAGTCCGCGATCGCCATCGAGAACGCCCGCTACCTCGAAAAGGCCAAGGCCGAAATCCGCACCCTGCGTGACCAGGTACAGGAAGGCCGCGGCTGGCACAACCTTGTCGCAAAGAGCCCGATCATCCTCGAGAAGCTCGAACTCATCGAACGGGTAGCGCAGACCGGCTCTTCCGTCCTCATCCTGGGCGAGAGCGGCGTCGGCAAGGAGCTTTTCGCGGAACAGATCCACCTCAAGTCGGATCGCCGCGATGGGCCCTTCGTCCGGGTCAACTGTGCCGCCCTGCCCGAGGGGCTTCTCGAAAGCGAGCTCTTTGGCCACGTGAAGGGCGCCTTCACCGATGCGGTCCAGAACCGCAAGGGTCGTTTCGAGCTCGCCGACGGCGGAACGATCTTCCTCGATGAGATAGGCGATCTTCCCCTCAAGCTCCAATCCAAGCTCCTCAGAGTCCTCCAGCAGAAGACCTTCGAGAGGGTCGGTTCGAGCGAGCCCATCACGGTCGATGTCCGCATCGTCGCCGCGACCAACCGCGATATCGAGCGGCTCGTCGAAAAGGGCGAGTTCCGTTCCGACCTCTATTACAGGCTCAACGTCCTGCCCCTCCATATCCCGCCCCTCAGGCAGAGGAAGGAAGACATTCCCGCTCTCGCGGAAGCCTTCCTCGCGAAGTTCTCGCGTGAGACCAACAAGAGATTCGAGGGCTATACGAACGACGCCATTGGGCTCATGTTGTCGTATTCCTGGCCGGGCAATGTGCGCGAGCTCGAGAACGCGGTAGAGCGCGCCGTCGTCATCGCGAAGGATTCGCGGATCGGCGCCCAGGACCTCCTCCTCGGCCGCGGCTCGGGGCAGGTTGACGAATACAAGGGCAAGAGCCTAAAGGAAGCCCTCACCATTTTTAAACGGCATTTCATCCGCAAGGCGCTGGAAGACAACCGCTGGAACCAGACCGAGACCTCGAAGATCCTGGACATCCAGCGGACCTACCTCTCGCGCCTCATAAAAGAGCTCAGCATAGCAAATCCCAAGGAGTGACCCATGGCTACGACCACCCGTACCCCCGCCGACCAGAAGGGGGAGAAGAAGAGGTTTTCCCAGAAGCTTGATGATTTCCTCCGGGCCAACCGGACTCTGCTCATAGTCGTCCTCGCGGTCCTCGTCGCCGCGGTGGCCTTCCTGGCTATCTTCTCCTCCGTGCGCAGCGCGCAGATCAACGCCTCGACGCTGAAGATCGAGCAGCTTTCCACGGACTTCTCCTCCTGGGCCTACAACGAGGATGCCACCAAGAAGGCCGAGGCGGGCAAGACCCTCGCCGCCGACCTCGAGACCGTCACGAAGAAGTGGCCCGGCCAGTTCGCTTCCGCCCGCGCCTACGAGCTCCTCGCGCGCATGGCCGAGGAGGGAAAGGACTGGGCGACTGCGGAGAAGGACTGGATGGCGATCTACGAGAACTTCCCCAAGACCTACCTCGCGCCCATAGCTCTCCAGAACGCCGCGGTCGCGGCCGAGGAGCGCGGCGCGGCCGATGCGGCCATAGCCCATTACCAGGCCGTCGTTGACAAGTACACGGGCAAGACAGTCGGCATTCCCCATGCCCTGTTCTCGATCGGACGCCTTGCCGAGTCTTCGAAAGACTATGCAGCCGCGGTCGCGAGCTACGAGAAGCTTCTTTCCCTCTATGCGGATGATGATTGGACAAAGCTCGCCAAAGACCGTATAATCTTCCTCAAGGCTCAGGGCCTGAGCAAGTAAGGCGATTCCGTTTGACATGTAGCGGCCCGGGTACTCCGGGCCGTCATTGTATAAAAGCGTGGAGGCTGTCGATGCCCAAGAAACGTGCCAAGTTCCTCGAGACCAGGGTGTTCGGCTTTGTCATCGCCGTGATTGTCGCGCTTGCCGTCGCCGGCCTGAACTATGGCACCGGCATCATCCATCCGCTCGAGCTCAAGACCCTCGACAAGCACTTCACGCTCAAGCTCTCGACGAGGGGGCGCACCCTCCAGGAGGGCTCGGTCTACGCCGAGAAGAGCCTCAAGGTGTCGGAAGACATCATGATAGTCGGCATCGACTTCAACTCCCTGTCGAACTATGGCAAGTGGCCCTTCCCGCGCTGGCGCCATGCCGATCTCATCAATGCCTTCTCGCGCATACAGGACCAGACGCAGCGCGAAAACTCGCTCTTCCTCGATATCTTCCTCGTGGACAACGATCCCACCCCGGCCGACGATGACATCCTCCTCAAGAGCATGAAGGCGTCGAGGAAGGTCTACCTCGAGACCATCCTTTCGCTCGAAAGCGACACCTCCGCCTTCGCCGACGAGATGTCCACCCGCGAGAAGCAGCTCTTCGACAGCCTTGGAACCATCAAGAAGGTCAGCGGCCCCTGGAAGGACATGGATTCCTACCTCAGCTCCGAGCCGCCGCTCCCGGCCTACATCGAGGCCGCGGCAGGCTACGGACACGCCAACTTCAGCCCCGATGCCGACCAGATCTACCGGCACCAGCCCATGGTCGCCAAGGCCAGCACCATCATCGAAGAGATCAAGTTCGACGACCTGAAGCCTGGCTACAAGGTAGATGAGGCCAACTATGAACGCCTCGCGTGGATCGACAAGAACGGGATCTACCATACGATACCGATGCCCATCACCGAGCGAAGTCTCGCGTCCCTCAAGCGGACCCTCGAAAAGAACGCACCCGCGAGGATCGAAGATACGGACGGCGACGGTACTCCGGACTCGAGCTACTACGTCCTCAGGCATTTCAAGGATCGGTTCATCCCCTCCATCACGTTGAGTCTCGCGCTGGACTACTTCGGCAAGACCTTCGACGATCTCGACGTCGTCATCGGCGATCATGTCCGCATACCATCCCCGACGAAGTACAACCCGGATACGGGAGAGCGGGAGCCCTACCAGATCCAGGTCACTCCCGACGAGTTCGACGCCGACGGCAACCTCGTGAAGGAAGGCAAGAGGCGAGCGGTTCCCTACATCGATATTCCGATCAACGAGCAGGGCAACATGCTCGTCAACTTCATGGGCTATCCTTCGAGCGACAGTCCTGATGGCCCGCAAACCTTCCCCGTCCGCTCCTATTCGAGCTATGCTTCCAAGGCGCCCGCCTCCGAGGACAGATCTACCTGGAGACGCACGATTGCCGCCCCGAACAAGATCATCATGGTGGGCGCCTTCGCCAAGGGCATGGCTGCCGACGAGAAGCCGACGCCCCTCGGCCTCATGTATGGCATCGAGATGCATGCCAACGCACTCAATACCATCCTCATGGACAATTTCATCAAACCGGCCCCCGTCTGGATGGATCTTGCCGTGCTTGCCGTCCTCGTCCTCCTCGTCGCCTTCATGAGCTCGCGGCTCTCGACCCTGATCTCCTTCTTCGGAACCCTGCTTCTCGTTGCCGGCTATTTCGTGGGCGTGACGACGATCTTCGATACGCAGTCCCTCCTCATCAACTTCACGGTGCCGGCCATCTCGATGGTCTTCACCTTCATCGCCATCGTCGTATACCGCGCCATGACCGAAGAGAAGGACAAGAAGCGCATCAGGGATACCTTCGGCAAGTATGTCAGCCCCAAGGTCGTCGAGCAGCTCACCGAGAACCCGCCCGAGCTGGGCGGCGTCGATCGCGAGCTCACGGTCTTCTTCTCCGATATCCGCGGCTTTACCGAGAAGTCGGAAAGCATGAGCTCCCAGGAGCTCGTCAACTACCTCAACATCTACCTTACGGCCATGACGAACACCGTGGTCGAGTATTACGGTACCCTCGACAAGTACATCGGCGATGCCGTCATGGGCTTCTGGGGAGCCCCAGTTCCCCAGCCTGACCACGCCCTCCTTGCGTGCAAGTGCGCCCTCAAGCAGATGGAGCGTCTTGCGGAGCTCAATGAGAAGTGGCCGCCTGAGCGCCGGATCGACATCGGCATCGGCATCAATACCGGAATCATGACGGTCGGCAACATGGGCAGCCCCATGCGCATGAACTACACGCTTATCGGCGACAACGTGAACCTTGCTTCGAGGCTCGAGGGCACCAACAAGACCTATGGCACGAACATCATCATGAGCGAGTACACCTACGGCCTCGTGAAGGACAAGGTCCTCGTCCGCGAGCTCGACAACATCCGCGTCAAGGGCAAGAACAAGTCCGTCCTTATCTATGAGCTCATCGACATCCTCGAGGGGCTCGAGCCTCCCGCCCTCGAGGATGCCTACGCGAAAAAGGAGGCAGGCAGGAAGGGGAGGGCGTAACCCCCCTCCCTGTCCGCGCCTTCTAGAGAATATGTCTACCGTCGCGCGAAGATCCTGTCGGACAGCCGCTCTTGCGGCTGTCCTCGTTATGGCTTCATGTGGCATTGAGGATTACGAATACCTCTATCCACCCAGTGAATACAGCTCAGGCACGACAATCCTCATCAAGCACAACACGCAGAACAAGGAATCGAGCTCCTTTCTGGGCTACCAGTTCTACTACAAGATCTATCAGGGGGACTCCTCAAGCACCCCGCCGACAACGGCCAGTACCGATGGGGCAACCATCGAAGCAAACTGGTCAACGATATATCCCGATGTCATCGTAAAGCGCATGACGGATGCGGGGTACGTCAAGATGGTCTCTTCGAAGGACCTGTCGAGCTCCACAGTAACGAGCCTCAAGGCCGACCCATTGTTCAATATTGGCTCCACGGAACTCGCCAAAACCGTAGTGGCATCCCTGGACCTGAGTTCTGGAATCTGGTCAAAAACGGTGGATAACGGGACGCCTGAAAGCTATTACCTGCGTAGACAGGCGACATCGGCCACTTCGGAACACTTGAGCTTCACGGATCTGGAATACTCAAGCACGGACTGCGATACAACCAATCCTTCCGGTTCGAAGTTCTGGATACGGATCTATGCGGTCGCCTATGGCGTAAACTCGGACTGGACGCCGGTTTATGGAACTCCTATCCGCGCCACGACGAACAACAGCACAAGCTACGATACGCTCTACCTTGGTCCGTGATGTATCCATGGTTTGAATAGGGAAGCGGAAATGGCTTTTTTTCTACCGCCCATCACTTCGTATAATGTATATTCTGTCGACTTGCTTGCACTGCTAAATAAATCAGGAATCTTCTACAACCCGAAAAGCCAAAAAGCCCCTTGATTCTGCCCGACTCAGGTTATCGCGAAATTACAGTTCGCTGCGGCTAGCAAGTTCCATAAAGGTTTCAATGAATGGAGACGGAACCGAAAGGTTCCCGAGAGGTTTTGAAAGACATTGCACGCGGTGGATGGGAAGCAAGGCCTGGATCAGCTGTCCCTCGGCATGCGGAACGAGGAATTCAAGGATACGGAAGAACGAGGTCTCCTTGCGCGTCGAATCCGGAAGCTTCACTACCAGCGACTTTCCATCCATCCGGAGAGAGCCCCCCTCGATACCGAGTTCCTTCATCCGGGCTTCGATCGACTTGGCCAGAGTATCGACATCATCCTTCTCGGAGCGAACGGATACCGCGAATATGCTGCCCCAGGATAACCCATTGAGGCTATGGATCTTCTTCCCCTCATGGATCGAAAACTCTTCTGCCCTTCTGATCCTGATACCATCAGGCAGGGCGGCATTAAGCCTTGCAATCCATGTCGCCAGCGTACCTTCTTCTTTCAGGCTCCGGATGAGCAGTACCGTGGCAACCTCACCTTCCGATTCGACCCCGATGGGAATGGGCTGCACAAGTTCGAGCCTTGGCATCGGATTGAAGCCCATGGAGTACAAGACCGGGAGGCCCGCAATCGAGAAGGCACGCGAGAGGGCTTCGACGATGGCAAGATGTGGCAGGTAGGCCGCCGCTCCCTTTTTCTCGAATTCGAATATCAACCGGCCTTCACATTGCCCAGGAAGAGCGGCAGCCACTGAAGTAACAGAAGGTATTGCACTATTCTGCACAACCCTGAGCTCGTCAGTACAGGAACCACAGGGATTTGTACAGTTTTCCTTACAACCTGAAGTGAATTCACCCCTATGTGCGCGCTCAAGTTCCCTGCGGAGATATGCCTTGCCCACTCCAATAGAGACATCGTCCCAGACAAAGGCTGCCTTCTCGTCATGGGCAGAAAGGAATTCGGCTTTTACATCCCAGTCGGCTTCATCTATTACGGCGCGCCAAAGTTCGCGATCGAAGTGCTCATCCCAGGCCTCGAGCCTGGCTCCCCTGTTGAAGGCTTCAAGTACGAGATCCCCTACCCTCTCATCGCCTCTCGAAATGATGCCTTCGAGAAGGGAGACGAAGGGCGAGTGGTAGGAAACCTTTATCGAGCCGATCTTCCGGAGGCCGTCCTTCATCTTGTGTATGGCGGCAAGGGCTTCGTCCTCTCCGATCTGGGCGACCCACTGGAAGGGCGTATGGGGCTTGGGAACGAAGGTTCCGACATTGACGTTGAGCTGTATCCGGACCTTGGCATACAGGCGCTCGAAGAAGTCGATGATCGCGTCCGCCTCCGCGTCAGGACCGCCCGGCACAGGAAGGCCTATCATGAAGTAGAACTTGGCGAGCTTGAAACCGCGTTCCTTCGCCGCTTCCAGGATGCTCACGGTCTGGTCGAAGGATACATCCTTGTTGATGATCCTCTGCCAGGCATCCATGGGCGTCTCCACGGCGAAGGTGAGACCGCTCTTCCTTACCTCGCTGATCTTCTCGATAAGGGGAAGGTTGAAGGTATTGACCTTGAGGGACGGAAGCTGGAAGGACACACCGCTTGCGTTCCACCTTGCGTTGAGCGCGTCGAGGAGGTCGGCGATTCCGGGATAATCCCCTGAAGAGAGCGAAGCCAGCGTGATTTCCCGGTATCCGCCTTCGCGGACGAGTTCCTCGACTTCACGCTCTATGGAATCGAAATCCTTGATGCGCTGGGGCCGGTAATAGTAGCCCGCGTGGCAGAAGCGGCAGCCGTTCGGGCAACCGCGCATGATCTCGACTGTGCCATGATCCTGGACCGGTTTCAGCGTAGCGATAGGCTTGGCCGTATGGTAAACGGTCGAGCCAAAGGAAGCAGAAACAGCCCGGCGAGCAATGAAAGGCGAACCGTCTCCGGCGGCAAAGCCTGCGGCGGAAGGCCGTGCTCCCGACCTGCGGAAGGGCGAGTCCTTGGGGAACCAGAAAGCGCCGCATCTGGACATCTCATCGAGGAGCCCATCCCTGTTGCAGCCGGCATTCTTGAGCTCTGCCAGCTTCTCCGAGAGATCGAGGAATGCGGCCTCGGCCTCCCCGATGTAGCAGGCGTCCATGAAACGTGCAAAGGGATGGGGATTGCTGATCGCCGGGCCGCCCATGATGACGATGGGATCGTCCTCGGACCTGTCCTTCCGGTCGAGCGGTATCTTTCCGGCCTTGAGCACGGCCAGGATCGATGTCGCGGCAAGCTCATAGCCAAGCGAGAAGCCGAGCATGTCGGCGTCACGGATCGCATAGCCGCTTTCGAGCGTATAGAGGGGCAGGTCGAGACTTGCGAGAAGCGCTTCGAAATCGGGGGCCGGCGCGAAGACGCGTTCGCACCTGAGGCCTTTACGACGGTTCAATTCCGAATAAAGGATGCGGATCGCATTGTTCGACATCCCGATCTCGTAGAGATCCGGGAAGCAGAGTGCGAAAAGGAAGCCCGAATCATCCCGGGAGGGCGGGATGGCGCCCAGTTCTCCTCCCAGGTATCGGGCGGGCTTCGCCACCTCGAGAAGACGGGGACCCAGGGCGACGAGGGGATCGATGCGTGAACGTTGCTGCGTCAAATCCTGTACCTTCGGGCCGATATGCCCAGGAGGACGCCGATCGACATCATGATCAGCCAGAGCGAGGAGCCGCCGTAGGAAAGGAAAAAGAGCGGTATGCCCGTGATGGGCATGATTCCCATGGCCATGCCTGCGTTGATCATGAAATGGAAGAAGATCATGCCCATGATGCCCGCGGTCACATAGACGGCATACTTGTCGCGGCAGCTCTTCATGAGGGCGACGCAGCGACGCATGAGGACGAAGAACAGGGCAAAGACTCCTGCGCCGCCTACGAAGCCCCACTCTTCCGCAATGATCGAGAAGATGAAGTCCGTGCTCTGCTGCGGGAGGTAGCGGTAATGGCTCTGCGTCCCCTGGAGGAAGCCCTTGCCGAGGAAGCCGCCCGAACCAATGGCAGTCCTCGACTGGAGGATGTTCCAGCCCGAGCCCCGGGGATCGATGCTGGGATCCATGAACACGATGAGGCGCATGATCTGATAGTCCTTGAGGACCTTGTGCGCGAGCATCGATGCCACGAGGCCGCCAGCGATGATCAGGGAAATGTAGGCGATCCAGAAATAGTATTTCTTCTTGTAGGAGAGCCAGCCCCAGACGGAAAGCGCCAGTACTGCAAGGGCGAGAGCGATGAAGATATAGATATAGGGCTCGCTGTAGAAGACAAAGAAGAACTTCGTGGGTGCGGAAAGGATGTACTTTTCCCAGAGGGGAAGGACAACCAGGAAGAGCGTTACGAGGCCTGCCGACAGGATGAAGACGATGTATCGCCAGTCGAGGCCTGCGACGACGATCATGAAGATCAGGATCGGGAAAAAAACCAGGGATGTTCCGAAATCGGGCTGTGCGAGGATGAGGGCTACCGGCAGGAGTATGATGCCAAAAGAGACAAGAAGCCGTTTGAACGGGCTTTCGTGTTCGGAGTTGTCGAGGTACTGGGCGAGGAAGAGGATGACAGCCAGCTTCGTGAATTCGGAAGGCTGGATGCCCACCTCGCCGATACCTATCCAGGAACGCGCCCCATTCGTCACACGGCCAAAAAGCCGCGTATAGACGAGGAGGAACATGAAGACGATGTAGATCAGGAAGGAGTAGTCCTTGACGCGCGTATAGTCGACGGCCATGCAGAGGATCATGAGCACGAGGCCGCTCGTAGCCCAGATGATCTGCTTGATGTACTCGTGCGAGACCTGGACTCCTTCTGCGGTCATGCCGGCCGAGAAGATGGATAGAATGCCGATCACCACGAGGGCCAAGGCCACACCGAGGATGGTGAAGTCGATATCCGCGAGGGATTTCTTGAACGAACTCATTCGACCCTGTCCTGCCGGGGCACGAGATACCGGAGTCCGAGGGTATCGACGGCCTCGTCGTAGCTCTGATGGCCATAGATGGCCTGGTAGATGATGTTGGACGCGTAGGGCGCCCACCATTCCCATGGGTTCGAGGCTTCGACCATGACGACGACCACTATGGCTTCGGAGGGATCCTTGTAGTCGTAGGGGGCAAAGGAGGCAAACCAGGAATGCCACCGGTCATGGAGTCCCACTTCGGCAGTACCGGTCTTGCCGGCAACGAGGACCGCCCTGGTATTGACCGGGAATTTCGCCGTGCCGTCGGCGATGACTCCCCTGAGATTGTCCCTGATGGTCGCGAAGGTATCTTTCGATATGGAGGATGTCAGGATGGTCTCGGGCTCGACAATCCTGGAGACAGCGCCCGAAGCTGGATCGCGCACTTCCTTGAGGACATGGGGCCTGTAGACCTTCCCGTCGTTCACGATCATTGCCATCATGTCGGCCATCTGGAGGGGCGTCACGAGCATGTAACCCTGGCCGATCGAGAGGTTCATCGTATCGCCGCCGACCCAGCTCTCGTGGAAGCGCCTTTCCTTCCACTGCGGCGTCGGGACGAAGCCTTCGATCTCTCCGGGCAGGTCAATGCCCGTCGCCTTGCCATAGCCGAATTCCTTGGCATAGTTGACGATCCGCTCCACGCCAAGGTAGTCGCGGCCTACCTGCCAGAAGTAGATGTCGCAGGATTGGGCAAGCGCGCCTTTCAGGTCGAGCCAGCCATGGCCCGGTTTCTTGACCCAGCACCTGAATACGCGGTCGCCATAGGAGATCTCGCCTTGGCAGAGGATCTTCTTGTCGGGAGGAAAGGCCTTTTCCTCGAGGATACCCGCCGTGAGGACGGTCTTGAAGGTCGAGGCGGGAGGATAGCTCGACTGGATGACGCGGTTTATCAGGGGCGTATTGGGGTCGGCGAGAAGCTTGGCATAGGCGGCGCCGGCTCCGATGCCCGTGAAGATGTTGGGGTTGTACCAGGGATACGATACGAGGGCGAGGATTTCGCCCGTGGCGGGCCTGAGCACCACGACGGACCCCATCCTCTGGCCAAGCGCCTTCTCCGCGATGGTCTGGATGTTGGAGTCGATCGTCAGTACGAGGTTGCTGCCCTGGACCGGCGGAACGATGCCGCCCTCCCCTGTCTGGACACTCTTTCCGCGGACATCGACGGTCTTGTACTCGAGGCCGTCCTTTCCGCGAAGATCCTTGTCGTACTGCTTCTCTATGCCGGCCTTTCCGATGACGTCGCCGGACTGGTAGCCCTGGTTATAGAGCAGCTTGAGCTCATCCCTCGTGATATCGCCGACATAGCCGAGGACCTGCGATATCGAGCCTGTCTCGAGGTAATTCCTGACCGGCTTCGCGTACCAGGATACGCCCGGGAACTCGTCCAGCCTTTCAGCTATGGCCGCTATGGTCTCATAGGGGACAGGGCTGAGTATCTCTATGGGCTGGTAGAGATGGTAATAGGCCGGCGGCACCCGCTTGTTGATCTCCTCGACAGGGATTCCAAGGATCCTGGAGAGACGCTGGAATACATCGTCCCGCCGATCGGCGGACAGCTCGGCGGGGATGAGCTCGACGGCGAAGGAATCCGTGTTGATGACCAGGGGCAGAGAGTAGTTGCGGTCATAGATCTCTCCCCTCTGGGCGGGAAGGACCGAGGACTGTTGCGCTATAGACCTCGCCTTGGACCTGTACTCGTTACCCTTGGCCACCTGGAGGTAAAAGAGGAAGCCCGCGTAGATGACGAAAAGCCCAAGCGACAGCCATCCGAGGATCTCTATCCGCTTTTTGACGACATTCTGCCCGCCGGACTGGGGAACTTCGGTGTTCATTCCCGCTTCGACTCCGTGACGAGGAGCTTCTTGAGAGCTCCGAGGAAAAGGAAGAGGAAAGGAGCTATGAGCCCATTATACGCGGCTTCTATCCACAGCACCCGGTCCAGGAAATCATAGGTCTGTATCTTTGCGCCAAAGAGGAGCGAAAGAAGGGCGGCCGCCAAGGCCTTGAGTATGGTTCCCACAGCCCCCATCGCGAAGGGAAGGAAGATCCGGTCGATGAAGAAGGAACCATGAAGGAGGCCGGAAATCGCGGCCACGAAGGTCTTGATGAAGGCATGGAAACCCAATGGGGAGGCCGAAAGACAATCCTCGAGGAAGCCCGATACGAAGCCCGTGATAGGCCCTTCCACAAGGCCATTCTTGTAGGAGACCCAGACAAGGACGACAAGCGAGATATCCGGGATGACGCCGAAAACGGCAATGGCACCAAGCCATGTGGACTGGATTATGCTGCTCCCTAGGACGAGCAGCGTCGAGAAGATTATGGTCCTGATCATTTGCCCGTATCCTGTGGCGCAGCAGGCGCTGCCGCATCGGTCATGCCGGTATCTGCAGTAGCCTCCGGCTTTATGACAAAGACGTACTCCATCCTCGAAAAATCGAGGACCGGTTCAAGGTCGACCTCAATGGAGGTCTGGTAATCGAGGGCCCTGACCTTGCTGACACGCGCTATCGAAATTTCCGGAGGATACAGGGATTCATAGCCTGAAGTCACTACGAGATCGCCGAACTGGATCTCGTCCTTGGCCCTTTTCTTGACGAACTTCATGACGAGGGGCTTGTCCGAGGAGCCGTGTCCTGTCACCAGCCCCTCGTAACGGCTCGTCGCGAGGCGCGCCGCTATATACGAACTCGTGTCGTAGAGCGGGATAACGATGCTCGATCCCTGGCCCACCTCGACTACCCTTCCGACCAGGCCTTCGATGCCATCCTGGAAGGCGATGACCGGCATGTTCTTGCGGATGCCTGCCTCGATTCCCTTGTTGATGACAATGGTCGCATAGACGTTCTCGGGATCCTTGGCTATGACCCTTGCTGGAATACGCTCGTATTGGAGGTTGGACGTATAGCCAAGCTGCTCCTTGAGCCTCTCGTTCTCCTGCCGGATCTCGGCATATCCCCGCTCGAGGTTCGAATAGCTTTCCATCTTGAGGAGGAGCTCGTCATAGTCCTTCCTCAGGCGCTTCAGTTCCGCGATCGAGGACGTCGTATTGGAGACGAAATCCCCGATGGCAGAGAAGCCTTTCTGGAAGAAACCGAAGACCGATACGCCTACTCTCTTGGGCAGGCCCTCTAGGCTTCTTGTGGAGATGGTCAGCGTGAGGAGGCTTGCGGCCAGGAGAACGACCGGCACAGCCTTCCGGCGCCGGTCGATTTTCCGTATCGCGGGTGTCTCGGACATCTTTAGCCTCGATCCAGAAGGGAAGACATCACCATCACCTAGATATTGAGGCTGTCGTAAACGCTCTGGGAACCATCCTGGCTCTTCATCGTGTCAAAGTACTTGCCTGCGCCGAGGGCAACGCACTCGAGGGGCCGCTCTGCGAGGATGACGGGAACACCCGTCTCCTTGGCGACAAGTTTGGGGAGGCCCTTGAGGAGGGAGCCGCCGCCGGCCATGACGATTCCCCGCTCGACGATATCGGCGGCAAGCTCGGGCGGCGTCTGGCCCAGTGTCTTCTTGATTTCCTCCACAATCTGGGTCACGGGTTCCTGGAGGGCTTCGCGGACCTCGACGGAGTCGATCTCGAGCTTGCGCGGCAGGCCCGTGATGGCGTCGGTGCCCTTGATCTCGACCTTCTCGATGATCTTGTCCGGCGAAGCGTTGCCGATCTCGATCTTGAGACGCTCGGCTGTCTGTTCGCCGATGATGAGGTTATGGACGTTGCGGATGTGCTTGATGATGGCCTCGTCGAACTCATCGCCGCCCACGCGGATGGCGTTCGTGACGACCATGCCCTTGAGGGAGATTACCGAAATTTCGCTCGTGCCGCCGCCTATGTCGCAGATCATGTGACCGGCAGGCTCGGAGATCGGGATGTCGGCGCCGATGGCCGCGGCGAGGGACTCCGCAATGACCTTCACGTATCTCGCGCCTGCCTTGTAGGCCGAATCGACGACCGCGTTTTCCTCGACCTTGGTGATGCAGGAGGGGACTCCGATGACCATGCGCGGTTTCACGAACCAGCGGCGGGCAATGACCTTCTGGATGAAGTACTTGATCATTTTCTCGGTCATGTCGGGGTCGGCGATGACGCCATCGCGCAGGGGCCTCTTGGCGATTATGTCGCCCGGGACCTTCCAGAGCATGCGCTTCGCCTCGGCGCCGACGGCTATGACCTTGTTCGTGCCTCGCTCGACCGCGACAACGGAGGGCTCATTCACGACAATGCCCTTGCCCCGCACGTATATGAGCGTGTTGCAGGTTCCGAGGTCGATGCCGATATCGAGGGAAAGGGAGTCAAAAAGGGAGTGCAAGGCCATGAAGTACCTCCGTCGCCTTATAGCTTTTCCGCAAGTTTCTGGCGAGCTGCAACATGCATCGGGTCGATCGAAACGGCACGGCGCCATTCGGCCCTGGCCCTCACTGCATCGCCAAGTTTCTGGTATATCAAGCCGAGACGGTAATGAGCATCCGCCGACTCGGGATTTTCACCGATGACCAGTTCGATCTGGTCTTGCGCTTTCGACATCTCTCCGCGGAGCTCGTAGATCTGGGCCAAGGTGAAACGGCATTTTTCGCGTGCGAGGACGTCATGGCTCTTTGAAAGGGCTTCAAGAAGGAGGGCCTCCGCGCGATCGCTCTTGCCTTCGTCGATATAGGCCTTTCCAGCGGCGATGAGGAGAAGATCCGTCCGGTGCCGTTTGAGGGCGAGCTCGAAATTCTCGACTGCCTTGGCGCTGTCGCCAAGCCCCGCATAGGCGACGGCCAGGTATTCCCTGCTGTCATCGCCAAGATACCCGTCGGACAGCGACGCCTCCATGTATTTCACGACGCTGTCGTAATAGGAAGCGCCTTTCGCATAGTACGCCTTGGAAAGCACATATTCCATTTCCGCCCGGGGGATCCGTCCGGCCCTCCCCGATTCCGTTACGACAAGGGTCTTCCTGAGATAGACGATACAGCGATCAACCAAGCCGTTTTTTTCTTCGCCATCGGGAAGCTCGCTTGCCTCGTAATATGCCGAGAGGCCTGCAAATCCGAGATAAAAAGGATCCAGGGACTTAGCTTCAAGGGAGCTCGTGCAGTCAGCGAGGACCTTGTCCCAGTCGCGTTTCTGCCAATCCGACAGGACGGCCCGTTTGGCGATCGTCTTCTCGCCCTTGCGTGCCTCCCCGGTGGCCGACTTGCCCGCGATCAGGAAGATGGCACCGATGAGCACCAGTACGACGAGTATGCAACCGCCCCACAGGAGTCTTCTTTTCCTGCGCTTGATGAGATAACTGCCCGTATAGGTGTCGAGGGTTTTCGAGAACGATTCCATCATGGCGCCTGCGGACGCTCCCGTGTTCCGCGCTCCATTATTACCATATAGAAGAAGCCCCCGTCAATCGACAGGGGCTTCCTCATCCATGCGGATATACATAAAAAAGGGCGGATCTATAAGCCGGGTTTTGTATCCCTTTCGGGACCGTCGCCATCTATCTTGCCCATGGGTCGCCCCATGGTTCCGACGCGGCCTACCCGCGAATCGCGCGAAACCCGTAGAGGGCGTCGCGCCGGGCGAGCAACCCTTCGCTGCTTGGCCTTGCTCGCAACGAGGCTTGCAGATGCCGTCCGCGTTGCCGCGGACGCGGTGGGCTCTTGCCCCACCATTTCACCCTTACCATGACGAAGGCCGCTTTGCGACCTTCGTCTCGCGGAATCCTCGCGGATTCCGCGGCTTGGAAGCCGCTATCCCGGGTTGCCCCGGGGCCGACCGCCGCCATGGCGGTATGTTTCTGTTGCGCTGTCTGTCGCGGAAGCCCGGTTCCCCTTGCGGGGCCTTTGCTTCCGTGCCCGGGTTTTAACCGGCGTTGCGCTCTAGTGAGCCCGGACTTTCCTCCTCGCTGCAGGAAAAGCCTGCAGCGGAGCGGCGACGCGATCCGCCCTTAGGATCGCCTCATTCAGTCGTCTGATTCGTCCATCGAGGAGTCCTTGTCGCCCTCCTCGAAGCCTTCGTCTTCGCCCTCATCCTCGCCCTCTTCCGCATAATCCTCGAGATCCGAAAGGGATCCGGATTCAATATCCACGAAGAGCTGCTCGCCGAGTTCTTCCTCCGCCTCCTCATAATAAAGGATGCGGGAGCAATAGGGGCAGAAGATGATCTTGTTGCCGGAGTGCACTTCATTCACGAACTGCGCGGGCAGGATCATATGGCAGCCGGAGCAGACGTAGCCCTTGACGGGCACGATGCCGCGCCCTTGCTTCGAGCGGATGATCCTCTCGAACTTGAAGATGACGTCCTTGTCGATGCCTTCGGCAATCCGGTCTTCCTCGCCCTTGAGGCGGGTGATCTCGGCGAGTTTGGCATCCTTCTCGGTCGAGATCTTGCTGGACTTCTCCGAGATCTCGCCCTCCTGGAGCTTGATCATCGAGTCATCGCGGCGCATGCCCTCTTCGACTTCCGCCAGGTTCCTCTCCTCGCGCTGGAGGTCCTTGCGGAGCTGGTGCTCCTTGTCGGTGGCATCGCGGATTTCCTTGTTGAGGGCCTCGTACTCGCGCTGGGTAGAGATGCTGTCCATCTGCTTCTCTGCGTTCTCACGGGCCGTCTCGGCCTCGGTGAGCTGCCCCCGAAGATCCTTGACGAGGGTCTCGGCGGCGGTAAAGGCCTCGAGCTTCTCATTGTACGACTTCCGTACGCGGGAAAGGAGTTCTTCCTGGGCCACGAGGGCCTTGGGAATATCCTCGACTTCCTTTTCGATATCGACGCGCTTGGTGAGAATCTCCTGGAATTCCCTGAGACGGTCGAACACTTCTTCCATCAGCATATGGCACCTCGCATGGGGGTCTGATTATTCGCCTTGAGGGCTAGTGATCCATGTAATCGCGGAGCTTCTGGCTCCTCTTGAAATGTCTGAGTTTCTTGAGGGCCTTGGCTTCGATCTGGCGGATGCGTTCCCGCGTCACGTTGAAATAGAGTCCGACTTCCTCGAGGGTAAGCGAGTAGCCATCGTCCAGGCCAAAGCGCATGCGCAGGACTTCCTGTTCGCGCGGGGGAAGCGTGGAGAGTACAGCCCTGATCTGCTCCTGGAGGAGCTTGTAGTCGGTCTGGACCGAAGGATTCTCGACCTCCTTGTCCTCGATGAAATCCCCGAGGAGGGAATCCTCGTCCTCGCCGATGGGCGTCTCGAGGGAAATGGGCTCCCTGGCAACATTCTTGACGCTCTTGACCCTCGCGACAGGCCAGCCGAGCTGTTCGGCTACTTCCTCGTCGGAGGGCTCGCGGCCAAGCTTCTGCATGAGCTGGCGGGATTCGCGTACGACCTTGTTGATCTGCTCGATCATGTGGACGGGAACGCGGATGGTCCTCGCCTGGTCGGAAATGGACCTTGTGATCGCCTGGCGGATCCACCAGGTAGCGTAGGTCGAGAACTTGTAGCCCTTGCGGTACTCGAACTTCTCGACCGCCTTGATGAGGCCGATGTTGCCTTCCTGCACGAGGTCGAAGAAGTGGAGACCGCGGTTCGTATACTTCTTGGCGATGGATACGACAAGGCGGAGGTTGGCCTTGATGAGGCGGTCCTTGGCGTTCTTCATCATGATCCGGCCGCGGTTCACTTCCTTGGCCATGGCGATGATTTCGTCCGCTTCGGACTCGAAGGCTATCTCGAGTTCCTTGAGCTTCTTCTCCGTCACCTGGATCTGGCGGATCTTTTCCTTGATCTCGTCGGAGGAAAGGCCGAGCGTCTCCTCGATCTCCTCGCGCTTTTCCTTGACGGTCAGGTTCCTGCCGAGGGTCCTGAGTTCCCGCATCGAGGAGATCTGGAGGATGCGCTCAAGGCGTTCCTGCTCCTTGCGGTACTTCCGTATCTTCTTGGCCGCTACAATGAACTTCTCGGAGAATGTGTTGATCTCCTCCGGATGGATTTCGGCGTTCTGGAGCTTCTCGAGGAGGACCTTGCGCCTGGCCGTGAGCTCCTCGTCCTCGAAGAGATCGCCGCCCCGGGCGACGATCTTCCTCTTGTACTCCATGTACTCCTTGAGCTCGCCAAAGAGGTCACGGATGACATCCTTGTAGAACTGGTTGAGGCGCCGGCGCTCGGCTATTTTTTCTGTGTTTTCCTTGCGCTGGAGGGAGGCATCCTTGGCTTCGCGGCGAGTAGCCTTGACCGCGATGGCGTGGAACTCCGAAATCAGGACACCACTCTGCTTGATGATGCCCTTGATGATGTTCTCGCCTTCCTCCATCTGCTTGGAAAGCTCGACCTCCTGCTCGGCGGTGAGGAGGTTTTCCTTGCCGATCTCGCGGAGATAGAGGCGGATCGGATCGTCGACGGAGGATTCCTTGTCATTGTAGACGAGGCGTTTCTTTTCGGTCTCGTCCTTGACCGCCACCTCGTCCTCGACCTGGATATCCTCTTCCTCGAGCTGGATATTGTTGCTCTCGAGAAGAGCCAGAATTCCGTCAATCTTGTCGGAATTGAGGACATGTTCGGGCAGGAAGTCCGAAAGCTCGTCGAAACTTATCGATTTTTTCTCTTTCGCGTACTCGAGGAGCTTTGCGATCGCCGGATCAAGTTCAAGATCGTTCATCCCGCTCACCCTTCATCTTCGCCAGTTCAGCATCGATGTGCATGAGCTCATACTGGAGCTCGCTGAGGCCTTCACCCGTCGTTCCCAGTTCGGCGATACGCTCGCGTATCTTCTCGTGACGAAGGGCGAGGCTGCGTCTCTTGATCCTCAGGATGCCTTCCTCCACGAAACGGTCGGCATTCTGGTCGAATTCGCCCGATGCCGCCGCCGCCAGTACCGAATTCCTAAGTTGCTCGTCCGATAGCCGTGCCAGTACGCTTTCCAGACGGATATCTTCGGCCCGGTATCCTTCTTCCAAAGCTATGAAAAGATCCTTTGCCCGTCGGTCATCCAGATCCTCGATCGCGATGGCCTTCCTCACGTCCTTGAAAAGCTCGAGGTTCGCGGCCACGGCGACCATGAACACGTAATCGGGCGTTCGCTGCCAGGATGATTCCCTTTCGCCAGCTGGTCGCTCCTGACGTCTGGCCGGAAGTCCCTTCTTTGCATCCTCGTAATCGGAACGCAAGGAACGGGCGTCTACCCTCAGTTCGTGCGCGACTCGATCGAAAAAGGCATCCCGCTTGACTTCCGAATCAAGAGCGGCAATATACGGATGCAGGAAGGCGGCCGCCTTGGCCTTGCCCTCCATGCTGCCTACGTCAAAGCCCAGTCGTGCGCGGCTGAGGAGAAATTCGTCTCCATTTATAGCTAAATCCCTCACCTTTTGCAACGACCCGGGTCCTTCTTTTTCGAGAATTTCCGAGGCATCCTTGCCTCCGGGCAAAACGACGACCTTGGCATCGAGGCCCGCGCCCGCGGCGAGGACGCAGGCCTTCTCCGCCGCCTTCTGCCCCGCGGCATCCGCGTCGAAGGCGAAGTAGATCTTGTCGGTCCAGCGCCTGAGCAGGTGGGCCTGCCTTTCCGTGAAGGCAGTTCCGAGCGGGGCGACAGCATATGAAAGTCCTGCGATATGGAAGGACAGGGCATCCATGTAGCCCTCGCAGACAAGGGCGCATCCTTCCTTCTTGATCGCGGGAATCGCCTTGTCCAGGGCAAAAAGGTTCTCCTGTTTGCGGAACAGGATGGTATCGGGGCTGTTGATGTACTTGGGCCCGTCGCCTTCGAGGAGGCGGCCGCCGAAGGCGATGGTATCGCCCCGAGGCGAGGCTATTGGGAACATGAGCCGGTCTGCAAAGAGGGGGAAGGTCGCCCTTCGCTCCGAAAAGAGGCCGGACTTGGCAAGGAAAGCCGACGAATAGCCCTTGCCCCGAAGAAAGGAATGGAGCCAGTTCCTGTCGGCCGGGGCGTAGCCGAGCCTGAATTCCTCCCGGACCTGGTCGGGTACGCCCCGCTTCGCAAGATAGGCCCTCGCATGAGCCCCGCTCTCATGCGTCGCAAGAAGGAAATTGAAAGCCTTGGCGAGACGTTCGTTGAGCTCGAGGAGGGCATGGCGGTTCTGTTCCTCGCCCGAGGGAGCTTCCTCGACTTCTATGGGAACTCCGGCCTTTTTCGCGAGTTCTTCCAGAGCTTCGCGGTAGGTAAGTTTTTCCTGTTCCATGAGGAAGGAAACCGCGTTGCCGCCCTTCTGGCAGCCGAAACAATAGAAAAACCCTTTCTCCCGGTCAACGCTGAAAGACGGGGTCTTTTCGTTATGGAAGGGACAGAGGCCGACATACCGTCCTCCCTTCTTCTCGAGACGGACATATTCGCCTATCACGGCGACAATGTCAGTGCGTTCGAAAATCAGGTTGACCGTCGCTTCGGGTATCCGGCTCATTGTCCTCCCACCCGCTTGACGACCAGGGCGGTGGCCTCGTTGTGTTCCTCGAGGGTCTCGGAGAAGTGATGCGTCCCCGCTTTGGCGTCGATAAGGCGGAAGTAGAGGTACTTCGTGGCCGCAGGATGGAAGACCGCGCCCAGGGCAGTCAACCCTGGACTGCAGATCGGGCCTGGCGGCAGGCCGCGATGGGAGTAGGTGTTGTAGTCATCGGGAATGGCGAGGTCCCGGTCGTAGATCACCTCAGGATGGGGCTTTCCCAGCTTTTCCGTGATCACGTAGACGACGGTGGCGCAGGACTGGAGGGCCATGCGGATCCTGAGCCGGTTATAGAAGACGGAAGCCATGAGGGGCGCTTCCGCTGGTACGCGATATTCGCGTTCGATGATCGAGGCAAGGATCACCTTCTCCTGGAGTTCCTCTCCTGAAAGAAGTCCGGCCTCAGGTATGGCTGCCTTGAGCTTGGCCCTGAAGGCCTCCACCATCATCGTCGCGGCTTCTTTCGCATCGAACTGCGGCGGGAAGTAATAAGTGTCAGGGAAGAGATAGCCTTCGAGGCTTGCGGCTTTGATCGAAAGCCCGGCGATGAAACCGGCATCGCCTGCAATGGCCTTGAAGTCCGAGGCTTTGCAGATGCCGTACTTTTCCAGCACAGCCGCGGTCTGGGAAAGGGTGTAGCCCTCGGGAATGGTCACCCTGACCAGGGCCTGCTTGCCCGAAACGACGAGATCGAGGACCTGCCAGGTCCCCATGCCCGGCTTGACGAGGTAGGTGCCCGACTTAAGGGCGGATTCGACGCCTCTCAACCTGGCGAGGATCTGGAAGGCCAGCCTTGACCTGATGGCGCCCGAGCCCTCGAGATCACGCCCTACCAGAGCCGCTCCGGCGCCCTCCCGGACCACGACATAGAGTCCCTTTTCCGGAATAGCCGCGGAAGGCTCGGTGATGAAAAACATCGCTATGGCGCAGGCTATCGCTGCAAGGATGAACATCCCGGCCATCGTCCCAAGGACAATGCCGAGGCTTCTTGGCCCTCTTTTACCGTTCATTGAGTTTCCCGTTTCCCTCGCGCCGAGAGCGCATCCTTTCGTAGAGCTTGTCGGGCTCTTCCATCTCCGCGATGGAAAGCCTTTCGTAGAGATAGTTCCGCAGCTCCTGCTCCAGCGCCTCGAGATCCCGGTTGGCGGCAACAGGTCGTCGTTCCACGAGGAGAAAGAGCGCGAGCGCTCCCTGCAGGTCGAGAGAGAGGCTGAAATCCGCCGGAATCATAGAGTGAGCTCGAGTCCTTCCCTGGCGAGGAGGACTTCAATGCCCCTACCCGCCAGGTGCTCGATGTACCAGGAGGCATTCTGCAGGATGGAGAAGATCTTCCTGTCGGAGTAGCCGGGGTCATGATGGAAGAGGACGAGGCGCTTCATGCCCCAGTTGACCGCGAAATCCGCAGCCAGACTGAAGGACGAATGGCCCCAGTTGTATTTCTCTATCGCTTCCCCGAGCGTGTACTGGGTATCGATGATGAGGGTGTCCACTCCCGAGAAGTAGGCCTCGTTCTCGGGGGTCTTTCGGAAATCGGCCTCGGTGAGTTCTGTATCGGTGGCGTAAATCACCTTGAGGCCCTTCTCCTCGATCCGGTAGCTGTAGCAGCCGCCGGGATGGTTCATGGCCCTGAAGGCAATCGATACGTCCCCGATGTTCAGGGGCTCCTTGAGCTGTACGAAATGCTTCTCGGCCTTCATCTCCGACATGGTTATCGGAAAGTAGGGCTCACGCATCTGCCCTTCGAGGATCGATCGGAATTCGCGGACAGGGCTATAGAAGGAGATCTTGTTGCGCGGATCAAATGCCGGGGCGAAAAAGGGAAGGCCCTGGATATGGTCCCAATGAAAATGCGAGAAGAAGAGGTGGATGTTCGCGGGTTTCCTTGTCGCCATCATCTCGAGACCGAGCTCCCTGATGCCCGTGCCCGCATCGAAGATGAAACGCGCATCCTCGCCGGTTTCGATCTCGATGCAGGATGTGTTTCCTCCCACGGCCGAGAAGATGTATTCGGGCAGGGAAGCGAGGAAGCGTTCCCTCGATTCCTGGTCGGCGATATCCTTCGACGAAACCCTTTCCGCAACCGAGGATATCTTGCTCCGGATCTTCGAAGGCATGAGGGGCGTCGGAACCGAGCCCCTAACTCCCCAAAAGCGTATCTGCATCAATCAGCTCCGGCCTTCGGGCCATCTGGGCGTCGATAAGGATCTGTCCTTCCGAGCGCCTCAGCCACAGACGTTCTTCAATATACTCACGCGAACGAAGCTCTCCATGATTTATACCCGGGCAGTCATCCCCGGCTTCCGTCCAGCATTCTGGCGTTGCAAGAATGGAATTCCAGAAAGGAAAGGTGGAACACTGGACCGGTCTGTCTTCATAGATGGAGCATCCCCCGGCTTCCCAGAATATGCAGTCGTAGTTCTTCTTTTCGGCAAGACTAAGCGCAAATCCTATACCGGTATTCACGAGAGTGCAATATCGCTTGAAGAACTCGGGAAAGCCGAGCCCGAGACGGCCGAGAAGACGGGCAAGATCATGCTTGGAAAGGAAGACATAACCGGGACCGCCGCGACAGCAGGCCGAGCATTTGGCGCAGGAAAACCGGAGACCGCCTGCATAGAACGGCTCTTCCATGGACGTCCTCCGTATGAAAAACCCCCTCTCGCGAGCGAGAGGGGGTCATTTGGGGAGAGAAGGATTCGGACCTTCGAAGGCGTGAGCCAACAGATTTACAGTCTGCCCCCTTTGACCACTCGGGAATCTCCCCAGGGGCTATCGACACCCAGAACTCAGGCCCGAGCCGTCTCCCGGAATCGAACCGGGGACCTCGAGATTACAAGTCACGTGCTCTACCGACTGAGCTAAGACGGCGTCGAAGACAGGCGCCACTATATCGAAGACGCCTCGGCCTCGTCAATAGGTTTTCGGTGCGTCGGGCCTTGCTCAACGCAGAGGCGCATAGTAGCCAAGCTCGTCGCGGCCGCTTTTTTCGTAGAGGTATGCCTCGGCAGCCACGGTAAGGTAATTCTCGCCAAAGCCGGAATCCGCCGTGGAGGTGAAGCTCAGACGATACCTGCCACTGGCGGCACCTGCGATGTCGGCAGCCACGTCGCCCATGCCGCGCGGCCTCGAGGCCGAATAGATGGTTCCCCCGCTCGCCTCTACAAGATAGCGCAGGGCCGGCGAGGCCACGTTGTCGCCGACGATGATGGCATACAGCCTGATCCCGTTGATCTGAAGGAGGGAGGCGAGATCGAAGAGCGTGGTGGCGCCGAAGGAAGCGTCGTCCACTGCTCCTGTGCCTAGGTATACGACCGCATCCCTCGGGCCCGAAGGAAGGAGGCCGGATGCGGCCAACCTGAGGCCAAGATCGAAGCGGCCGCCATCCTGACCGGGCTTGAGGAGGGCCCGGGTCAGGTCGGCGACGCTTCCTCCGAGGGCGACATCCTGCGACGGCACGGGAGTGGCGGCGACCAGCGAGAAGCTTGCGGAGGGCTTACCCGGGAAGGCACCGTAAAGCGATGCGATCGTTTCCCGTAGGGAGTCAACGTAAAGCTGCATGGCAGGCGAACGCTCGAGGAGGAAGGAGACCCTGACAGGCGTCGTCGTCGTCCCGCTGCCGACGAATTCCATCCCGGTGACGGGTACGAGGCTTTCTTCCGTGTGGATGACGCTCTTTCCCCGCTCGACGACCGTGGTCTTCTTCGTGATCCGCTCGGAAAGGTGGAAGTTGGGCGCCTTGAGGCCGACGACAGGATGCCCCAGCCGGTCCCGCACGGTGACATCCAACGTCACCTTGGGAAAGGCGTCTGCCATGACCCGCTCGATCTCCACGTCATAACCCGCCGCTATGAGCGGCGCTTCTGTGAGGACGAGGATGGCGGAAGCATCGAAGTCGCAGGCGAGGAGGTTGCCGTTGTAGTCCGACGCGGCACCCACGATGCGCGCCTTTCTGTCCGGCGACTGGTAGACGACGGTGGGTGTCTCGGTCTCGAGGTCGATGGAAAGGATCCTGTCCGTGTCCGCGACAAGGAGGGCCGAGCCGTCCTTCCAGAACGAGAGACCTTCAGGAAAGTGCATTGCTCCCTCGGCCATGGCTCCAAGGTAGTTGCCCGATAGATCAAAGCGGTAGATGGCCTTCCTGAAGGAATCTGCGGCGTAAAGGACGCCGTCCTTCTCGGCCAGGCCCGAGGGGCTGACGAAGCCGGGAAAATCCTCGGACTTCAGGCCGAAGGCGAAGAGGAAGTTGCCGTCCGCGTCGAATTTCAGGATTCTCGTGTTGCCATAGTCGGATACGTAGAGATAGCCATCCTCATCGCAGACAGCATACTGCGGCCCCAGCACCTGCCCCGGCCCCCTGCCTTTGGCCCCGAAGGTCAGGGGCTTGCCGCTGCCCAGACGCGATATGCGATCGCCGTTGAACTCGGTGACGAAAAAGGTTCCATCGGGGAGGGCTGCGAGGCCGAAAGGTCTGTCGAGGCCCTGGAGGCCTCCCTTTTCCGTGCTGCGGATCACGCCGTTTGGATCAATGACGAGAATGGCGTCGCTGCCCTGCGCCACGACGAGGACGGATCCGTCCCGCTGGGGTAGGATGGACGAAGGCCTGAGGAAGTATGCCGTCTTGCCCTTTTTCCCTTCGAAACGGGCTGTCTCGACGAAGGTCGCAGTATCGTCGAGGAGATCGTTTGCGCTCCTCCTCGCACGGAGTCCTTCGGCCTTTGCGCGGATGAAGGGAGGGGCCGAGGGATCGCCAAGGATGGACTCCCAGGCCCTGAGGGCCGTCGATTCGAAGCCTGATTTGAGGTAGGCGCGCCCCAGCCAGAAAGAGATGAGGGGCTGGTCCGGCTCATAGGCCAGGCTCTTCTCGAAGAGGAGTATTGCCTCCGAATACCGGCCTTTCTGGTATGCCTGTACTCCAAGACGGAACTGCTCGCCCGCGCCTGCGGAAGAAAAGGCTGGCTCGAACTGGGCGAAGGACGAAAAGGCGATGACGAGGCCCAGGGACAGGATGGAAATGACTTTTCTGAGGTTCATGATCTGGAATCCTCATCTGGGGGCAATGGAATGGATAGACTGCGCGCATGCTCCCGTATCTCGGCCTCGCCGGGCGCGCGCTCAAGGGCCCTGGAAAGGTATTCGCGGGCCTCGGCCTCGAAGCCGAGACGGTAATAGGCCCAGCCCAGGGAATCGAGATAGGCGGCGTTGTCGGGATCCTGGTCGACCGCCTTCCTGCAGCAGGTTAGGGCGCGTGCGGCATCCTTTCCCTCGCAGGCGAGCACATAGCCGAGGCCGTTGAGCGCTGTCGCCGATTCGGGGTCGGTGCCAACGGCTTCGGCATAGGCCTTTTCCGCATCATCTGCCCTGCCCTGCTTCCAGAGGGTATGCCCCAGGGCGGACAGGACCTGTGTCGAAGCGAAACCGGAATTGACGAGACGCCCGAGCTCGTATTCGGCGAGGCGGCTCCGTCCCGTCATGGCATATACATAGGCGAGCGAAAGGCGGCACTGGTTGACCCGGTCCTCATCCTCGGAGGCGGTGACGACTTGTTCGAGAAAGAGGAGGGCTTCGTCCCAGTCCTCGAGACGGGCATGGCATAGACCGAGGAGATAGGCCAGATCAAGGTGGTTCGCTTCCGTTGATGCAAGGCCGTCAAGGACGCCGAGGGCGCCACGCCAGTCCTTTTCGGAATAGAGTCGCATCGCTTCGAGCAGCTCGGGATCCATTCCCTCTCCTATTGGAAGCTTTCACCCAGGGAGACATCGGTCCGTATCTGCGGGTGTACCAATACCGGAGAAACCGACACCCGCCCCGAGGCAACTACAGCCTCATCGCCGTGGCTTTCGCCTTCGGATTCTATCCTCCCGGGCTCGAGGTAGCAAATGATATGACCGTCTTCGGCTTCGACCGGACGGACCGAATCATGATAATGACGTCGCGATATGCCGGTCCATACACCGTCCAGGATATCCCTGTCCAGGCTCGGCGCATTGACATTCATGAAGACGGATTCGGAGCAATGCGATACAAGACTTTCGAGATTGGCCGCCACGAAGGATGCTGCCGCTCTATAAAGGAAGGGACCATTCCTGGTGGCGCAGGAAACTGCGATCCCGGGAATGCCAAAAAGCGCGGCCTGCCGCGCTGCGGCGCATGTCCCTGAATAAAGGATGTCCGTACCGAGATTCGGTCCCCTGTTGATCCCCGAAACGACAATATCGGGCTCGAAGGGGAGTATGCCGAGTCGGGCAAACATGACACAGTCAGCGGGAGTCCCGGAACAAGCGTAGATTTTGTCTTCTTTTTTATACAACCTGCAGGGCTCATGCAGGTTTACGGAATGGGAAGCCCCTGAGCGCTCGTGATCTGGTGCTATAACCCAGACATCATGCTTGCATGAAAGCGCCTCGGCCAGGATCCCGATACCTTCGGCATCCACCCCGTCATCGTTGGTAACGAGTATCTTCATCGACTACCTATGCCTTTTTCGTGGAGTCATGCGCGATAGAAGCGCCATTCCTGCTTCATTCGACCAGATGGAAGCCGCCCGCGATCTCCGCCTCATGGATGGCGGCGCGAAAGCCGAATATGCGTTCGTAGTCCTCGAGCCGTTTCCGGTACTCCTCGAGTGCCTCCCGGCTCATGATGCTGACCGTGCAGCCGCCAAAACCCTTTCCGGTAAGCCTCGAGCAAAGCACGCCGTCGATCTCGGTTGCCCGTTTGGCCAGCCAGTCCGTTTCAGGGCAGGAGACTTCATAAAGATTCCTGAGCGAGGCATGGGACTTGTTTATGACCCGCCCAAAGCCCGGCGCGTCGCCTTTGGCCAGGCAGTCTTCGGCCTCGAGAACGCGGGCATGCTCTTCTACGACGTGAAGGCATCTGCGCCTGACGCTCTCCGGCAGGACGCCCATGAGCTCGTCGACCTCGTCCGGGCCGAGATCCCTGAGCGTCTTTTTTGAGCCCTTCGACACGAGGCCAAGGCATTTCTTGCAGTCCTCTTCCCTCTGACGGAGCTCGGCTTCTACCGAGAAACGCGGCACCTTGGAGTCCGTCAGGACTACGAGATAGTCACCATCAACAAAGGGAAGGGCCCTGCGTCTGCCAGACCGCAGATCCACGATGGAGATCGAGTTGGGCGTGGCCAAGGCACCGGTCAGGCTGTCATATAGCGGGGATACCTTGCCGAGGAAGGAAAGCTCGGCCCGTCGCAACAGCTCGGCGAGCTCGTCAGCCTTGTAAGGGAGGCCGAACATCTCCTTCACGGCCAGGGCCGAAGCCAGGCTCAGGGCTGTCGACGAAGCGAGCCCTACCCCCATGGGTATATCGCCGGAGATGGTGATGTTGAGGCCCCTGGGTTGAGCTCCTTCACGGAACACCGTGTCGAGGATGCACTTGGTATAGTTGGCCCAGCGATCTTCGCGCTTGAATTTGAGGTTGCCGAGGCTCGTCCGTTTGCGTTCGCCGAGGTCAGCTGCAAAGAAACGCAGGGAGCTGTCTTTCCGGGAAGAAATGGCCACACGGACATCAAAGGAAAGGGCGGCGGCGAGCACAAGCCCGTCCGAAGACTCGAGCTGCTCCCCGAGCAGCTTCACTACGGCCGGTGCGGATGCCACTACATCCGGGGGGACCTCGTACTCGGCATTATGGAGCGCAACGATGTCCTTCATGGATACCCTATCCGGATCAGTATGCGGCCATTGGGGGGGCCGCGATACCCGATCTCTCCGTCTTGGTCATTGATGAAGTATAATACACGAAAGAAAGGATGCCTTCAATAAAAATCGCCCATCTTCCCTGACTCTGCTTTTGACATAATGCCTTCGAGGTAATATGCTATGGGCATGCTTTTCCGTAAACCGAAGGTCGCCATGGCTTTCCTCGCGGCTATCGTGACGGTTTCCTGTGCCGGCAAGGCTCCGGTCCAGCCGACTGTCCCGGAGCCCCAGCCGGTGCAACCTGTCACGGAGCAGCCCTTGAGCCCATCGCCTCAGCCCTTCGACCCCGCCTCGATCAGCGCGGAGGCGAAGAAGGCTACCTTCACCGATGTACGCGCATTTATAGAAGGCATGAACGAAACGATCAGGCTCAAGGACTACGATACCTGGTACAAGCATCTCACGCAGGAGTACATCGACTATTATTCCAATCCGACGGTGCTGCTCCAGAAATCCGAAGCGCCCATCCTGAAACGCATGGGTGTCAAGCTCCAGTCCTTGAAGGACTATTTCCTCTATGTCGTATATCCGTCCAGACAGAATGACAGGGTTGATGATATAGAGTTCATCACCGAGCGACTGGTCAAGGCCATAACCATAGGTCCTGATGGCGAGCGGCAGATACTCTACTTTCTGGAACGAGACGGTACCAGCTGGAAAATAGGAATCGGGAGGTAATGATGCGTCCATTCTACCGTTCGGCCTTCGTTGTTGTCCTCTGTGCGCTCTTCATCCTGGGGGCCGTCTCCTTCGCATCCGCCCAGACGGGCGCTGCGCCCGCCACGTCGCAGCCGGCGTCGGGCACCGGGGAGAGGACAGTCGAGGAAGCCTACCTCCAGGCTTCCATGGAAAACATGATCATCAGCGAGCAATCGCACTCCGATAGCCGCGACATGAAGCGCCTGGCCCTGACCTACGCGGAAGACGCGATCAAGAGGGGCCACAAGAGCGACGAGATCCGCCAGTCACTCGAGTATCTGGCCCTCGAAGCCACGCTTTCGCCCACCCGCGATGCGGGCCTCGGCCGAGTCCTCAATGATTATCCCGATATCAGGGCAGACGCCTGCAGGTTCCTCGGCGAGTTCGGCACCGTCGAAGCCAAGGACGCCCTCCTCAAGGTCGCCCTCTCCGACCAGGAGCCCATGGTCCTTGCCGCCGCAGTCCGTTCCCTCGGCAAGATCGGCATGAACGACAACGACGAGGTGGCCATCACCATCTCCTATGTGATCAACCGCTTTGACGTGCTCAGGCCGGACAACACCCTGGCCTTCGAGTGCCTCGTGGCCCTGGACAAGCTCGCCGCGAAGGGCGGCGGCATCAAGGATCAGGGCACGATACGCGCCATCATGAAGATTGCCACCGGCAACTACATCACCATCGTGAAGCAGAAGGCCAAGGACGTCCTCGACAAGTTCATGGGCGCGAGCCCTTCCACGGGCACGGGCTCTGCCGCGACCGCAGCGCCTGCCACCGCGGCGCCCGCTACCGGCGCAAAGAAACCCTGACGGCTCGCCCAAGGGAGGCCCGTCATGAAGCCGGGTCTCCCTTGAGACCGGAAGGAACATGGACTATACTATCCTGTGGAGGTGCCTATGGACGGAATATCGAGCGTAGAGCTCGACCCGGTCCTGGTGCCTGTAACGCCCCCGCCGCCGGAGGAGAGTGAGTCTCCGCCTCCGGAGCCGGCGCCGCAAGCGCCTGAATCGGGCAACGAAGTCGATACCTACGCCTAGGCGGCAAGAAAGGGCCTGTTCGGAGAGCAGGCCCTTTTCATTTCTTCAACTGCCGATTCTGGTCCGTCGCGGTCAATAATGAGGAGGGCGTTCGTTCTGCGGCAAAGGCGGAAGGCCCTCTTCCACGAGCTCCTTGAGCTTCTTCGACATTTCCTTCATCGCCCGCTCAAGCTGCTCTATCCTCCGCTCCTGCTCGAATACCTGACGCGAAAGCTCTCCTATCGTGGATTCCTGGTAGGACGCCTTGACCTCGAGGTCTTCCATCCTCTGGTCGAGTGCATCGGTGTTTCCTGTCATCGTTCCCTCCCTGGCGGCAAGGCCGCGGCCATGAGACAACCGCATGCGGCATCCATTGACTCCGGAAAAACAAAGGACCGCCGAAGCGGTCCTTTGAGCGATGCGGGATTCGAACTCGCGACCCCCAGCTCCGGAGGCTGGTGCTCTATCCAGCTGAGCTAATCGCTCGGGAAAACCCATACTAGTACGGCCGCAATATCACTGTCAAGCAAGGCCATTTCCGCGTCATTGCGCGATTGACCCTGCTCTCTTCATCTGGCACCATGAGGGCATGGCACACCTCATCCTTGCATCATCCTCGCCGAGGAGACGGGAAATTCTTTCGTCCATAGGGCTCGAATTCGAGATTGTGGATCCGGACGTCGACGAGTCCCTGCGGGATGACCTTCCCGTCGAGGAGCGAGTCCTGCGCCTGGCCGAGGACAAGGCGGTTTCCGCAGCCAGACGCCTGGGGGCTGGACGGCGCTACGCCTGCCTTGGTGCCGACACCCTCGTTCGGGTCCGCGGTCGCGATGACGGACCGGGACAGGTGCTCGGCAAGCCCAGGGACAGGCTGGACGCGAGGGACATGATCAAGGCGCTCTCCGGAAGGACCCATGACGTCCATACCGGTCTTGCACTCGCAGGTATCGACGGACGCATAGAGACCATCCGTTCCGATTCCAGGGTGAGCTTCGCCGCGATGAGCGAGGTGGAAATCGAAGACTACCTCGACACGGGAGACTGGGAAGGCGTGGCCGGCGCCTACAAGATCCAGGGGCGGGCCGCCCTGTTCATCGAGAAGATAGAGGGTTCCTGGTCAGGCATCGTGGGCTTGCCAATACGTGAGCTTTATGTCATTCTCTCGCATGCCGGTATCTCCTTCGTGGCATCCGCCGCGAGCTGATGCCGGACAAAACCCGCCTCTCCTTCTGGAGCGGCAGGCCCAAGGGCGAATGCGCCGTCGGTGACATCGCCCTTCGGGATTTTCCATTGTCCTTCGGGACCTAGGTTCCTGGGCAATGAGATAAAGAGATGGGGGTCGGCTAATCCATATGCCGACCGCGGGAGGAATCTCATGGCTGTCGTTACCATGAAGAACCTGCTTGAGTCCGGTGTCCATTTCGGTCACCAGGTCAAGCGCTGGGATCCGCGCATGAAGAAGTACATCTTCACCGCGCGCAACGGGATCCACATCATCGATCTGCAGAAGACCATCCAGGCCATCAAGGATGCCTACGAAGCCGTCCAGAAGACGGTCGGCTCGGGCAAGACCGTGCTTTTCGTCGGTACCAAGAAGCAGGCCCAGGCTGCCATCCAGAAGGAAGCCGAGCGCTGCGAGCAGTTCTACGTCAACAACCGCTGGCTCGGCGGCATGCTCACCAACTTCTCCACCATCAAGAAATCCATCCAGCGCCTCAAGAAGATCGAGAAGATGGAAGTCGATGGCACCTTCGAGAGCCTCACCAAGAAGGAAATAGCCAGTCTCCAGAAGGAGAAGGCCAAGCTCGAGAAGAACCTCGGCGGTATCAAGGAGATGAAGGACCTTCCCGGCATCATCTTCGTCATCGATACCCGCAAGGAAGCCATCGCCGTGGCCGAGGCCCAGCGCCTTGGCATCCCCATCGTCGCTGTCGTCGACACCAACTGCAATCCCGAAGGCATCACCTACCCCATCCCGGGCAATGACGACGCCATCCGCTCGATCAGCCTCTTCACCCAGATCATCGCCAACGCCGTCGTCGAGGCGGGCGCCGCCGAGGGCCTCAAGATCATCGAGAACCTCGCAGGCGAAGAGACCGAAGAGGTCAAGACCGACGCCGCGCCCGCGGCCGAGGAGTCCGAGGTCGAGATCGATATCGCCAACTACAAGCCCGAAGAGAAGGCCAAGCCCGAGGAGACCAAGGAAGAGGGCCCTGCCCTTCCCGTCGACGAGGACAGGCTCTACGAGTCCAAGTAAGCCACAGGTTTGCCCGGGTCCGGTCCGGCTCCAGAGAGCGCCGGACCAGGCAGGCTTTCAGGCAGCTACAAGGAGAACATGATGGATATCAAGGCTAACGATATAAAGAACCTGCGCGAGAAGACCGGCGCAGGCATGATGGACTGCAAGAAGGCCCTTGTCGAGGCGAACGGCGACTTTGCCGGCGCCGAGAAGCTCCTCCGCGAGTGGGGAATGGCGGGCGTCGAGAAGCGCGCCGGCCGCGCCACCAATGAGGGACGTATCTTCATCAAGGCCGACGACAGGAAGGTCTCCCTCGTCGAGATCGCCTGTGAGACCGACTTCGTGGCCAGGAATGCGGACTTCATCGCGGCCGGAGACAAGATGGCCGCCGATGCCTATGCCAAGGACCTCGACGGAGCCGCTCCCGACCTCGACGCCAAGGTCAAGGATCTCGCCTCCATCATCAAGGAAAACATCACGCTGAAACGCGTCAGGACCATCAAGGCCGGCGCCGGCGAGATCCTCCATGCCTATACCCATGGCGAGAACAAGCTTGCCGTCATCGTCACCTTCCGCTCCGACAAGGCCGAGGCCTTCAAGAACGAGAAGGTAGCGGGCTTCATCCATGATGTCGCCCTCCATATCGCCGCCTTCAACCCGATGTTCCTCGACGAGTCCAAGCCCTCTGCGGCCTGGGTCCAGGAGCAGAAGGACATCTTCCAGAAGCAGGTCGAGCTCGACGAGAAGATGAAGGGCAAGCCCGAGAAGGTCATCCAGGGCATCCTCGCCGGCAAGCTCAAGAAGCTCATGGCCGAGATCTGCCTCGTGGACCAGGGCTTCGTGAAGGAAGAGAAGATCCCCGTCGGCCAGATGATGGCAACCGTGGCCAAGGAAGCGGGCGCCAAGCTCGAGATCGTCGACTATCTCTACGTCAAGGTCGGCGAGGCCTGACGTTGAGGGGCCGGGCAAGGCGCCCGGCCCTCTTCGCTTCAGCGGGCAGGCATCCGCCTGGATCCCGCGCACACGAGTCGGCTCGGCAGCAGTGCCGGGCCCTCGATCCATAAGGGGGTAGCAATGGATTCCGTGAAAAGCGCCTGCGAAGAGAAGATGAAGAAGGCGATCGAGGCCCTGAAGAACGAGTTCCATGGAGTCAGGACGGGGCGTGCCTCGCCGAGCCTCCTCGACAAGATCCGTGTCGACTACTATGGCCAGAAGACGCCTCTCGCACAGGTGGCCACCGTCTCCGTTCCCGAGGCCCGCCTCATCGTAATCCAGCCCTGGGACAGGTCCCTCATCGGCGAGATCGAGAAGGCCATCCAGAAATCCGAGCTTTCGCTCAACCCCTCCAATGACGGCAAGGTCATCAGGATCGCCATTCCTCCCCTCACCGAGGAGCGCCGCAAGGAACTCGTGAAGATGGCCAAGAATATGGCCGAGCAGTCCCGCGTCCAGGTGCGCAATCTCCGCAGGGACGGCCTTGAGGATCTCAAGAAGCAGCTTGCCGCTGGCGGTGTGGCCGAGGACCTTATAAAGAAGGAAGAGGACGAGCTCCAGAAACTCACCGATTCTTTCATCGCCCAGATCAACAAGGTCCTGGAAGAGAAAGAAAAAGAGATCATGGAAGTCTAGGGACGCCATGGCTGAACCGAACAAGGCTCCCGTGCCCATCCATGTTGCCATCTTCATGGATGGGAACGGGCGTTGGGCCAAAGCCAGGGGCCTGCCCCGAACAGAAGGGCACCGCGAGGGCCTCGAAACCGCCAAGCGCATGGTCGTAGCTGCCGAGGAGCTCGGCGTCAAGGTCCTGACCCTCTATACCTTTTCCACGGAGAACTGGAAAAGGGCTGAAGAGGAAGTGAGCTTCCTCATGGGCCTCATCAAGAAACACCTTTCCGCGGAGTTCGATTTCTACCGCGCCAACGGTATTCGAGTCGTCCATTCAGGAGATCCGGAAGGACTTCCCCGCGACGTGGTCGATGAGATCAGGAAAGCGGCGAGCGACACCGCAGGCTTTGACCGGATGACGGTGAACCTGGCCATCAACTATGGTGGTCGGGACGAGATAGTCAGGGCGGTTCGCAGGCTCGAGGCCGCCGGCAGAGAGGTCACCGAAGCCTCGATCACGACAGCCCTCGACAGGCCGGAATTGCCGCAGCCCGACCTTGTCATCAGGCCGGGTGGAGAACTCCGCATATCCAATTTCCTGATCTGGGAAGCCGCCTATGCCGAACTCTATTTCACGCCGGTGCTCTGGCCTGACTTCACGAAGGCCCACCTGGTCGAAGCCGTCGAGGACTACAGGCGCCGGGACAGGCGGTACGGTGGAATAAAATGAGCAACCTTGCACAGAGGCTCCTTCTTTTTTTTATCTGCGTTCCCCTCATCGTAGCCGCAATCATCTTCCTTCCGATGGCCCACCATGCGGTGGTCTTCGGCATTGTTCTGCTCATTTCGGCAGCAGCTTCCCTGGAGCTGGCTTCCCTTTTCGCTGCAAAGGGCATCGTAGTAAGAAGGCCTGCTTTTATCATCGCTGGGACTCTCGTTCCCCTTACCTTCTTCCTTTCGACCTTCCTCCCTTCGAATGCCGCGGAACTCTCCTACCTCATTGTCGGGCTCACTGCCCTCGTACTCTTTGCACCCTATGCGTTTTCCAGGAAAGACAAGCTGGCTGAGGCCCTGCCCGGCGCTTCTGCCACGGCCTTTGCCCTCCTCTATCCCGGTCTTTTTGCGGGTTTTGTCACCCTCATCATTTCTCGTTTCGCCTTTTCCTCGGAGGCCATCCTCTGCTTCGCCCTCATGGTCATGGGAAACGATAGCCTGGCCTGGCTTTTCGGCGTGACCCTGGGCAGGAAACGGAATCTCGTGGACGTCTCGCCGAACAAGAGCCTCGCGGGCTTCATTGGCGGCTTCCTCGGTTCCTGCGTCGTGGCGGTGGGTGCCAGGGCGGTTTTCCCGGTGGCCATTCGCCAGCCCTACTGGGTCATGCTGGTCTTTGGCCTCGTCGTCGGCTGCGCCGTCATCATCGGGGACCTCTTCGAAAGCGCGATCAAGCGAAGCGCAGGCGTCAAGGACTCGGGAAGCCTTGTCCCGGGGAGGGGCGGTTTCCTCGATTCCTTCGATTCGATTCTCTTTGCGGCTCCCGTATTCTATGCAGGCAGCCTGATCCTTGGCCTCTTCAGTTGAGGAAGGGCAAAGCATTCTCCGGGGTGCAGATGGAACGTAAAAGGATAGTGGTTCTCGGAGCGACCGGATCCATAGGAAGCCAAACCCTGGATGTAGTCAGGGAATTCCCCGACAGGTTCGAGGTAGTCGGACTCAGTGCGAACAGGGACTCCTCGGGCCTGCAAAAGGCCGCGGCGCCCTTCCCTGAAGCCCAGCTCGCCTTGGCTTCGGAGGCTGCCGCTGGTGCGATTGCCTCCTCGACGAGGCTGTCGCACGGTTCCGAGGCCATCCTCGACCTCGTGAGGGAAACCAGGGCCGATATCGTCGTCAACGGCATAGCGGGTTCCGCAGGACTTGCTCCCTCCATAGCTGCCTTGGAAAGCGGCAAGGACCTCGCCCTCGCCAACAAGGAAAGCGTGGTGATGGGCTATTGCCTCCTCGAGGCAGCTGCGGCGCGATCCGGCGCTACCATCCTTCCCGTCGATTCCGAGCACGCCGCCCTCTTCCAGCTCCTCCGCCATATACCGGAGGCCGACCGTCTCCTCATCACCGCCTCCGGAGGAGCCTTCAGGGACAGGGCCCTTGCGGACCTCGCATACGTCAGCCCCGATGAAGCCGCGGCCCATCCGAGCTGGAAGATGGGACGGAAGATCAGCATCGATTCAGCCACGATGGCGAACAAGGGTCTCGAGGTGATCGAGGCCTCGAGGCTCTTCCATATGGAACCTGGGAAAATCGAGGTCCTCATCCATCCCCAGAGCGTGGTCCACGCCCTCGTCCGTTCGCCCGATGGTTCCTTCTATGCGAACATGGCCGCTCCCGACATGCGGCTGCCAATACTTGCGGCGCTGAGCCACCCGGATGCGCTGGCCTCGCCTTTTGGCCACCTTGATTTTTCAGGCCTCAGCCTGGATTTCCGCAAACCGGACATTGCGCGCTACCCCATGCTCGACATCGCCTACTGCTCGCTTGCAAGGGGCTATGGAGCGACCATAGCCTATAATGCCGCCGACGAGGTTGCCGTGGCCGCCTTTGAACGAGGGCAGATCGGCTACCTCGGCATCGCAGGTCTCGTGGAAGGCTGCCTCGGGCGTGACTGGCCGGCCCGCGTTACGAGCCAGGCCGACGTTATGGAAATCGACAGAGTGGCCAGGGAAGTCTGCCTTTCCCTCGTCAAGGAGCATACATGACCGTCTTGGGCTTCATCTTCGGCATCATCGGACTCGGCGTCGTCATCCTGGTCCACGAGCTTGGCCACTATGCTGCCTCGCGCTCATGTGGCGTCGAGGTCGAAACCTTCTCGGTAGGAATGGGGCCCAAGCTCGTCTCCCGCAAACGGGGCAATACCGAGTGGCGCGTATCGGCCATACCCTTCGGCGGCTATTGCCGCATGAAGGGAGAGGAAGCCTTCGCCTCGGCCATAGCCGAAAAAGCGGAGACGATTCCAAGGGAACCCGGCAGCTTCTACGGCGCCAAGGCCTGGAAGCGCATCATCATCGCCTTCTCGGGTCCCTTCGCCAATGTCCTCTTCGCCATCGTCGTCTTCATCGTCGTCTCGGCCGTGGGAACGACCAGCAAGACCTTCGGCAACAAAATCGTCCTCCAGAGCAGCTATGGAACCGGAGCAAATGCCGTATCCGGTCTCCTTCCCGCCGACGCCGCCGGCCTCAGGAACGGCGACACCATCGTGGCGATCGACGGCAAGGCGGTATCCGATCTGAGCGAGATCCAGGACATCATCATGCGCTCGCCCGGGAAGGCCCTCCATCTTTCGGTCCTTCGGGACGGACAGGCCCTCGAGCTTCCCGTGACGCCCATCCTCGACAAGAGCACGGGTGCGGGCAGGATTGGCATCATGTCCTGGGTAGACCCGATAGTCGAGAGCGTCGCCCCGAATGGCCAGGCTGCGCGCGCAGGCGTCCTGCCGGGAGACAGGATAGTCTCCCTCGATGGCAAGCCGATTTCCCATGCCATCGAATTCGAAGCCATGCTCGTCGGACATACGAGCCAGGCTGAACTCGGCATCGAACGCAAGGGCGAGTTGCTCAAGCTGCCCATCGCCGTGGATCCCACTACGGGAGGCAGCCTCGGCATCGGCTTCGTGATGAAGGATCACCTTGACCGCTCGCCCAATGCCGGCGCTGCCATTTCGGACGGCTTTTCCAAGACCTGGCAGACCTTCAATGATTCCATCATGTCCATCGGCCTCCTCTTTCGCGGCGTCGATGTGCTCAAGGCCGTATCGGGGCCAGCGCGCATCATCTACTACACCGGTGCGGTCGCCGAAAATTCGGTCTCGCAGAGCGGCGCCAAGGGCATGGCGAGCTTCTTCAGCTTCCTTGCCTTCATCTCGGTCGCCCTCTTCATCATGAATCTTCTTCCGATCCCTGCCCTGGACGGAGGCATGATCCTCATGTTCCTGGCCGAGATCATCTCGCGAAGGCCCCTGAAGACAAAGACGGTCTACCGCTTCCAGCTCATCGGATGGGTCTTCATCGTCGGCCTCTTTGTTCTGGCCATACTGAGCGATATCCTCTTCTTTGCGGGCAAGTGATCGATAAAGGAGGGCCCTGCCATGCGAAAAGTGACCTGTATGTGCGAGACGAGCTTCGATGCCGACCTCCCCGAGGAGATCGACCTTGATGCGGAACCCGGCAGGATCGACGAGATCCTTTCCGGGACTTTTTTCCAGGTGAGCTGCCCCAGTTGCGGAACCCTCCTCAAGCCCGAGCTCTCCGTCCGCCTCCTTTCCCGCAAGAAGCATCTGGATATTCAGGTGCTGCCCGAGCTGGAGCGCCTTTCCTTCCATCTTGGCGAGGTCTCGGTTCCGAAAGGCGCCGAACTCCTCATCGGTTACGCCGAACTCTTCGAGAGGGCAAGGATGATAGCTGATGGGCTGGATCCGGCCGCCGTGGAGATAATCAAGTATTACCTCCTGCTCAAAGCGGAAGAGGGGGCGCCTGAATCGGCCGAGCTTTCGGTCGCCTACGCGGGGCTCCAGGAGGGCTCTGGCAAGCTTCTCTTCCATATCAGAGGGATGAAGGAAGGCGAGATCGCGGTCTTGCCGATCGGCCGTGACTATTACGAACGCATCCTGAAGGAGGCCCCTTCGACCATAAAGAAGGAGCCCTTTGATGCCATATTCGCGGGTCCTTACAGGTCCATCAAGGTGCTAGAGGCTTCATGATGCTTGCTTGAGGATGTGCGGTATTTTATAACCTTTCGATACTTGAAAGGGCCGCAGCGCCATTGGCGTTCGCGGCCCTTCTCGTTCACTGTCCAGGGAGATCCCAAGATCTCCTTCGGGGCTTGCCCTCAATCATGGGCAGGGTTCGCATGGACCTTCTGTATCGCCGCATCTACTGCCGATTTGACCTGGCCCATGTAGCTCTCGTCGAGCGCGTGGGCGTACATCGTCCCGAGTAGGGAAACGCGGTACACCGGCTTGAGGGTGTTGAGGGCGAAGGCCGCCATGTCGAGCACGCAGTCCTCGCACACGCAGATGCCCGGATCGTCCAGCTCTGCGAGCCTACGACCGAGTTCTTCCTCGACAAGCCTTTCGGCTTCGTTCACGAGGATTCCAAAATCGTATTTTTCGCGGAATTCCATGGCATGGTCCTCCACCGATCTTGCTGAAAGTATAAGTCTAGTCGCCCCGGTGATCAATCGACTCGAAGCGGGTATATGAAGGCAGGAAGGCTATGGTCGTCTTTCCGACCGGACCGTTGCGCTGCTTGGCCACGATGAGCTCGGTCTCGATCATGGCTGACTGCTCTTCCTTCGACTTGTTGGTCTCGCGGTCGCGATGAAGGAAGAGGATGAGGTCGGCGTCCTGCTCAATCGAGCCCGATTCCCGCAGGTCCGAAAGCGAGGGTTGCTTGCCCTCGGCCTCGCGCTTGAGCTGCGAGAGGGCGACTATGGGCATCTTGAGCTCGCGGGCCAGGGCCTTGAGCGAACGCGATATCGAGGAGATCTGCTCCCATCGGGGGAGATCGGCGTTTTCGTGGGTGATGAGGGTCAGATAGTCGATGAAAGCTATCTTTATGTCCTTCTCCGCCTTAAGGCGCCTCACCATGGTCCTAAGGTCGAGGAGCTTCATGTTGGGCATATCGATGATGTAGAGGGGCGCCTCGTAGATGCGGCCTGCCGCGTCCATGAGGGCCGTGAAGTCCGAGGGCTTGATGAGGCCGGTGCGTATCTTGTTGCTCGCTATCCTGGCCTCGCTCGAGATGAGACGCTGCATGATGGCCATATCGGCCATTTCGAGGGAGAAGAAGGCGCAGGGGATGTGTTCCTTGACCGCAACATGGGAAGCCATGCTGAGGGCCAGGGCTGTTTTTCCCACGGAAGGGCGGGCGCCGATGATGACAAGCTCCGAGTCCTGGAAACCGGAGGTCATGGTATCGAGTTCGGTGAGGCCAGAGGGGACGCCGGTGAAGGCGTTCTTGTTCTTGTAGAGCTTCTCTATGGTCTTGATGGTGTCGGGAAGAAGCTCCTTGACGCTCTTGTAGCTGACCGATTGTCGATTCTGGGTGATGTCGAAGATCCGGGCCTGGGCCTCGTCGAGGACGAGGCCTGACTCCACCGATTCATCCCTGGCCTTGCTGTTGAGCTCGGCAGAAAGCTTGATCAGGTTGCGCCTGACCGAGGTTTCCTGGACGATGCGTGCGTAGTATTCGACGTTGGCCGAGGAGGGCGTTACGCTCGTGAGGCCCGCCACATAGGCAGGTCCTCCCGCCTGGTCAAGCGATCCGAGGGACTTGAGCTCGTCGGTGAGGGTGATGAGATCGGCCTTCTGGCCTTTCTCGTAGAGGGAGATGACGGCCGCGAAAATGTCGCGGTTGGCGTTGACGTAAAAATCCTCGGCCCGGAGATACTTGAGTATCGCCGGGACCGAGTCGGGATCGAGCAAGACCGCCCCCAACACCGCCTGTTCGGCTTCGGCGTTGTGGGGCGGTATCTTGTCTCGCAGTTCCGATGGGATCATGTTCCGCCCGGGCTTGCCGGAGCGTTATGCCTGATCGGAGGTCTCGTCCTCTTCGGGCTCGAGGCCCTGGGAGGCGAGGAAGGCCCTCATCTGGGCCTCGGGGGAATCGTCCTCTTCGCTGTGGCGGCGCTCGCGGCGCTCGCGGCGGGGCTTGGGCGCTTCCTCACCGGTCTTCTCCTCGGCCTTCACAGCGGCGCCGTGGATGACGACCTTGAGGGTGGCCTCGTCCTTCTCGTAGAGCTTCACGAGGATCTTGTAGTTGCCGACCGACTTGATGGAGCGGCCGGGAACCTCGATCTTCTTGCGGTCGATCTCGATGCCCT
>Ga0209099_1000626_pt1 | contig 41422 bp, 25 predicted proteins | sample AD_JPNHW2_MetaG_FD_184430 | JGI IMG/M metagenome (GOLD analysis project Ga0209099, IMG submission 184430) | Active sludge microbial communities of municipal wastewater-treating anaerobic digesters from Japan - AD_JPNHW2_MetaG (SPAdes) (version 2) | ecosystem: Engineered > Bioreactor > Anaerobic...
CGGGAAGCCCAGACCCGCGCCCTCCAGGCCCAGATGAATCCCCATGTCCTCTTCAACGCCATCAGCGGCCTGGCGGAGCTGGCCCGGGAGGACGCCGCCTCCACGGAGACCGCCCTCGTGAAGCTGGCGGAGCTGCTGCGCCGGCTCCTCGAACACGCCGGACGCCTCGCCGCGCCGCTCTCCCAGGAACGCAGCCTCGTGGAGGGGCTGCTGGCCCTCGAACAGTTCCGGCTCGGGGACCGCCTGAAGGTGAGGTGGACCTGGGATGCCAGCCTGGAAGGGCTCCTGGCGCCGCCCCTCCTCCTGCAGCCCCTGGTGGAGAACGCCATCAAGCACGGCATCGCCCGGAACCGCGCGGGCGGGGAGATCGAGATCGGCCTCTCCGGGACTTCCGAGGAAGTCCGGCTCTGGGTCTCCAACACGGGGGTGCCGTTCCAGCCGGGCAGTCCCGAGGGGATGGGCCTTTCCAACCTGCGCCAGCGCCTGGCCCTGATGCCGGGAGAGCCCGGCCGGCTCGGGATCGGGACCGAGGACGGGCGGACCCTGGTGGAACTGAGATTCCGGCCCGTTCCTGCCTGACATGCAACCAACCATGGGAGCATCCATGCGCAACCCCCTGATCCTCCTTCCGGCCCTCGCCTTCGTGGCGGTCCAGGCGGCGCCCGGCTTCAAGCAGAGCGTTCCCTTCGCCGCCTTCGAAGGCTGGGCCAAAGCCGGTCCCGTGCCCGGGATGACCTTCCGGCAGGCCGTGGACGAACCCGAGGCCTACCTGGCCGTGTTCAAGGCCGGCGCGGGCCCGGAAACCCTCACGGTGAAGCTGGAAGGCGCGGGCAAGTTCGAGGGGCTCGCCCCCGAGGCGGCCCGGTCCACCTGGAAGGGCCTGGAGGCCCTGTGCCGCCCGTCGGGGAAGGAGCCCGCCCTCATGGCGGTGCGGTACGGCAGCTCGAAGGCGACCCTGTCGATCGCCTTCTCCGCCGGATCGAAAGCCCGGACCCAGGCGGACATGGAGAAGATCCTCGCCGGGCTCCGGCCCGAGAAGATCCTGAAATAGGCGTGCGGGGACCCGCGACCCAGGCTACGCTTTCGGCCAACGGAGGCGCCATGCCTGAAGCTCTCAAGGTCGTCGTGGCCGAGGACGAGCCCTTCAACCGGAAGCGGCTCTCCCGGCTCCTGCGGGAGGCGGGCTGCGAAGTCGCGGCGGAACTGCCGGACGGACCGGCGGTGCTGGAGTGGCTGGAAGGAGGAGGCCAGGCGGACGCCCTCTTCCTCGACATCGAGATGCCCGGCGCCTCGGGGCTGGAGGTGGCCCTGGACCTGCCCAGGCACCTCCCCGTGGTCTTCGTGACCGCCTACGCGGAGCACGCCGTGAAGGCCTTCGAGGCCGCCGCCCTGGACTACCTCCTGAAGCCGGCCACCGCGGAGCGCCTGGCGGTGAGCCTCCAGCGGGTCCGCGAGCGCCTGGAGCGCGTCCCGGCGCAGGGGGCCCGGGCCTCCCAGCGCTATCCCGTGCGGGCGGGGGACGGCCTGGTCCTGCTCGACCTGGCCAGGACCACCCACTTCCTGTTCGAGGACGACGCGGTGTGGTCCTTCGTGAACGGGGAACGATTCCGGACCACCTGGAAGTCCCTCACGGAGGTGGAGGCCGCCTTTCCCAGCCTGGTGCGCGGGCACCGCCACCTCCTGGTCCGGCCCGAGGCGGTGGTCGGCGTGAAGGCCGGGGAGTTCGGCCGCCTCGTCGTCAGGCTCCAGGGGGGCAGCACCGTCGAAGTCAGCCGCGGGGCCGCGCCCGGCCTCAAGGAGCGCCTGGGCCTGAAGGAGAAGGCCTGAGACGAGAACGCCACGGGGGTGCCGTGGCGTTCCTCGGCGGCTGGAGGGCCGGTCAGTCGACGGCGGGTTCGGGATTCGCCTCGATCGCGTTCTTCAGGCCCGCGAGCAGCATGTTCACGGCCGTGTAGACGAGGACAGCGCAGACGATCCACTTGAGCATCGTCAGGGGCAGCGACGTGATGATGTAGGCCGCGACCAGCACGCCGGGGATTCCGCCGATGGCGATGCCCATGGCCGCCTTGCGGTCGATGGCCTGCTCCTTGATGAAGCGGGCGCTGCCGGCGGGCATGAGGAAGGCGCAGGAGCTCATCATGATCGGGAAGGCGGAGGTGGGGCTCATGCCCAGGGAATACACGAGGGCCATGCAGGGGGCGTACTGCCCCACGCCGATGGTCATCAGGCCGCCCAGGACGAAGTTCACGACCACGGCGAACGCCAGCTTGAGGCCGTAGAGGCCGGTGGCGGTGCCGCCGCTGGGCATCCACTTCAGCAGGCCGGCCAGGAGCACGAAGGCCACGCCGAGGAGGGCGATGCCCATCCCGATGCGGATGGCCCGCAGGTTCATCCGGGCCACGATGCCGGCGCCCCACACGGCCCCCGCGATGGCGGCGGCGACCATCAGGATCAGGGTCAGGGAATCCACCTCGATGACCGTCATGAAGATGAGGGCCTCGGCAATGACCGGCAGGCAGTGCGCCGCGTTCATGGTGCCGGGGATGAGCTGGTCGTCCACCAGCTTGCCCAGCCGGAAGGCGGAGGCCGTGGGCGCGAAGTTCCCGATCCCCAGGGTGTCGAAGAAGTCCGTCACGAGCCCGATGAGGATGAACTTCCACCAGCTCTGGCGGGAGAGAGTGTGCCGGTGCTTCCAGAAGTCGGCGACGAAGAGGGAGAGGTATCCGATCGCGAACAGGACCAGGATCCCGAGCAGGATGAGTTTGGCCATGAGGGTGCGCCCTTTCACAGAATGGAAAGACCTCGGGCCCGTCGCGCGATGACGATCCCGGAGCGGAGGTTGGAACGGCCCTCCAGGAAACAGGCCTCCGGGCTTCGCCGGCCCGGCGAAGCTGATGCCTAATCCACTGGAAGACAGACAGATGTGATCTATCCATGCCGCATCAGCCGGAGGCTGATATGTGATATTTCACGTCGAAGAAATTCTCGGCCGGCCCCTTCCGGGCGTCAAGTCGTCAAGGAAGGATTTCCTGCTGGTTCCGCCCGAGATATGCCGTAGGGCATTCGCCAACTCGGGGCGGGAAGGGGGATTTATATTTTAAATAATGATATTAAAATGGTTATTATTCGAGTTTGAGCTGCGGGTTTCCGTTTTCTGGCTGCCGGGGGTGGGGGGGCGGGGCTGGATTCGCGGATCGTCCTGTTCTAGTTGTTTTAAAACAGTAATTACGCATAGAACGCGGCCTTGGGGAGGCGAGGCCCGGGGCCCCCGGTTTTCCGGATTCCCGGGGCCTGGTGGCCGGAGGGGGCGCGGCCGGTCCGGCGTGGACCGGGGCGGTCCACAGCCGGGGGGTGGGTCGAATTCCGACAGGTTCGTGCCCACGAGGCGGGGCGCTTTTTCCGGGATCCGGCCCCTGCCCGGCCCCGCGTTCCCCGGCGTGGGATTTCCCGGGCGATCCGGTAGACTGAATGTTTACCGCCGAGGATGTCCATGGCTTTCGACCCCTTGAACCAGGAACCCAAGATCCAGCGCCGCTGGGAGCAGGAGCGGGCCTTCCGCTGCCTCAGGGCCGACGAACTCGAGCCTGGCGACAAGACCTTCTACATGCTGGTGATGCTGCCTTATCCCTCGGGCCGGATCCACATGGGCCATGTCCGGAACTACACCCTGGGCGACGTCGTGGCCAGGTTCCGCCGCATGCGGGGCGAGAAGGTCATGCATCCCCTGGGCTGGGACAGCTTCGGCCTCCCCGCGGAGAACGCCGCCATCAAGCACCAGATCCATCCGGCCATCTGGACCCGCAAGAACATCGAGGAAATGAAGGCCCAGATCCAGAAGATGGGCATCTCGTACGACTGGCACCGGGAGATCGCCACCTTCACGCCCGAGTACTACAAGTGGAACCAGTGGCTCTTCCTGCAGATGTGGAAGCGCGGCGACGTCTTCCGCGCCGAGCGCAACGTGAACTGGTGCGAGGCCCTGGGCACCGTCCTGGCCAACGAGCAGGTGGTGGACGGCAAGGACGAGCGCACGGGCCATCCCGTCGTGCAGAAGCCCATGGAGCAGTACTTCTTCCACATCACGAAGTACGCCGACGAGCTGATCAGCGGCCTGGACCAGATCGACTGGCCCGAGAACGTCAAGGCCATGCAGCGCCACTGGATCGGCCGCAGCGAGGGCGCCAAGCTCTGGTTCGACTTCACCAACGGGGAGAAGGTGCAGGTCTTCACCACGCGCCTGGACACGCTGTTCGGCGTGACGTTCATGGTGCTCTCCACGGAACACCCCTTCATCGCGAAGGCCGCCGAGACCGATCCCGGCCTCAAGGCCTTCTGCGACCAGGTGGCCGCCATGAGCCGGGAGGACCGCCTGATGTCGGACATCAAGCTGGGCTACAGGTCCCGGCTGGAGGCCGTCCATCCTCTCACCGGCGAGAAGGTTCCCGTCTTCGCGGCCAACTACGTGCTGATGGACTACGGCACCGGCGCCGTCATGGGCGTGCCCGCCCACGACGAGCGCGACTACGACTTCGCGAAGAAGTACGACCTCCCCATCCCCACGGTCATCGTGCCCGCGGACGGCCGCGCCCTGAAGGCGGGCGAGTTCTTCAGCGACTACGGCGTCCTGGTGAACAGCGGCGAGTACGACGGCATGGGCAGCGAGGCCGCCATCGAGAAGATGATCGAGGCGCTGGGCGGCAAGGCCGAGAAGGCCATCACCTTCAAGCTGCGCGACTGGGGCCTCTCCCGGCAGCGCTACTGGGGCACGCCCATCCCGACCGTCCACTGCCCGGACTGCGGCGTGGTGCCCGAGAAGGAGGAGAACCTGCCCGTCATGCTGCCCGAGGACGTGGAGTTCTCCGGCAAGGGCCCCTCGCCCCTGCTCACCTCCAGGAGCTTCCTGAACTGCACGTGCCCCAAGTGCGGCAAGCCGGCCACGCGCGAGACGGACACCATGGACACCTTCGTGGATTCGAGCTGGTACTGGTACCGCTACCTGGACCCGAAGAACACCAAGAAGCCCTTCGACGCGCGGGAATGGGACGCCTACGGCCCAGTGGACCTCTACATCGGCGGCATCGAGCACGCCACGATGCACCTCATCTACGCCCGCTACTTCCACAAGGTGCTGCGCGACCTGGGCTTCACCCACGACGACGAGCCGTTCTCCAAGCTCATCTGCCAGGGCATGGTGCTCAAGGACGGCTTCAAGATGTCCAAGTCGAAGGGGAACATCGTCGATCCCGACGAGGTCATCGCGGAGTACGGCGCGGACGCGCTGCGGCTCTTCATGATTTTCGCGGCGCCCATCGAGAAGGAGATCGACTGGACCGGCTTCGAGGGCATCGACGGGGCCACCCGCTTCCTGAGGCGCGTCTTCCGCCTGGTGGAGGAGCACAAGGTCACTTCCGAGCCGCTGCCCCCCAAGGAGAAGCTCTCGATCGAGGAGAAGTCCCTGCTGGTCAAGGTCCACCAGACCCTGCACAAGGTGACGGACGACCTCAGCCAGCGCTACCAGTTCAACACCCTGGTCTCCAGCCTCATGGAGTTCGCCAACGCCCTCCACGACCTTCCTGCGGACGCCCCGAACCGGGGCCCGGTCATGCAGCACTGCCTGGAGATCTTCGTGAAGATGCTCTCCCCGGCGGCGCCCCATGCGGCCGAGCAGCTCTGGGAGCAGCTGGAAGGCTCCGGCTTCTGCATGCACGCGGCCTGGCCCGAGAGCGATCCTGCCTGGCGCCAGGCGGACGAGATGATGGTGGTGGTGCAGGTGAACGGCAAGGTCCGCGGCCGCGTGGTGGTGCCCAGCTCCGCCACCGAGGAGCAGCGCAAGGCGGCGGCCCTGGCCTGTCCCGAGGCCAAACACCATCTCGAGGGCAAGGAGGTCGTCAAGGTGGTCGTGCCTCCGGGCGGCAAGCTCGTGAGCATCGTCGTGAAGGGCTGATCCGCCCTTCCCATTCAAGGGGGTGCCCCATGGCCTCCACGTTCGACCTCGCTTCCGGCCTTCTCGACGCCGGCGCCGTCCGTCTCTCGCCCAGGTCGCCCTTCACCTGGGCGTCCGGCCTGAAGTCGCCCATCTACTGCGACAACCGCCAGCTCCTGGGTTTCCCGGAGAGCCGGGCCCGCATCAAGGATGCGCTGGCGGAGAGGGCCGCCGAATCCAGGCCGACCCTCGTCGCGGGAACCAGCACCGCGGGCATCCCCTGGGCGGCGCTCGTGGCCGACGTCCTGGGGCTGCCCATGGCCTACGTCCGGCCCGAGCCCAAGAAGCACGGGATGGGCCGCCAGGTCGAAGGTCCCCACGTGGACGGCCACCGGGTGGTGCTGATCGAGGACCTCATCAGCACCGGGGGCTCGAGCATCAAGTGCGTGGAGGCCCTGCGGCACGAGGATGCGGAGGTCCTGGAGGTGCTCGCCCTCTTCAGCTACGGGCTGCCCCAGGCTGAGGAGGCCTTCCGGGCCGCCGCCGTGGTCCTGAGGGTGCTGGCCACCTTCGACGATCTTTCCCGGCGGGCCCAGGAGAAGGGCCTCCTGGATGACCGGGACCGGGCCTCCCTCGCCGAGTGGCGCGTGGACACCGTGGCCTGGAGCCGGCGGCACGAGTGAGGAGCGGAGCGACGTCATGAGGATCTACACGCGCACGGGCGACAAGGGCGAGACGGGCCTCTTCGGAGGGGAGCGGGTCTCCAAGGCGCATCTCCGCCTGCAGGCCTACGGGTCCCTGGACGAGCTGAACAGCGTCATCGGGATCCTCCGGCTGAAGGTCTCCGAGGGCACCGGCGTCCGGGAGGCGCTGAAGCGCATCCAGCGGGATCTCTTCGTCCTGGGCGGGGTGCTGGCGACCCCGGCCGACCAGATCCACAAGCTGGACGCCAAGGGGTCCATGTCCGTGTGGTCCACGAAGGAGATGGAGCGGGACATCGACCGCCTGGCGGCCCTGGCGCCTCCCATGCACGCCTTCGTGCTGCCCGGGGGGGAGGAGGGCGCCGCCTTCGCGCACTGGGCCCGGACGGTCTGCCGCCGCGCCGAGCGGGAGATCGTCTCCCTCTGCGCCGAGGAGGACGTGAAGCCCGAGGTGCTCATCTACATCAACCGGCTCAGCGACTGGCTCTTCGCCCTGTCCCGCGCCGAGAACGCGGTGCGCGGCATGCCGGACCTGGAGTGGAAGCCCGAGTAGGAAGGCCGCCGGCTACGCCCCGGGACACTTGAGCAGCCGGCTCTCCGCCGCGCGCAGCCAGTTCTCCGCCGCCAGCACGCCCTCCCCGTGGTTCAGCCGCTGGAAGTGTCCGGCGAGGTGCCGCAGGGTCCGGGGGATGGCCGGGGCGAAGTGGGCCTTCCTCCGGTTCACCAGCTGGTTGCCGAAGGTGCCCAGGGCCTTGAGGTTGCGCTGGATGGCGCTGAGGTTCAGCTCCTCCCACAGGAGGCTCTCGGACCAGCCCAGTTCCTCCCGCACCCGGTCCACCATGAGGGTGCCGGCTTCGGCGGACCAGTCCCAGTAGCCGTCGTAGAGGATCGACGCGAGATCGTAGGTGGCGGCGCCCTTCCGGGCGTCCTGGAAGTCCATGGTCACCAGGCGCCCTCCGTGGACCATGAGGTTGCGCACGTGGAAATCCCGGTGGGCCAGGAACCGGGCCCGGGACTCCAGGGTGGCGTGGACCTCCTCCATCAGGCGGTCCAGCCAGCGGGGAGACTCCTTCTGCAGGAAGTCCCGGAAGAAATGCTCCCGGCAGAATTCCCACTCGAAGGAGAACTTGGCCTGGTCGAACCGGCGCAGCATGAAGAAGGCCCGCGGGGGAGCGCCCTCCGTGAGCAGCCCCAGCCAGGTGGCCAGCTGCTCGGCCACCTCCCCGGCCCAGCGGAGTTCCTCCTCGGGGTGCAGCGCCATGCGCCGCTCCAGGGTGGTGTCCCCCAGGTCCTCCACCAGCATGATGCGCGCGTCGTCGTCGTACTGGATGATGGTGGCCACGCGGACCACCGGGTCCAGGTAGGCCTGGAGGGCCCGGTAGTCGAAGTAGGCGTCGTCGGCCTTGCCGGGCTCCTGGGGGGCGTAGAGCACGATCATCGCCGTGCCGAGCTGCGGGTGGTCCACCCGGAAGTACTGGCGGTTCCCCGCATCCCCCATGAGGGGCCGCGGATTCCGGCAGTCCCAGCGTTCGAGTGCGGCGAGCAGGCGTGGTTCCATGGTTTCCAGTCTAGGCCATCACTGCGGGAGCACCAGCCCCGGGCAGGGCCAGCCGGACCTGGCGGCCGTCCTCGCCGAACCACAGCGCGTCGCGGTCCTCCATGGCCGGGTGGGGGCGCGCGCCGGGGCCCAGGACGCAGCGGCGGAGGCGGCCGCCGGGCAAGGCCCCGGGGTGGATGTAGCAGCCTTCGAGCCGGCCTTCGTGCGCGGGCGCCAGGGCCGCCGCGGCCGCGATGAGCTGGTCGGGCGTGCCGATCTCCCGCCAGGGGAACGGGTCCACGACGATGCCCGCGTGGCGGCGCAGGCGGGGCAGGACGTGGGCCTTGGTGTCGGAAGGGCCTTCCGGCAGCAGGCCCAGGGCGAAGGGGCTCCAGAGGGAGGCGCCCGTGAAGTGGTAGGGCCCTTCCCCGGTCACCCCGGGCGGGAGGATGCGGCCCGAGGGATCCAGCCAGAGGGGATTCCAGGGGCCCCCGGGATGGGGCACCAGCAGCCAGCTCAAGTCGGCGCCGCGCGCGCGGTGCTCGGCGATGAACCTTTCCCAGGGCACCTCCGCCAGGGCGTCCCCGTTCCACACCGCCAGGGGGTCCGCCGCGCGCCCCAGGGCGTGCCGAAGTCCGCCCGCGGAGCCCAGCAGGGTCGGTTCGAAGCACACTTCGAGGGCGGTCCCCGCGGCTTCCGCCAGGCGTTCCGGCAGGTGGTGGGCGTTGCAGGCGAGATGCGCCAGGCCCGCCCTCCGCATGGACTCCGCGCCGAGGGCCAGCAGGGAGCGGCCCTGGAGCGTCCAGGCGGGCTTCGGGAGCACCTGGGAGAGGGGGCCCATGCGCGTTCCGAGGCCCGCCGCGAGGATGAAACCGTCAATCACCTGGTTCAAGGGCCTCTCCGCTCTTCGCGCTCTCCCGGCGCAGGAGGAACTTCCGGGGCGCCATGCCCCGCATCTCGAGGACGCGGATGCGCCAGCCTTCGACGCACAGCTCGTCCCCGGCGACCAGGATCCGGCCGAGCTGCTCCTGGAGGTAGCCGCCGAGGCTGACGGAATCCGCCTCGGTCTCGAGGCGCAGCTTCAGGTGGTCCTCCAGCTGCTCGAGGGTCACCGTGCCCTGGGCCAGCCACGCGCCGCCCCGGGTCCGGCGGAGGTCGATGACCTCGCGGTCGAACTCGTCCTGGATCTCGCCCACCAGCTCCTCCAGGACATCCTCGAGGGTCACGAGCCCGTCGATCCCGCCGTGCTCGTTCACCACGAGCGCCAGGTGCTGCTTCTGCTTCTGGAAGTCCAGCAGGAGGTCCTGGATCAGGCGCATCTCGGGCACCAGCAGGGCCGGGCGGGCCAGGGCCCGGAAGTCCAGGGGCTCCCCCTGGTCGCTCAGGGCCCAGAGCATCTCCCGCATGTGCACCACGCCCACCACGTGGTCCAGGTCCCCCTCCACCACCGGCATGCGCGTGTGGGGCGAGCTGCGGGCCAGCGCCAGGTTCTCCGCGGGGCTCCGCTTCAGGTCGAAGCACACCACCTGGCCGCGCGGGACGGCGATCTCCTTGATGGTGCGCCTCGAGAAGGCGAAGAGGTTCTCGATGAGCTCCGCCCGGCTGAGTTCCAGGTTCCCCCGCTCCTGGCTCTGGACCAGCATCCGCTTGAACTCGTCCTCGGAGGGCAGCAGGTCCTCGGGCTGCTCCTCCGTCGGGGACAGCCCCATCAGCCGCTCGAAGCCGCGGCTGATGGCGGAGAGGGCGAGGGTCAGCGGATGGATCAGCTTCGACCAGAGCTGCAGGGGCCTCGCCGTGAGAAGCGCCCAGCGTCCGGCGTTCCGGATGGCGAAGGAGCGGGGCACCATCTCCGTGAGCACCACGTGCAGGGTGGTCATGAGCAGCAGGGCCAGCGCGGAGGAGGCGGGGTGGACCAGCCAGGGCCACGGGAGGTACTGCAGCAGGGCCTTGAGGGGACCCGCGAAGAGTTCCTCGCCGATGGCGCCGAAGGCGAGGGCGCAGACGGTGATGGAGACGAGGATCGCCGAGAGGTGGTAGCCCAGGCGGGCCTGGACCTGGAGCGCCGTCTCGGCCCTGGGGTCGCGCTCCTGCAGGGCCTCCAGCTGGGTGGGCCGCACGCGCACCAGGGCGAATTCCGACAGCACGAAGAAGGCCGAGAGGAGCAGCAGCAGGACGCAGGCGAGCAGGGTGATCGTGTTCATGATGTGGGGAGCCCCCCGGTCCTGGCCTCGCCGGGAGGGCGTCGGGCGCGCCTGGCGGAGAGCGGGGGGGCGCTGCCGCCGCCGGGGACCGGATCGGGCATCGGACTAGAAGGGGCGCGTGAGGTCGGACGCGCGCCGGATGCCGGCTTCCAGCTCGCCGATGGCGCTGGTCAGGGCGTCCAGGCGGGCGGAGCGCTCCTCCAGGTTCCCCTCCAGGGCCTGCTTCTGGCGGCCCAGGTCGGCGACCCGTTCCCGCGCGGTCTCCAGGGAGGCGTTCAGCTTCTCGATCTGGGCCTCCCTTTCCTCGACGCCCTTCATGAGCTCCAGCTGCTGGCGCTCGTGGTCCTCGCGCAGCCTCGCCATGTCCCGCTCCATGTCCTGGCACTGGCCCTCGAGCTGTTCCTTGGTGTTGCGCAGCAGGAGGACATCGTTTTCGCGTTCCGCCAGGATCTGGTCCTTCTCGGCCAGCGTCCTCTCCTGCGCCTGGGAAGTCCTCCCCAGTTCCGAGATCTCGAAGTCCCGCTCCGCGAGGATCTGCATCTTCTCCGACAGGACTCTCGCCAGCTCCTGGGCGCGCTCGTCGAGCTGGGCGTACCTCGACTGGAACTCCTCGTGGTCGTGGGCGAGGCTGCCCAGGCGCACCGCCTGCTCGGCGAGTTCCCTCCGCTGGCCCCGCAGCGTCGCCTCGAAGCCGGTCACGTCCACCTTGAGGTTCTCGACCTCCCGCTCCCGCTCGGCCAGCTCCTGGGCCTTGGCGTCCCGCTGGGCCTGCATCTCCGCGACCCTGACCGCCTGGCGCTCCAGCTCCTCGCGGGTCTCGGCCAGCCTCATCTCCAGGTCCAGCTGGGCGTCCAGGCGGGACTGCAGCTCGGAGGCGCGCGATTCCTGTCCGGCGACGCGCTCCTGCAGCTCCTGTCCGTTCCGTTCCGCCTCCTCGAGCCGCTGCCGGAGTTCCTTCGCCGCGCGTTCGGTCTCGTCGAGGCGTTCCTGCCGCGCGCCGGCGAGACGCTCGGCCTCCTCCAGGCGGCCCTGCAGCTCCGCCAGGGCACCGTCCTTCTCCTCCGCGAGCCGGGCCGCGGCTTCCTGCTGCTCCCGGAGGCGGTCTTCCAGCTCCTGGCGCAGTCCCTGCTGCTCCTCCGCCGACCGCGCCGAGTCCCTCAGGGCCGCGGCCTCGGCTTCCAGGGCCGCGTTCCGGTCCCCGAGTTCCCGGCAGGATGCCTGGAGGGCTTCCCGTTCGCCGTCCTGGTCCGCGAGCTGGCGTTCGAGATCGTCCTTCGCGGCCTGGAGGCGGGTGCGGCCAGCCTCGGTCTCCTCGAGGGCGCCGCGCAGGGAGGCCAGGGTCTCCGCCTGGCCCGCCGCGTCGGTTTCCAGCGCCTGGATCCTGGACTCCGATTCCATCAGCCGCTGCTGGAGGCCGTCGGCCTCCCTCTGCCGCTGTTCGAGATCGTCGATGTTGCGCGTCGCGGAGTCGTGCTTCCAGCGGAGGTCCTGCAGCTCCTGGTCCCTGGCGGCCAGGGCGTCGCTCGCGTCCTGCAGCTTGGCCTCCAGGTCCTTGACCCGGGACTCGAGCAGCTCGAGCTTCCCGGCGTCCGGCGCCACGGACGGAGCGGAGGGCAGGGTGAAGGAGACCGGGGCGAGCTGGGGGAAGGAGGGGCGGGAATAGGATTCTCGGGCCGGGGCCTGGGAGGGGAGAGGGGTCGCGGGGGGCACGGGCTCATCGTCCGTGTCCAGCTCGGCCTTCAGGCTCTCGAGCCATTCCTCCCCGAGATCGGCGCCGGACAGGTCGCCCAGGGGATTGTCGGGATCGACGGAACGGGGCGGGACCAGGGGCGTCAGGGAGGCCACCAGGGCGCTGGAGATCAAAGGCTTGTGGAGGTAGAGATCCGCCCGACCCTTCAGGCTGCGGTGCCGGGCGTATTCCTCCTCCGTGGCCTTGGCGGAGATGATGGCGACCTTCAGGTCCGCGAGCCTGGGATTCTTGCGGATGGCCGAACAGATGGCGTAGCCCTTGTTCTCGGAAACCTCCACGCAGATGAGGACCGCGGCGAAGCCGCCGCTCTCCAGCAGGGGGACGACCCCGTCGGTGCTGTAGAGGAAATCCACGTCGAAAGCCGCTTCCAGGGCGATCTGGTGATCCTTGATGAATCTCCGGTCGCCATCCACGATGAGAAGACGCTGGCCCATGGGCATATCCTAGACGGTGGGCATCCAGTCTATCGCACTCCGGGAGGAGGGAACGGGGGTCCCGCCTCGAAGCCGTGGAAAGGCTCGGCCCGGGGCCGTCCCCCGCAGAAAAAGACCGCCGGACCAAGGGCCGGCGGTCTTCGGAGCGCGCGGATCGGCCTACTTCGGCGGGATGGCCAGGGTCATCTGCCCGTCGCCCTGGGGGGGACGGACCATCAGGAGCAGAGGCTTTCCGGAGGACTTCTTCACCTGGGCGTTGAACTCGGCCAGGCCGGGCACGTCCTTCGTGCCGACGGTCGTGATGACCATGCCGGTGGAAAGGCCCTTCTCGGCCGCCGCCGAGCGGGGGGACACGTAGGTCACCACCACGCCCTTCCGGTCGTCCGCCACGCCGAACTGGTGGCGGTTGGCGGGCGTCAGGGCCTCGACGGAGAAACCGTAGCTCTTTTCGAGGTTGATCTTCTTCCCGTCCACGGACCCAGCGGCGGGAGGCGTGTTGTCCTCCTCCTCCTGGTCGCCGTCGGTCTTGATGTTCTTGCGGTCGCCCAGGACGACGGTCAGGTCCTGGTGCTTCCCGTCGCGCACGATGGACACCCGCACCTTGTCGCCTGCCCTCCGGCTGGCCACCGAGGCCACCAGCTCATCGGGGCTTGCGACCTTCTTGCCGTCGATGCCCGTGATCACGTCCAGGCGCTGCATGCCGGCCTTGTCGGCCGCCTGTCCACGCTGGACCTCGGCCACGACGACGCCCTCCTTCACGCCGAGGGAGGCCTGGAAGTCCTTGTCCAGCTCCTGGGAGGTGATCCCGAGATAGCCCCGGCTCACGGGCTTGCCGGAGCGGAGTTCCGTGAGGATGCGCTTCACCATGTTGATGGGGACCGCGAATCCGAGGTTCTGGCCCTGGGGGTTGATAGCGGTGTTGATGCCGATGACCTCCCCGCGCAGGTTCAGCAGGGGGCCGCCGGAGTTGCCGCGGTTGATGGCGGCGTCGGTCTGGAGGAAGGCTTCCAGGCCGCCCGTAAGCTTGCGCCCCTTGGCGGAGATGATGCCCTGGGTGACGGTGTGCTCCAGGCCGAGCGGGTTTCCGATGGCCACCACCCACTCGCCCACCCTGGCGACGTCGGAGTCGCCGAGGGCCGCGAAGGGCAGGTGGGCCGCATCGATCTTGATGAGGGCGATGTCCAGCTCCTTGTCCTTGCCCAGCACCGCAGCCTTGTAGGTCCTGCCGTCGGCGGTCTTCACCTCGAGGTCCACCTCGCCCCCGCGGAGGCCGTCGACCACGTGGAAGTTGGTGAGGATCTCGCCGTCGGGCGAGACGATCACCCCCGAGCCGCCGGCCTGGAGGCGCTGCACGTCATCGTCCCCTCCCTGGGACTTGTCGGGTGTCTGGGGCCGCTGGGGGCCGAAGAACCAGTCGAAGAAGTCGTCGCCGCCGAAGGGGTTGATCGGGGCGGCACCGCGCTTCTTGCTCTTGACGAAACTCGTGTTGGTGATGGCGACGACCGTGGGGTTGAGCTTCTCCGCCACCTCGGCGATGGGCGGCATGCGGTCCAGGTTCCTCGCGTCCACGACGACGGGCTTGTCTTCCGTGGCCCGGGCCACCCACCGGTAGCTCAAACCCATCCCGAGAGCCATGCAGACCGCAGCGAAAGCCGATAGCCCCAAGATTTGTCTCATTTGGCGCTTCATGCGTTACTCCTGATTCCAATGCCCGTTATCCGGGCCGCATACTAGGATGGCGCCAGGACTTCAAAGGTTCCACACTGTTCAAGAATCCCGTTTCGCGATAACCTATCGGACTCCGACGGCGGCTGTAGTTCAGCTGGTTAGAGCACTGGATTGTGATTCCAGGTGTCGAGGGTTCGAATCCCTTCAGCCGCCCCAACATGGCCCCTTCGGGGGCCTTCGTTGTCGATGGCGGCGGAAGGGATTCGAATCTCGGATGGCGCGCAGGCAGGGCCAGCGAGGGACGCCCCGCGTCCCGGGCGGTCCCGCGGAGCAGGAGGCTCGTGCGCAGCCAGCCGAGCGGCCCGGAGGGGAATCCCTTCAGCCGCCCCAGATCGAAGGCCCCGTGGACACTAGGTCTCCGGGGCTTTCCCCTGTACCTGAAACCGAGTGCACTTCAGGGTTTCTGGGTGCGTTCAGGTGCGTGTAAGTCCTTTGTTTGAGCATCGGGTTCCCCCGCTTGTGGTGTATTTATGGGATGGATTTATCCCACCCCTCCTCCCCTGGGATCCCATACGCGAGTTGATCAGAGCCATTCTGCGGGGTGTTTACAGGGGCGGCAGCAACAAGCGCCTGGGCGGTGGGAAGTCGAGGTGTCGTCCAGGCGAACAACGCCCTATATGGATAGCGTCAGGGATCCCGAGATACCGCAGTGATCCATCGTCTTTGGGGATGGACACTCGGCGAGCGGGATAAGGCTGGTAGGTCTTGTTCTTCACCTCCTCGATGAGCTTGTTGATGTTGATATCCAGGTTCTCCCGATACCACTTCGGGGACACTCTGTCGGTCCCAGCGGCGGCTTTACGGCGAAGCTGATTTGCGCCGGCAAGCAGGAGGGGCCGATCAAGGTATTGGGAGATGTTGTAGATCCGTGAATAGATCTGGGATTTCTGGGAGATCATCTCCACAACACCCTTGACGTCCTTCCGGCAGGCCTCCATCTCCTGAAGGTCTGCGGTGGACGCTTCGGTGCAGCTACAGCCACCACCAGAAAAGATAAGCTGTTCGCTGGAACCAGCTCCACCGGATTGGCTTGATCCCGCTCCAAGACTGACTGTTCCGGCGTTCCGCCTCCAGGGCCGCCTCCACCATCACAGTCAGGTCGCGGCTCCGGAGCATCAGGTTAAGCTCCAGGTTGTGCCGAAAGCTGCGGGAGTCCAGGTTGGCACTGCCCAGCACCGCGAGATCCTCGTCCAGCACCGCGACCTTGGCGTGGAGCATGCGCTCCTGGCGCTCCCAGATCCGGACGCCGGCCTTCGCTAGCCTCCCGAAGGTGGCCCGACTGGCGGCCTGCACAAAAGGATGGTCCGAAGCCCCGGGCACAATGAGGTCTAGTTCAATCCCCCTGCGGGCCGCCCGCAGGAGAACCCTCAGGAACTGTGGATCCGGGATGAAGTAGGCATTGGCGATGAGGGCCCGGTGCCGAAGCTGCTTGATGATCAGTAGCAGGTGCCTCCGGAGAGCCCGGCCCCCTCCATTCAGGCTCGAAACCAGCTGGATATCCACGCCCTCGATCCATTCAGAGCCGCACCCCTTGCAGATGATTCCGGGTCCCGGAGCCAGGACCTCGCCCCCAGTCCGGGTCCAGGACCGGCGGAAATCCTCCTCCAGCTGCAGCACGACGGGTCCCTGGAGTTCAAGACCCAGATCTCGGTAGCAACTGGTGTTGATGCCGCAGTTGTAGGCATCCGCCCAGTTGGCGCTGGACACCACGGCGCTGGCGCCATCGGCAATGAGCAGCTTCCGGTGGTTCCGCCGGTGCCAGAGGCGCCAAGGCAGGCGCCAACTGATGGGATGGTAGAACCTCAGGTTCAGACGAGAGGCTTTCAGCATCTCGAGAGCGCTCCAGCTTCCCAAGTGGTCTACCATACCCCTCACCTGGACGCCGCGCTCCCTGGCGGCCTCGAGTTCGGTCAGGAGGCAGCGCCCGGTCTCGTCGTCGGCCCATGCGTAGATCTCGAAGTGGAGTGTGGCCTGGGCCTCGGCAATCAAGCTGCGGAGGGCTCCCAGGATTTCGGCCCCATCGAGTAGCGGTCGGACTTGGTTGCCTTCGGAGAAGGGCAACTTGTTCCGCTGCCCATGAAGCATGAGCCTATGCCAGAGGTCCGAGGCCTGGCTCCGGATGGACATTCAGCCCTTGAAGAAGGAACCCAGGCTGCTGAGGAAGCCACCCTTTTCCGCAGCGGCCACGTCGTCCATCTCGCCAGCATCCAGGAACACGCCACCGCAATGGCTGCACTGGTCCACCTTCACGCCGTGGAACTCTACTTCCACCAGTTCCATACCATCCTTGGGGCATCGCATCCAGTGAAGCTCCTTGAGCCGCACCAACTCCTGCGAGGCCAGGTGTTTCTCCAGCTCCTGCGCGGCCTTTCTGCGACGCTCGAACTCCTGCTTGGCGAAAAACTCTTCTTCTCTGGTAGTGGGCTTGACGGGCACGGGCCACTCCTCTGGGTGTCATCCCATTCTAGGACTTGGGTGCTGATCGACGGAGGACCCATCCTAGTCCCATGGGTCCAGCCACGGTGGTGAGCAACAGGGCGCCCACAACACCGGCCTGAACCTCTAGAGAAAGGAGCGCTCTCCCATCGACCATCAGTGTGCTTCCAGCCGCAACGAAGATCAGACCAACCTCCCCCCTGGGAACCATACCCCAGCCCACGACCGATGTTCGGAACCCTCTCCCCGCGCCGAGACCGGACACGTACTTGCCCAGGACACCCAAGAGGGCAAGCAACGCCGCGAAAAGGAGGGTGTCTGGAGCCACCAGGGAGGCGGGGTCCACCTTGGCCCCCATGAGTACGAAAAAGACCGGAGCGAAGGTGGTCACCAGAGGATGCACGAGGTCCTCCAGCCTTTGGGCCTCCCGCTGCTCCAGGAGATGAACGTGCGCAGGTTCGAGGATCAATCCCGCGGCGTAGGCCCCCACGATGGTGGCCAGCCCGGCCAGACTTCCCAGCCAGGCGAGCAGGAAGGCAAAGGCGAGGCCAAGGGGCAGGAGGAGTTGCTCGCTGCGGAAGCGGTTGGCCAGGTGGAAGAGGTGGGGGATGGCCCATCTCCCCAGGGTCAGTGCCGATCCCAGGAACAGGAAGGCCATTCCCAGGGTTCGGCCCATGCTGCCCCAGGGAAGGCCCGTGGCCGAGCCCAGGGCAGTCACCGCGCCGCTCACACCTACCAGCACTAGCAGACCCAGCACATCGTCGATGACCGCCGCACCCACGATGACGCGACCTTCGAACGATGAGGCTGCTCCTTGCTCCCGTAGGACCTGGGCGCTGATGCCGATAGACGTGGCGCACAGGCAGGCACCGATGAACAGGTCCACCACGATGGGTGTCCCAGCTGGGAGGAGCAGCCAGGCGCCTCCGAACCCAGCGATCATGGGCACCACTACACCGATTACCGCCACCCGGAGGGAAGGCAATCCTACGCTCATCATCTGGGGCACCGTGGATTCCAGCCCCACGGCGAACATCAGTACGATGACGCCCAAGTTAGCGAGGGTTTCGGCGGCGCCAGACTTGGCCAGGTCCGGGAATCCGGGGACCATTCGAGCGCAGACGGCGAGCAGCAATCCCGCGCACAGTTCTCCGGCGACCGCAGGCAATCTCAGGCGCAGCGCAATCTCTCCTCCCAGTTTGGCGACCAGCCAAACAAGAGCCATCAAGGCGAGGGTTCCTGCGAAGGGGTCGGCAACGAGCAGGGCGAAGGGCATGGGCATATCTCTCAAATCGCGTGGTCCCCATTGTTCCATAGAGCACAAGAAAGCCACTGGGGCCGGGTCTTCCGTTGCGAGGGAACCTTTCACCTACTCGACCCACTCGCATGGAAAGCCTACGACCCTCCTGGGTCGGAGTTTCTATATTCGCAAAGGTGTGCCGCGTTCCACTCCACGCGCGGCAGGAACCGGGAAGGTCGGGCCGCCTTCTCCTTCATGGGCAGCATCACTGCCCGAGGAGAGCTGCCATGGCCATGTGTCGCCATTTGGGACCCAACGATCGTCTGGGCCTTATTCATTCAAGCCTGGATGCCCACACGCTCGGAGTCAGTTCGATCGAGCAACTGGTGAGGCAATGTGGCCTTCCAGCTATCGTGGCAGAGCAAGAGGTGCGCGATTCCATCGCGCAGGGAGAGGAATTTGCATCTGTCCGCGTCCTGAAAGACTGGATCCAGGGCAAGGGTATTACGGCCCTTGGTTTCAGCTACCGGTTGGACCCGGAGGATGGAGCTCGCTTGTTCGACCGGCTCGTGGAACGTCTGCACAAGGCCCACCTGCTAGCCGCTGATGGAGGCCCGGTCGGGGCTCTCTACTTCGCAGGGCTTCCCTCTGCGTGCGACCTCGTCTTGGAGCGGCACCCTCGGATCGACGGCGTCTTCCGAGGCGACGAGACTCTGCTGGAAAGCCTGAATATTCTCGGCATCCCACACCATGACCTGCCCACCTTGCTCTCGGCCCAAGCTGCCTATGACGAAGCACGGATGACCTTTGGTCGAGAGCTGATCCGGTCAGGCGCCCACCATGCCATAGCGCCCGTGAAGCGCACTTACCCCCGCTTCGGAGAGCGAGGGGACAGTCTCCTTGCCAGGATCGCCCACGGCGAGGCCATGGGCTTGCCGCCTTTGATGCGGGCTCACGTTGGGCCCTACCTCCCCGATCGCAAGGAGGCGGTGGCTCTGTTCCTGGATTGGACTCGGCGACTCGCGACGTCGGGCCTGCTAGACGTCCTGTCCATCGGCACTTCCCAGCTCACCCAGGAAGCCTTCGGCGAAGAGTGGGGGGACCGACCCAACGGGGGCGGTGTGCCCCTGAACTCCACACGCGAACTTGCCGAGGTGTGGGAGGCGGCGCGTCCCATGCTTGTGAGGATCTACGCAGGAACTACGCGTCTGGAACGCATGGCGTGGATCTACGAGGAAACCCTGGACATCGCCTGGCATGCCCTTTCCTTCTGGTGGTTCTGCCAGCTCGATGGCCGAGGTCCAAATCCTGTAAGGGAGAATCTCCGGGAGCATTTGGCGGTGCTTCGCTACATCGCGACCACTGGCAAGCCCTTCGAACCCAACGTACCCCATCACTTCGCTTTCCGCGGCTGCGATGACACAGGCTATGTGGTGTCGGGTTACTTGGCTGCCCGCGCCGCCAAGGAGGCGGGTGTTCGGACTCTGGTACTCCAGGTGATGCTCAATACCCCGAAATACACCTGGGGTGTACAGGACCTCGCCAAGGCCCGTGCCCTACTCAAACTAGTCCGGGGTTTGGAGGGCCCCTCTTTCCGCGTGCTCCTGCAACCCCGTGGCGGTCTCGATTACTTCTCGCGAGACGAGGAAAAGGCGAAGGTTCAGCTCGCCGCTGTGACCGCAATGATGGATGACATAGAGCCCAACAATCCCGCAAGCCCTTCCATCATCCATGTCGTCAGCTACTCGGAGGCCACGCGCTTGGCGGACCCACCAGTGGTGGATGAGAGCATCCGCATCACGCGGCACGCCCTGTCCGAGTACCGCCGCTTGAGGAGGGCGGGGCACATGCCCGACATGGGACGTGATCTGGAGGTGTCAGCTCGCACAGAATGGCTAATGGAGGAAGCCTCCACGCTTCTACACGCCATTGAGGTCGCCGTCCCGGACCCCTGCTCAGCGAAGGGACTCTACGACATCCTGGCTTCCGGGTACCTGCCCCTGCCATACCTGTGGGCCTGCCGGAAGGAGTTTCCCGAAGCCACCGCCTGGTCCACCCGACTGGTGGATGGTGGGATGAGGACCGTCGACGCCGAAGGTCAGCCAATATCAGCCCGGGAGCGAGTGGCAACCATTGCGGAGAAGACGTCTCATGTCTGGTGAACGCGACCCCCGCATCCTAGGCCCCTTGCGTGCGGCGGCCGCTCGTGTCGACCGTGTCTCCTTCTGCGTGGCAGGCGCCGGAAACGGCGGCCTCGCCATGGCCGGGCATCTCGGCATCATGGGCTTTCCGGTCTCCCTCTATAATCGCACCGAGGACCAGCTGGCCGGTGTGCGTTGGCATGGTGGTGTCGAGGTGGAAGGGGAGGTCACCGGGTTCGGCCCGATTCGGCGCGCCACTGCCGACATGGGCGAGGCGCTGGAGGACGCAGATGTCATCATGGTCGTCACCCCAGCCACGGCCCATGCACCCCTGGCTCACGTCATGGCGCCCTTCCTGCGAGATGGCCAAGTCGTGCTCTTGAACCCGGGGCGCACTGGTGGCGCGCTGGAGTTCCGTAAGGTCCTGCTGGACTTGAGTATTGTGGCCCGTCCCGTGATCGCAGAAGCCCAGACCTTCATCTACGCCTCGCGGGCGATCAACCGGCACACTGCACGGATCTTTCGGATCAAGAACGAGGTCCCTGTGGCCACTCTTCCTTCGTACTGGATCCCCGAGACTCTCGCGGTTCTCCGGGGTGCCTTCCCCCAGTTCACGGCCGGTGGGAACGTGCTCGCAACAAGCATGGAGAATATCGGAGCAATCTTCCACCCGGCTCTCACCATTCTCAACGCAGGATGGATCGAGGAGACCAAGGGCGACTTCGAGTACTACTTGCAGGGCATCACGCCCTCTGTAGCCAAGATTCTCGAGCGCATCGACCAAGAGCGCCTTGATGTGGCCCGCGCTCTGGGTGTGCGCAGCGTCTCCGCCCGGGAGTGGCTCTATCTGAGCTACGATTCTCCGGGCCGGGATCTCCATGAGGCGATCCACCACACGGAGGCCTACCGAGGAATCAAGGCGCCACTATCCATCGCTCACCGCTACATTTGGGAAGATGTGCCGATGAGCCTCGTGCCCATCGTCTCCATCGGGGCGGCACTGGGGGTACCCACACCAACCACGCAGATGGTGGTTCAGCTTGGATCGCTACTTCACGGCCGAGACTACGCCGCAGAGGGTCGTACGGTGGAGAGCCTGGGTCTGGCGGGCCTTTCTCTGAAGGAGATCCACCGGATAGTCGCTGATTCCGACGAGCTGGAACCTATGGAAGGAGGAAGGCCATGAACGAACTGTCCATGATGTTCGGAACCTTGTGGCGTGGCTTGCCTCCCTTGGCGGCGGCAGTCATCACCCTGGTGGCGGGATGGGGGCTGGCCTTTGCGGCGCGGCATCTCACCGCGAAAGTTCTCAAGATATTACGCTTCGATGCTTTCAGCGTCCGGGTCGGTTTCGCCGAGTTCCTCCGCAAAGGTGGGGCCCGTTACGGCCCTGTGGAGTTGGCGGGAGTGCTTGTCTACTGGGTGATCCTTGCAGCCACCTTCATCCGGATCTCCCGGCTCCTGGACTTCACGATCGTTCAGGAGTTAATGAAGCAGGTGCGAGTCATCCTCCCGAGCACCATCGCCGCCGTTCTCATTCTCGTCGTCGGCCTCGTGATCGTGACCTTCCTGGCGAGGTTCGCCTTGACCCTCGCTCGCAACGCCGCCCTCCCGAGCGCTCAGGCCATCTCCACTTCCATCAAGTATCTCGGCATCGCTGTGGTCATCGCCATCGCCCTCGACCAGGTGGGATTTGGGAGGACCATCCTTGGCCCCATGCTCCTCATGCTCTTCGGGGCGTTAGTCTTCGGGCTTGCCCTGGCCTTCGGTCTGGGCTGCAAGGATATCGCCCGGAGCGCCATGGAGCGGTGGCTACGCGAACTGAGGGAGCGGGAGCGCATGACCAAGGGAACTGACCTGGAGGGTTAAGACTTGTCTTCCAACCATCAAGGAGTTTGATATGTCGGGCATCGCTGGAATCGCGAAACCGGGTTGTATGGCCGAAGTGGCGGGCATGCTCAGCACTATCGCCCACCGGGGCCGGGCTGGATGGGATACGTTCGAAGTGGATGGCGTCTGCTTGGGGGCTATCTCAGCGCCTGGGAAACTGCCTGCCGCGGACATGGGGAAGGGTCTGGTTCGCGACGAGACCGGTCCCGCCCGCTTCGCCCGTGCTTGGGTCCGGGAGGGGCGCCTTGAACTGAGTCGCGACTCTATCGGTGTTGCCCCTCTTTATCATGGACTCACCGCGGAGGGCGCTCTATGCTTCGCCTCTGAAGCTAAGGCACTGTTTCCCATCACGAACCACATTGAGGAACTTCCTCCGGGGGCCACCTATGATGGGGAGCGGCTCCGCGTGATGCCCCCCCTCACCCGACAAACCTTGTCGGACGATCCCCCCGATGTCTTGGCCCGTCAGCTGAGGCTCCGACTGCAGGAAGCCGTCGCTCGGGTGATGGAAGAGAACAAGGTGGGTTCCTGGCTCTCCGGCGGGCTGGATTCAAGCGTAATGGTTGCCCTGGCTCGCTCCATGACGGAACGATTCCACACCTTCGCGGGCGGCTTGGCGGGAGCGCCGGACCTGGCCTTCGCGAGGGATGTGGCGGAGCACATGCGCACCCGGCACCACGAAATCATCCTAACGGTGCAGGATCTCCTGCGAGTGCTGCCCGAGGTAATTGGCAGCCTCGAGTCATTCGATGCGCTCCTCGTCCGGTCCAGTTTGGTGAATCACCTGGTGGCCAAGGCGGCGTCTGAACATGTGGAGGCAGCTCTCTCGGGAGAGGGCGGCGATGAGTTGTTCGCGGGGTATGCCTACCTGAAGGACCTACCATTGGATCGGCTCGGAGATGAACTGGCCGACATCACCGGAAGGCTGCACAACACGGCTCTCCAACGCGTAGACCGGAGTGCCGCCCGCCACGGTCTGACCATCCACACTTGCTTCCTGGACCCCGAGGTCGTTGCGCTGGCCTTTCGGATCCCCTCGGAGTACAAGATTCGAGGTGGCGTCGAGAAGTGGATCCTTCGCCGGGTTGTGGACGGCCTCCTTCCCGAAGCCGTGGTTGAGCGGCCCAAGGCTAAATTCTGGGAGGGCGCTGGCGTGGAGAGCCTGCTGGCCGATCATGCGGAATCCAAGGTCACCGATGGGGACTTCTGCTCTGAGCGGCATCTGCCTAACGGCTGGCTCCTGGACTCCAAGGAGGAGCTGATGTACTACCGCCTCTTCCGAGAGCAGTTCGGCGAGTTGAGAGACCTGGAGTGGATGGGTCGTACCAAGCGTCTAGTACCGGTCTGACAGCCCCGCTCGTCGCACGCACTTGATCACCCTCAGTATCAAGTGCGCCTAACATCAAATTGGTCCAGAAGCCATACCGCAGGCAGGACCAGCGCAGGCTCACCGTGCTGCTGATGGTCATCCCGAGCTTCGCCAATGACATCCTATGGCCGGAGTTCACCCAGTTGACCGATGCCCAGATGGTCTGGCGCAACGAGGCCACTGAATGGATTATCCGGGAGGAAACCTTCGGAGATGGCGAGGAACCAGCCATGGCAGAGCTTCAGGACGCCTCCCACGCGATTTCATAGGCGGCGCTCCGGCCCCCCTTGTCGTTTGGGACGAGACAACCCTTCTGCACTAGGTCCGCGAGGTCCCGCGTGGCCGTGGGCTTGCTCGCTCCGGTCAGACTGGCCATTTTCCGGGTGCTCATCCCTCCTTGGAACCCCCCAGGGCCCGCGTCCAGGAGACGGTTGAGCACTTTGCGCTGCCGATCGTTCAGGTCTGCATCCCTGAAGCGCAGCCAGAACCGGGCCTTGGCGAGGGTAAGGGAAACCGTGCTCTCCGCCGCGCTGCAGGCTGCCGCAACCTGTTCAAGGAACCACTCCAGCCAGCCAGTGATGTCCATGGAAGGGGTGCTCTGGGTCTTCTCCAGCACCTCGTAGTAGCTCTCCCGGACCTTGAGGATCTGGGCCGACAACGAGAACAGACGCTCTGCCCTCCGTTCGTCCTGGGCCAGCGCCATGTCCGTGAGGGCGCGCGCCAAGCGTCCGTTGCCATCTTCGAAGGGGTGGAGCGTCACGAACCAGAGATGGACGATTCCGGCTCGCAGCAGGCCATCGAGACCTTCCACGGGGGTGTTGCACCACTCAAGGAACCGTTCCAGCTCCTGATCGAGTTCCCTGCGTCCGGGAGCTTGGAAATGGACCCGTTCATGCCCTGGCCGTCCTGACACCACCTGCATGGGGCCCTCGCCCCTGAGCCGGCCTGCCTGGATGGGCAGGAGGCCTGAATACCCTGTGGGGAACAGAGCAGCGTGCCAGGTTTCCAGGCGTTCCCGCGAGAGTGGCACCTCGAAGTTCCTCGTGGCGTCCAGCAGGACATCCACCAGGCCCTCGACATCCCTGGGGGGCGTCGGCAGACCCGCTGTCGGAAGACCGAGGCGTTTGGCGACAGAGGATCTGACTGAATCCTGGTCCAATCGCTCCCCCTCGATGGCGGAGGTGGTCAGACCCTCCTGGACCAGGATCGCGGCCACGGCCTCCGTGGAGAGTGTGGATTCGAGCATCCGCCCCATGCCGATGACCTTTCCCTGGGCCAGCCGTGCACCACTCAGCGCAGGGCTGAGTACGCGCATGTCCCAGGTGAATTCAGGCCATTGGGGATGTTGCCAGATCCACTGTTGATCCATTTGGCCTCCATGATGAGATCAAATCATGATGCGATTGCGGGCATCAATCAACTCTTGTTTTGATTTGAATGAGTCAATGAATCGCATCATGACCCTGGCTACGCAGCTTCACATTGAGATCGCCTGGAAGTTTTGTCGGAAGGCATCGAGCCATGAATGTTGTGGTGCATATGTGGGAACGGCCGCACAGGGTGGCCGCGAAGAGGCGCCAGCGTTGGTCCGACGAGACCCGGCACCTTTCTTGTGATTCCAGGTGTCGAGGGTTCGAATCCCTTCAGCCGCCCCAACATGGCCCCTTCGGGGGCCTTCGTATTGATGGCGGCGGAAGGGATTCGAATCTCGGATGGCGCGCAGGCAGGGCCAGCGAGGGACGCCCCGCGTCCCGAGCGGTTCCGCGCAGCGGGAGGCCCGTGCGCAGCCAGCCGAGCGGCCCGGAGGGGAATCCCTTCAGCCGCCCCAGATCGAAGGCCCCGTGGACACTAGGTCTCCGGGGCTTTCCCCTGTACCTGAAACCGAGTGCACTTCAGGGTTTCTGGGTGCGTTCAGGTGCGTGTAAGTCCTTTGTTTGAGCATCGGGTTCCCCCGCTTGTGGTGTATTTATGGGATGGATTTATCCCACCCCTCCTCCCCTGGGATCCCATACGCGAGTTGATCAGAGCCATTCTGCGGGGTGTTTACAGGGGCGGCAGCAACAAGCGCCTGGGCGGTGGGAAGTCGAGGTGTCGTCCAGGCGAACAACGCCCTATATGGATAGCGTCAGGGATCCCGAGATACCGCAGTGATCCATCGTCTTTGGGGATGGACACTCGGCGAGCGGGATAAGGCTGGTAGGTCTTGTTCTTCACCTCCTCGATGAGCTTGTTGATGTTGATATCCAGGTTCTCCCGATACCACTTCGGGGACACTCTGTCGGTCCCAGCGGCGGCTTTACGGCGAAGCTGATTTGCGCCGGCAAGCAGGAGGGGCCGATCAAGGTATTGGGAGATGTTGTAGATCCGTGAATAGATCTGGGATTTCTGGGAGATCATCTCCACAACACCCTTGACGTCCTTCCGGCAGGCCTCCATCTCCTGAAGGTCTGCGGTGGACGCTTCGGTGCAGCTACAGCCACCACCAGAAAAGATAAGCTGTTCGCTGGAACCAGCTCCACCGGATTGGCTTGATCCCGCTCCAAGACTGACTGTTCCGGCGTTCCGCCTCCAGGGCCGCCTCCACCATCACAGTCAGGTCGCGGCTCCGGAGCATCAGGTTAAGCTCCAGGTTGTGCCGAAAGCTGCGGGAGTCCAGGTTGGCACTGCCCAGCACCGCGAGATCCTCGTCCAGCACCGCGACCTTGGCGTGGAGCATGCGCTCCTGGCGCTCCCAGATCCGGACGCCGGCCTTCGCTAGCCTCCCGAAGGTGGCCCGACTGGCGGCCTGCACAAAAGGATGGTCCGAAGCCCCGGGCACAATGAGGTCTAGTTCAATCCCCCTGCGGGCCGCCCGCAGGAGAACCCTCAGGAACTGTGGATCCGGGATGAAGTAGGCATTGGCGATGAGGGCCCGGTGCCGAAGCTGCTTGATGATCAGTAGCAGGTGCCTCCGGAGAGCCCGGCCCCCTCCATTCAGGCTCGAAACCAGCTGGATATCCACGCCCTCGATCCATTCAGAGCCGCACCCCTTGCAGATGATTCCGGGTCCCGGAGCCAGGACCTCGCCCCCAGTCCGGGTCCAGGACCGGCGGAAATCCTCCTCCAGCTGCAGCACGACGGGTCCCTGGAGTTCAAGACCCAGATCTCGGTAGCAACTGGTGTTGATGCCGCAGTTGTAGGCATCCGCCCAGTTGGCGCTGGACACCACGGCGCTGGCGCCATCGGCAATGAGCAGCTTCCGGTGGTTCCGCCGGTGCCAGAGGCGCCAAGGCAGGCGCCAACTGATGGGATGGTAGAACCTCAGGTTCAGACGAGAGGCTTTCAGCATCTCGAGAGCGCTCCAGCTTCCCAAGTGGTCTACCATACCCCTCACCTGGACGCCGCGCTCCCTGGCGGCCTCGAGTTCGGTCAGGAGGCAGCGCCCGGTCTCGTCGTCGGCCCATGCGTAGATCTCGAAGTGGAGTGTGGCCTGGGCCTCGGCAATCAAGCTGCGGAGGGCTCCCAGGATTTCGGCCCCATCGAGTAGCGGTCGGACTTGGTTGCCTTCGGAGAAGGGCAACTTGTTCCGCTGCCCATGAAGCATGAGCCTATGCCAGAGGTCCGAGGCCTGGCTCCGGATGGACATTCAGCCCTTGAAGAAGGAACCCAGGCTGCTGAGGAAGCCACCCTTTTCCGCAGCGGCCACGTCGTCCATCTCGCCAGCATCCAGGAACACGCCACCGCAATGGCTGCACTGGTCCACCTTCACGCCGTGGAACTCTACTTCCACCAGTTCCATACCATCCTTGGGGCATCGCATCCAGTGAAGCTCCTTGAGCCGCACCAACTCCTGCGAGGCCAGGTGTTTCTCCAGCTCCTGCGCGGCCTTTCTGCGACGCTCGAACTCCTGCTTGGCGAAAAACTCTTCTTCTCTGGTAGTGGGCTTGACGGGCACGGGCCACTCCTCTGGGTGTCATCCCATTCTAGGACTTGGGTGCTGATCGACGGAGGACCCATCCTAGTCCCATGGGTCCAGCCACGGTGGTGAGCAACAGGGCGCCCACAACACCGGCCTGAACCTCTAGAGAAAGGAGCGCTCTCCCATCGACCATCAGTGTGCTTCCAGCCGCAACGAAGATCAGACCAACCTCCCCCCTGGGAACCATACCCCAGCCCACGACCGATGTTCGGAACCCTCTCCCCGCGCCGAGACCGGACACGTACTTGCCCAGGACACCCAAGAGGGCAAGCAACGCCGCGAAAAGGAGGGTGTCTGGAGCCACCAGGGAGGCGGGGTCCACCTTGGCCCCCATGAGTACGAAAAAGACCGGAGCGAAGGTGGTCACCAGAGGATGCACGAGGTCCTCCAGCCTTTGGGCCTCCCGCTGCTCCAGGAGATGAACGTGCGCAGGTTCGAGGATCAATCCCGCGGCGTAGGCCCCCACGATGGTGGCCAGCCCGGCCAGACTTCCCAGCCAGGCGAGCAGGAAGGCAAAGGCGAGGCCAAGGGGCAGGAGGAGTTGCTCGCTGCGGAAGCGGTTGGCCAGGTGGAAGAGGTGGGGGATGGCCCATCTCCCCAGGGTCAGTGCCGATCCCAGGAACAGGAAGGCCATTCCCAGGGTTCGGCCCATGCTGCCCCAGGGAAGGCCCGTGGCCGAGCCCAGGGCAGTCACCGCGCCGCTCACACCTACCAGCACTAGCAGACCCAGCACATCGTCGATGACCGCCGCACCCACGATGACGCGACCTTCGAACGATGAGGCTGCTCCTTGCTCCCGTAGGACCTGGGCGCTGATGCCGATAGACGTGGCGCACAGGCAGGCACCGATGAACAGGTCCACCACGATGGGTGTCCCAGCTGGGAGGAGCAGCCAGGCGCCTCCGAACCCAGCGATCATGGGCACCACTACACCGATTACCGCCACCCGGAGGGAAGGCAATCCTACGCTCATCATCTGGGGCACCGTGGATTCCAGCCCCACGGCGAACATCAGTACGATGACGCCCAAGTTAGCGAGGGTTTCGGCGGCGCCAGACTTGGCCAGGTCCGGGAATCCGGGGACCATTCGAGCGCAGACGGCGAGCAGCAATCCCGCGCACAGTTCTCCGGCGACCGCAGGCAATCTCAGGCGCAGCGCAATCTCTCCTCCCAGTTTGGCGACCAGCCAAACAAGAGCCATCAAGGCGAGGGTTCCTGCGAAGGGGTCGGCAACGAGCAGGGCGAAGGGCATGGGCATATCTCTCAAATCGCGTGGTCCCCATTGTTCCATAGAGCACAAGAAAGCCACTGGGGCCGGGTCTTCCGTTGCGAGGGAACCTTTCACCTACTCGACCCACTCGCATGGAAAGCCTACGACCCTCCTGGGTCGGAGTTTCTATATTCGCAAAGGTGTGCCGCGTTCCACTCCACGCGCGGCAGGAACCGGGAAGGTCGGGCCGCCTTCTCCTTCATGGGCAGCATCACTGCCCGAGGAGAGCTGCCATGGCCATGTGTCGCCATTTGGGACCCAACGATCGTCTGGGCCTTATTCATTCAAGCCTGGATGCCCACACGCTCGGAGTCAGTTCGATCGAGCAACTGGTGAGGCAATGTGGCCTTCCAGCTATCGTGGCAGAGCAAGAGGTGCGCGATTCCATCGCGCAGGGAGAGGAATTTGCATCTGTCCGCGTCCTGAAAGACTGGATCCAGGGCAAGGGTATTACGGCCCTTGGTTTCAGCTACCGGTTGGACCCGGAGGATGGAGCTCGCTTGTTCGACCGGCTCGTGGAACGTCTGCACAAGGCCCACCTGCTAGCCGCTGATGGAGGCCCGGTCGGGGCTCTCTACTTCGCAGGGCTTCCCTCTGCGTGCGACCTCGTCTTGGAGCGGCACCCTCGGATCGACGGCGTCTTCCGAGGCGACGAGACTCTGCTGGAAAGCCTGAATATTCTCGGCATCCCACACCATGACCTGCCCACCTTGCTCTCGGCCCAAGCTGCCTATGACGAAGCACGGATGACCTTTGGTCGAGAGCTGATCCGGTCAGGCGCCCACCATGCCATAGCGCCCGTGAAGCGCACTTACCCCCGCTTCGGAGAGCGAGGGGACAGTCTCCTTGCCAGGATCGCCCACGGCGAGGCCATGGGCTTGCCGCCTTTGATGCGGGCTCACGTTGGGCCCTACCTCCCCGATCGCAAGGAGGCGGTGGCTCTGTTCCTGGATTGGACTCGGCGACTCGCGACGTCGGGCCTGCTAGACGTCCTGTCCATCGGCACTTCCCAGCTCACCCAGGAAGCCTTCGGCGAAGAGTGGGGGGACCGACCCAACGGGGGCGGTGTGCCCCTGAACTCCACACGCGAACTTGCCGAGGTGTGGGAGGCGGCGCGTCCCATGCTTGTGAGGATCTACGCAGGAACTACGCGTCTGGAACGCATGGCGTGGATCTACGAGGAAACCCTGGACATCGCCTGGCATGCCCTTTCCTTCTGGTGGTTCTGCCAGCTCGATGGCCGAGGTCCAAATCCTGTAAGGGAGAATCTCCGGGAGCATTTGGCGGTGCTTCGCTACATCGCGACCACTGGCAAGCCCTTCGAACCCAACGTACCCCATCACTTCGCTTTCCGCGGCTGCGATGACACAGGCTATGTGGTGTCGGGTTACTTGGCTGCCCGCGCCGCCAAGGAGGCGGGTGTTCGGACTCTGGTACTCCAGGTGATGCTCAATACCCCGAAATACACCTGGGGTGTACAGGACCTCGCCAAGGCCCGTGCCCTACTCAAACTAGTCCGGGGTTTGGAGGGCCCCTCTTTCCGCGTGCTCCTGCAACCCCGTGGCGGTCTCGATTACTTCTCGCGAGACGAGGAAAAGGCGAAGGTTCAGCTCGCCGCTGTGACCGCAATGATGGATGACATAGAGCCCAACAATCCCGCAAGCCCTTCCATCATCCATGTCGTCAGCTACTCGGAGGCCACGCGCTTGGCGGACCCACCAGTGGTGGATGAGAGCATCCGCATCACGCGGCACGCCCTGTCCGAGTACCGCCGCTTGAGGAGGGCGGGGCACATGCCCGACATGGGACGTGATCTGGAGGTGTCAGCTCGCACAGAATGGCTAATGGAGGAAGCCTCCACGCTTCTACACGCCATTGAGGTCGCCGTCCCGGACCCCTGCTCAGCGAAGGGACTCTACGACATCCTGGCTTCCGGGTACCTGCCCCTGCCATACCTGTGGGCCTGCCGGAAGGAGTTTCCCGAAGCCACCGCCTGGTCCACCCGACTGGTGGATGGTGGGATGAGGACCGTCGACGCCGAAGGTCAGCCAATATCAGCCCGGGAGCGAGTGGCAACCATTGCGGAGAAGACGTCTCATGTCTGGTGAACGCGACCCCCGCATCCTAGGCCCCTTGCGTGCGGCGGCCGCTCGTGTCGACCGTGTCTCCTTCTGCGTGGCAGGCGCCGGAAACGGCGGCCTCGCCATGGCCGGGCATCTCGGCATCATGGGCTTTCCGGTCTCCCTCTATAATCGCACCGAGGACCAGCTGGCCGGTGTGCGTTGGCATGGTGGTGTCGAGGTGGAAGGGGAGGTCACCGGGTTCGGCCCGATTCGGCGCGCCACTGCCGACATGGGCGAGGCGCTGGAGGACGCAGATGTCATCATGGTCGTCACCCCAGCCACGGCCCATGCACCCCTGGCTCACGTCATGGCGCCCTTCCTGCGAGATGGCCAAGTCGTGCTCTTGAACCCGGGGCGCACTGGTGGCGCGCTGGAGTTCCGTAAGGTCCTGCTGGACTTGAGTATTGTGGCCCGTCCCGTGATCGCAGAAGCCCAGACCTTCATCTACGCCTCGCGGGCGATCAACCGGCACACTGCACGGATCTTTCGGATCAAGAACGAGGTCCCTGTGGCCACTCTTCCTTCGTACTGGATCCCCGAGACTCTCGCGGTTCTCCGGGGTGCCTTCCCCCAGTTCACGGCCGGTGGGAACGTGCTCGCAACAAGCATGGAGAATATCGGAGCAATCTTCCACCCGGCTCTCACCATTCTCAACGCAGGATGGATCGAGGAGACCAAGGGCGACTTCGAGTACTACTTGCAGGGCATCACGCCCTCTGTAGCCAAGATTCTCGAGCGCATCGACCAAGAGCGCCTTGATGTGGCCCGCGCTCTGGGTGTGCGCAGCGTCTCCGCCCGGGAGTGGCTCTATCTGAGCTACGATTCTCCGGGCCGGGATCTCCATGAGGCGATCCACCACACGGAGGCCTACCGAGGAATCAAGGCGCCACTATCCATCGCTCACCGCTACATTTGGGAAGATGTGCCGATGAGCCTCGTGCCCATCGTCTCCATCGGGGCGGCACTGGGGGTACCCACACCAACCACGCAGATGGTGGTTCAGCTTGGATCGCTACTTCACGGCCGAGACTACGCCGCAGAGGGTCGTACGGTGGAGAGCCTGGGTCTGGCGGGCCTTTCTCTGAAGGAGATCCACCGGATAGTCGCTGATTCCGACGAGCTGGAACCTATGGAAGGAGGAAGGCCATGAACGAACTGTCCATGATGTTCGGAACCTTGTGGCGTGGCTTGCCTCCCTTGGCGGCGGCAGTCATCACCCTGGTGGCGGGATGGGGGCTGGCCTTTGCGGCGCGGCATCTCACCGCGAAAGTTCTCAAGATATTACGCTTCGATGCTTTCAGCGTCCGGGTCGGTTTCGCCGAGTTCCTCCGCAAAGGTGGGGCCCGTTACGGCCCTGTGGAGTTGGCGGGAGTGCTTGTCTACTGGGTGATCCTTGCAGCCACCTTCATCCGGATCTCCCGGCTCCTGGACTTCACGATCGTTCAGGAGTTAATGAAGCAGGTGCGAGTCATCCTCCCGAGCACCATCGCCGCCGTTCTCATTCTCGTCGTCGGCCTCGTGATCGTGACCTTCCTGGCGAGGTTCGCCTTGACCCTCGCTCGCAACGCCGCCCTCCCGAGCGCTCAGGCCATCTCCACTTCCATCAAGTATCTCGGCATCGCTGTGGTCATCGCCATCGCCCTCGACCAGGTGGGATTTGGGAGGACCATCCTTGGCCCCATGCTCCTCATGCTCTTCGGGGCGTTAGTCTTCGGGCTTGCCCTGGCCTTCGGTCTGGGCTGCAAGGATATCGCCCGGAGCGCCATGGAGCGGTGGCTACGCGAACTGAGGGAGCGGGAGCGCATGACCAAGGGAACTGACCTGGAGGGTTAAGACTTGTCTTCCAACCATCAAGGAGTTTGATATGTCGGGCATCGCTGGAATCGCGAAACCGGGTTGTATGGCCGAAGTGGCGGGCATGCTCAGCACTATCGCCCACCGGGGCCGGGCTGGATGGGATACGTTCGAAGTGGATGGCGTCTGCTTGGGGGCTATCTCAGCGCCTGGGAAACTGCCTGCCGCGGACATGGGGAAGGGTCTGGTTCGCGACGAGACCGGTCCCGCCCGCTTCGCCCGTGCTTGGGTCCGGGAGGGGCGCCTTGAACTGAGTCGCGACTCTATCGGTGTTGCCCCTCTTTATCATGGACTCACCGCGGAGGGCGCTCTATGCTTCGCCTCTGAAGCTAAGGCACTGTTTCCCATCACGAACCACATTGAGGAACTTCCTCCGGGGGCCACCTATGATGGGGAGCGGCTCCGCGTGATGCCCCCCCTCACCCGACAAACCTTGTCGGACGATCCCCCCGATGTCTTGGCCCGTCAGCTGAGGCTCCGACTGCAGGAAGCCGTCGCTCGGGTGATGGAAGAGAACAAGGTGGGTTCCTGGCTCTCCGGCGGGCTGGATTCAAGCGTAATGGTTGCCCTGGCTCGCTCCATGACGGAACGATTCCACACCTTCGCGGGCGGCTTGGCGGGAGCGCCGGACCTGGCCTTCGCGAGGGATGTGGCGGAGCACATGCGCACCCGGCACCACGAAATCATCCTAACGGTGCAGGATCTCCTGCGAGTGCTGCCCGAGGTAATTGGCAGCCTCGAGTCATTCGATGCGCTCCTCGTCCGGTCCAGTTTGGTGAATCACCTGGTGGCCAAGGCGGCGTCTGAACATGTGGAGGCAGCTCTCTCGGGAGAGGGCGGCGATGAGTTGTTCGCGGGGTATGCCTACCTGAAGGACCTACCATTGGATCGGCTCGGAGATGAACTGGCCGACATCACCGGAAGGCTGCACAACACGGCTCTCCAACGCGTAGACCGGAGTGCCGCCCGCCACGGTCTGACCATCCACACTTGCTTCCTGGACCCCGAGGTCGTTGCGCTGGCCTTTCGGATCCCCTCGGAGTACAAGATTCGAGGTGGCGTCGAGAAGTGGATCCTTCGCCGGGTTGTGGACGGCCTCCTTCCCGAAGCCGTGGTTGAGCGGCCCAAGGCTAAATTCTGGGAGGGCGCTGGCGTGGAGAGCCTGCTGGCCGATCATGCGGAATCCAAGGTCACCGATGGGGACTTCTGCTCTGAGCGGCATCTGCCTAACGGCTGGCTCCTGGACTCCAAGGAGGAGCTGATGTACTACCGCCTCTTCCGAGAGCAGTTCGGCGAGTTGAGAGACCTGGAGTGGATGGGTCGTACCAAGCGTCTAGTACCGGTCTGACAGCCCCGCTCGTCGCACGCACTTGATCACCCTCAGTATCAAGTGCGCCTAACATCAAATTGGTCCAGAAGCCATACCGCAGGCAGGACCAGCGCAGGCTCACCGTGCTGCTGATGGTCATCCCGAGCTTCGCCAATGACATCCTATGGCCGGAGTTCACCCAGTTGACCGATGCCCAGATGGTCTGGCGCAACGAGGCCACTGAATGGATTATCCGGGAGGAAACCTTCGGAGATGGCGAGGAACCAGCCATGGCAGAGCTTCAGGACGCCTCCCACGCGATTTCATAGGCGGCGCTCCGGCCCCCCTTGTCGTTTGGGACGAGACAACCCTTCTGCACTAGGTCCGCGAGGTCCCGCGTGGCCGTGGGCTTGCTCGCTCCGGTCAGACTGGCCATTTTCCGGGTGCTCATCCCTCCTTGGAACCCCCCAGGGCCCGCGTCCAGGAGACGGTTGAGCACTTTGCGCTGCCGATCGTTCAGGTCTGCATCCCTGAAGCGCAGCCAGAACCGGGCCTTGGCGAGGGTAAGGGAAACCGTGCTCTCCGCCGCGCTGCAGGCTGCCGCAACCTGTTCAAGGAACCACTCCAGCCAGCCAGTGATGTCCATGGAAGGGGTGCTCTGGGTCTTCTCCAGCACCTCGTAGTAGCTCTCCCGGACCTTGAGGATCTGGGCCGACAACGAGAACAGACGCTCTGCCCTCCGTTCGTCCTGGGCCAGCGCCATGTCCGTGAGGGCGCGCGCCAAGCGTCCGTTGCCATCTTCGAAGGGGTGGAGCGTCACGAACCAGAGATGGACGATTCCGGCTCGCAGCAGGCCATCGAGACCTTCCACGGGGGTGTTGCACCACTCAAGGAACCGTTCCAGCTCCTGATCGAGTTCCCTGCGTCCGGGAGCTTGGAAATGGACCCGTTCATGCCCTGGCCGTCCTGACACCACCTGCATGGGGCCCTCGCCCCTGAGCCGGCCTGCCTGGATGGGCAGGAGGCCTGAATACCCTGTGGGGAACAGAGCAGCGTGCCAGGTTTCCAGGCGTTCCCGCGAGAGTGGCACCTCGAAGTTCCTCGTGGCGTCCAGCAGGACATCCACCAGGCCCTCGACATCCCTGGGGGGCGTCGGCAGACCCGCTGTCGGAAGACCGAGGCGTTTGGCGACAGAGGATCTGACTGAATCCTGGTCCAATCGCTCCCCCTCGATGGCGGAGGTGGTCAGACCCTCCTGGACCAGGATCGCGGCCACGGCCTCCGTGGAGAGTGTGGATTCGAGCATCCGCCCCATGCCGATGACCTTTCCCTGGGCCAGCCGTGCACCACTCAGCGCAGGGCTGAGTACGCGCATGTCCCAGGTGAATTCAGGCCATTGGGGATGTTGCCAGATCCACTGTTGATCCATTTGGCCTCCATGATGAGATCAAATCATGATGCGATTGCGGGCATCAATCAACTCTTGTTTTGATTTGAATGAGTCAATGAATCGCATCATGACCCTGGCTACGCAGCTTCACATTGAGATCGCCTGGAAGTTTTGTCGGAAGGCATCGAGCCATGAATGTTGTGGTGCATATGTGGGAACGGCCGCACAGGGTGGCCGCGAAGAGGCGCCAGCGTTGGTCCGACGAGACCCGGCACCTTTCTTGTGATTCCAGGTGTCGAGGGTTCGAATCTCGGATGGCGCGCAGGCAGGGCCAGCGAGGGAGGCTCGCGCGCAGCGCGCGATACTCTCCCGCAACAATTTCCCGCGATCACGCTATGGTGAAGGCGCTCTCCGGAGCGGACATGGGACATGAACTGACGAGCCTTTCGGATGGATGGAGCCGCTTGCTAGGTCTTGCGGGCTACGACTTCGTCTGCGAGGTCGATCGCGAGGGGCGCTACCGCCGGCTGTGCCAGGCCCCGCGGGGCTGCATGGGGCACGAGCCCGGGCACCTGCTCGGCCATTCGCCCTTCGAACTCGGGCTCGTCCACCCGGAGGATGCCGCATGCCTGGAGACGGCCTTGCGCCCGCTCTTCGAGGCGGACGAGCCGGTCAGGTGCGTGTGCCGCTTCCGCCAAGGCGACGGCGGCTTCAGATGGATGGAAACCACGGCCAGCGCCTTCCTGGATCCGGACGGCGCCTGGCGCGGCCTGTTCATCTCCAGGGACCTCTCGGAGCAGGCGAGGATCCAGGAGGAGCTGCGGAGGGAATCCCGCACCCTGGCGGACGTCATCGACCACATCCCCCTGTCCATCCAGCTGCTGGACCGGGAGGGGCGGACACTCCGGGTGAACGAAGCCTATGCACGCCTGTTCGGCTCCGCGCCTCCCCAGGGTGAATCCATCTGGAGGGACCCCCGGTTCCGGGGGCCGCAACTGGAAGCCCTGATGGCTTCGGCCAGGGAAGGGGGAACCATCTCCTTCCCCGAGTTCCGGCTCGATGCCCATGCGGCCTGCCCGGAGCCCCGGGAGCCGCAGGTCTGGGTCAGGATGGCGGCCTTTCCCATCCTGGACGAGCAGGGCAGGCCGGACCGGTACGTGTTCATGCACGAGGACGTCACGGCCCGGCGCGAGGCCGGGCAGGCCCTGAAGGAGGGCGAACGGCGCCTGGCGGAGATCATCGACTACCTGCCCGATCCGACCCTGGCGGTCGACGCCGGACGGCGGGTCACGGTATGGAACAAGGCCATCGTGAAGCTGACGGGCGTCCCCGCCGCCGACATGATCGGAAGGGGCGACCACGCCTACACGGTGCCTTTCTTCGGGCGGCCGTGCCCCCAGCTCATGGACCTGCTCTGGGACGAGTCGCCTGAACTGGCATCCCGCTATTCCATCCTTCAGCGGGAGCAGGACACCATCTTCGCGGAGGCCTTCGCCCCCGAGCCCATGAACGGGCGAGGGATACACATGTGGCTGAAGGCCACGGCCCTGCGGGATGAAGGGGGCCGCATCGTCGGGGCCGTGGAGACCATCCGGGACATCACGGATTTCAAGAAGGCGGAGCAGGCCCTGCGGGAAAGCGAGGACCGGTTCCGGGGACTCTACTTGAATACCCCGGACGCCATCTTCTGGATCGCGGTGGAGCAGGACGGCACCTTCCGTTTCGAGGGCGCCAATCCCGCCCACGAGTCCCTCACCGGCGCTCCCAGCGAGGAGTTCCGGGGGAAGCGGATCCAGGACTGCTTCGAGCCGGACCTGGCGGAAGCGATCGCGGCGGACTGTGCGCGCTGCGTGAAGACAGAAGCCCCCGTCCACTTCGAGCGGGCCCTCCACGTCAGCGGCGCGCGCAAGGAAACGGAAACCCTCCTCGTGCCCATCCGCGATCCGAAGGGGCGCATCTACCGCCTGGTGGGCACCACCCGCGATGTGACCCAGGCCAGGCATGCCGAGGAGGCGCTCCGCCAGGCACAGAAACTCGAGAGCCTGGGCGTGCTGGCGGGGGGCATCGCCCACGACTTCAACAACCTCCTCACCGCGATCCTCGGGAACCTGAACCTGGCCCAGGCCAAGGTGTCGGGCGAATCCCCGGCCCTGCCGAACCTGGAGGCCGCGGAGCGGATCGTGATGAAGGCCTCCGACCTCACCCGCCAGATGCTCGCCTATTCGGGGAAGGGGCGCTTCGTGGTGCGCCTGCACGACCTCAACGAGGTCGTCAAGGAGATGACCCGCCTGCTCCAGGTGAGCATCTCGAAAAAGATCTCCCTGCGCCTCTGCCTGGCCGAGCGGATGGCGCCCATCGAAGCCGACAGCGCCCAGATCCAGCAGGTGATCATGAACCTCGTGACCAACGCCTCGGACGCCATCGGAGAGAAGGAAGGCCTCATCCGCATCGCCACCGGCATGGAGGACCTGGACGCCGCCTACATCGCGCGGACCTTCGCGAACCAGACCCTGAAGCCCGGACGCTTCGCCACCGTGGAGGTGAGCGACACGGGCTGCGGCATCACGCCGGACCTGATGGAGCGGATCTTCGATCCCTTCTTCACGACCAAGACCTCCGGCAGGGGCCTGGGGCTGTCCGCCATGCTGGGCATCCTGAGGAGCCACGGGGCAGGCTACAAGATCTATTCGGAGGTGGGCCGGGGCACCACGTTCAAGATCCTTTTCCCCGTCGCGGAGTCCGGCCAGCAGCAAGCCGAGCTCCCTTCCGAGGAGGAGCCGAACCTCCTCCTGGCCGGCACGGTGCTCCTGGTGGACGACGAACCGAACATCCTCGAAGCCGCCCGTGCGGCCCTGGAGTTGTTCGGCCTGCGCGTGAACACGGCGAAGGACGGGCGGGAGGCGATGGAAATCTTCCGGCAGGCTCCCGGGGCCATCGACCTCGTGCTCATGGACCTCACCATGCCGCGCATGGATGGCCGGGAGACCTTCCAGGCCATGCGCCAGATCCGGCCGGACGTGCGCGTGATCCTCTCCAGCGGCTACAGCGAGCAGGACTCCCTCCAGGAGTTCATCGGGAAAGGCCTTGCAGGCTTCATCCAGAAACCCTACAACCTGCGGGAGCTGCGCAAGATCCTCGAGCAGTTCATCCACGCCTGAAGCCGGGGGCCCCCGGCGCCGCCGGGAACGAGCGGAGCCTGCCGGGTCCGTCAGCGCCTGCCGAGCATCGTCAGTCCCGCGAGGCACAGGATGACGCCGATGATCTTGTGGGCGCTGAAGCCTTCCTTGAAGAAGAAGACGCCCACGGGGATCAGCATGATCGCCAGGAGGATGTTGGCGACGAGCGATCCCACGCTGATGTTCCACCCCGCCCGGTAGGCCATGATGTAGCCGAACTCCAGGCCCACGATGGAAACGCCCAGCGTGATGCTGGTCCAGTTGAGGTCGCAGAAGGACTGCGCGAGGTTCTTGCCTGAGGGATAGAACGGATACGCCAGGGCGACCATGAGGGCCGCGGTCAGGTAGGTGATGAACAGCGAGACGAAGGGGTTGATGCCGCCCGGCGTGGACTTTGCACATATATTGTAAACAATGTTTGAAGTTACGATCAAAAATATCGAGAAAACATACATGAACATGGATATTCCCATCGTTAGAAAAAATGGATTTACTTGACCGCAGCGCGCGTTGAGCAGACCGCCACCCTGCGGAATCGGCGGGCTTTCGCGTTCGCAGATCCAGGAAGCCGGGAAGCCCTCGGGATCTCCCCTGGATCTTACCGCCTCCTGCCGCCCGCGCTCCGGGCCGCCTTGACGCAATCTTGACGTCGGCGCAGCCGATCCTGACGGCCTGTTGACCCGCGAAAACCGACGATGAAACCGGAGGTGGTTCCATGACCTGGTTCCGGATCCTGGCGGCCGTCCTGGCTTCAGGGATCGCCGTGTATCTCGTGGTGGCGCTGCTCCGGCCGGAGCGTTTCCAGTGAGCATGCTGCTTGTCGTCCTCTTCGCGGGCCTTCTCGGGCTGCTGGCCCTGCTGGCCAGGCCCCTCGGGGAATACCTCGGGGACGTCCTGGAGCGGGAGCCCGTGCCGTGGGCGCGCTTCCTGTCGCCCTTTGAAAGAGGCCTCTATCGGCTGATGGGCATCGAGGCGGGCGACCGCATGGACTGGAAGCAGTATCTGGCCGCCGTCCTCGCCTTCAGCGGAGCGGGACTTGCCTTCCTCCTGGGGCTGCTCCGGCTCCAGTCCCACCTTCCCCTGAACGCCGGGGCAGGCCCCATGAGCTGGCCCCTCGCCTTCAACACGGCCGTGAGCTTCGTCACCAACACCAACTGGCAGGCCTATTCCGGCGAGACGGCCCTGGGTCCGCTCGCCCAGATGCTGGGCCTGACGGTGCAGAACTTCCTGTCCGCGGCCACGGGGCTCGCGGTCATGGCCGCGGTGGCGCGGGGCATCCGGAGGCGCAAGGCCACGAATCTCGGCAGTTTCTGGGTGGACCTGGTGCGCGTCACGCTCTACGTCCTGCTGCCGCTGGCGGCGGTCTTCGCGCTCTTCCTGGTGAGCCAGGGGGTGGTGCAGACGCTCGTTCCTTCCCTCAAGGCCGCCTGGCTCGCCCCGCCCGTCCCGGGCGCCCCGGCCGAGCAGGTCATCGCCCTGGGGCCGGCCGCCTCCCAGGTCGCCATCAAGATGCTCGGCACCAACGGCGGAGGGTTCTTCGGCGCGAACGGCGCCCATCCCTTCGAGAATCCGACCCCCTTGGCCAACCTGGCCCAGATCCTCGCCATCCTCATCATTCCGGCCGCCTGCTGCTTCACCTTCGGGAAGCTGGTCCGGGACCGGCGCCAGGGCTGGGCGCTCTTCGCGGCCATGGGCATCCTCCTGGCGCTGGCCACGGGGCTGGCCGGCTGGGCCGAACACCGGCCGTCGGCTCCCTTCCGGGATCCTGGGATCGTCCAGGTCGCGGGCAGCCTCGAAGGCAAGGAACTGCGCAACGGGATCGAAAGCTCCGTGCTCTGGTCCACCGCCACGACCGCGGCCAGCAACGGGAGCGTGAACGCGCAGCACGACGCCATGTCCCCCCTGGCGGGGCTGTCCCAGATGGTCCTCATGCAGATCGGCGAGGTCGCCTACGGGGGTGCGGGATCCGGGCTCTACGGGATGATGGTCTTCGTCCTGGTGGGCGTCTTCGTCTCGGGCCTCATGGTGGGACGGACCCCGGAATACCTCGGGAAGAAGATCGAGGCCTTCGAGATGAAGATGGCCGCGCTGGTGGTGCTCATCCCCTCCGCCGTCGTGCTGGTCGGGACCGCGGCCACGCTGCTCCAGGGCCAGGCCGGGAGCTGGATCACGAATCCGGGGCCCCATGGCTTCAGCCAGGTGCTCTACGCCTGGTCCAGCGCGGCCAACAACAACGGGAGTTCCTTCGCCGGGCTGGCCGCGGACCGGCCGTTCCTCGACATCGGGCTCGGGCTCGCCATGCTGGCGGGCCGCTACGCGCCCATGGCCGCGGTCCTCGCCCTGGCCGGCTCCCTGGCCGCGAAGAAGCGCACCCCGCCGGGGCCGGGCACGCTGCCCACCCACAGCGCCTTCTTCGTCGCGGTGATCGTGGCCATCGTCCTGCTGGTGGGGGCCTTGACCTTCCTTCCTGCCCTGGCGGCCGGACCCCTGGCCGAACACTTCGCCGCCTTCAGGGGGTAGCCATGCGCGCGAGCCATTCCGAATCCCCGCTGCGGCCTTCCGCCTGAGAGGTTCCCATGCAGGAATCCGCCTCGAAATCCCCCCTCCGTAAGCTCCCGGACGCCCTCCTGAAGCGCGCGCTCCTCGATGCGCTGCGGAAGCTCGATCCGCGCCACCAGCTCCACAACCCCGTGATGTTCGTGGTCTGGGTGTGCAGCGCCTTCGTGACCCTGCTCTGGATCCACAGCCTGGGGGGGCACGGCGAGAGCCGTCCGGCCTTCATCCTCCAGGTCGCGCTCTGGCTCTGGTTCACCCTCTTTTTCGCCAACCTGGCCGAGGCCCTCGCGGAGGGACGGGGCAAGGCCCAGGCGGACAGCCTGCGGGCCACCCGGAGGCTCGTCGCCGCCAAGAAGCTCGCCTCCCCCGGGGAACGGGCCTGGACCTCCGTGAACAGCAACTCCCTCCGGGCGGGGGACGTGGTCCTCGTGGAGGC